>Ga0265797_10011358_pt1 | contig 11164 bp, 6 predicted proteins | sample P2T30metagenome_FD_192433 | JGI IMG/M metagenome (GOLD analysis project Ga0265797, IMG submission 192433) | Plant litter microbial communities from East Loma Ridge, Irvine, California - P2 T30 | ecosystem: Environmental > Terrestrial > Plant litter > Unclassified | place: USA: California... | reverse complement strand
GCCGTCGAGTTCGCGGCCGGCGCCCGGGCGCGGGCGCCCCGCCTCGTGCAGCGCCTCGGCGGGGAGTGGCTCTGGCGCCTCGCCCAGGAGCCGCGCCGCCTGGCGCACCGCTACCTCGTCCGCGGGCCCGCGTTCGTCGGGGTCGTGCTGGGGTCGCTCGCCGCGGCCGGCGGGCGGCGCCCGTGAGCGCGCCCCGGGTCACCGTCGTCTCCGCCGTGCACCGGCCGGGCGCCCACCTGCCCGCCTTCCTCTCCCGCCTCGACGCCTGCCTCGCGGCGGGTGCGCAGGTCGTCGTCGTCGACGACGCCTCCGGCGACGGCACCGGGGAGGCGCTGGTCGCCTGGGCCGCGTCGCGCCCGTCCGCCGTCGTGGTCGTCGCCGACGAGAACGCGGGCGTCGCCCGCAGCCGCAACCGGGCGCTCCGCCACGCCGTCGGCGACTACGTGTGGTTCGTCGACCACGACGACGAGTGGGAGGACGACGCGCTCGCCGTCCTCACCGCCGCCACGGGCGACGACGACGACGACCCCGTCGACGTCGTGTGGTGCCGGGCCGACCACCGACGGGCCGCCGGGGTGCCGGGCAAGGTCGTCGACGGCCTCGCCGAGCGCCGCACGGTGCCCGGCGACGTCGCCCTCGCGCTCCTCCTCGACCGCCGGGTCGACGGGTTCCTCTGGTCGAAGCTGCTGCGACGCCGCCTGCTCGGCGACGCGCCCTTCCCCGAGCTCACCTCGCAGAGCGACGTGGCGGGGGCGGCGGCGGTGCTGGCCCGCGCCTCCCGGGTGCGGTTCGTGCCCGAGGTGCTCTACCACTGGACCCACCGCCCGGGGTCGATCACCCGCGTCTCGACCCCGCGCCTCGCCAACCTCGAACGGGCCCACGACCTCGTGCTGGCGGCGGCCGGGGCCCGGGGCGGCGCGGCCGCGGACGAGCACGTGCGCCAGCGCTTCACCACGACCTTCCTCTGCCTCGCGCTCGTCGCCCTGCCCGTGCGCCTCGGTGCCCCCGCGGAGGTGCGGCGGGAGGGGCTCCGACGAGCCCGCCGGGCCCTCGGCGGCGTCGACCTCGCGGCGGTGCGACGCCGCGACCCGCTGGCCTGGGGCGTGCTCCGGGGCGCCCTCGTGGCGCCCGCCGCGACGACCGCCGCGCTCCGCGTGCTCTACGCCGCGCACGACGCGAGGGGCCGGGTCCGGCTCCGCTCCGGGCTCCGGCGCGGGCCCGCCGCGCCGGCACGCCGCGCGGTCCACCCGGGGTGAGACCCGGGGTGAAAGCCCCGTCGGCCCCGGGGCCCGTCTGCCCCGTGCCCCCGGGGATCGGCGCGCGGCCAGCCCCCGGAGCCCCGCGCCGCGCGCGGTAGGAACGACCCGGCGCCCGCCTCCGGACGCCCTCCGGCCCCCGGCCGGCACCCGCCCCCCGCGACACCAGCAGCACCGCCACCGCGACAGGAGAAGCCCGTGGACCGACCCGACACCGAGCCCCGCCCCAGGACCCTCGACCTGCAGGACTACCTGCGCATCGTGCGGTCGTACTGGCTGGGCGCCTTCCTCATCGTGCTGCTCGGCGTGACCGCCGGCGCCGGCTGGACCCTCACCCAGACCCGCGTCTACGAGTCGAGCGCGTCCGGCGTCGTGCAGGTCGCGGCCGGCGGCGACGCCAACCTCGCCTTCGCCGCCGACCAGCTGGCCAAGTCGCAGGCCCTGTCGTACGTCGAGCTCGGCGGCTCGCTCGCCGTGGCCGAGTCGGCCGCGACGACGCTCGGCGGGTCGGCGTCGCCGACGTCGCTGCTCGGGCGGGTGACCACGGCGCTGCCGGAGGACACCGCCATCATCAGCGTGACCTCCCGCGGCGCGAGCCCGGCCGAGGCCGCGGCGCTGACCGACGCCTGGCTCGCCGCGATGGGCGAGCAGATCGCCGCGATGCAGGAGGAGAGCACCGACACGGGCGGCTCGGCCACCTCGTTCGTCCCGCTCTCGTCGGCGTCGGTGCCGACCTCTCCCGCGTCGCCGAACGTGGAGGTCGCCCTCCTGCTCGGCGGGCTCTCCGGCCTCATGCTCGCGGCCGTCTACCTGCTCGTCCGCAACACGCTCGACCGCCGCATCCGCTCCGCGGCCGAGGTGGAGTCGCGGTTCGGCGTGGGCGTGATCGGCACCATCCCGCAGAACGACGCGCTGGCCCAGCACGGCGGCCTCGTCGCGGCCCTGCCGAACGCCACCGCCGACGACCGCCACGTGAACTTCGCCATGTCGGAGGCGCTGCGCGAGCTCCGCACCAACCTCGCCTACGTCAAGGTCGACGCGCAGCCGCGGGTGATCGTGATGACCAGCCCGCAGCCGGGCGACGGCAAGTCGACGCTGGCGGCCAACCTCGCGGAGTCGCTCGCCGTCTCGTCGGACCAGCGCGTCGTCGTCATCGACTGCGACCTGCGCCGGCCGACCCTCTCGAAGGTGCTCGGGGTCTCCGAGGGCGCGGGCCTCACCGACGTGCTCTCCGGCCGGGCGCAGCTGCACCAGGTCATGCAGCAGACCGAGGCCGCGTCGAACCTCTGGGTGGTCGGGGCGGGGCGCATCCCCCCGAACCCGAGCGAGCTGCTCGGGTCGCAGACCTTCCAGGACCTCGTCTCGACCCTCGCCGAGCACGCGACCGTCATCCTCGACGCTCCCCCGGTGCTCGCCGTCACCGACGCCGTCGTGCTGGCGGCCAAGGCCGACGGCGTGCTGATGACCGCCTCGGCCGCGCGCACCACCTTCGACCAGCTCGACCGGGCGCTGCAGCTCGTCACGCGAGGCGGCGGCGACGTGCTCGGCGTCGTGCTCAACCGCGTGCCCACCAAGGGCCGCGACGCCCGCGAGTACGGCTACTTCGGCGGGAGCTACTACTACTACGAGGGCGACGTCGGCACGGGCGGGGCCGTCGGCACGGGCGGGGCGGTCGGGCCCGGCGCGGGCTCCGGCACGGCGCCCGCCTCCCGCGAGGCCGTGACGGCCCCCGCGCCCGTGGTCGCCCCGACGCCTGCTGCGGCCCCGGCCCCGGCTGGTGCCGCGGCGGCTGCCGCTGCTGCTCCTGGTGCGGCGCCGGCTCCTGCCCGGGTCCCCGCCTCGCCCGCCTCGCCCACGTCGCCCGCGGCGCCCACGTCCCCCGTCGAGGCCCCCGGCGGCGCGCTGACCCGCCGCGAGATCCGCGAGCGCGAGCGCACGCGGTGACCGGGCCGGCCGTCGTCGTGGCCGCCGCCCCCGTCGTCGAGCTGGCCCACGCCCTGGTCGCCGACGTGGCCGGCGGCGTCGGCCTGCGGGCCCTCGTCGTCAAGGGCGACGGTGCCTCCCACCACGGCCTCCGGCCGCCGCGCGTCAGCGCCGACGTCGACGTCCTGCTGCGCGACCGTGGCGACGCCCTCCGGTTCGGGGCGGAGCTGGCCCGACGGGGCTGGCGCACCCGACCCGCCGACGCCGACCTCACGGCCTTCCCCCGCCACTCCGACACCTGGTTCCACCCGGGCTGGAGCTGCGACCTCGACGTGCACCACCGCTTCCCGGGGCTCGACGACGACCCCGGCGCCGCGTTCGACGCCCTCTGGGCGCACCACGAGGTGCTCGACCGGGGCGGCCGCGACGTCGCGGTCCCCTGCCGGGTCGACACGCTCCTCCTGCTGGCCCTGCACTGCCTGCGCAGCCCCTGGGTCGAGCGCCACGCCGACGAGCACGACCGCCTGGTCGAGCACGCGCGGGCGCTCCCCGTCGCTGAGCTCGTCGACGCCGCCCGGCGCCTCCGCGCCCTCGCCCCGCTGCGCCCCTTCGTCGAGGACGCCGCGGGGCGGCTCGACCTCGACTGGGGCACGCCGTCGGCGGAGTGGCGGCTGCGCACCCTGTCGTCGTCGCCCCTCACGCGTCGGCTCGTGGCCTTCCGCGACGCCGGCGCCCGCGAGCGGCTGCACGCCGTGCGCCTCGCGCTGCTGCCGCCGCGGGAGACCCTCGTGAAGGACGGCCTCGGCGCCGACCTCCGGGGCGTCGACCTGCTGCGGGCCTACCTCGTGCGCTGGGCACGGGGCCTCCGCGGGCTGCCCGCGGCCTGGCGCGACGCGCGCCGCGGCTGAGGCCCCGCCCGTCGCCTCAGGCGGCGAGCGCCGGGCGGCGGTCCTCGCGGGCCGGCTCGTCCTCGACGCTCGCGTCCTCGCGGTCCCGGCCCGGCTGCTCCGCCCGGTCCGACGCGGCCAGCGCCGCGGCGCCCGGGAGGGCGAAGAAGAGCGACATCAGCACCCCGACCCCGAGCCAGACGACGAGGTCGAAGGAGGCGCCCATGCCGAGGAAGAGCACGACCACGGCGCGGGTCAGGCGGTCGCCGCGGGCGAAGGTCACCACGGCCACGAGCAGGAAGGCCGACAGCCCGAGCACCCCCGTGGTGCCGAGCAGGTACACGTAGAAGTTGTCGACGACCTCGAGCCCGAAGGTCAGTCGGATGTGCCCGTCGCGGAAGAGGCCGACCTCGCTGCCGAAGCCGGTGCCCCAGAGGGACTCCGCGAGCGGCCGGGCCAGCAGGGCGGGCACCGCCTGCACCGACTCGAGGCGGTGCACCCACGAGCCCGAGGCGAGCAGGTCGTCGACGATCTCGGAGAGGCCGAGGTCGAGCAGCAGCACCCCGCTGCCCACCACCGCCGCGATCGCGACGTTGCGCAGCCAGGCGGCGAGCCGCGACCGGAGCAGCAGGTGGACGCCGACGGCCACGACGAGGCAGGCCGCGATGCTCCTCGTGCCCGAGAGCAGCACGCCGCCCGCGCACACGGCGAGCAGGGCCCACCGGGCCCGGCGGGAGAGCTGCCACGGGTCGGCCCAGACGAGCAGGACGGCGAGGCCCTCGAGCAGGCCGAGGATGATCGGGTGGCCGAGGGTGCCCTGCACGCGGTCGACGGCGTCGCCGAGGAAGGGGTTGAGGCGGATGCCGCCACGGAGGCCCCACAGCAGCGGCTCGCCGACCGCCAGCTCGGCCACGGCGAGGCCGACCTGCACCACCGCGACCGCGACCACCGCGCCGAGCACGAGGTGCACCTCCCGACGGGTGAGCTGGCCGGCGACGAGCGCGACGACCACGGCGAGCCCGAAGTACACGACGAGGCGGGGCACGGAGTACGAGCCCGCGAGGAGCGCGCCCACGGCGAGCCAGGCCCAGAGGCCGGAGACGAGCAGGAAGGGCGCGCCGCCCACGCGACGCTCGAGGCCGCCGCGCGCCACGGCCACGAGGAGGAGCACGGCCGAGAAGACGAAGCCGGCCACCCACGCGGCGGGCGGTGCGCTGTTGTTGCCGACGGCCACGACGACGGCGACGGTCACGGCGAGCGCCGCCGCACGGACGCACCACGCGGGCACGACGAGGAGGAAGACGGCGAGCACCAGCAGGCCGGCGCTCACGAGCAGGAGGAGGGTCATCAACATGGGGGCGGTCTCCGTTCGGGAGGGCCCATCGCACCACGTGGCCCGGGCGCCGCCGGGCCCTCCGCCCGCCTCCGCGGGGCCGGGCGGCGAGCCTTCCACCCCGCGCTTCGCCCGGGGTGAGTCCCGGGATGAAGCGGCGCGCCCCCGCCCCCGTCAGAGCCCGGGGCGACGGGCGGAGGCGGTCGTCACGCCCCGCAGGATCACCGGGTGTCGATCACCCGAGGAGGACCCGTGACCCGCTCTGCCGCCCACCCGCCGACCCCGCACCGTCTCGACGTGCAGGGCCTCCGGGCCCTCGCCGTCGTCGCCGTCGTCGTCGCCCACGCCACCGACCGGCCGAGCGGCGGGTTCACCGGCGTCGACGTCTTCTTCGTGGTGAGCGGCTTCCTGATCACCGAGCTCCTCATCCGCGAGCGGGCACGGACGGGGACGATCTCGCTCTCGATGTTCTACCGCCGCCGGGCACGGCGCATCCTGCCCGCCGCCCTCGTCGTGCTGGCCGCGACCGTCGCCGCGACGTTCGCCCTGTACGGCTCGGGCCGCGGCGGCGTCGTCCTCCGCGACGCCGCCGCCTCGCTCGGCTTCGTCGCCAACTGGCGGTTCGCCGCCACCGGCACCGACTACTTCACGGCCGACGGCCCCGTCTCGCCGCTCCAGCACTTCTGGTCGCTGGCGGTCGAGGAGCAGTTCTACGTCGTCTGGCCCCTGCTCGTGATCGGCGCCGTCGCGCTCGCGACGCGCCGTCGGCGCGGCGAGCTGGGCCTGCGGGCGCGCCTGTACGCCGGAGCCGCGATCGCGGTCGTGGGGGGCGCCTCCTTCGCGGTGGCCCTCGTGCAGTCGGCGTCGTCGCCGACCGTCGCCTACTTCTCGACCGCCACGCGGGCGTGGGAGCTCGCCCTCGGCGCGGGCCTCGCCCTCGCCGCGCCCGCCGTCGGCCGCCACCTGCCGGGCTGGTCGCGCCCCGCCCTGGGCTGGGCCGGAGTCGCGGTGATCGTCGTCGGCTTCGCCACGGTCGACGAGTCGGCCGGCTTCCCCGCCCCGGGCGCGCTGGTGCCGACCCTGGGCACGCTGCTCGTGCTCGCCGCCGGCATCGACCACCCCCAGCGCTCGCTGGTCGTGCTGACGAACCCGGTCTCGCGCGCGGTCGGCGACGCGTCGTACTCGATCTACCTCTGGCACTTCCCCGTCGTCGTGCTGCTCGCGCCCTACCTGCGCTTCCTGCTGGGCGACGCCGCCCCCGAGGCGCTCGTGACGACGCTCGTGCTGCTCGTCACCGCCGTGCTCTCGGCCGCGTCGCACCGCTTCGTGGAGCAGCCCGTGCTCCGCAGCTCGTGGCTGCTGCCGTCGACCGACCGCCGCCGGGGCGGTCGTCGCGCCGCCGCCTCCCGGCGCTCCCGGCCGCTCGTCGTGGCCGCGGCCGCGACGGTCGCCGTGCTCGCGGTCACGGGCACGGCGATCGCGTCGTCGGGCGGCGCTCCGGCCGACTCCGCCGCGCCGACCGCGGCCGTCGTGCCCGCCCCGCCCGAGGGCGAGGGGGGCGGCGCCCCGGAGGCCGGTGCCGCCCAGGCGCAGCTGACGGCCGAGATCTCCGCCGCGCTCGGCGCCGAGGGCTGGCCCGAGGCGGTCGCCCCCGCCGCGGAGAGCGGCAGCGAGGGAGCCGCCCCGGGCAACGCGGGGCGCTGCGGGTCGGTGACCCTGCTGCCCGCCGCGGAGTGCACCTTCGGCGACCCCGACGCTCCCCGTCGGGCCGTGCTCGTCGGCGACTCGATCGCCCAGGCGTACGTGCCCGCCCTCGCCGAGATCGTCGGCACCGGGGAGTGGTCGCTGCGCATCGTCTCGATGTACGCCTGCCCGTTCGTGGACCTCGAGCTCTCGGACGACGCCGCCCGCGCGGCGGCCTGCCGCGACCGCCGCGAGACCGAGTACCGCGTGGTCGAGGAGACCCGGCCCGACGTCGTCTTCGTCGGCAACACCTTCACCCGCGAGGTCGACGCCGCCACCGGCCGCCAGGCCACCCTCGACGCCTGGTCGGGCGCGTTCCGGTCGATGCTCGAGCGCCTCGGGGCCAGCGCCGGCCAGACCGTCGTCCTGTCGCCTCCCCCCGCCGGCTCCGACGTGCGGGAGTGCTTCAGCACGTTCGCCGGTCCCGGAGCCTGCGTGAGCCGTGTCTCCGCCTCGAGCTGGCCCCCGATGGCCCAGGACCAGCTCGCGACCGCCGAGGCGCTCGGCGCGGTCTTCGTCGACGTGCGCCCGTGGTTCTGCGACGCGCAGGGCCGCTGCCCGGCCTTCGCCGGCGACACCCTGGCGAAGAAGGACGCCCTGCACCCGACGAGCGACTGGATGCGCAAGATCACCCCCGTCGTGCGGGAGGCGCTGGTCGCCGAGGGGGTCGTCGGCCTGTGAGCGTCCTCACCGCGGCCCCGACCGCCCCCGCCGCCCCGCGCCCCGCACGCCCCGCCCCGCACCTCGCGCTCCGCTTCCGCCCCGACGTCGAGGGGCTCCGGGCGCTGGCCGTGCTGCTGGTGCTCGCCGACCACCTCGTCGGCGCCCCGTCCGGCGGGTTCGTCGGCGTCGACGTCTTCTTCGTCCTCTCCGGCTTCCTCATCACCGGGCTCCTGCTGCGGGAGGCCGAGACCACCGGGCGCGTCGACCTGCTGGCCTTCTACCTGCGGCGCACCCGCCGGATCGTGCCGGCCGCGCTGCTGGTCGTCGTCGTGACCGTCGTCGCGTCGGCCCTCGTCCTCCACCGCGTCGGCGCCCTCCGCGTGCTCGGCGACGGGGTCGCGTCGGTGCTCATGGTGCAGAACTGGCACCTGGTGCGGCTCGGGGTGAGCTACTTCGGCGGCGACGGCACCGGCTCGCCCCTGCTGCACTACTGGTCGCTCGCCGTCGAGGAGCAGTTCTACGTGCTCTGGCCCTGGCTGTTCGTGGTCTGGGCCTGGTCGCGTCGGCGCTCGCGACGGCGCGCCCCGGCCGGGTCGACGACGCCCCGCCCGGGCTCCGGGCGCGGTGTGCTGCTGGTGGTCGTGCTCGCGGCGACCGCCGCCTCGTTCGGGGCCTCCGTCGCGGAGACCGAGCTGCGCCAGGGCTGGGCCTACTTCTCGTTCCAGTCGCGCGCCTGGGAGCTGGGCGTGGGGGCGGCCGTCGCCGTGGCGGCCCCCGCCCTCGCCCGGGCGGGCCGGGCCGGTCGCACCGTGCTCTGGTCGGGCGGCCTCCTCGCGATCGTCGCGTCGGCCGTGCTCGTCGGCCCCGAGCACGCCTTCCCCGGCGTCGCCGCGCTGCCGGTCGTGCTCGGCACCGCCGCCCTGCTCGCGTCGGGAGGCGCCTCCGGCGGGCGCCGGCTCGCCCCCGTCGTGCTGCTCGACAACCCGCCGATGCGCTGGCTCGGCCGCGTCTCGTACTCCCTCTACCTCTGGCACCTGCCCGTGTTCGTCCTGCTCTCGGCCGTGTGGCCGGGTCGCGGCCTCGCCGTCGCGGGGCTCTCGGCCACGCTGTCGGTCGGCCTCGCCGCCCTCACCCACCGGTTCGTCGAGCAGCCCCTCCGCCGCGGCGCCGTCGGTCGGCGCGGCCGCTCGGCCGAGCCCCGGGCGGAGTCGCGGGCCGAGTCGCGCGCGGAGGCCCGGACGGAGGCGCGGCGCCGGTCGCACGGCCTCCTCGCCGGAGCGACGGTGGCCGTGGCCGTGCTCGCGCTCTCCGCCGTGCAGCTCCTCGGCCCGGCGACCGTCCCCCTGCCGACGCGGGCCCCGGCGGAGCGCGCCGCCGCGGTGCCCTTCCCCGACGAGGCCGCCCTCCGCACCGCCGTGCGGGAGGCCGCGGACTCCGCGGGCTGGCCCGCCCTCTCGCCCTCCCCCGACGACGTGTCGCCGGCCGACGGCGCGGCCGCCTCGGCCGGCCCCGGCTGCCTCGTCGACCCGGTGGGCGCCTCCCCCCGGTCCGTGGCGGAGGCCGCGGCGGCCTGCACCACGGGCGCCGAGCACGCCGAGCGCACCGCCGTCGTGCTCGGCGACTCCATCGCGACCAGCTGGCTGCCGGGGATCACCGGCGCGCTGGTGCCGGAGGGCTGGCGGGTGGTCGGCCAGGGCCTGCAGAGCTGCCCCGCCGTCGACGTGCGCACCACCGACCGGCTGGAGCGCGCCTCCTTCGCCGACGACTGCGCGGCCGCCCGCGACGCGGCCGTGGAGCGCGTGGTGGCCGAGGCCCCCGACCTCGTCGTGCTGTCGAGCTCCCTCGGCGCGTACCAGCGGCTCACCGGGCGGGGCGACGAGGCCGACGCGGCGGGGGCCTGGCGGGAGGGCACGGCCCGCACGGCGGCCGAGCTCGCGGCGACCGGCGCGACCGTCGTCGTGCTCAGCTCGCCGCCCGAGTCCGCGCCCGCGGCGGAGTGCGCCGTGCGCCCCCGCGGGCCCGAGACGTGCCTCGGCACGCCCTCCCGCGCCTGGCTCGACAAGACGGCCGCGGAGCAGGAGGCCGTGGCCGGCCTCGCCGACGGCTCGACGCCCGGGGCGCCGCTGCGCGCCCGGTTCCTCGACACCGCGCCCTGGACGTGCACCGACGAGCTGCGCTGCCCGGCCTTCGTCGGCGACGCCCTGGTCAAGGTCGACGCCGGGCACCTCGCCGAGCGGTGGTCGGCCTCGCTGGCGCTCGTCCTCCGCGAGGCCCTGCTCGACGCAGCGGGTGACGCCCGGTGAGCGGGTCGACCAGGGCGGCCGACGCGGCCGGCCCGGCCACCGCCGAGGAGCCCGGCGCACCGCTCCGCGTGGTCCACGTCCTCGACTCGTTCACGACCGGCGGGGCCCAGGCGGTCGCCGTGCAGCTGGGCGGCTGGCTGGCCGCACGCGGCGTCGAGGTGCACCTGACCGGCGTCGACGGGCCGCTGGCCGCGGAGGCCCGACGGGCCCTCGGTCCGGCACGCGTGCACGTCCGCCCCGGGACGGTCGCCGTCGGGGGCTCCGTCGGGCGCTTCGTCGCAGGCCTGCGCGCGCTCGACCGGACCTGCCGCGAGGTCCGCCCCCACGTCCTCCACGCGCACCAGCGCCGCGAGGCCCTGCAGTGCCTCCTCGTCGGTGCCCGGCACGGCGTGCCCGTCGTCGAGCACGCCCACACGTTCCTGCCCCGCCCGGGCCTCCGGGCGCTCTCGTTCCGCGGCGCGGCGGTGTTCGCGGTGAGCGAGCACGTCGGCGCGATGGTCGCCGACCGCTTCGGCCGTCGCGACGGCGTCCTGGTGGTCGGCAACGCCCCGGCCCGGACGACCGACCGGCCCGTGCTGCCCGTCCCGCCGCCGGGCGGCCGCCCGCTGCGGATCGTCGGCCTGGGCCGGCTGGTCGAGCAGAAGGACCCGCTCCGCTTCGTCCGCGTGGTGGCGGCGGCGGCCCGGGTCGTCGACGTCGAGGCGGTGTGGCACGGCGAGGGGCCCCTCCTCGACGAGGCCCGGGCACTGGCCGCCCGCCTCCGGGCGCCCGTCGTCTTCGCCGGGCACGCCGACGACGTGCCCGCGAGGATCGACGCGGCCGACGCCCTGCTAATGACCTCGGCCTGGGAGGGGCTCCCCCTCGTGGTCCTCGAGGCCTTCGCCCGGCACCGGCCGGTCGTCGCCACGGCGGCCTCGGGCGCGCCCGGCGCGCTCGGCGGCGGCCGCGCGGTGGTCGTGCCCGACGACGCCGACGACGAGACGGCGGCGCGCCTGCTGACCACGGCCCTCGGCGACCGGGCGAGGACGACCGAGCAGGTCTCGCTCGCCGCCGCCT
>Ga0265797_10011355_pt1 | contig 11167 bp, 14 predicted proteins | sample P2T30metagenome_FD_192433 | JGI IMG/M metagenome (GOLD analysis project Ga0265797, IMG submission 192433) | Plant litter microbial communities from East Loma Ridge, Irvine, California - P2 T30 | ecosystem: Environmental > Terrestrial > Plant litter > Unclassified | place: USA: California... | reverse complement strand
CTCAAGCTCAGATCTACATCGAGGGTGCCTTTGTCGACGAGTTCCTGCAAGGTGATCCCGCCTACGTCTCTCGATACCATCATGTCCAAGGCGGAGCCGACATTGATCATCTTCAGTTTCTGGTTCAGTCTCAGATGAGGCGTGTAAGTTGTCTCTGCCTCCATCCATCATGTAACATACTGACCATCTCTAGTATGCTTGCTTCCTCCACGCTGTCCCCTTCAAACATGAGCACTCTTCGACAATGTATGTTCGTTACGACACCGTCTCCGATGCTGCCGAAGGCAAAGACATTCTCCTCCAGGCCGGCCTCTTTGTCAACTACGTCTCGATTGTCGACTTCGCCAATGCCCAGGGCAAGGACACGGGCAAAGTCAAGGAGTGCGAAGGCCAAATCACCTTGTCAGTGTCGATTGAACCAAACCCCGATCATGCCATCTGGGAGTTTACCTCCGAGGACCTCGACAGCGTTACCAAGAACACTGAGACCATCGCCAAGGTCTTCGGTCCAGTTCGCAACGTCGTCCACGTCGACACCTTCAATGACAAGATGCATCTTGTGTTCCGGATCGAGTTCGACTCTGTCGACGCTGCACACCGAGCAATCCAGTCTTTGCGTAAAGATCCGGTCTACGGTCTGAACGCTGATGTAAGTGTTCCATCTCTTCTTCTTTCCATGTAGCCATTCTAACTTTCTCACAGGAGTCCTTCTACTGGACCACTGACGATGTTGGCGGCTGGCTTGGCGAGCGTCTGCTGAGCCCTCCTCGATACCTCCCACGCATCGACAACCAGGGCCAGTTCTTCCCAGGAACTAATACTTCACCCACCCGCCGCTCTTGGTCCAACCCCTACAACCAGGTGGCGCACCGGTCCAGCCACCATCCGCATGATCAGCACAACCGTGTTCGCCGTGAGCGCATCCTCGATGGCAGCGACGTCCGCACTACGGTGATGCTTCGCAACATTCCGAACACGCTCGACTGGGTATATCTCTTCTTCCATCATCTTCATGAACCCTTGACTAACCTCTTTCGCAGACGGCCCTCAAGAACATCATCGACATCGCCTGCTTCGGCACGTACGACTTTATCTATTTACGGATTGATTTCAACTCCGGCTGCAACGTGGGCTATGCCTTCATCAACTTTACCGACGCGAACGGCATGTTGATGCTCATCGACCGCATCGAGCGTCGATTCTGGCCAGGATTCAAGTCTGACAAGGCTGCCGAGATCTCGTATGCGACCATCCAGGGCCGCGAGGCTCTTGTTCAGAAGTTCCGGAACTCCTCGGTGATGCAGGAGACCCCGTTCTGCCGCCCTCGTCTCATCATCACCTACGCCGCGGCAGAGCAGATGGACCAGATTCGCCTTACTGGCACTGAGGAGCCCTTTCCTCGTCCTGACAACATCTCGAAGTTGCAGCGCTCGATGGACTCTGCGCGTTCCACTGGTCTTTACCCTCCTCGTGGCTACTCTTCCGGCACCGAATACCGCAACCGCTCGAGCGCTTACGACCGTGGCAGCCCCCGCGACATGATCCAGGCCGCTATGCATTTTGCGCACCAGCACGCTGCTCCTGTCCAGTTTGCCGGCTTGACAGAGGATCAGAAGCGTGACATTGAGGCCTGGTACCTGAACACCTTCGGCGGCGGTCAGCGTGGTGCTATCGGCTTCGACTTCATCCCGATGACCCATATCACCCAGTACTTTCACGAACATCCAGGTTCTGTCGGCAAGGTCGCTGGTGCTCCTTCTCATCTTGGTCGCATCATGAGCCCTTGGCGCCCGGTTGCTCTCCAGCATTTCTCCACGACGGGCCAGCAAGTTCCTCGCCACCACTTTGGCCGCGCCTGGTAAACTTTGTTCGCCTACTGTCGCGCATCGTTACAACGTCTGTCCCGACTAGGCCTTGCACAACGATTACACCATTTCCATCTCTTTCTTCGATTTGTTCCCAGATGTTGCCAGACTTGCTCGGTATGGCTTTTGACACACACTATCGAGTGTATGTCTTCTGGGTCGATTTCGAAGCGATTTGCTCAAGATGTGGATGGTTGACAGTTTGAGACGATCTGACTGGATGATGGATGCCACTGATGAACACTGAATGTACCTAATGTTTGCTTTTCTTCAAAAACAATGATCATTGATCACCAAACTTGTTCCTTCTCTTGCATCGTGACTTGTTCTTGTTGTTGCTGTTGTCTTGAGATGCCAGTGAGTTGCTATGCCTTCTGACGACTTCATTATCTCACTGAGTGTTGTCCAGGAGCGCGGCATCGACATCGTAGTCGGGGTTTGGCTGGAATGGGGCTGAGTAAGACATTGTTAGATGTGTAGTCTTTAGACTTGTTGTTTGTGCAGGTTTGAGGCAGAGGTTCGACTGTCGTAGAAGGTATTGCCGGTCATCCTCCTCTTCCAGTCTGAGATCATTGTTGGTAAGCTACCAGGTACAGTTGCTACCAGATCTCCAGCTTTGATAGCCATGTTGGTGCTCAGATGTTGACTTGACGAAAGGGAAGGTAAGCCCAAATCCGCCGCCCTGAGGTGCAATGGGTGTAATGTAGTTCTTGCCAATGGTAACACGACCGTGACGGTCCCTGTCACTAAGAACTGTAGCCTTGAGCTTGACGATAAGAGACGGACGGGACTGAGTCGTGGGGCCTTGGCCTTGACCGTGATGATGCTGGTGCTTGGGCTTTTGCGCATCTGCGCTCCTTCCGCCAAGGCCACCACCAGCTAAAGAAGGAAAGCTGGGGAAGTAGGAGTTTTGCGTGTGAACTTTGAGAAAGCACCTTGATGCGCGTATGACGTTCCGACCGCGTACAATGGTGTGTATTGCGTTCTGACCGCCTATAGTAGTGCGGATTAGCATCAGAGCATGCTGGAAGGTACCACGTTCTTCTTGCCGTCTGGAATCTTGACCTTGAGGGCCTTTCGAGCCCTGGCCTTCTCACCCCTCTTGCTCTTCTTGCTCGGAGTCAGCTTGCTACTGAAGGACTTCTTATCTTGTCAAACGGGACTGGACAGTTGAAATGTTTGAAAGGGCTTATAGCACTCTTTAGTTGGAGTGCTCGGTGTAGAGATGCGAGAGGTGGTGGCGTCACGGTAGCGGACGTCACGCCGTGCTTCTGGGTGCTTGGGGACCGATGCGACCAGGAGTAACTGGGGACCTTGGATAAGTTGACGCCGGCGTGGTCAGGTACATTGATCCCATAGTGCCCGTGAGCTGACCTGAAGTAGGCGTCGTCAAGTTGGGGAAACCGGAGGCCATGTTTCCGAGTAGTAGGACCAGGAGCTGACCTGGACCCGGCAGTGGCTTCTCCTTGGGATGCTTGAGCAGTCCCTTGCCCATGTCGCGAATGTCATAGTCAACAAAACCTTCCAACTCATCGTCTTTATGCTGCATCATATCGGTAGCAGTGATATCGTCAGCCTCCTCGATTCGGCTGCTGAATGACTCTTCCCAATCGTCGCCGTACTTGTCTTTGCCATTGTCGGTTCGACAATGCGTCGTGTATTGGGTTCTGACCACCCAGCAGGTAAGAACAAGTCCCTGTAGTAGGGTCTATTGCGTTCTGACCACCCAGACCATAATCACGCATGTTGTCGATTCCAACATTGCCGTAGCATTCTGAGGCTGCCCATAGAAGCTGTCTCCGCGACTCAGCGTTTTATCCGCAAAGATGGAGGTAAACGGAGTCAAGTAGCTGATCAACGTCATAGGCACGACAACCCAGATGACCACGAGACAAAACGCGAAGAGGTCATGGAAGTGGCCGGTGTCTAGATGAGTTGATAGCGGAAAGGCTTCCTGGAGGCCTTGCTGTGAGGAGGAAGATGAATCCAACGGGTGAATACCGGACGAGGCTTAGCATAGAGGAGGCAAGCGTTCTTGCCGAGTTGACCGGAGTGCTCGTGGAAGTACTGGGTGATATGGGTCATGGGAATGGCTCCCGATACAGCAGGAGCCTTGCTGTACCAGACGGTGCCTCTTCGCCCTGCATTCCAATGGATCATTTCCTTGTAAAAATGCAGACGAACCTCAGAACCAACATCACCCATATTGCCGATTTCACGTGTCACGACAAAGAGGTTCTGTAGGTTCTGAGGTTCGTGAAGGCTGATCTTTGCGCGGATACTGCATTGCTCGATACGCAGCATCGACCGAGTCGAACTCGATGCGGAACACGAGGTGCATCTTGTCGTTGGATGGCACCAACATGAAGGTATACGCTCAGTCTCTTGTATTTGAGAGGGCGTCATGATATCGTACACGGAATCGTAAGCTGGGCCAAGAGTGCTCAGACGAACCAGGAGGGTGTATGGGCTCGGCGTACGCCGTCGTAGGCCGTATCGACGGCATTGTAGGCGTTACCCCAAGTCGCACTGGCGTGGCGGAGCATTTGGATGGGCAAGCCGAGCAGTGGCAGCTTGATCAGCCTCGGACGAAGCAAGAAGATCCTCATGTGAGTCGTTACCGACGAAGTCATACTCGGCATGGTCCTTCACATCCTCCTCGTAGTTCTGTGCCTCCATCTCCTTGATGTGCTTGTCGAAGTCGAAGTCCATGCCGGCAGAGTGCGTATCCTGCATGACTGAGGAGCTCCGAAACCGACAGGGTGATTTGGCCTTCGAACTCCTTGACCTTGCCAGTGTCCTTACCCTAGACAGTGGTGAAGTCAACAATCGAGACGTTTAGCTTCGTTCCGCCAGTGTTGGCCCTTATCACCTCAAACACCCTGCGTTTTGGTTGTTGTCTTGATGATGGCTCCCTGGCCAAGAAACTGGTGGAATGATGAGACATTTTGAGATGTTGTGAAAGAACCTCGGGCTGCAACAGGTGCCCTTACGAAATCTTGACTGGCAAAGGACATCTGGGACTGAACCAGAAACTGGAGATGATCGATATCGGCTCCGCCCTGACATGATCGTATTGATATATCCATATTAAATGTTACGGTGTCTGTGTTCTGCCTACTGGGCCTAGCTCCAACAGTTCGTAGGTTCCGTGGTTGATGTTGTGGAAAGGCCGTGTGAACAGGGTCGGTGGCGTAGATGTTGTCTGAGAGAGTGACTGACATACCACACACCCCTGGGGAGCACTGACAAGATGGCAAGACATGCAGAAATGCCTACGAAGCCGTGCGAATCCTCAGCAAGACTTCTTTTGACTGTGGTGGCTGCGAGTCGGTGCGGAGCAGTGGGACTTGGGGCTTGGTGTGCAGTAAACGACCCCTTCCCTTCTCAGCTACTGGGAAACACCAGCAAACCCAAAGGATAGCCCGAAAGCTATACTGACGTCTTGCAGCGGGCTCTCAACTGATGAAATGCCGCTGTATCGGTTTGGCAGAGCAGAATGTCACCCAAAAGCCGATTTGAAGTGAGGTGGGAAGAGATGAAGCGTAAGAAGCGAGCTCTGAAGCAGGCTGGCTCTTTACCCCTCTATGACATGGTGACCCATAGTTCGTGACACTTCATCGTGTTGTGAAGGAAGGAGCTGCCAGGCCTCCTGACCCTTGTGAAGGCCTATCTCAGGGGCTTCAGGCTTAGAGCACGCAACACCATGTATGTAGGATGAACATCTACAGCTTTGATACTACGCCCCCTATCAAAGTCTAAGATATCACCATACAAGAGACTTTTGGCGTCTAACTGGCTCTGATATGGCGAATCTTGTGTTCTCGTTGTTGAACTTGTAGCTAACTTGATGTTTTGAAAGCTTCCCTTTCCATCCCCGATCGTTGCAGTCGTATGCTGTGCCCCGATTTATGGGCAACGACTTGACCTCCTCAGAAGTGACTGTATAGCTCCTGGAGATGCCATTTTAGCTGCGTGCACCATGCTGATCTCGCTCGTTGGAGGATACTGCGAGGACGCAGAATCTCGGAGTGGTACGCACGGGCCATGGCAGCGTATCATGAAGTTCGTTATGGTGTAGCAGCTGGCTTCCATGACTTCACCAGCGACAACAGCATCACACACGATCCTACTTGTTGCCACATACCACAAGTACACAAACACCTCTACAAGACACCACTCGGCCACCAGAAGCCAACAAGATGACGCCCTGCGAGAAGCAGGTCTGCTGCGAGATCACCGAGGCCTACAAACCTTGGGTCAAGGACAGCGGCGTGAAGTGGCTGTTCCGCGACGCCTACACGCGCGTGGGAGGTCGCTGGGCCATCTGGTCCAAGAAGGACGAGGACGCCATCAAGTATGGTCGCCTGAGAGCTGTTGAGGCAGCTCGGAAGGGCACAAGGTACGTTCCGGCTTCGAAGAGCGTCACCAACGGCACCCCACGAGGCTACAGCTATCCCATGGCTAGCTGATCTACAGCCAGTAATCCTGCGAAGACATCCGCGGTCTTCTATTGCTGAGGGGCAGCGTTCTATGTTTGCTGCGCAAAACGAGCTAACAGGCTACGCAGGAACACCAACACTACCGACTCCTCCGCCAACGAAGACCGCCGCGAACTTCAATGGAAGTTTCAGCAAATTGGCGTAACACCAGCAGCATATTTCGCATAGAGGATCAGCTTGGCGGGCGGCGAAGCGGGGAGCAGGAAAGAACCCAGACGAGGCCAACGGGGCAAACGGCGACGCCATGGACATCGACGACGGCGCAGCAGAGCAGGCAACGCTGGAAATGGAAACATGACGAAGCGCAGTACTTTCTCCTTTGCCGTGATGATCATACTGACACAGCAGGCAATCGTGTACATAGGACTCATCCGCCGGCCGGGCGTGACCATGGACAGCGAATATTTCGGTCTTCGAAGACCTATTACGGTCCGCACGACGGACAAGACGTGGCTTTCAACGAGAGGATTTCGTACGACGACACTGAGGTGATCGGCTTAGCTCTTTCGATGATGGTTGCGACCAGCGCAGCGGTCTGCGGCGTCATCATTGAGCACACCACCACTTTATCCACCACGAAGGCCGGTAGTGCGAGCATCCCGTACGGCGATAAGACTTGAGCGATAACCGAAGAAAACACGGATGGTCGGTCGATGTGGTTGCAAGAAGGAGGGTGGTATCCGGCTTCGTCGGCAGCGTCGTCTGATGTTCAGACTGACGAAGATGGCGCAAACTAGCCAGTACCGAGCCCCTGAGTAAAATCAGGTACACTATTGAGCGCCATGCTTAGCTGCAGACGCCTCGCGCCGCAGATCATAACATAGCGCATGCTATGCATGGTAACGAGTTTCTGGCAAGCGTCTTGACCCTTGTCCTCCGGAAACAACTCCTAGTCGAACGGTATCTGCGTCGGGCAGGGTCAAGTGAACTTGAAGCTACCATAAGCTGCAGGGACGGTGTCGCCAGGATCAAGGGGTGCGCGCAAGTCCGCATATGGACGACTAGACACCCTGTTGAGTGAGCAATGTCCAGCGTGGCGGTTTGACAGCCTCAACCCAGCTCTGAGTTCGGGCTCGTGGACAAGGATCGTATACGCACTTTCTGGAAGTCGCCCGGAAAGACACGGCTTGTGCCCGCGCCAGCGCTCCTCGGAACTGACTGAACCCAACTGGTCGAAGCCAACGTGGACGACTAGTGCGTACGTCTGGCCATCTTGCTTGGAACGTGCAAAGGCGGGTACGGCAACCTTCGAAAATAGTAAAATTTGCATGCGTTGCAAGACCAGGCTGCAGTTTTCGACATCCGAAGATATCCAGATCGAAGTTGAGACACTCTTGGTGTCGTCAACTGGAAGACTGTGCACTGCTGTTGAGAAGGAACAATCTTCAGCCACTAGAATGATGACTGCTTGTGAAGACGTCCGTCTTGGACTGGCCCCAATGCCATCACGAAGTGCGACTAGTAAGAAACATGCTATGAGGATACCTTTTCCAGCATGGATGCCGGATTTGAAGCTGCGCATTGAATGTTTCTGCATTGCTCATGACGCTCGTCGAGCTTGGAGCTTCGGTGCCGTACCGAACGCACATCTTATTATCGAGCCAAAGACGAAAACGAAAGTGAGAATATCAGAGAAGATGTCTACCGCTGAGGGCGAAAGCGCTGCTTTTCAAGTGGGCCGGAAAGCACCGTAGCCGACTTGAACCAGAGCATATGTCTTTCGTGTTTGCTAACTCGCATCGATGATTCCTTGTAACAGTGCAAAGGTTGACACTAACCATGACATCTCAGAACAATGATGCTACTGATGACCCGACTAACTCCATGCTCTTTTAGTTCATCTGCAGTCGCTCGTTGCTGTGAGGTTTATGTCTATGCTACGGTAGCACCGGCATATTACAGCGCGCCCTGCAGCTCAACGTCGTCAACTTCGTGGGGACCAACGCAGCTTTTAGACGACAACGATCGTTATTCTCAAGGCGCCATGGCTCTCGAAAGTCTGATGCTCTGTGGTATTCTTTACCAAATTACTGGGGTATCCGTCGAGCTCGATGTCATGGGCCAAAGCCACTCATAATCCGAGCATCAAAAGCACCAGGCGAGTGTTGCGACGTCGGAGATGGGTCCCTACAGCATCCGCATATTTCATTAATTCGGCGCGCCAACGTAGCACACTAGAACCATTATGATGCTGGTGCAAGATTGCAAGAGTAATCCGCAGAGGGCTTCTATGGTTCCTGACGAAGCACGAGGAACCTGCGAGAGCAGCATCAACCGAAAGCAGCTTTCAATATGTCCTGTAATGTATCCTGCGGCTTTGGAGGCAAATCCCTAGGGAACGACAGTGGAGTAGTCGCACATCGAGCAGGTGTCAGATCTCGACACATCTGTAAAGATGCTGCCACCATCATCGATAGCGTCAGGCGTTCAGATGAACCCATGTCTGCTGTTGTACCTCTCTCTAGCAGGATGTCACATGCTTTGTGCACGCGATATTGCTGTGCATATCCCCTTGTCTCTCACCATTTGAGACATCGCAAGAGAAGTGTGTCATCGACGTACAGGCGATTTGTCATGGGACATGCTGCAGACGGTTCATACAGTCGTGGGTCAATACGCATCCGTAAAGGTTCGACCGCTTCGCAATGTTGTACGTCCGGGGTATGCATTCGCGGGGTTGAGGACAGGTTTCCGAGATCGAGGTATTTGATTGCACTCGTCGCTTCGAGGCATTGTATGCAGCAAAGATTGTTTGCTTCGACATCGAGTGCTTGCTGGCCCCGAGTTTTGGGCAGTACGACAGCGACAAAGAGGATTCCTGTATGGATCAAGGCGACAAGGCGCTGCTATGTAGAGCCAATGCTTTCCAGACATGGTCATCCAATGTTGCTTACCGTGGTGGTGGCTATTGCTTGTCTTTGGGGCGGCGGAAGTCCGCTTCAGCAGGTCGCCGAAACTACCGACTTTGGACGCGGCGCTGACATGGACAACGGCAGCGGCCTTCATGCAGCTTCCTCGGTTTGATTTCAGGCGTGTTGAAGAGACACGTTCGCCAGGTTCGTCGTCGCTGCGCATGGCATGGCAGGGTGACGATTGCCTCCCGAAAAGCCTCTTGATTGCCAGCGAAGCAGCCGCGGACCACGCCAGGCACAGGGCAGCTGGGTGATTGTAGCTCTCCGTCCAAAGCCTTGTGTGTGTAGGTGTGTCGATCTTCGAAGCTCTCGTCGTTATGATTGAGGGGTTACGATGTCAATGCTTCGGGGTCTGCCTCGATGCGCCGGCGAAGCCTCCTCAGTCAAGGCTGATGAGGATGTCGTAAAACGTACGCGGTTTACCGAAGTAAGCTCAAGCAACAGGGTAGTGCTCTTCATCGGTCCTGTTATGGTTGATGTGGGTTAGAGGGGTCAAAAGTTGGGCTTGTCGCGCATGTCAGCGTCCATGCGCTGGCTGGCGAAGATGTCGCAGGTCGAGTCAATCACAAGAGCCTCTATACCATCGAAAGCTTGCTCTAGACTTGCTGAGGAAGCTAGAAAGCTTGCGAGAAGACTTCTCATTGCCTTTGTTGTGATTGTGGGTTGTTAGCAAAGACAGAGCTTGCGTCGGGAGTCCGCTTCGAGCCGTCAGCAAAGCTACAGTCGATCACGACCATGGCAGAGACCTTGCGGCGGACGAAGCTCTTCCAGAGATCATCAGATCTATGGGGATTCTGCCACTACCTTTGTGATGGTCCGTATGTAGTGGTGTTGAAGCGGCGCGGGTACTTGCTTGGGAGAATTGAATCCCAGAAACGCGCACCATGAGGCACTGCGACTGACGAAGCTTCGTCACCTCGTCATCTTGTTCACATGAGCTCGCTTTACTAGCTGCGTAAATTTGAACGAGCGAGGAGTTGTGTCGAGCGTCATCGTGTTGGTGGTGTGGTTGAGGCAGCGTTGTTGAAGGAGGCTCGAAGCTTACCCCACAAAGAATCTCAATATCGGAGCGCAAGACAAGGGGCCTGAACAGCTACCAGCCTCCCAGAATCGCGCTTGCAGCCACATGCAGTGGGCTCGACCGTGCGGAGAATATCGTTACGAGACTGCACGACATGGATAATTGAAGACAGGTCATATAACGACTATCGAGGTCTCCGAGGGTGATGTGACTATAGTGGGACTCGGCAAAGCCCTCGAATGTCTCTGTATGACCCCATCTACCTTTACCACACAGCTAGACGTTTTTTGTCCACTTCACGGCGTGCGACGTGTCAGATACAGATACACTTCGGAATACTTCGCATGAAGACCTCAGCTTCCCCTATAATGGAAGATCTAGCTGAACAGCTGTACTACTCTAGAAAGTGTCATCCGCATCCCCCGCCAAGCCGCGTCCCTAGACTCCCCCTTCCGTAGGCTCGTAGTTTCCGACTCTGTTGCACAGGAGAACTCAGAGGTTTCGATATTACCTCAGACAACCCAAAATCGCTGCCCATAGCGAGACTCTCACCACTTAGGAGGAAAGGTGGGTAGTACCGTTGTCCTCGTGGCTAGAACATCTACCGCTCTCTAGGGCTTGACGAATGCTCGATGAAGGCCGAAGAAGCACAAATAGCATCAGGAAGGATCTCCAGACGTCAATCATCTATTCTATACCTCAAGCTCAGCGTTTGATCAACTACAGCGCACGTGTGCGTTACCTAGATTAAGCCAGGACTTGTCCTGTTGGTCGTCTTGTCACTTGACACCGCGCTCAGGAAAATCGCGCCGAATTTCCAAGACCTCTCTCTTTGATACTCAGCAAAGACCCTTCGCTCCCTTTCAT
>Ga0265797_10011354_pt1 | contig 11167 bp, 14 predicted proteins | sample P2T30metagenome_FD_192433 | JGI IMG/M metagenome (GOLD analysis project Ga0265797, IMG submission 192433) | Plant litter microbial communities from East Loma Ridge, Irvine, California - P2 T30 | ecosystem: Environmental > Terrestrial > Plant litter > Unclassified | place: USA: California... | reverse complement strand
GCCACCGCGTCGCAATGGTGGGTGCCGCTGATCGCATCCATTCCGAGCAGCTCGCCGGCCATCTGGAAACCGGTGATCTGGGCCTCGCCGGCCGCATTCACCTGATAGGTCTTGAAGTGACCGAATCGTACCGCGTACAGGTTGCGGAACGGCTCACCCACGCCGTACAGGCGCTCGTCGCGCTCCAGGCGCCGGCGCCGACCGATGATCTTGTCCAGGCGCTCGATCTCGTCGTTCTCCAGCCCCATTGGCAGGCACAGCTGGTGCATGCTGCACTGGGCGCAGGACTTGAGCGCCTGGATGTTCAGAAGCAGATCGGCGTGCTGGGTGAGGGGCTGGGTCATGAGGGATTGTCGGAAAATTCAGTACACCAGGATTATAGACCGCCCGCTCGGCCATGCTGGCGGGCAAGGCAGTAACTGGGACGAAAACGGGAACTTTTGTTGCGATTCGACCGGTATTGTTCAAAACCCACTCGACAATGATAAAAAGCGACATGATCTATCGTGCGTCCTGGCTCGCGTGCTTAACTTGTCCGATCGAGATCAAGGGGACTCATATGCTCGGTCTGACCGCCCTGGAACTGGCGCGCATCCAGTTTGCCTTCACAATTTCGTTCCATATCATCTTCCCTGCAATCACGATCGGCATGGCCAGCTACCTGGCCGTGCTCGAACTGTGCTGGCTCAGGACCAAGCGCCAGGTCTACGTCGACCTGTATCACTTCTGGCTCAAGATCTTCGCCGTCGCCTTCGGCATGGGCGTGGTCTCGGGGATTGTCATGGCTTACCAGATCGGCACCAACTGGAGCTATCTGTCCGAATTCGCCGGCAGCATCATGGGGCCGCTGCTTACCTACGAGGTGCTGACCGCCTTCTTCCTGGAAGCAGGCTTCCTGGGCGTGATGCTGTTCGGCTGGAACCGGGTCGGGCCACAGTTGCACTTCCTCGCCACCTGCATGGTCGCCATCGGGACGCTGATCTCATCCACCTGGATCCTGGGCGCCAACAGCTGGATGCAGACCCCGCAGGGTTACGCGATCGAGGGCGGACGCATGATCCCGGTCGACTGGCTGGCCATTATCTTCAATCCCTCATTTCCTTACCGCCTGATGCACATGGTGGTGGCGGCTTTCCTCGCTACCGCCCTGATCGTCGGCGCGTCCGGCGCGTGGCACCTGCTACGTGGGCATGACGACAAGGCGGTACGCAAGATGCTGTCGATGGCGATGTGGATGATCCTGTTGGTGGCGCCTATCCAGGCGGTGATCGGCGACTTCCATGGACTCAACACCCTCGAGCACCAGCCGGCCAAGCTGGCGGCAATGGAAGGGCATTGGGAAAACCAGCCCGGTGAAGCGGTGCCACTGATCCTGTTCGGCATCCCCGATATGGAGCGCGAAGAGACCCGCTACGCGGTCGAGATTCCCTACCTGGGCAGCCTCATCCTCACTCATACATTGCGCGGCCAGTTCCCGGGCCTGAAGGAATTTCCGCGCGAAGACCGGCCCAATGCGCTGATCGTGTTCTGGAGCTTCCGGGTGATGGTCGCTCTGGGCCTGTTGATGATCGCGCTCGGGACCTGGAGCCTGTGGTTGCGGCGGGGAGGACGCATCTTCGGCACCCGTCTGTTCCTGCGCTTCGCCCTGGTGATGGGGCCGGCTGGCCTGGTCGCGATCCTGGCTGGCTGGGTCACCACCGAGGTCGGGCGCCAGCCCTGGGTGGTCTATGGCGTGCTGCGCACGGCCGACGCGGTGTCGAAGCACAGCGCCATCACCATGGGCGTGACCCTGGCGATATTCGTCGTGGCCTATGTATTCGTGTTCGGCGCAGGCACTGTCTATTTGCTGCGCCTGATCCGCAAGGGGCCGCAGCACTTCGTCCTGCAGACCCCCGCGGAGGGCGGGCCGGGAGAAGGGCGCACCCCGATGCGGCCATTGTCGGCGGCCAATGTCGACAATGACGATAGCCCCCGCGGCAGCGTGGATGACAACCCCGACCGCGAACGCGGCGACCAACCGACGCGGAGCTGAGCATGGGCATCGATACATCCGTTATCTGGATCGTGATTATTTTCTTCGCGGTGTTCATGTATGTGCTGCTGGACGGCTTCGACCTGGGCATCGGCATGCTGTTCCCGTTCACCCCGAAAAAGCGCGACCGCGACACCATGATGAATTCCGTTGCCCCGGTCTGGGATGGCAACGAGACCTGGCTGGTGCTGGGCGGGGAAGGGCTGCTGGCGGCCTTCCCGGTGGCCTACGCCATCATCCTGTCCGGGCTCTATCTGCCATTGATCTTCATGCTGATCGGCCTGGTGTTTCGCGGCGTGGCCTTCGAGTTCCGCTTCAAGGCCAAGGAGCACGAGCGCCACCTGTGGGACAAGGCCTTTATCGGCGGCTCGGTCGCGGCGGCCTTTTTCCAGGGCGTGACCCTGGGCGGCTTCCTGGATGGCATCAACGTCTCGGGCCGCAGCTTCGCCGGCGGGCCGCTCGACTGGGTCGCGCCATTCCCGCTGCTGGCCGGGCTCGGCGTGATGGTCGCCTACACCCTGCTGGGCGCTACCTGGTTGGTGATGAAGACCGAGGGCGAGCTGCAGGCGCGCATGATCCAGGTGGCGCGACCGTTCGCCTGGCTGCTGCTGGGCGCGATCGTCGCGGTCAGCATCTGGACCCCGCTACGTTTCTCTGCGGTCGCCGAACGCTGGTTCACTTTCCCCAACATCGCCTTCCTGGCGCCGGTACCGATCCTGGTCGTGCTGTGCATGGTGCTGTTGCTGCGCGCGTTGGCCCGCAAACCGTTCCGCCAGCCTTTCGTGCTGGCGCTGGCGCTGATTTTCCTTGGCTACAGCGGAATGGCGATCAGCATCTGGCCGCACGTGGTGCCGCCCGCCATCACGATCTGGGAAGCCGCCTCGCCGCCGCAAAGCCAGGGTTTCGCCCTGGTCGGCACCCTGTTCATCCTGCCGATCATCCTGATGTACACGGGCTGGTCGTACTGGGTCTTCAGAGGCAAGGTCAAGCATGACGCGGGGTATCACTGATGGCGGCGCGGTCCTTGTGGCTGCGCCGGCTGGGGTGGATGGCGCTGCTATGGGCGGGGGGCGTTGCCACCCTGTCGCTTGTGGCATTTCTTATAAGAATTATCATGCATGCCGCCGGAATGCGCTAGGCGCAACTGTGCGCGCCCGATGTGAATCGGGGCCTACACTGGCGATACAATTTGACTAACTGGAGTGATCGACAGTGTCATCCATAATTGTGAACACGCCCGTCAATCCCGCGATCACTGCCTTCTCCGCGGTCAGCATGGCACCCGTCGCGGAAGACCAGGCCCGGGCCGACCTGTATGCCTTGCTGTCGCGCCTGCTGCTGGCAGCGCCCGATGCGGCACTGCTCGATGCGCTGGCGTGCAGCGACCCGATCCTGGCCGAGGGCGGCGACCCGGCGCTCGAGCGCGCCTGGGAACACCTGACCATGGCCTCCGGTGTCATGGATGCCGGGCTCGTACACCAAGAATTCGCGGCACTGTTCATCAGCGTCGGAACGCCGCCGGTCGATCCCTACGGCTCGCGCTACCTGGCCGGCTACATGAACGATACGCCGCTGGCGCATCTGCGCGCAGACCTGGCCCGCCTGGGCGTGGCGCGGATCCACGGCCGGGGCGAATTCGAAGACCATCTGGGCGCGCTGTGCGAAACCATGCGTGTGCTGGTCGCCGGTGCGCCCGGCATCCGGCGCCAGCCGCTGGACGTGCAGCGCCGGTTCTTCGACGCCCATATCGGTTCCTGGTGCGAGCGCGCGCTGGACGATATCGCCAACGCCGAAGGCGCCAACTATTACCGCCTGGTGGCCCGCTTCGCGCAGGCATTCCTGGCAATCGAGGCGGACGCATTCGCCGTGGGAGAAGAGACCAATGAACAAGCCTGATCCAGCCACCAAAGACCAGCCCGACCCCGCGCGACGCGGCTTCCTGAAAGCCGCCCCGCTGGGCGCCCTGGTCGTTGTCGCCGCCACCCCGGCGACGGCCAGCCCCGACCCGGCCCCAGCCGCGCCCGATCCCAGGGTCAAGCGCGGCTACCACGAGACGGATCACATCCGCCGTTACTACGAGACCGCCGCCTACTGGTAGCCAAGCAGAGGAACTCCTATGTCACTGGTCAAGTCTACGCGCGACGGCGCCCTGAAACGGCGCCGCTTTCTGGTTGGTGCCGGCGTGGCCGCCGGCGCCGGCGCCCTGGCGCGCCACCTGCCGCTGAACGTGATCGAGCCGGCCCAGGCCGACGCGCTGCCCAATACCCCGGTGCCGACCGAGGTGAAACGCACAGTTTGCAGCCATTGTTCGGTCGGCTGCTCGGTCGACGCCGTGGTCGCCAACGGCGTCTGGGTGCGGCAAGAGGCCGCCTTCGATTCGCCGATCAATATGGGCGCCCACTGCGCCAAGGGCGCCTCGGTGCGCGAGCATGCCTTCGGCGAGCACCGCCTTCGCTATCCGATGAAACTGGTCAATGGCAAGTACCAGCGCATCTCCTGGGACCAGGCGATCAATGAGATCGGCGACAAGCTGCTGCATCTGCGCAAGGAAGCCGGGCCGGACGCGCTGATGGTGATCGGCAGCTCCAAGCACAATAACGAGCAGGCTTACCTGCTGCGCAAATGGGTATCGTTCTTCGGAACCAATAACTGCGACCACCAGGCGCGCATCTGTCACTCGACCACGGTCGCCGGCGTGGCCCAGACCTTCGGCTACGGGGCGATGACCAATTCGTTCAACGACCTGCATCACAGCAAGGCGGTGCTGTTCATCGGTTCCAATCCGGCCGAGGCGCATCCGATCTCGATGCTGCACTTCCTGCACGCCAAGGAACTGGGCGCCAAGATGATCGTCATCGATCCGCGGTTTACCCGCACCGCGCGCTTTGCCGATCACTACGTGCGGGTGCGGCCGGGGACCGATATCCCGCTGGTGTGGGGCATCCTGTACCACATCTTCACCAACGGCTGGGAAGACAAGAAATATATCGAAGAGCGCACCTGGGGCATGGAAGATGTGCGCGCCGAGGTCATGAAATGGACGCCCGATAAAGTGTCGGACGTGACCGGCGTGCCCGAGTCCGCCGTGCGCATGGCGGCCGAGATGCTGGCCCTGAACCGTCCTTCGTCTGTCGTCTGGTGCATGGGCATCACCCAGCACCACGTGGGCACCGCCAATGTGCGCGCGCTGTCGATCCTGCAGCTCGTGCTGGGCAATATCGGCATCCCGGGCGGCGGCGCCAATATCTATCGCGGCCACGACAATGTGCAGGGCGCAACCGACGTCGGCCCCAATGGCGACTCGCTGCCGGGCTATTACGGCATCGCCGAAGGCGCCTGGAAGCACTTCGCCGCGGTCTGGGGCGTCGATTACGAATGGATCAAGTCCCGCTTCGGCTCCAAGGAGCTGATGGAAAAGCCCGGCATCACGGTGTCGCGCTGGTTCGACGCGGTCAATGAGCAAAACGAATTCATCGACCAGCCGAGCAATCTGCGCGCCGTGCTGTACTGGGGGCATGCGCCCAACAGCCAGACCCGCCTGCCGGACATGAAGGCGGCGATGCAAAAGCTCGACCTGATGGTCGTGATCGACCCGTATCCGAGCATGACGGCCTCGATGCATGGCCGCACCGATGGCGTCTACCTGCTGCCGGCCGCCTCGCAGTTCGAGACCCAAGGCTCGTGCACCGCTTCGAACCGTTCGATCCAGTGGCGCGAGCGGGTCATCCAGCCGCTATTCGAATGCAAGACCGACCACGAGATCATGTACCTGTTCGCGCGCAAGCTCGGCTTCGCCGACGAGCTGGTCAAGAACATCAAGGTGGTGCACAACGAACCGGTGGTCGAGGACATCCTGCGCGAGATCAACCGCTCATGCTGGACCATCGGCTACACAGGCTGCTCGCCCGAGCGGCTCAAGCTGCATATGGAGAACAAGCACACATTCAATCCCACCACCTTGCGCGCCGATTCCGGTCCGTGCAAGGGCGACTACTACGGTTTGCCGTGGCCATGCTGGGGCACACCCGAAATGAAACACCCGGGCACGCCGATCCTGTATGACCTGAGCAAGAGCGTGGCCGAGGGCGGCTTGCCGTTCCGCGCCAACTGGGGCGTCGAGCACAACGGCTCGAGCCTGCTGGCGGCCGATGGCTCGACCACCAGGAATAGCGAACTCGATGTCGGCTACCCCGAGTTCGACCACGTGTTCCTGAAGAAGCTGGGCTGGTGGGCCGAACTGACCCCGGCCGAGCAGGCCATGGCCGAGGGCAAGAACTGGAAGACCGACCTGTCGGGCGGCATCATCCGCGTCGTCATCGCCCATGGCTGCGCGCCGTATGGCAATGCGCGGGCGCGCTGCAATGTCTGGAACTTCCCCGATCCGGTGCCGGTGCACCGCGAGCCGCTGGCCACGCCGCGGCGCGACCTGGTGGCCAAGTACCCGACCTACGACGACAAGGCCAACCACTGGCGCCTGCCGACCTTGTACAAATCGGTGCAGGCGGTCGACTATTCGAAGGATTTCCCGCTGATCATGACCTCCGGCCGCCTGGTCGAGTACGAGGGCGGCGGCGAGGAAACCCGCTCCAATCCCTGGCTGGCCGAGCTGCAGCAAAACATGTTCGTCGAAATCAACCCGCGCGACGCGGTGCAGATCGGCGCGAAGATCGGCGAATACGTGTGGCTCGAAACCCCGACCGGCGCGCGCATGAAAATGATGGCGATGGTCACCGAACGGGTGCCCGTCGGCCTGGTGTGGGCGCCGTTCCACTTCGGCGGCTGGTGGATGGGCGAGGACCTGGAACAGCACTATCCCGAGGGTGGGGCGCCGATCGTGCGCGGCGAGGCCATCAACACCGGCTGGACCTATGGCTACGACGCCGTGACCATGATGCAGGAAACCAAGGTATCGCTGTGCCGCGTGGTGCGGGCGTGACCTGAAGAGCCGACAGGAGAGCGACATGGCAGCAAGAATGAAATTCATCTGCGACACCGAGCGCTGCATCGACTGCAACGGTTGCGTGACCGCCTGCAAGAACGAACACGAACTGGCCTGGGGCATCAACCGGCGCCGGGTGGTGACGATCAACGACGGCATCCCGGGCGAGCGCTCGGTATCGATCGCCTGCATGCACTGCACCGACGCGCCGTGCCTGGCGGTGTGCCCGACCAACTGCATCTACCACACCGAGGACGGCATCGTCCTGCATAGCAAGGACCAGTGCATCGGCTGTGGCTACTGCTATTACGCCTGCCCGTTCGGCGCACCGCAGTTCCCCGAGACGGGCCTGTTCAACCACCGCGGCAAGATGGACAAGTGCACCTTCTGCGCCGGTGGCCCCGAGCCGGATACGTCCGAAGCCGAGTTCAAGAAATACGGCCGCAACCGCATCGCCGAGGGCAAGCTGCCGGCCTGCGCCGAGCAGTGCGGCACCAAGGCGCTGCTCGGCGGCGACGCCAATATCATCGCCGACATCTACCGCCAGCGGGTCGAGACGCGCGGCTATGGCCCGCAATTGTGGGGCTGGAAGATCGCCTACGGCAAACCGAAGCGCGGCGGCGAGATCAAGGCCAAGGGCGACTCGCCGCGCGTCAACCAGGACCTGCGCGATTCGCAAAATCACTCCGGGAGGTTCCCGACATGAAGCTCCTCACAAGCTGTGCGTTGATCCTGCCCGCCGTCTTCCTGGCCGGTTGCCTCGAGGTCGACCAGCACCCGCCGTGGCTGCACGGCGAGTATGCCGGCAAGAAGGATGACCGCCCCTACCAGCGGCGTTTCCATAACGACCGCCTGGCCTGGTGGGCCACGGTCGAGAACCGCAACGGCAAGCAGAACGAATACAACCGGTCCAATCCCTGACGGAGTCATCATGCGAGCGAACCTGAATACGCTGCGCGCCATGCTGTTGCTGGTGGCGGCCCTGGTGATGTCAGGCAGCTGGGCCGGCGTCAAGAACGAGCGCGCCACGCCGGCCTATGCCGAAGAACAGACCATGCTGCAAATCGAGGCCGACTCGGTCGTGCCTGATCCCGGCCTGCTGCAGTCCGAATCGGGGCGGGTGCACATGGACCGCCACTACCTTGGCCAGTACGGCAGCAAGGAAGGCAACGTCATTGTCCAGCGCGGCGGCAATACCTGGCGCCATCTGCGCAACGGGCCGCTGGCGACCCTGGCCGGTTTCATCCTGCTGGCGGTGCCGTTGGCCATCTTCGTGTTCTACCGGACCATAGGCCCGGCCAACCAGGTGGCCGAGGCCGGCCGCAAGATGCAGCGCTTCAACCGCTGGGAGCGCCAGGTGCACTGGGCGACGGCGTTCAGCTTCATCGCGCTGGGCATTACCGGCATCATCATCATGTACGGCAAGAACATCATGCTGCCGTGGATGGGGCACGACCTGTTTTCCTGGGTTGCGATCATCTCGAAATACCTGCATAACTTCGTCGGGCCGCTATTTATCCTGTGCTCGATCCTGATGTTCTTCACTTTCCTCAAGCGTAATTTTTACAACCGCGCCGACTGGCAGTGGGTCAAGCAGGCTGGCGGCCTCATCAGCCACAAGCATGTCCCGGCCGGCTTCTTCAACGCCGGAGAAAAAACCTGGTTCTGGGGTGGCGTGGCGCTGCTGGGCCTGATCATGTCGGTCACTGGCCTGGTGCTCGACTTCGCCATCGGTCAGACCCGTTACGTGATGCAGGTGGCGAACGTGCTGCACGTGGGCGCGGCGGCCATGTATATGGCGGCGGCCGTGGGTCACGCCTATATCGGCACCTGGGGCACGCCGGGCGCCTACGAGGCCATGCGCTACGGCACGGTGGACGAGAACTGGGCCAAGGCCCACCACCAGCTGTGGTACGAACAGATGAAGACCGGCGTTCCGCCCGGCCTGGACCAGGACGGCAAGATGGTGCCGGGCCGTGACGTCCCCGGCCAGGGCGGCCGGCCACCGCAAACCGGCCCTGCGCACTGAGGATGCATTCATGAATACGCTCAAATTACGCAAGGCATCGATGATCGGCGGCGCGGCCTTGGCGGCCATGCTGCTGGCCGCCTGCGACCGCGGCCAGGCGCCGGCCGCCAACGGCATCATCCAGACCAAATACCCCGGGCAGATATCGTCCGGCGGCATGAGCAGCGGCCAGGTGATGGCGGCGACCGCACGCCCGGAAACCGACGCCACCTATGCCGGGGGCACGCCGGGTATCGCGGGCGGCTCGGGCGGCAACACCAGCGGCGCCGAGATCGGCGGTGCAGTCAGGGAAACCGGCCAGGGGCCAACCAGCGGCGTCACCCAGCCGTCGAGCGCCGGGCGTCCCGGCAGCAACATCCCGTCAGGCGACAACCAGCCGGCCGCGCCGGCGCCGGGCAGCGTCGAACCCGCACCGGCCAATAATGCGGCACCAGGGGGAGGGACACGATGAATATCAGCATGGCGCGCCCCTTGCTGGCGCTGGTAACCGGCCTGGGCCTCGCCGGGGCAGCATGGGCGGCACTGCCGCCGCCATCGCCGGCCCAGGCCCAGCAAGCCGCGGCGAAGAAGGCGCAGGCCGATGCCAAGGCCGCAAAAGACAAGGAGGCGCTGGCCGCCTCGATGGACGAGATCAGCGGTCATTGGCGCCAGCGCGCCACGCAGGAGGGCTGGACCATCAAGCCGCCGCCGCTAGTGGCCGGGCCGACCGGCGTCGCCGCATCCGATCCGACTCCGGCCAGCGCTGGCGTGCCGTCGCCTGCGCCGGCCGGTGGCGCCCCGGGTACGGCGGGTGCAGCGCCGGCCACTGCCGCGTCGCCGCTTGGCGCCCGTGCACTGCATGCGGCCAATGTCCCGGTCAAGAGCGAAAAGCTGGGCACGGCGCGTCCGAGCGAGGACGTCAAGCAGGGCCCGACCCGCGCCGAGCCGGCCGGGGCATCGCCGACGGTCAACAAAAAGGGCGTTCCAGCGAACGCCCCCAAACAGTGAAGGCGGCACGATGAAAATGGGAAGCCTGCCGGTCGCCATCATCATGCAGCGGCGCTCGGTGCAGCACCGCTGGGGCGATATGGATAGCTGGTCCGCGGTCGGCGTCGTGCCCGACCGCGGTGAACTGCCGCGCCTGTCGATGCTCAGCGAAAGCGCGCAGCGCGACTATTACCTGGTCTCGGGACTCGAACTCGAGCTGTACACCGACGAGAACGAAGGCTATTACGAGAACATCATGGCCCCCGAGTCGAAGGTGTTCGTGCTGTGGCGGATGGAAGACGGACGCGCCATACCGGCCCGCGCCTCGGTCAGCTATGTCGAGGGCACGCGGATGTTCGACTCGGGCGAGGCGGCCGATGGCGTGACCATGCCGGCCGAGATCTACAGCTGGGTCGCCGGCTACCTGCGCGACAACTTCACGCCGCGCCCGCGCAAGGGCCGGCAGCACGGATGAGCACCGACACGATGGCTGGCGAAGGCTTCCTGCGCCGCTGGGCGCGCCTCAAATCGTCCCCTGAACCAACGGAGCAGGCACTACCTGTCGCGGCGCCGGCGCCCGTCGTCCAGGCGCCGCCGGCCGCGATCCAGGAGCATGAGCGTCGATTGCCGACCCTGGCCGACGTCGCCCGGCTGACATCAGAATCCGATTACTCGGCCTTCGTCGCCAAGGGTGTCGACAAGGCCGTGCAGCGCATGGCGCTCAAAAAACTGTTCGCCGATCCGAATTTCGCCGTGATGGATGGGCTCGATATCTATATCAGCGACTACAACAAGAGCGCGCCGCTCACCGACGCCATGCTCGCCTCGCTCAAGCACGCACCAGGGGTATTGAACCGCCTGCTGGGCGACGAGAAGGACGACAAGGCGCAGGCGCCGCACTGCGCCGGTGACAACGCTGACGACGATGACCCGGCAGCCGAATGCGAGCCGGGCACGCCACTACAAGGGACCCCATGAATATCCGATTCAACGATGGCGCGCCTGCCGACCCGTTCCAGGACGGGCGCGACGCACTGGCACGCCAGGCCGCCCTGCGCGCGGCCAACGATTTTCCCGACGTCGAGGCGAGCGTCACGGTCGACTACCGCTCGCACGGCCGCACGCTGGTGGTGGGCAGCGCGCGCGACGCGTTGCCGCTGGCCGACCGCCTGGCCGGCACCCTGTAGGTCACGGTGCTGCT
>Ga0265797_10011351_pt1 | contig 11172 bp, 13 predicted proteins | sample P2T30metagenome_FD_192433 | JGI IMG/M metagenome (GOLD analysis project Ga0265797, IMG submission 192433) | Plant litter microbial communities from East Loma Ridge, Irvine, California - P2 T30 | ecosystem: Environmental > Terrestrial > Plant litter > Unclassified | place: USA: California... | reverse complement strand
CTGCAGCATGCCGACACGGGCCGCTTCTGCCACGGCGACACGCCGACGATCGCCGACTGCTGCCTCGTGCCGCAGGTGTTCAACGCGCAGCGCTTCAACGTGGACCTGGCGCCGTTTCCGACGATCGCCCGCATCCATGCCACCTGCGCGGAGATTCCAGCGTTCCAGGCGGCGCATCCGTCGGCGCAGCCGGATTCGGAGTAACCGCGAGAACAGCTAGGCCGCCACGGCGGCGTCCTCGAACCGCACCACGCGGTTGCGGCCTTCCTTCTTGCCGCGATACAGGGCCTTGTCCGCCCGCACCAGCAAGGTGGACGGGCTGTCGTCCGGCCGCGCCGAACTGACGCCGATAGTGACGGTAATCGCCACCAGGCTGCCGTCGTCGGCCGTCAGGCGCACGGCGCTTGCCGCCTCGCGCAGGCGCTCGGCGGCGATGGCGGCCACCGCCTCGTCGGTCTCCGGCATCAGCACGACGAACTCCTCGCCGCCGAAGCGCGCGGCCGTGTCGATGGTGCGCAGCGATGCCATGAGCACATTGGCCATTGCGACGATGGTGCGGTCGCCCACCTCGTGGCCGTGGGTGTCGTTGACGCGCTTGAAGTAATCCACGTCCACCATCAGCACCGACAGCGGATGGCCGAAGCGGGCCGCCCGTTCCAGTTCGGCGGCGATCGTATCCGTCATCTTGCGGCGGTTGGCGATGCCAGTCAGCGGGTCCGTCGTCGCCAGTTGCTCCAGCTTCGTGTTCGCCATCAGCAGTTCCAGCGTGCGTTGCAGCACCCGGTCTTCCAGGTTGTTGCGTTCGTTGTGCAGGTCGGCCAGCGTGTGGCGGCGGTCGCGCAGCGCCGCGAACAGCGCGGCGATCAACGCGCCCTGCACGCCGATCAGCGTCAGGCCGGCAATGATCTGCCAGCGGTACAGGTCCCACACATTGTCCGGACGGTTCAGCAGCACGGCGTCCGGGGGGATGGCGCCCAGGCCGAAGCGCCGCACGGTGGGGTAGTCGAAGTAGTAGCCCTGCACGTCGGCCGTGTCGGCCGGCTGGCCCAGCATGATGCGGGCGATGATGCGGCCGATGCGCTCGGCGCTGACGACGTAGCCGCCCGCCACGCCGGGCTGCACCAGCGATTCCAGGCTCGTGAAAATGGGCGCGCTGCTGGCCGCGGCAAGGCGCCGCGCCAGCGCGGGAGGCGTCATGCGCGCCCCTGTCGCATCCTGCCCGGCGGGCAGCAGGAACACGGCGCTGTTGCGATCCAGGCCGCCCACCAGGCTGTCCAGCTGCGCGAACGTGTCGTGTTCATGGTATTCGAAGACGATGCGATGCTCGTAGCGGGCTGCCGCGCGGCGCACTTCCGTCAGCCACTGCTGCAGGCGCGGCGAGCCGTCGGCGATGACGACGACCCGGCGCACCCGCGGCGCCACCTGCGCGATGATGCCGAGCGAGCGGTCGAAGTCGGGCTGGACTTCCAGGCCCGTGCCGTCGTCCGGCTGCCATTCGTGGCGGCCGTGGTTGACGTAATAGCGCGGCACGCCCGGGAACAGGTCGGGATGGCTGTCCAGGAAACGGCTGGCCACCTGGTTCTCGGCGATGACCGCGTCCAGCCGCACGCCGGCGTACTTGGCGCGCAGGTACGGCCCCATGCTGTCCTGTATCGCCTCGGCGCCGATGCGATTGGCGTCGAACCTTTCTTCGAAGACGCCGGGACCGACGGTCCAGTTGTTCCGGCCCAGTTCATCGTACAGGCCCCTGTGCATCAGGCGCTGCCACACCGAGACCGAATCGGCTCCCCAGGAATACAGCACCAGGACGTGGCGCTCGGGAGCCGCGCCGTCCGACGCCCATGCCGTGCCCGCTGCCGCCAGCCACAGGCACAGCGCCACGACAATGGCGCGCATGCCCCGGACAGGGGGGCAGGAAGGATAAGACGGCAATGGCATCGGGCGGGAAGTCGAAGCGGGGCAGTGGACGGGGTTTTGCTCGTCGGAAAGTGTACCACGGTTGATTTGCGGAAATACAAGTGACGTGGCAAGCTAGCAACAACTATTCCCCGGTCCGGCGGCCCGCTTACGGCCGCGTTCGTTTGACACGTTTCGACGGGAACCGGATACTTGGCACGACCCGGTATTTACCTTTCCACGTGAACGCCCATGCTGACGCCGCCGTCTTCGCCGCTGCCGCCGAACCGTAAGGTCTGCCCGCCGGGTGCCTGCGACTGCCAGCTCGAGCGGTTGCTGGAAGACGAGGCGGCGGACCGGCGCATCCTGCTGCTGACGAAGGAAGAGGAGAAGCGGCTGCTCGCCCGCATCGAGGCCATTGCCAGCTATGCCGAACTGATGCGGGTCGGGCAACGCCTGGAAGAGCAGCTGGGCGTACGCCTGTCGATCGCGCCCGGCCCGAACGAGGTGCGCACGGTGCGCGGCTTCGCCATTGACATCACGCCCGTGCCGGGCCTGTGCCGCAAGACGCGCCAGGCGATCCCGGCCGCGATCCGCCGCTGCCTGGACAGCCACCCGGAAATCGCCTTTGCCATCCTCGATGCCCACGATCTGCTGGGGAACGCTATAATATGAGGTCGTGGGGACAGGCACCTGTGGGCGTCTCCGCCCCACAGACAGGTGCCTGTCCCCGACGTTTCCCCGCGCACCACCATCCCTGCTGCACCGCACCCAAAAAATTCCCGCCTTCGGCAAGCCCGAACGGACTCTGTTATACTTGACTAAATCGTTCAACTAATAAGGTCTTCATCAGCTTTCTTGTTGGTTGCGAGCACAAGAATTTACCGGAATTCAACAGTGAGCTGAGCTCAACCGAGGTTGTGATGCGTCTGACTACCAAAGGCCGTTTTGCCGTGACTGCGATGATTGACCTGGCCATGCGCCAGGGCAAGGGTCCCGTCACGCTTTCTGGCATCAGCCAGCGCCAGGCGATTTCGCTGTCCTACCTGGAACAGCTGTTCGGCAAGCTGCGCCGGCACGAGATCGTGGAGTCGATCCGCGGTCCGGGCGGCGGCTACAGCCTGGCCCGCCGCGCCGACAAGGTGACGGTGGCCGACATCATCATCGCCGTCGATGAACCGCTCGATGCGACGCAGTGCGGCGGCAAGGAAAACTGCCATGGCGCCGACCACGCCACGGGCGCCCGCTGCATGACCCATGAACTGTGGGCCACGCTGAACGAAAAGATGGTCGATTACCTGGACTCGGTCTCGCTGCAGGACCTGGTCGACCAGCAGAGACAGAAAAACGCCGAACAGAATGTCGTGGTCATGCACCGCAACCACGCCGCACTCGGTTAAACCCTTTGGAGTAACAAGATGAACGCCCCTGAAAAGAACGTCGCCAAGGTAGCCCCGGTCGAGTTTCACACCGCGCCGCACTTCCCGATCTACATGGACTACTCGGCCACGACGCCGATCGATCCGCGTGTGGCCGACAAGATGATTCCTTACCTGCGCGAGCAGTTCGGCAACCCCGCGTCGCGCAGCCACATGTACGGCTGGACGGCGGAAGCGGCGGTCGAAGAGGCGCGCGGCCACGTGGCGGCGCTCGTCAACGCCGACCCGCGCGAAATCATCTGGACTTCCGGCGCGACCGAGAGCAACAACCTGGCGATCAAGGGCGCGGCCCAGTTCTACAAAACCAAGGGCAAGCACATTATCACGGTGAAGACCGAGCACAAGGCCGTGCTGGACACCGTGCGCGAGCTGGAACGCCAGGGCTTCGAAGCGACGTACCTGGACCCGCAGGACAATGGCCTGATCAGCGTCGAGCAGGTGGCTGCCGCCGTGCGCCCTGACACGATCCTGGTATCCGTCATGCTGGTCAATAACGAGATCGGCGTGATCCAGCCCGTCAAGGACATCGCCGCGTTCTGCCGCTCGAAGGGCATCATCTTCCACTGCGACGCGGCGCAAGCCACGGGCAAGATCGCCATCGACGTGCAGGACCTGAAGGTCGACCTGATGACGTTCACGGCACATAAAACCTACGGCCCGAAAGGCGTTGGCGCGCTGTACGTCTGCCGCAAGCCGCGCGTGCGCATCGAAGCGCAGATGCACGGCGGCGGTCACGAGCGTGGCCTGCGTTCGGGCACCTTGCCGGTGCACCAGATCGTCGGCATGGGCGAAGCATTCCGCCTGGCGAAGGTCGAGATGATCGATGAAACCGCGCGCATCAAGGCGCTGCGCGACCGCCTGGCATCGGGCCTGCAGGAAATCGAAGAGGTGTACATCAACGGCGACATGGACAACCGTGTGCCGCACAACCTGAACGTGAGCTTCAACTACGTCGAAGGCGAGTCGCTGATCATGGCGGTCAAGGACCTGGCAGTGTCGTCCGGCTCCGCCTGCACGTCGGCCAGCCTGGAACCGTCCTACGTGCTGCGCGCGCTGGGCCGTTCCGACGAACTGGCACACAGCTCGATCCGCTTCACGATCGGCCGCTTCACGACGGAACAGGACATCGACTTCGCCGTGGAACTGATGAAGTCCAAGGTCGGCAAGCTGCGCGAACTGTCGCCGCTTTGGGATATGTTCAAGGAAGGCATTGATATCAATTCCATCCAGTGGGCAGCGCACTGAGGACACTCGGTCCTCTTGAGGTAGTAGGAACAGATCATTCAGCCGGTGCGTGGCACCGGTAAAAAGGAGATTCAAAATGGCTTACTCGGAAAAAGTACTCGACCACTACGAAAACCCCCGCAACGTGGGCGCCTTTGAAAAGGGCGACGACAGCGTTGGCACGGGCATGGTGGGCGCGCCCGCCTGCGGCGACGTGATGAAGCTGCAGATCAAGGTGGGCGCCGACGGCGTCATCGAAGACGCGAAGTTCAAGACGTATGGCTGCGGTTCGGCCATCGCTTCGAGCTCGCTGGTGACGGAATGGGTCAAGGGCAAGACGCTGGACCAGGCGCTGTCGATCAAGAACACGCAGATCGCCGAAGAACTGGCGCTGCCACCGGTGAAGATCCACTGCTCGATCCTGGCCGAAGACGCCATCAAGGCGGCGGTGCTGGACTACAAGACCAAGCACACGGCATAAGCACTCAGCAACAACGCAGCAGCAAGGAGCAATGACATGGCAATCACGTTGACCGAAAAAGCAGCGAAGCACATCAACCGTTACATCGAACGACGCGGCAAGGGCGTCGGCCTGCGCTTCGGCGTGCGCACGACGGGCTGCTCGGGTCTGGCATACAAACTCGAATACGTGGACGAAGTCTCCAACGACGACCACGTGTTCGAGTCGCATGGCGTGAAGGTCTTTGTCGATCCGAAAAGCATGCCGTATATCGACGGCACGGAGCTGGACTTCGCCCGCGAGGGCCTGAACGAAGGCTTCAAGTTCAATAACCCGAACGAAAAAGACGCCTGCGGCTGCGGCGAAAGCTTCCGTATCTGAGTCGCCCGTTACTGTGCAAAACCACTTCGAGCTGTTCCACCTGCCGCAGCGCTTCGCCATCGACAGCGCCGCGCTGGACAACGCCTACCGCGATGTCCAGTCGCAGGTGCACCCCGACCGTTTCGTCAATGCCACCGATGCTGAAAAGCGTGTGGCGATGCAGTGGGCCACCCGTGCCAACGAGGCCTACCAGACGTTGAAAAATCCGCAGAAGCGCGCGCAGTACCTGTGCGAGCTGCACGGCGTCGACCTGCAGACGGAGTCGAACACGGCCATGCCGATGGCGTTCCTGATGCAGCAGATGGAATGGCGCGAGGAGCTGGCCGAGGCGCGCGCCGGCAAGGATGTCGAACTGCTCGACAAACTCGATAGCCAGCTGCGCGCCGCGCGCAAGGAACAACTGGCGGCGATCGAAGTGCACCTCGATGGTGCCGACTATCAGGCTGCCGCGCAGGGCGTGCGCGCGCTGATGTTCCTTGAAAAATTCGGCGAAGAAGTCCGCTTCGCCTTCGATGCGATCGAAGCATAAGCCTTCGATCGACGGCCTAAAACAACAACAGGTTTCACATGGCTCTTCTGCAAATTTCCGAACCGGGCATGTCGACGGCACCGCACCAGCATCGGCTGGCGGTAGGCATCGACCTTGGCACCACGAACTCGCTGGTCGCCACCGTGCGCAGCAGCATTCCCGAAGTGCTGAACGACGAGGAAGGCCGCGCGCTGCTGCCGTCCGTCGTGCGCTACCTGCCGAACGGCCACGCGCATATCGGCTGCAAGGCGCAGGCCGAGCAGACCACCGACCCGAAAAACACGATCGTCTCCGTCAAGCGGTTCATGGGCCGCGGCCTGAAGGACATCGCGTATGCGGAGAACCTGCCGTATGACTTCGTGGATGCTCCGGGCATGGTGCAGATCCGCACCGTGGCTGGCGTGAAGAGCCCCGTCGAGACGTCCGCCCAGATCCTGGCCACGCTGCGCCAGCGCGCCGAGGATGCGCTGGGCGACGACCTGGTGGGCGCCGTCATCACCGTGCCCGCGTACTTCGACGATGCGCAGCGCCAGGCCACGAAGGACGCGGCCCAGCTGGCCGGCCTGAACGTGCTGCGCCTGCTGTCCGAACCGACGGCCGCCGCCATCGCCTATGGCCTCGACAACGGCTCCGAAGGCCTGTTCGCGGTCTACGACCTGGGCGGCGGCACGTTCGACATCTCGATCCTGAAGCTTTCCAAGGGCGTGTTCGAAGTGCTGGCCACGGGCGGCGACTCCGCGCTGGGCGGCGACGATTTCGACCACCGCCTGTTCTGCTGGATCCACGAGCAGGAAAAGCTGGCGCCGCTGAACGATGAGGACACGGCGGTGCTGATGGTCAAGGCGCGCGAAGCGAAAGAGCTGCTGTCGACGAAAGTGGAAGTGACGGTCGATGCCATCCTGTCGTCGGGCGAGGAAGTGCACCTGAAGGTCACGGCCGAGAAGTTCGCCGAGATCACGAAGCACCTCGTCGCCAAGACGATGAACGCCGTCAAGAAGGCGCTGCGCGACGCGAACATCGATGCGGACGACGTCGACGGTGTCGTCATGGTCGGCGGCGCCACGCGCATGCCGCACGTGCAGCGCGCCGTCGGCGACTACTTCCACACGATCCCGCACGCGAACATCGATCCGGACAAGGTCGTGGCGCTGGGCGCCGCCATCCAGGCCAATCTGCTGGCCGGTAACCGCGCCGCGGGCGACGACTGGCTGCTGCTGGACGTGATCCCGCTGTCGCTGGGCATCGAGACGATGGGCGGCCTGGTCGAGAAGATCATCCCGCGCAATTCGACAATCCCTTGTGCCCGTGCGCAGGAATTCACGACGTTCAAGGATGGCCAGACGGCCCTCGCCGTGCACGTGCTGCAGGGCGAGCGCGAGCTGGTCACCGACTGCCGTTCGCTGGCCCGCTTCGAACTGCGCGGCATTCCGCCGATGGCGGCCGGCGCGGCGCGCATCCGCATCACGTACCAGGTCGATGCCGACGGCTTGCTGTCCGTGTCGGCGCGCGAGCTGCGCTCGAATGTCGAGGCGTCGATCACGGTCAAGCCGTCGTACGGCCTGGCCGACGACGACGTCGCGCGCATGCTGCAGGATTCGTACACGTCCGCCGAAGTGGACATGAAGGCGCGCGCGCTGCGTGAAGAGCAGGTCGAAGCGGAACGCATCCTGCTGGCCACGCAGGCAGCGCTGGATGAAGACGCGGCGCTGTTATCAAACGAAGAACGCAGCGCCGTGGATACGCTGATGATCCACACGCGCGAAATCCTGGCACAGTCGCAGGCCGGCACCGTCGACCACCTTGCCGTCAAGGCGGCGGTCGAAGCGCTGGCACATGGCACCGAGGAATTCGCATCGCGCCGCATGGACCGCAGCGTGCGTTCCGCGCTCGCCGGCCGCACGCTGGACCAGGTGGCCTGAGCCGCCCACAAAAACATTACAAGATAACCGAGGTAACAAGTGCCACAAATCGTCATCCTGCCCCACGCCAAGCTGTGCCCTGAAGGCGCCGTCATCGAGACGGAGGCAGGCAAGTCCGTCTGCGACGTCCTGCTGGAAAACGACATCCATATCGAGCACGCGTGCGAGAAATCGTGCGCCTGCACTACATGCCACGTGATCGTGCGCGAAGGCTTCGCGTCGCTGACCGAAGCCACCGATACGGAAGAAGACCTGCTGGACAAGGCCTGGGGCCTGGAAGCGCAATCGCGCCTGTCGTGCCAGGCGATCGTGGCGGACGAGGACCTCGTTGTCGAGATCCCGAAATACACGATCAACCACGCCAGCGAAGGCGGGCACTGAGGACTTGGCCATGAAGTGGACCGACATCACGGCAATCGCCGAAGCGCTGTACGACAAGTATCCGGACATCGACCCCACGACGATCCGTTTCACGGACCTGCACAACTGGGTCGTGACCCTGGAAGGATTCGACGACGACCACAAGCGCGGCGGCGAGAAAATCCTGGAAGGCATCCAGCAGGCGTGGATCGATGAAGCGCAGTAAAGCACCGGCGGCGCCACTGCCGACGACCGTTTCCGACATCCCCGAGATCCGTCCCGGCCAGTCCGTCGCACTGCTGCAGGAGCTGCATATCCTCACGCGCGACGGCAAGCTGAATCAGGACAGCCGCCGCAAGCTGAAGCAGGTGTATCACCTGTACCAGTTCATCGAGCCGCTGTTGCAGGACGTACGTAACGAAAAGGGTTCCGTGTCGCTGGTCGATCATGGCGCCGGCAAGTCGTACCTGGGTTTTATTATTTACGACCTGTTCTTCAAAGCGTTGCAGGACGACTCGCACATCTACGGTATCGAAACGCGCGACGAGCTGGTACAGCGCTCGCGCGAGCTGGCCGCGAAGTTCGACTTCCCGGGCATGTCGTTCCTGCCGCTGTCGGTGGCTGAGTCGACCACGTCGTCCGAACTGCCTGAGAAAATCGACATCGTCACCGCGCTGCACGCCTGTAACACGGCCACCGACGACGCCATCGACTTCGCGCTGAAGAAGCATGCGAAGCACATGGTGCTGGTGCCGTGCTGCCAGGCCGAAGTCGCGTCCGTGCTGCGCAAGAACAAGGGCAAGGATCTGGGCAAGAGCGCGCTGACGGAAATCTGGCGCCACCCGATCCACACGCGCGAATTCGGCAGCCAGGTGACCAACGTGCTGCGCTGCCTGCAGCTCGAAGCCCACGGCTACCAGGTCAACGTGACGGAGCTGGTGGGTTGGGAGCACTCGATGAAGAATGAGCTGATCATCGCGACGTACAAGAACCTGCCGCGCCGCCGGCCTACCGAACGCCTGCAGGAAGTGCTGCAGACGGTCGGGCTGGAAGAACTGGGCAACCGCTTCTACGCCGAACAAGTCGAAAGCGCGCAATGACGGTCGACCTGCGCAGCGACACCGTGACGCAGCCGTGCGCCGCGATGCGCGACGCGATGGCATCCGCGCCCGTCGGCGACGACGTGTATGGCGACGACCCGACCGTCAATCGCCTGCAGGACCATGCGGCTGAACTGTTTGGCTACGAAGCCGCGCTGTTCGCCCCGTCCGGCACGCAGACCAACCTGATCGCGCTGCTGGCCCACTGCGGCCGCGGCGACGAATACCTCGTCGGCCAGGAAGCGCACACGTTCCGCTACGAAGGCGGCGGCGCCGCGGTGCTGGGCAGCATCCAGCCGCAGCCCATCGCCAACCAGCCGGACGGTTCGCTGGCATTGGCCGACATCGTCGCGCAGATCAAGCCGCGCGATTTTCATTTCGCCCGCACCAGGCTGCTGGCGCTGGAGAACACCATCGGCGGCCGCGTGCTGCCGCGCGACTACGTCACGGCTGCAACGTCGCTGGCGCACGAGCGCGGCCTGGCGACGCACCTGGACGGCGCGCGCATCTGCAACGCGGCGGTGGCGCAAGGCCTGAGCCTGCGCGATGTCGTCGCCGGCTTCGACAGCGTTTCCGTCTGCCTGTCGAAAGGCTTGGGCGCGCCGGTCGGCTCCGTGCTGTGCGGCTCGCGCGCCTTGATCGAAGAGGGCAAGCGCTGGCGCAAGATGCTGGGCGGCGGCATGCGCCAGGCCGGCGTGATCGCGGCTGCCGGCCTGTACGCGCTGCAGCACAACGTGCAGCGCCTGGCCGAGGATCATGCCAATGCCGCGTTCCTGGCCGCCGAGCTGGCAAGGATCGACGGCCTTGCCGTCAGCACGCCGCAAACGAATATCTTCTATGTCGACGTGCCGGCCGCGCACTGCGCCGGTCTGGCCGCGGCGCTGAGCGCTGCCGACATCCGCGTATCGATGGCGCCGCGCCTGCGGCTCGTCACGCACCTCGACGTCACGCGTGAGCAGCTGCGCAGCGTGGCGGCAGCCTTTACCACCTACTTCAAGTCCTGACCATGACCGACGAAAACACGATCCGCCTCTCGAAACGAGTGGCGGACCAGCTGCCCTGTTCCCGCCGCGAGGCGGAGCTGTACATCGAGGGCGGCTTCGTGCTGGTCGATGGCGCCATCGTCGAAGAAGCCGGCGCGCGCGTGTCGCCGGAGCAGACGGTGACGCTGGCGCCCGATGCGACGCTGCTGGAAATCGAGCCGGTGACGATCCTGCTGAACAAACCGGCCGGCGTCGATCCGCTGGCGTGCCTGACGCCGGAAGCGCGCAACGCCCAGGCGCAGAAGGAACGCTTCCTGAAGCGCCACCTGCACAACCTGACGCCGGCGCTGCCGCTGGACAGCGCCGCCAGTGGCCTGTTCGTGTTCACGCAGGACTACCGCATCGCGCGCAAGCTGGTGGAAGAGGGCGCGCGGATGGAGCAGGAAATCATCGTCGACGTGCGCGGCCGCATCGCCGAGGACGGGCTGGCCCAGCTGAACGGGGGCGCGACCAAGGTCAGCTGGCAGAACGAGCAGCGGCTGCGCTTTGCCATGAAGGGACCGAAGCCGAGCCAGATCGAGAAGATGTGCAAGGCCGTCGGCCTGACACCCGTCGCGCTGAAGCGCCTGCGCATCGGGCGGATGTCGATGGGCGGGCTGGCGGTCGGCGAGTGGCGTTACCTGCAGGGCTTCGAGCGCTTTTAACGCTGGCTGACTCGGCCACGGTATGGCCAGCGACGCCGGATGCAGCACGTCGGGGACAGCAACTGTCTTGATCAACTTTCTGCAGGAGCTGCCCAAGGCGTGTTGTTCTGGACCATAGCGTTCATGGTGGTGAGCAGTTTGCGCATGCAAGCCACCAACGCGACCTTCTTTACTTTC
>Ga0265797_10011350_pt1 | contig 11172 bp, 11 predicted proteins | sample P2T30metagenome_FD_192433 | JGI IMG/M metagenome (GOLD analysis project Ga0265797, IMG submission 192433) | Plant litter microbial communities from East Loma Ridge, Irvine, California - P2 T30 | ecosystem: Environmental > Terrestrial > Plant litter > Unclassified | place: USA: California... | reverse complement strand
TCCAGCGATGGCACCAAGCTGCCTCAACGCCGCCGCCCTTGGCCTCATCATCGGATGCCGAACCGTATCGCCTGACATTTGGCAAACACGAGGGCAAGACGCTTGCGGAAATACCAACGTCTTATGTAACGTGGTTGATTAGGAATCCCAATTCGAGTAGGTCGATGGAATTGATATATGCGTTGGAAGAATGGCAGGAGGAGAAGAAGAATGGGCGGAAAGCGCAGTCGCAGTCGCAATCGCAAGCATCGCAGATCTCAATGTCGCAGACACAAGCATCGCAGATGTCGATGTCGTCGCAATCGCAAGCTACATCGTCAAAGACGCCGCTCTCTCCGCCGTCATCTCAAGCCTATCAGACCCCTCCTCCATCGTCGCAGCCTGCGGTCACGAGCACGCATGTCTCTAAATACACCAACCCTCCATCGCCATCTCGTTCGCCGTCACCACCACCTGCCATACAACAGTCATATCCTCCTTCGTCACAGGCCATGGCACCACAGCTTGCGCCGTCGCAAACGTATCCTCCTTCCTCATCACAGCCAACGGCACCTCAAGAACCGACTGGTGCACCCCTATACATACTCCCTTTTGGCGATTTCAAAGGCAAGACTCTGCTCGAGGTACCAGAGGACTTACCTCTACTATCTTGGTGCGAGCGAAGACAAGTTAGCTACTTTGCCTGGTTTGGCTAACGCGCTCGGCTTGATGAAGAAGGGCATGCCTCCAGTCGCTATGGCACCCACGCCGGCCCAGTCATCGTCGCAGGCTCTACCACCGCCATCATCTGCACCTGGCCCGTATATGGCACATGAACCGCCTGCTTCTAGCCAGGTTTCTATGGCGAGTCAACCACAGCAGGCTCCGCCACCACCTTCGACTGCGCCTAGCCATTATTCCCTCTGCAAAGACGACATCCCGAGTAGTTCGCAACCTGCTCCGCAGCCTCCCTCCTCTCAACCTCCATCCCGCAAACAACCATACCGTTTCGACTCCGGCAAGCACGAAGGCAAACCCATCGCCGAAGTCCCTCCCGACTACATGGCCTTCCTGAAAAGCAAGGGGTTCACCGAGACAAACGAGACGCTCGCTGCAGGCGTCGCAGAGTACGAACGCCACCACCCACCCATCGGGACGCCGCACAAGGGAGAATACAAGTTCACGTTTGGCAAGCACGAAGGAAAGACTGTGGCACAAGTACCTCAATCCTACATTTGGTTTATCAAGAACAAAACGACGATCATGAAGGACAAGCCAGAGGTGGGCGCTGCGATTCGGCAGTTTGAGCGGACTCAAAAACGGACGGAGACTAAGGCTCAAAGTCGTGGTCGTCGGAGGGCTTGGTCACCGATGTGCTCATGTTGTGATTGAGCACGCTTATTACAGGAGTGCCTACTACTTGTTTAAAGGAGAAAAATGCACACAAATCGAGGACTCTGGTACTATGGTGGGTAATACAAGCCATTGCGACCGCTTCCAGAAGAACCGGAAACCCAAGATCGCGCATGAGATCAACTCTACATGCAAACACACTCTCGAAGATTACAGCATCTTCTGGCTTACATCTTGTCTGTCAAATTTCTGAACCAGACCGGGCATTGCGCATTCGCGAGTGCGGGTGGCTCCTCCACGCTTGTTCAGAGCGGCACGTCAAAGCGAACAACCAGCAGGCCAAGGCAGGTCCACGGACGACCCATGCTATATCCATACTACGCTGCTGCGCTGCAGGCCGATATGTTAGCGCAAGAAATTCATGCATGATTAGTGGCCGTTGCGACTACCGCCATTATGTCTCGCCATTGTCGTGCGGCACGTCCCTACGTCAACCATGACATGGGTCTATCACCTGTCTGCTCCCACCCAGGGCAAACCTATGTCGCTGAGACTCTACAACACTCGTGTCAGCTTTTCGATTGCCAAATCCTCCCGTGACCCCATGAGCCGACCCTTGGAAAAACTCTATCCTTGTAGATAAAACTCTACACTGTGCAGATAGTTTATTTGGTCCGTGATATGATGCCTGTGGAGTGGATGGATGTCACAGTTGTCGTTTGTCATCTTAACAGATTCGCGAACGACAGTTGTGACGTCCGCTCACTAGTCAGGCATCAAGCCTGGGACCAAGCCGGTGAGCAGGTGAAGGGTGTAAGAGGGTTACATGGTTTCTATACAACGAGCTTTGTATGTAAGCTGGAAACAGCAAAGTGTGAGTTGCTCATACCAACAAAATGTCCAGGTTGTGGTCTTCATGCATCTGAAAGCCATACCATCCTTCTTTGCTACGCGCCAGCCACCACCTTATACCATTGGACGCGCTGAACAGGGAGCGCGAGAATGTACACGAGAGGCTGGGCTGGCGCTAGACATTGCGAGGCTAGGCGGCCTGTTGCTCAGCCGCAGCCACCGAGGCGGAGGCGTCTGATCTCCAGCCTTGCGACCCCGCAGATTAAACCAGCGTCCGCCGGCTTCAAGGCCATAGCGTCTGCTCTCGACTTTTTTTCCCGGCTCAGAATCTATAGCATGGCTTCTGGTAGCGCGACACCAACGGGACCTTCCACTCTCGACTTCTCTTCTTGGTTCAAGTCCTGTATCACTGCTTTTGGTTGCGCGACAAAAAAGGGATCTAATTCGAACGCATCCCAACAAAACACGAGCAGAATATGTCCAGCCACAGAACGACTTACTGATACCCCTACGATCAAGTTCGCGCGGTTCAAGAACGCGACCTTGGAGCTTTTCGAGGCGCCCATTGAATCTACCGATTACATCGCTTTCTCTCACGTTTGGGGCGATTGGGCCTGGCGTTCCATCAGTGGCATACCGTACGATGTGAAAGCGTCGGAAGAGAAGGCAAAGTTCATCGCAAACGATCTTCCTGCTTTGGTGGGCGACGGTGCCTTTTGGATGGACACGTTGACTGTCGATCAACGAAACCCAGTTGAAGTCTCAGAGATCGTGGATGTCATTCCCGATATCTTCAGGATGGCTAGAAAGACGATTGCAGTCAAAGAGTGCGACGGATTGTATGATTGCTGCATTGCTGCGGTTGCTGGCTTCGAAACCGCGAACGAGTTCGCCAGCAAGTCTCATGATCACAGCATTGCGCATACTCACTATCTCTGCGCAGAGTCGTACCTCCAGAGATTATGGACGCTGCAGGAGTGCTTACTCTCTCATACGATTGAATTTGTGGTTGGAAGCGACAGTATGTCATAGCATTCTTTTTTTGCTTTTTGCTGGTGGTTGACCAAAATTCAGACCAACCCAAGAAGCTCGCGGTGCGGGAACAGGCTCTCGGCGACAGTGATATCTATCGACACCAGACAGATATTCAGACTATCGCGCTGAATCTTAAGAAGCTAGCCAACTCTTTCTGCGGTTCTCAGAGCAACACCTTCATAGACGAGTTCGTGAAAGCTTATGTCCATGGCGGGACCGTTGTTAATCCACGTAGCGCAAAGCGTAGCCAACATGAAGATATCCACTCGGGTGGTTTTCTACTGGCGAATCGAGCATCGCCTAGATCCGCTACTATGCCCTGCGACTACATCTTCGCAACCATGCCCTCTTTTCCATGGTATACATATCCGAAGAAAGAGGCTTTGTCGATGTCGTTTGGAGAAATTTATTCAGATCTTTATCAGCAAGCTGAACGATCTGGACATGCTTTTACATGCAGGTTCACTCGATCGATGCTTGATCCCATATGCACAGATCCCACAGACGGTTGGCTACCAAGCCAATATCTTCCCAGTCCGACGACGCTCGGCGATTTCCTGAAACTGATGGGAAATCGCGTACCCAAAGCTTCCAATGCTACTTCACCGCACGTGCACATCACATCGGATGTGCAGATCATGGAACTAGAAAGCGAATGCTTGCCAGACATTCTCATCGCCAGGCTAGAAGCTTGTTTCGAGCAGTCACGAACACCATGGCTTGAGTCTTACACAAGTGGCGAGCTTCCAAAACTCGGGAAATATCCTAGTCATCATTGGACGTGCAATCACGCTGATGCCGCGAGGTGCGGTTGGGTTCCCATTAACCCAGAGTATGCAGCACAAGTGTACGACGATGGCGATCATACTCGGACGAGAACCGACCCCAGACTAGAATTCGAGGAAGGCGATTGTTTAGTGGACATCAGTAGCCTAAACGAGACTGAGCTAGAGGCCAGCATGGACGAGGCGGGTGAATACGTACCACTCTTTGCACAAGCCAGGAGAATCCTTGTCCGTATGTGGTTCGCATATGAGGGGCAAAGCCGCCCTGGAGCCCAGCAAGAAGAGTGGGCAGACTTCAAGCGGTCTATGCAAGATCTCTGGTCAACACCACTACTACATACCGTACTCCTCCTAGCTGGTATGGTCAACTGTCGCATCCCATTATCCGCCGCAGCATGGGTCAACAAGCTCTTCATCCCCGTCTACATTCGCCACAACGAAGATCTTCTTTCCGTCGGTCTCTTGGCAAAGCACGCACGTCAGCCTAAACAACAGCGAAAACACCCTTTTCATCTACTATGCGTTGGCCAACACCTGCCTTCGCCCCACGAGAAGGCTTTCGGAAATGACTTGTTTCTCGTAGGTTCGGAAACCAAGGTGCCGGTTGGCTTGGCCTCCGATATGTTCCATGAAAGACACTCGGATGAGGCATCCGTAAGAGTCGCAATTTCTTTGTATAATGGCTATTTTACGGATTTAGGAGACAACAAAGTAGACATCGGCCCCCGTCTGCTCTCTGATGAGCCGTCTGTCCCTAGGGAGGCTTATATCGTGGGTCCTCAGTAGGCGGCTGGGTGTGCATGCCGATGAAGGGATTATGTGTAACCCCCGAATGAATGGAATCACTTTGGAAAGTTCTTGCCTACATACATATGCGGTAGAAATTCTCGAGACAATCAAAGGCTTCTCCTTATCGTTTGCAATAGATACAGAATACTTAAACGCGTCCTTGAACACCCTCGCATACATAAGCTTTGACATCCAATTGCTTCTTTCTTGCACCCTAAACTATCTGATTCTCAATGCTCACACTCTGGCTCCACATTACCTGCGCCACACCATCGCCCTTGGGACCTCCACACTCTCTATAAGTGCAGAGTGGCGCTTATTCCCGAGCCTGTGTGATTTCTTTTCTTGAGGATAGCTCCTTTCTGTTAGAACTAGTGGTCTGTTGTTGCTCTATTTGGATACCTCAACATTAACCGCAGCGCTGAAAGTTACACATCTACCCTGCTTGCGTTGGTGGGAATCAGAACGCGTGCATCCCCCGAGATGTCAACAATCAAGCCAAGCTGCGATTTAGAGACAGGTGCCTAATCAATGAAAGCAGCTGCTAGGCTTATCTAGGCATTTGCTAGGCTCAAAAGGGTAACCATTAAGCCAGATCTAACCGCCCCAGCCTCCAGCTTGATTGTTGTCAACTGTGCCGCCTCACCATGTGGATCTTCCAATACAAGGCTGTGTAACATTGAATTCGCTTATGCGGGATGTCGCCAGAACTTACGGCATAACCGGTCACCTTCCGTTGGAGGCTGGGGGCGGGCACACACGACGCGTCTGGACACCGCTGTTGTTGATGCTCGCGACTTCAGGCATCGTGTACTGGGGATCCTACGCGTTTGCTTGCTTTAAAGACTTCAATTATTACACGTAAGGGATAGAGTAACTAGGCCATCGTTTATAGATGTTCCAAGTAGCAGTATCGCGCCATGGCGTCCTTGCATGTGGACCATATCTGCTAGCTGTATTTACGTGCCTATTTCATCAGGGATTAAGAGACAGCAGCAATGCCGAAATGCATGTACGGGAAGAGATAGGTCGCTCAGACCTGCAAATGCACGTTTTGATTGCAGTGGACAAGACATACCGCCCATGACTCAATTCCTTTGCCCTTACAGGCCAGGTCTTGAAAGACCGCTCCAAGCGATCCCAGCTTCTCTTTCCACAGTGTCCAGTAGAAAAGCGTGACAGAACGCTGTCTGCCCGGTATCGTACGCTAAGGAGCTAGTTCCCGCCAATTACTGGGGACATGTCGAATGGCAGTCTGAGTTCAAGGGCGCACTCTATCGTTTCTGAAACATGTTGAATGGCAGGTCGCCTTGTCAAGCCACAACACCATCGCTACTTCACCTCCCTGCTACTCACGCGTCATGCACACTAGAAGCGTGGTTCCCATCACCCTATCAGCCCGCACTAGAGACGCTGTCGCTGTGACGACTTGCAGCTTTATGCCATGTGCAGACACTCCGTCACACCCGTGAACAGTGCGTACGGGTCGACAACGGTGAAGAGCACAGACCTCACCCTCACCGGTCCTACCTGTCGCCTCGTTCCAGGAATGTGACAGTGTGATATCTGATACGGGTGGCTGCGCGCAGGCAGTGCAGCTGAGACGAACGGTCCTCCATACACTACCTGCGTAATTCACCCGTGCAATATCGCTAGATTCCATGTTTGGTCGGTATGCGAGAGGATCCCACGCTCCAGTACCAAACTTGCCTCTGTTCCGTGGTCAGATCCCTATCAGCGTTGGATGCGTTCGTTCACGTCGGCGTTTGGTATTCAGTAGCAGAGCTCGTTCCTTATCTTCCCCTACTATTGCGCTTTAATCGAGAACGAATCTGTGGATACCCTTCTACCGTGTGCATTCGGATTCTGGCTAGATAACTCTGATCCCTTCCTGTAAGACCAGCTATCATTCTTGGATTTCGGATGCTGACACGTTAGAACTGCGAATAGACGAGATCCTGATCGCTACCTCTCGGTTACTAGGGAATCTTTTTATTCACTTTGATGCACAAGTCCCAGTTCGTTCGTCCTGCTACACGATATGGATCACGATCATATCTCGCGATATCGCCCCTCTCAGCGTCCAGAACAATACGATACCGATAGTCCTCGATCTCGATCGATAATGCAGCGCCGTTCGCGCTCCCCTCTACGACTCACTCACAGGAGATTTCGTATCAGAGATGTATCTCCCCGTAATATTATGGAGGGATCATCGACGGTAGCACCTTCAGTACAACCTCGCTCTTCTATGGGTGCTCGGTCACGCGATTTACCGACCGACGTATTCGAATTGATCAAAGACGACGAACAACTCTCGACGCTGTTGACTCGAGGATCCGGTAACAGACACGATCCTCACTCTGATCACAAACCAGAAGGTGTCGCCCTCCACGACCCAAGATACAGGGACGCAGAGGTACAGGCAGGGAAGATAAGAGCTTCTTTGATTGAAGCCATCAAGCTTGGAAAGGACCATTGGCCCAGTTTATGGGATCCACTGGCTAAGGAAGCAGAGAAATCTGCTTCTCCCTACGTCAGCGGGCCGATGCGAATTGGCATTGTAGGCGAGACCGGGCAAGGTAAATCTTGCCTTGTCGGGGGCCTTTTAGGTGACGAAGATATTGTTCAAACTGTGGGTTAATTGTTTTCATCAACTAGCTGTATATCGTGTAGATCCAAGGCTAAAACGAGATCAGGCAAAGAGTGGCGAGAGCCTAACCAGAGTAATTCTGGAGTACCATCGTTGGACCCACGAACGGTTCAAATACGAGGCTAAGATCTCTTTGCTCCCGTGGGAAGCTGTGCAAAAGCGAATCGAGACGTACTTCGAACATTGGAACAATGGTCTTTTGCCACATGAAGACGAGAGCGATTTTGAAGATGAAGAAGAAGACCAAGGCCCAGATCCTGCAGGCCCCGATTTCCCCGGAGCAGATACGGAAACAGCCACTGGGGTCTTCCAAGCACTCTTCCGTAAAGACCCGGATTTCGAAGACGATGACACTATGAGGAAGTACTTGTTAAGCAGTGAACAGTCACCTGTCCGACATGATATACGAGATCGACTCATCAATCGCGCTCGCGACATGTACGACAAGCTTTATTGTACGCATGCTTTGGAGTATTGCACTCGAACCGCAGAAGATCTGTGGCATAAGCTTGCACGATTCACGCACGGTCGCTCAGCTGATGACACAAGAGAAGGTTGCGACGCCTGGCCCTTTATCAAAGTTGTCAGAATTGGCGGGCCTTTTGACATATGCAAGCACATAGATATCGCTGATACGCCAGGTCGAAACGATATGAATCGCCTTGCACGTGCCAGCGTAGAAGATTACCTACCGTCTTGTTCAGCCGTCATAATAGCGTGCAATAGCAGTCGTATCATATCTAATGACAGCCTCCCCGTTCAAATCGAGAAGATCCAACGTCACCATCCTGTGACAGTAGTCGCTACATTCTCTGAGGTATGAGGAATCGATATATCAGAGCGCTCTTACTGACTCCAAGATAGGACGTCGGCCTGCTTCGCAGCAGGCACACTAATTTCATCGGAGACGAGAAGCATACGTATGAGAGGCTTCGCGAGAAACTGGAACAACTTGAATACAAAGGGGGGAAACACCAAGAGCTTCGTAAAAACCCGTCCTCTGAAGCTGTACTACTCGACCAGTAAGCAGTACTGAGCATGGTCTTGGATATCTCTAACTATATTATAGATTGAAGCAAAAGATTATCAAGCAAGCGTACGTGTAGTGTAGTAACTGGGAGTTTGGGCATTGTAAATACTAATCAGAACCCAGAATTACGCAAGTGCTCGTTGAGGAACGCAACCGGCGCGTAAAGGAAAGACTCATGACAAGGCAACGGAGGCAATGCCGTCCTCAAGCAGTGTTCTGTGTGTCCGCTTTCGATTATCAGCGTAACCTTAGGGGGTTTGCTGCTCACGACTCCGACCTGCTTCCCCTCAGGCCAGACGACACCGAAATCCCTTCTCTCAAGCGACACCTCATCTCCTTGTGCGCGCCGGTGCGAGTAAAAGAGCTGGTTCTCTCTGTGAACTCAACATTGCCAAGCCTCATGCTTAGCATGCGGATAGGGATCAATGAACGGACTGACGCGTTTCAACTGAATATTGAAGGTGGAGCCGAAAGACTGAGTAGTGTAAGTGGTTTATAACAACGCGAAAGCCAAACTGATACCGTTTCAGACTTGTATAACGAAGGTTCATCGATACATCGACGATGTATTCGAGAGACGTATCGAGAGGCCCTTATTGAACACCTCAAGTACGCGACCGAAACTCCTCTACTTTCTTAGTACTCACTGCTGTCAGAAGACGACCTGTCTGTATACTTTGAACATGTAAGGCGTGGTTGTAACGCGTGGCGTAAAGTAAGATTGACAACGGTTCGAGAAGGCACCCGCTAACGCTCCCAGTGGCATCACAGCTCACACAGGGCCTTTATGAACAATTTAGGTAACACAAGCCTTGTTGGTCGTAAAGAAGCAAGACTAATGACTCTTAAGGCAATTACAAGACGCCAAGAAGAGAAATAGCAAGTTGGAACGATCGGTTACTGGAGGGGCCTCGCGTCAGGCTCAATCCCATCTTTCAAACCATATTGAAAGATCTATCAAACATGATTGAGCCAGTGAGACAAGAGGTCTTGTCATCAATAGGAAAGGTGACTGCGGACGTTCGCAGTGAGTTGCTTCTAAGAGACATAACTTCCCAGCTGACGTTCTTCAAGAGCAGTATCCTGACTCCATACCCGAAGAACTGAATTGGTTTCTCAACAGTATCGGCTTCAAAGCTAAGTCGCTCCAAGAAATTGAAACTGAGTGCATTGCCGATTTGCGCACGTTCATCGAGTAAGTGCTTAGCGGGCGCCAAACATCATTTGCTGACATGAAATGTAGGGAGCAGAAGCTACGCTGTCTTACTGACACATCCGAGGTCTCCTACTTCGGAAACGCCATGATCGACGTATATACAGCAAGCAGGAGCATTTCCCACGTATACACAGCGAGCAGGACAGTCGTGTGGCGGCGAAAGAAGGAAGAGACACTGAAGCGTCTGCAATTGGAAGGATTTGAGCGACTGCTTTGCGACGAACAGACAACGCCATTCCATGCCATTCGTGTACACTTGGGAAACGCCATCGATTCTCAGAAGCAGCTGGTCAAGGAGTACTTCAAGTGCCAGATTGAGCTTATATTCCAGGCCATCAGTGGCGATCTGAAGCGAATGGGGGATGAACGTGCGATCCGGAACAATGACAAAGACCAGGACGTTCGCGAGCGAATCAACAGGAAGCTGTCGAACGCGAAAGAGGATCTTGGGACAATCGTGGCGATGTTGAAGGACAACGACGTTGATGTGGATAGTATCTAGGCTCGGTTGACGTGACGATACTTGTTTGGGTCTGCATTGGATAACATTGGGTATCAAAAGTTCTATTACTTTGGTATTGTTATCGATCTTCTTTCTCTTGAGAATTAACCTGCGTTTACCCACTATCCCAATGTGTTCACTGCTTCCTATCGCGTTCAATAGTGAAGAATATATTCCAACCTTTAACCCGGAAGATGTATCAACTAACAGAAAGATTGAACGTTGTGTGTAGGTCGTGCTGTTTGTGCTTGATTAGATCGGCGTCTACGGTGTCGCGCTTCAAGGACGCGCCACACCTGGGCACCGTCTTTCAAGGTTGCCTCTCCCTCGCTGCCAGCTACGTTGTCACCAAAAATCGCAAAGTCTGAGAGCTTGATGCCGCTTCTTTATCTACACCAAGACCTCAATCATATATAGGCTTCCAACTATAAAGACACTCTAGTAAAAATCTCCGCCAATGTAATGCGGAAGCAAAACGTAGCAAAACGCAGTAAATCGTCGGTGGTTTTCGTGAATTTTCGGGAAATCTAGTGACTAGCGAGGCTAGTCTACCTTTAATTAGTAGCTCCGCTATCAGGGGTGCAAGCCAATTAGAGATCTGAAAACAGAGACCAAGAGATACATATCAGAAGATAAACCATGATTGCCCGGATCGAGGGTTGAAGCGACCATTTCGTTGAGTGAAGCAGGGAAAATACGAGTCCGAGCTGGTGCTGTCGTGTTGGTTGGGAAAAGCAAAAAGACAGCGGCACGCATGCTCCTATTTCGGGGCAGACTAGACGGCACTAGCAACCAGCGCTAACACCTCCCTGCATCAGCCACCCAGTTCTCCCAACCATCCCATCTCTCCAACATCGACATGACACACGCCCACATATGCGCGCTCGACTCGTATGTGGAGACGACAGATGCTACCTGGCCATGATAAAGTTCCGGCCCTGGGACCCGCTGTCAGGGTCTGGCTGCGCACGCTGCGCT
>Ga0265797_10011348_pt1 | contig 11174 bp, 9 predicted proteins | sample P2T30metagenome_FD_192433 | JGI IMG/M metagenome (GOLD analysis project Ga0265797, IMG submission 192433) | Plant litter microbial communities from East Loma Ridge, Irvine, California - P2 T30 | ecosystem: Environmental > Terrestrial > Plant litter > Unclassified | place: USA: California... | reverse complement strand
AGTCAACCAGGAACGGATCATTGAGTGCGTGTTGGGTAAGCAGCACGATTTGAGTACCCTTGGTGGCCAAATCGCGGACAGTTGCTTCACCTACGCCACTGGTGCCTCCCTGGACATACTCAGCCTTTGATCAGATTACATGTACTTGTTATACATACTGTCACCAGAGCCACCTTTCCATGCATCGTGCGTTCGCTCTTGTTAGTGACGCCCGAGAAGAAGAACTTGGCGGCCCATAGCAGGAACAGCCATGGGAGTGCCTTGAGGAGCGGCCACAGAAATGGCACGGAAGAAATGCCATCGTTGAAAGCCGTGCGAAGGATGTAGACGGCCATCCCGTATGTTGTAGCTGCAGGAGCAGCTCTTTTGACGATGGCGAAATCGTCCGGTGTTGATGGCTAAGGACGATGCCTTTCACATGTCTCCCCTCGATGTCTCAAGAGAGAGTTTTTCCCTGACTCGCGCCTGATGTGGGGCACTCTTCCTTCACCAACACAAACTCGCCTTGTACACTTTCCGTGACAGACAACCACAACTGGATCTCTGGGTAATGACCTGCAGTTTGTCTGCTTTGTCGCCGCCGCGATGACAGCGGTTGATGACGACGAGGATGAGTATGAAATCCCTCTGCGCGACCAGAGATACTTCGGCACCGGCTTGAAGCGAAAGCGCGTTCGTTTTGTGCCATCCACCGAACAAACCCAACCGATTGGCAGTGCGAGCCTGCCAACGACACCAAGCGCATCATCAGCCGCGGATAGGTATCTCGCGATCGTACTTGGCCAGGCCAACACTGCCGGGCGAGCATCCTCAGCACCTGCGGCAGAGCACGTTACAGTTGAGCCGTCGCAAGCGAAAGAGGCGGATAAGCTGGGTAAGGATACCTTTTTGGAAGCAACAAAGCCACCGGACGATGCTGGCGCTCTTTATTGCGATCTATGCCACCGCAAAATAGCAGCCAACGTCTCCAGGGCGGCACACGAGGGCAGCATAGCCCACCAAATCTCACTTCAACACTCATACCCACCCTCACATGTGGATCGTGAGCGCAAGGGCCTTGCTGTGCTACAAGATCATGGCTGGGATCCGGACAGCAGGCTAGGTCTTGGGGCTAAGGGCGAGGGTATACTACAACCAATCAAGGCCGTGGATAATCCACACAAGGCCGGCGTGGGAGCCAGACTTGCTCCAGCGAAAGTCCTAGAGAAGCCCGTGAAGCTTGATGCTGGCAAAGTAAGACGCTTGGAACAGGAAGGGAAGAAGAAAGCCGAGCGGTTGCGCAACTCATTCTACATGAGCGACGATGTGCAAAAGTACCTGGGAGAGATGTGAACAGGAGAACAGCATGCTTGCGGATGATCGATGAAGGAGTCGCTTGGTGATCCTCAGGAAACCGCATGCAATGGGAGAACTGCAGATATGCCCTTTTGCGAACGATAGAACATGCGCTGTCGGGTGAAGTACAATTGAAGACTACAATATGCCTCGTGCCAGGATTGTACATCTCGAAGTACGCCAACGAAACCGTTGAATTAAGTCCAGCTTCAAACTCTCACGTATGCTTTCATTCCATTCTTATCGCCTTACGATACTGTTATCGTGAATACCTAGGTGAAGGCGAGCGGCTTGTGACTGCCAAGAAGTACATACGTATGTAGACAATAGGAACGTCTCCCCCGATGACGATGTTAGCACTAACCAACCACTGCAGGACTTCTTGCGAGAACACGAAACAACAAGTACATCGGACACACGCGTATACACGTTTAAGACGCCCTTGGTCAGTCACATCAAATCAGTTTCCGTTCTGGTGAGTTTCGTTCCATACAGCAGCTAGTGTGGCCACGTATTACTGTTTGCCCACGCTGCAACTTGGTTACAATGTTGAAGATCAGCACTGAATCTGGATATCACAGGTCTGAAAACACAAGCATATCACTACTTCCGAGACCCACGCTGGAATTCTGATATATTCACTCACGGACAGTCGAGATGAGTCTCAACTCGTTCGCCCGCGAGCATAAGGCTCAAATCGCAGCGACCATCGGCTTGGTGACTTTCGCGCTCGCCAAAAACAAGCTTACTCCCGGCGGCATTGTTGTAGCCATTGTGGTCGCAACTGTTCATATGCTGGACCCCTACCCAGTGTTCTTCTGGCTTCTGGTCCCGTTCTTCCTTTTGGGTGTACTGGTCACCAAGATCGGACACGCTGAAAAAGCACGCCTCACCAAATCCGCGGACGGATCTGCTGGAGGCGAAGGCCCACGCGGCTGGATGCAAGTCGTTGCCAACGGCGGAGTCGCGTCTGTACTCATCGCATTGCACACTTTCCTGAGCGCGAGCTCTCCGTTCATGTCTCCGCGCGCAGGCATGTGGCCAGGTATCCATGCTCCTGTCTTGCAGAGACTGCTACCCATCGGTATCATTGCGCACTATGGAGCTGTAGCTGCAGATACCTTTGGCTCAGAACTTGGCATTCTGGCGAAGTCGACGCCTGTGCTGGTCACAGCACCTTGGAAGAAAGTCCCCCGCGGCACCAATGGCGGCATCACTATCGAGGGTCTGAGCTACGGACTACTTGCCAGCTTCTTGATCACTTGCATTGCCTACTTCGGTACTTACGCCATGCCTCCGTACAAGGTGATGGATCTCCGCACTGCAGCTCTGGTTTGCGGTATGGGTGTGTTTGGCAGTGTCATCGACTCGTTCTTGGGCGCCACCGTGCAGGCGACGGTGACTGACAGAGGAAGCGGCAAGGTCGTTGAGGGACCTGGCGGACAACGAGTAAAGGTACTGGATGGTGGAAGCCGTGTCCAGCTGGGTAGGGACATCCTCACGAACAATGGCGTGAACCTTGCCATGGCTGCTCTTACGAGCTTGTTCGCCATGGGTGCAGCATGGGTGCTGGACTTGAGCCTTTGAGGCAGCACTTCTTCGGGTAGCTAAGAATAATATTGCCGGTAATCTGATGCCGGAATGTCCATCCAGGCAGGCCGAGCCGCTGCACATGTCCTGTACCCACATCAAGCCAAGCAGCGTTCCGCACTCACTATTGCCCGCTTTGCAAAATACCACCTCCTCCTCAGTAGTTTAACTCTTCATCGATCGTAAAGGGTGACGCTTTACCAAGACCTGGCAAGACCCAGCCCCATCTTGGCTGTCCACGCCCTCCGCACGCGGGGACAACTCTATTCACAGCGGATTACTTGCATCGAGTGTAGATCGACATCGCGGAACCCTTGAATGCTATACATGTGGGGACTCTGATGGTGCTCACACGTCGGCGGCGAAGGAATTGGCTCTCTTGGTTGTAACTCTATGCGTGTGTGCGCGAGCGCACGTTGTGCACATGGCTTCGGTGATAACGTGTTGAGCCGTGACGATCTACCGTCCATGGCAGTGCTGAAATGTTGCTTGGCTTGCAAGGAGATGAATTTCTTGCCTTTGTGTTCTGTATCCAAGTCTTGATGCTTTTCTCGAAACGAACCTTCGATTACACCTGCGTTGAGCCTTGTACTCCACTGCGCGAACGTTTGATAAGATGGCGACCAAATACCCGCTCGACGAGAAGCTAGATAGCTCGGCAGATCATGTGGATGATGTTGAAACCCAGCAAGAGCGAGTACTCAGCACGCAGGAGAATCATGTAGGTCCTCGAGAACAGTCTTGGATGACGGACGGATGTTGACATTGCACAGGCACAGCAAGAGCATGTCTTCGACCCGAAGGAGACGAAACGGATCCTACGGAAGGTCGACTTTCGCTTGATCCCTGTACTGGCAGTGTTATACCTGCTTGCCTTCCTCGACCGTGAGTCTTGATGATTGACGATGCACATCGACCGGCCGCTGACTATCAGAAAGGTAGCAACATTGCAAATGCACGCGTGGCAGGAATGAACGCAGAGCTGGAGTTGACTGGACCGCAGTATAACATGGCGTTGACTGTGTACGTGTTGCTATCCTGCGATGTTACACCAGAGCTAACAACGTCCACTAAAGGTTCTTCTTTCCCTACGCAATATTCGAAGTGCCTTCAAATGTCGTGCTCAAACTCATGAGACCAAGCATATGGATCTCAATATTGATGGTGACTTGGGGCATAGTGAGTGTTGAGGTGTACCGCCTGTAGGAGCAACCCTGGCTGATATCAGGATTATTAGGTTATGACCTTGCAAGGCATTGTCGAGACTTGTATGTTTAACGCTGCTGCTCCCTCAGGGACTTCGTTATGAACCAGGACTAATCGTGCTCTTTCCAGATGAACATCTCATTGTCACGAGAGTACTTCTCGGGCTCTTCGAATCAGGCTTCTTCCCTGCAGCAACCTACCTGCTCACGACCTGGTATTGTCGTTTCGAAGTCCAAACGCGCATGGCCGTATTCTTCTCCGCCGCTTCCCTGGCCTCTGCATTCTCTGGACTGCTGGCCGCGGCCATTGTCAACATGGACGGAATCGCAGGTTTGGGGGGCTGGCGCTGGATCTTCATCCTGGAAGGCATTGTCACAGTCGTCGTCGGCGCTGTCCTATACTGGATCTTGCCAGACTCGCCTCAGTCGGCTGGCTGGCTGGAGCCCTGGGAGCAGCAGTACTTGATCAACCGCCTTGCGCAGGACACTGGCACCAAAGGAGGCAGAGTGCAAACCTCTGACAGTTTCCAATGGATCTATATCGTATCCGCATTGACGGACTGGAAGATCTGGCTGGCCGTGATCGTCTACTGGGGCAATTCCATCCCGCTGTATGGCTTCACGTACAGTGCGCCGAGCATCATCCTTGGCCTTGGGTATACGAGTGTTGAGGCGCAGCTGTTGACAGTCCCGGTGTACTTTGTCGGCGCATGTGCTACGGTGCTGTTCGCATGGCTGTCGGACAGACATCAGACTCGCTGGCCGTACATTGTAGGACCATTCACCATGGCGTCCTGCGCTTTTATTGCTCTGCTTGCAATTCCTCACCCAAGGTATCCCGGTCTCACGTATGCCTTCCTCTTTGCAATTCCCGCAGGTGTGTATCCTCCCATCATCGGCATCCTGAGCTGGGTCGGCAATAACCTTGCACCCACATGGAAGCGCTCCGTCGGCATGGCTCTTCTCATCTCTATCGGCAACCTCGGCGGTGCGATCGGGTCCAATATCTTCTTGCAAGCACAGGCTCCGAAGTACTGGCTCGGGTACGGCTTTTGCTTGGGTATTCTGTTGGCAGGTATTGTTGCGACGCTGCTACTGCGGTTGGCGTACGGCTCGCTCAACAAGAAGAGGGATCGTATGACCGAAGCGGAAGTCAGGGAGCAATACAGCGAGGAGGAGTTGCTTGCCATGGGCGACAAGTCGCCGCTGTATCGCTATGTGGTGTAGCTATGGAGTGTACATGTAGTTCGACAGTCGGGGGTATGAAGAGAAGAAGCAGTGTCAGTCTGACTTACGTCGAGGCTGTGCGAGTTCCATGAGCAATCGATCAACGTGCACGCATCTTGATTCTCGCACGCCGGACACCTTACCTATCTTTTCTACTTGGTGGTTCTCAGCTCGTTAATCGTTGACAGGAAGAACTGTAAGCTCGTTTCCTCGCGAGCCTCTGGACAGAACATGTCATTCTTGATGTCCATCTGTCACCACAACAGCAGCCGTGTTGCCCAGCGCTACACCGTAAGGACTATCACCCTAGCATACTCCTACTCCTCCCTACAAGATGGGCGAGCCCATCTTGCGCGCCGCAGGCGACTTCGATCCTTTTCGACCTTCTTTCGGTAGCTCTCTTTGCCTTTTGGCTTGTAAGTGATCCTTCTTCGCCTCTTCTCCAGTCGTCTGCTTTCAGCAGACGAACCTGATGAAAAGTGTGATGGTTCGCGTCGGCCAGAGGTAGTGCGATACTGGCGACACTAACCGGGGGCATCAGCAAGCTGAGCGGCCTCCGATGGATCCAAAAAGTAGATAATCTTAAAAGTTCCCGTAGGAACGTTTCAGAGATTAAACTGAAAAGAACAGATACTACACTTGATCTCTGTGAGGTTGTTAGCGGATGCTTTTTTTGGTTCTGAGAAGAGGCGAAGAAGGGTCACTTACAAGCCAAAAGGCAAAGAGAGCTACCGAAAGAAGGTCGAAAAGGATCGAAGTCTGCGAGAGATAGAAGTAGTGAGGAGAGAATTGCAGACTGACTAGTGCCTTGGCATTTGTTGGCCTGATTGCCTCAGGCCAACTACATCAGGGCCTGTGGATCAGGAATAAGGGAACACGAGATGAACAAGATCAGACCAATTCAGTGAGCACTACCCAAATAAGTAAAATCCTAGTTGAGTGCACCAATTTTCAAAATTGAATATCGGAACATCCAAAGCCTCAGTACTGCTCAGGAATTGAGTGTCCGACACCAGATCAGCGAGCTGCATACGACTGAACGAACGAAGTCCTCGAAGGCTCGAAAGTCATACAGCAAAGCTCACTATTGCTCTCAAGATTCTTTCTCTTGAATGAATGAAGTTATTGAAGCTTCAGAAACCACGGTGAACCACCCAGTATCAACCCAGATTCTCAACTGATCGCCCACAACTCACATGCTCATATCGTAAGCTGAAGACTGCCAAACGCCGTCACCAAGCCAAAGAGATCAAACTTGTGACCCCAATGTTTACGTTAGCACAATGGAAGCGTTACGCTTCCGTTGTGCTTGGATCCTGAATCATATGAGGTTAGTATCTGTATGAGTTGAAGCAGGCAAGCGAACTGAACGCTATCGGACCAGGGAACTACATTGGAATGAACGAATGACGGTTCGAAAGTCGGACCCGAATACCGAAACCTTCCCCATCGCTCAAGAGTTCTCTGCTGATCTCGCAGGGTATTGGATCTGTAATCCCAACAATATGCGAGCACAATGGAAGCGTAACGCTTCCATTATGCTCGAATACCACATAATATGAGCTCAAAATCAGTTCGAGTTGGCAGTCGATGCACTTAAGATTGTGAGCAACGGTAATACAGACACCAACGACCAAACAAAGTGCCTCCTCTCACATTCATACTCGCATTCGTTCATAACCTACGACTCTATCATACAGGACATTAACATCCATCGTCTTTTCCTAGCGCCTTGCAAATGCCTCGCAGGGCCTCCAACCTGGAAGAGGCCCTCAATCGTGTTGGCCAGATGCTAGCGCTCAACTCCGCGGCTTTCGCCAGGCCGCCTTTTCCAAAAGTGTTTCTGAAAATGAGCGCAGATGGGTATTCAAGTTGGACGGTCCGCATAAAATGTTCTCCAAACTCCGTGTTGCGGTGAAATGTGGGTGTTGCGTGGTAGTGGTTTCTGGACGCTCTTTTCGATGAGCTGGTTGTCTGCCTTTCAACCAGTGGGTAAGATTCGGGTTTGATGAAGGCCATGGTAGAGCTTGCACGACCGGAGCGTCTTCGCGCTGTCGATGCCGCAGCTCATGCTGAGTGTTGATCATGTCAATAATAATGTGTTTGCTGAGATGCCACTCCCCATCTCACTCGATGTAGGGCTTGCGATTGCCGCCGACCACACCAATTCCGAGCGCTCTCAAGCCTGCTGGATCGTTGGCCTTGATGATCTTGACTGGTGGAAGTAGAGGGTTGTCCGGGCTGACGTGTGCCGCGTCTTTGGCGGCTTGTTCGATGGCTTCCATTTCCTCCTTGCACCCGGCGTGGTCGAATGGACACACGACTATGGGCTGTCGGAGAAGGATGTCGCGGGCGGATGACAATTTGGCCTGTAATTCTTGTCAGCGTTGAACTTTCAAAATGGAGCCACTTAACATACCTTCACTGTGAGATAGTACTCAATCTTGTACAGTGTGCCAGTGGTTGTGAACCCAGAGACCGCATACGTCGGAAACTCCTTCTTCCCACGCGGTAGAATGCCATCGCTGTCCCTCAGCTCGCGCGCCGGGAATACAAGCCCAAGATTAGTAAAGTAGCCGGCCTCTGGCATCCTCACACCAACTGTCTGATTGTGCTTCGCAAGAACCTTTGTCTTGCGTGAAGGCTCGTCACCCTCGTGATTGTATATAATCTCCTCCTCTATACCGACAGTGATGGACTGAATGGTAACTCGCTTCGCTTTGCTCATCCAATCAGCATTTGGCGATAGCTTGATGTAGACAGATACTGGATCCAGCGGTCCATAACTCCATCGTGGTAAGCTGATGCCTAGTGTGACTATGTGATCGGTAGTACGCTCTGCACTCTCCGGCCGATTGTACATGCCAAAAGTTGATAGTGTGTCGTATCGTGCAATAGGCACAGGGAAAGCGTACTTCCTGATGTCGGATCCATTGCGAAGTTCCACGACAAGTTCGTAGAATGTTTCTGCCGTTCGCTTGTCCAATTGTAAGCTTGCAGGAGGTACTCTTCTAGCCACCTCCTCGCCACCTCTACCAAATGGTATGAACACCATGAATGGGAGGTCCATCACTAACACAGCTTCTGCGTCTCTACCAGGAGGCACTTTGTACAAGCACATTTGCCTCCCTACCATGTCTGTGATCTCCCTACGCTGTGAGCTGACTTGCGATCGTATTAACGAGTCGGCTGTCGGGTTGATCATTTCGCGACGCTGGAGGTGGATGGTGACCATGGAGACATGGACAGGCGCAGTCACGCCCACGCCAGGGCGAATCTCAACCTTTCCTTCTAGTCGAGGCTGAACGAGAATCAGTACATGATCGCCAAATGAAACACTCATACATCATCCTCCCAATGTCTGGACAATAAACATACCAGTGTCGCCGATATACCGGGGTATCCAACTAGGAAATTGCTGTTCGGGTTTCCCGATACCCTCACATTGGCTGATGCCATTTGCTCTCAGATGCTCAGCCCGCATTGGGCGCTGCAGGTGTCGTTGGCCACCAGTCCGGCTGGTATTGCCCGGCGGTATGAGGGCGACTGGTCAGGAGCTGTCGCCGACGCAGGCCAGTTCCACTTGGCGTGTTTTGAATGTGCTGCTCTGTGCTCTTACAACCAAACAATGATGTGGGTAGCGATGCGCGCTTGCTATTGTGGCCGAGTCCGAGTATGCGACGCAGCGCTATCCAAGCGCGATGCGGTATAGGTGGGTGGGTGGTGTCAAGCGCGGGCTGGAGCTGATGTAGGGCTATCCAAGAACACAGCTCCTTCAGCTGGATGATGTCGTGGACTCGAGTCGCAGAAGGGCAGTGAGCATTGCAGTGGTCAGAGAGTCGCAGGAAGAAGTCGCAAGTGCTCAGCGCCCGGGTGTGAATAAGTGACCGCAGGGCGATCGGTCGGAGCGGCGTAGTCTGGTAGTGGTAGTGTAAGATGCGATGTACTCAGCAGAGGCCGGGCAGGGCTGGCGACGGCGGCCTGACGTGTGCGTATTCGTGCGTGCTGCGTACGGAAGAGGAGCAATAACCGCACTCACTGTGTTGGCTCCGGGGGTCTGGTGTGTGTGTGTGTGCTGCGCTGCTGTACTGTAATGCGTGTACCTGCGGGTCTGCCTTGCTGCTGCTGCTCTCACTCACTCGCACGCTTGCCCTCTCACTCACTGCCTGCCTGCCTGCTTGCTGTCCACAGCGCCGTGCGTCAGCTCATCCCACTTCTCTCTCTCTCCCCATCCAAGCGCCAGCCACAACCTGCAGCCAGCTCGCCCGCCGCTCGTTGGCCAAGCCGACCCAAGGACCCTCGATCGCCGGATATATCCACCATCACCATCATGTACCTGGCAGATCTGCTCTAGACTGTGCTCCTCCCCTCATTTCCCGATCACACACTCCGCTCCGTCACGCAACCTCCGGCTCCCGTTGCGCAACCCCGACAATAATGTCTGTGACACTCAAGACCACCTCCGGCGACATCAAGCTGGAGCTGTTCTGCCAGGCCTGCCCCAAGACGACCTATAATTTTCTGGCGCTGTGCGCGAGCGGCGGCTATGACGGCTCGCCATTCCACAGAAGCATCGCCGACTTCATGGTCCAGGCAGGCTCTCCCGCCTCAGGCAGCACAAAAGAAAGCAATTCGGTCTACGGAGAGATGTTTGAGGACGAGATCAAAGTCTCACTCAGACACCACGCGCGTGGCATTCTGAGCATGGCAAACAAAGGTCCGGGAACAAACGGCAGCCAGTTCTATTTGACATACGCACCTGCGCCGCACCTGGATGGAAAGAACACTGTATTTGGAAGAGTTGTGGAGGGCTGGGATACACTGGATGTGATTGAGGCCATCCCAGTGGACAAAAAGAACAGACCACAACAGCCCATCAAGATCGAGAGTGTGCAAATTCACGCCAACCCGCTGGCAGACGAGAGATGAACATGCACAAGCGGACTTGATGAATCAACTTTGACTGTCAAAACTGCTTGCGAGGAGACTCCACTGCATGGCGCTGCTCCGCTACAGCACAATGGCGAGCAAGATGTGCATTTTCGCTTCCTGTTGTTGTAGAGGTCGAAAAATTCACACAGTAAGCCCATGACCCACTTCCTCCCGCGAGAGCAAATGTGCCACTCATGAGGTGTAAGGACGAGACCTTACAGCAGGTTCAAGTATGAGTGAAGGCAGTACCGCGTTGAAGATGCCCGCAGACGGCCAGTGAAGGCTTACTGGTATGCTGTTGGTGAGCTGCCTTGGGTAAGCTACTTCGGTAACAAAGCAGGGCAGGCCTGCGGTAGTGTATAAGACTGGCAATTCACTAAACACACTCAACTTCACTTGCATTCACTTCCTCTCTATTGCCACATGACTCACCTGGCCCTTTCTTTCACTTGAGTGTGCGCGTGTGTCAGCAGGACGTCATCACGTTCGCTCCTTCCATCTCTGAACGACCAGTCACTCACCACCCTGCGCGACAACAAAACAATCCCGCACGACGCGCTGAGCACAGACAACACCCCGACATCATAACTCTCGTCCTTTATCTTTCCACCAGCACGCCAAAAACACGGTTCTCCAGCATCACCCTACTCCATTGTATCGCCCTTTCCCCTCTGAGCTACAACAACCTCCAGCAAAGACTGCAACACTCAACAAGACACCGCATTGGTGCGCCATCATGTCCGACCTCTGCTACAACTGTTCTACCTGTCACCTCACGGCCGGACCATGTCTGCGCGATCTTGTCCAGTGTGAGATCTGCTACTCCTGGGGCCACCTCTACATCTTTTGTCCACGTGGAGTCATCACCAAGGAGAGAACACACAG
>Ga0265797_10011347_pt1 | contig 11176 bp, 10 predicted proteins | sample P2T30metagenome_FD_192433 | JGI IMG/M metagenome (GOLD analysis project Ga0265797, IMG submission 192433) | Plant litter microbial communities from East Loma Ridge, Irvine, California - P2 T30 | ecosystem: Environmental > Terrestrial > Plant litter > Unclassified | place: USA: California... | reverse complement strand
TAGCATGCGGCCGTTCGGGTTGAAGAAGCTCAGTTCGATCGTGGTCGAGGCCATGCCGCCGCCGACATCGACGGCCAGGGTGGCCTGCTGCAGCTCGATGGGCGTCTCGGCACCGCGCACGATCATCAAGGGAGGCGGGCGCAGGATGGCACGGGATTTGACATCGGGTTGGGCAAGCGCCGGGGCACCCAGGAAGAGTGCGCCCAGCAGGAATGCTGCGAAAAATCGAGGCATGGAAGGCTCCGGTAGTGGTCCATTGACTATTGAACGGACCACGAGCCCCGACGGGGTTAAACGTCCAGCGTAATCTCTCGCCGTTCCTCATGGCTGCGCCGGCCCGCTTCCAGCAGGCGCATCACCGCGATGGCGTCCGCCACCGGGATCGGGTTCGGCGCGCCGGCCTGGATGGCGTCGCGCACCTGGCGATAATATTCCTGGTAGGCGCCGTTCTCGGTGGCGATGGGCGCCGCCTTTACCGCGCCATTCTCCTCCAGCGACAGGATGCCCTGGTCGGTATCAATACCCCATGCCGAGTCGTCTTCGCCGGGCAACTGGCCGGACTTGAGGCTGGCTTCCTGCGGATCGAGGTGCTGCTTGACCCAGCTGCCGCGCGTGCCGTACAGCGCCACGCGCGGACGCGGGGCGGCGGTCAGCATGCTGGCCGCCACCTCGACGCGCAGGCCGTCGGCATAGCGCAGGCGCGCATGGACGCAATCGTCGGACTTGCTGCCGGGACGCAGGCTGGCCAGGTCTGCCTGGATCGCCAGCGGCAAGCCGAAATAGTGCAGCACCTCGTGCAGCATGTGCGGCCCCAGGTCGGCCCAGGTGCCGCCGCCATCGGCCGCGTCTTCCTTCCAGCGCGGCAGCGGCGTCGGGCGGAAGCGGTCGAAGTGGATGGCGGCGTGGCGGATGGTGCCGAGCGTGCCGGTGTCCAGCAGCTTCCTGGCGCTGCGCGTGCTGCTGTCCCAGCGGCGGTTGTGGAACACGCTCAGGAACAGGCCGCGCTCCTGCGCCAATGCGTCCAGGCGCAGCGCCTCGTCGACGGTGGCGGTGAAGGGCTTGTCGACCACCACGTGCTTGCCGGCGCTCAGCGCCAGCGAGGCCAGTTCGAAGTGGGTCGCGTTCGGGCTGGCGATGACCACCAGGTCGACCAGCTCGCTGGTGGCCAGCGCGCGCGGATCGGCCAGCACGCTCACTTCGTCGCCGAGCGCGGCGTGGACCTTGCTGGCGTCGCTGCTGGCGACCGCCGTGATGCGCATGCCGGGCGTGGTCCTGACCAGCGGCGCGTGGAAGGTCTGGCCGGCCAGGCCGAAGCCGATGATGCCCACGCGTAGTGTGTTGTCCTGCATGTCGTCTCCCTGTGTGATGATCGGGAGAGTGTAGCGCAGGTTGGCCTCAAGGATGGCTGCGGAAGAAGTCGAGCAGTACCCTTGCCGCGATGTCGGCATCGTCCGCGGTCATGGTCTCCAGCGGGTTGTGGCTGATGCCGCCGTTGCCGCAGCGCGTGAACAGCATCGCGACCTCGGTGATGGCGGCCATGGCCATGGCGTCGTGGCCGGCGCCGGACAGCAGGTCGAAGCGCGGCAGGCCGGCGCGCTCCACGGCCGCACCCAGCTGCTCCATCAGGCGCGGGGCGCAGGGCGCGGCGGCTGCCTCGACCAGCAGCTCGGTGGTGACCACGATGCGGCGCCGTGCGCAGATCGCGTCGATGCCTTCGAAAATGTCGCGCACCGCGGCCTGGCGCTCGGCGTCGCTGGCGGCGCGGATGTCGAGCGACAGGCGGCAGCGGCCCGGGATCACGTTGACCGAGCCGCCGGGCACCGCCAGCTGGCCGACGGTGCCGACCAGCGAACCGCCTTGCGAACAGCGCGCCTCGACCAGCAGCACGATCTCGGCCGCCGCCGCGGCGGCATCGCGGCGCATGCTCATCGGCGTCGTGCCCGCGTGGCTGGCCAAGCCCTCGAGTTCGACCAGGTAGCGCGAGCTGCCGGCAATCGCCGTGACCACGCCCAGCGGCAAGCCCTGTTCCAGCAGCACAGGCCCCTGCTCGATGTGGACTTCGACGTAGCCGAGCAGGGAGGCCGGGTCGCGCGCGATGGCGGGAATGGCGGCCGGGTCGTGGCCGGCCGCTTCGATGGCCGCGCGCATGGTGACGCCATCGGCATCGACCTGGTCGAGCAGGGCCATGTCGAAGCGCCCGGCCACCGCGTTACTGCCCAGGAAGGTGGAGCGGAAGCGCACGCCTTCCTCTTCGGCGAAGCCGATGATCTCGAGATGGTAGGGCAGGCGCTCGCCGCGCGCATGCAGCTGCCTGACGATGGCCAGTGGCAGCAGGATGCCCAGGCGCCCGTCGTACTTGCCGCCATTGCGCACGGTGTCGTAGTGGGAACCGGTGAGCAGGGTCTTCGCATCCGGGTCCAGGCCGGCGTAGCGGCCGACCACGTTGCCGACCGCGTCGATGTGGACCATCATGCCGGCTTCCCGCATCCAGTCCGCCAGCAGGGCGGCGCTGCGCTGGTGGGCCGGGGTCAGGTAGGCGCAGGTCAGGCCCTGCTCGTCGTCGCTGATGGCGCCCAGCTGCTCGGCCCAGTCCATGACGAGGGGGCCGAATGCAAGCTCGACGCCGAGCAGGGCGTTCAGGCGGATCTCGGCGATGCGGTGCACCTGGCGCAGCCCCTCCATCATCTCGTCCTGCGGCTGGTTGCCCAGGCGCCGGCGGAAGGTGGCGATGATGGCTTGGCGCGTGAGCCCCTTGCCGGTCGGGCCCTTGACCGCGAGGATGAAGGGAAAGCCGAACCTGGCGTTGTAGGCCGCATTCAATTCGTGCAGCGCCGCGTATTCGTCGGGGCTGCAGCGGTCCAGGCCCGATGCGGCCTGCTCGCCGGTCGATTCGGCCGTCAGTTCGCCGGCGATGGCCGCCTTGCCGGCCAGCTCGGGGTGGGCGCGCAGCAGCGCCAGCTGCTCATCCTCGCTGGCCAGGTTGACCGCGTCCTGCAGCGCCAACTTGAGCGCGGCCAGGCTGGCGAACGGACGGCGCGCGCCGGCGCGTTCGGGGATCCAGGGCGAGTGCTCGTAGATCCCGCCCAGGCGTTCGACGAAGGCGGCGGTGTCCAGCTGATTCAGGTCCGTGAGAGTGGTCATGGCGTCTTCCGGTCGGTCAAGCCTGCGATGATAAATCCTGCAACTGCCCGGCTTATATGCCGCGCATGATTTTGTACCTCAGCATTCGGATATACGCTACGCTTTCGCAAGCCCGCGTGCCGCGGCCGTCACCTGGTCGCGCAGCCACTTGTGCTCCGTCGACTGGTGCATGCGCTGGTGCCACAGCTGGTAGAAGCGCATCGGCGGGAACTTGATCGGCACCGTGAAATTCTTCAGCGGCAGCGTCTTTTCATAAAAGCGGATGAACTGGCGCCCGGTGGTCAGGACCAGGTCGGTCTGGGTCAGCATGTAGGGAATCAGGCCGAAGTAGGGCGACTCCACCGCCACCTTGCGCTGCAGGCCTTCGCGCTCGAGGAAGGCGTCGATCACGCCGTGGTAGCCGGGCAGCATGGTGGAGGGCGCCACGTGCGGCAGGGTCAGGTAGTCCTCCAGCGTCATGGCGTCGCTGGCCGTGCGGCGCGCGTAGGCGCTGTCGGCGCGCATCGTGCAGATGATCGGGTCTTCGAACAGCTTCGAGATATGCAGGTGGGCCGGCGGCTCTTCCCAGTTGGCGATGACGAGGTCGATCTCGCCGTCGGACAGCATGCGCAGGTAGTCGGTGCCCGGACCCAGCTGGTGCAGCGTGACGCGGCTGTTGGGCGAACCGCGCCGCAGTCCGGCCACCACGTTCGGGAGGAACTGGGTGTCCAGGTAATCCGGCGCGGCGATGCGGAAGGTGCGCGCCGCCTCTTCGGGCTGGAAGGGCGACTTCTTGATGAACAGGCTCTCGGTCTCGTCGAGGATGCGCTTGGCCGGCTTCAGCAGGCTTTCGCCATGCTGGGTCGGCACCATGCCGCGCGCGCCGCGCACCAGCAGCGGGTCGCCGGTCAGTTCGCGCAGCTTGCGTAGCGAGGCCGAGATCGAGGGCTGCGGCTGGTTCAACTTGAGTGCGACGCGCGAGACGTTCTTCTCGACCAGCAGCAGGTAGAGGATGCGGATCAGGTGCAGGTCGAGATGCTGGGGCAGGCTGGACATAGGATCGGTTCTAGGCGCGTATATGCGTGTGCGTATGTCGAATATACGGTATTTTTCATGTTGAATAAATGGAAAGCGGTTTATCTTGTCCTCACTGCATAAAGGAGTCGCATGGATTCGCTCGGATATCTCGCCCCGTATGGCCTCGAATGGATGAATTTGCTGGTGCGCTGGCTGCACGTCATTACCGGCATCGCCTGGATCGGTGCCTCCTTCTATTTCGTCTGGCTCGACAACTCGCTGCGTCCGCCGGCGCCCGGCGGCGACCTGGCCAGGAAGGGCGTGGCCGGCGAACTGTGGGCGGTGCACGGCGGCGGCTTCTACAACCCGCAAAAGTACATGGTGGCGCCCGCCGAGCTGCCGGCGGACCTGCACTGGTTCAAGTGGGAGGCGTATTCGACCTGGCTGTCGGGCTTCGCGCTGCTCACCATCGTCTATTACTTCAATGCGCAGGCGATGATGGTCGACCGCACGGTGGCCGACCTCTCGAGCGGTCAGGCGATCGGCATCGGCCTGGGCAGCCTGGCGGTGGGCTGGGTCTTCTATGACCTGCTGTGCCGCTCGAAGCTGGGCAAGCACGACCTGGCCTTCGGCGCCGTCATCTTCGCCTTCCTGGTGGCATCAAGCTGGGTGCTGACCCACTACCTGAGCGGGCGCGCGGCCTACATCCACGTCGGCGCGATGATCGGCACCATCATGGTGGCCAACGTGGCAATGGTGATCATCCCCGGCCAGCGCAAGATGGTGAACGCGATGCGCGCCGGCGACAAGCCGGACCCGATCTACGGCATCCGCGGCAAGCAGCGCAGCGTCCACAACAACTATTTCACGCTGCCGGTGCTGTTCATCATGATCAGCAACCACTTCGCGATGACCTACCGCCATGCGCACGCCTGGGCGGTGCTGGGCATGATCATGGCGGCCGGCGTCTTCATCCGCCACTTCTTCAACCTGCGCCACAAGGGCCGCATCGAATGGAAGTACCCGGCCGTGGGCGTGGTGCTCCTGATCGCCGTGGCCGTGGCGATCGCGCCGCGGGCACCGGCACCGGTGGCGGCCCAGGCTTCTGGCGCCGGCGTCCAGCATGCGCAGTTTGCGCAAGTCCAGGGCATCATCGCCCAGCGCTGCGTATCCTGCCATGCGGCGCATCCGACCCAGCCGGGCTTTGCCTCGGCGCCGGCCGGGGTGGCGCTGGACAATGCCCAGGGCATCCACCAGAACGCCGCGCGCATTTACCAGCAGGCGGTGCAGCTGAAAGCCATGCCGCTGGCGAACATGACCAACATGACGGACGCCGAACGAGCCCAGGTGGCAAGCTGGTTCGAGAGCGGCGCCAAGACTGAATAAAACGATGGAACCGACACAAGAAAAACTCCTGGCGTGGATCGACGCCCATTTCGACGAACAGGTCGCCTTCCTGCAAGCCATGATCCGCATCCCGACCGACACCCCGCCGGGCAACAACGCCCCGCATGCGGACGCGGTGGCGGACAAGGTGGCCGCCTACGGCTGGCAGGCCGAGAAGCACGCGGTGCCGCAGCAGCGCGTGCGCGACTACGGCATGGAAAGCATCACCAACCTCATCATCCGCCGCCCCTACGGCGGTGACGGCCCGACCGTGGCCCTGAACGCCCACGGCGACGTGGTGCCGCCGGGCGAGGGCTGGACCCATCCGCCGTATGGCGGCGTGGTCGAAGACGGCACCATCTACGGGCGCGCCGCGGCGGTGTCCAAGAGCGACTTTGCTACCTACATCTTCGCGGCGCGCGCACTCGAAGCATTGAAAGTGCCCCTGAAGGGCGCACTGGAACTGCACTTCACCTACGACGAGGAATTCGGCGGCCTGCTCGGGCCGGGGTACCTGCTGGAGCAGGACCTGACGAAGCCCGACTTCGTCATCGCCGCCGGCTTCGCCTACGACATCGTCACCGCCCACAACGCCTGCCTGCAGCTGGAAATCACGGTGCACGGCAAGGCCGGCCACGGCGCGATGCCCGAGACCGCGGTCGACGCGCTGCAGGCGGCCACGCGCATCCTGAACGCGATCTACGGCCAGTTGCCCGAGCTGAAGAAGATCAAGTCGAAGGTACCGGGCATCGATTCGCCGACCATGCTGGTGGGCCGCATCGACGGCGGTACCAACACCAACGTGGTGCCCGGCAAGGTGGTCATGAAGATGGACCGGCGCATGATTCCGGAAGAGGATCCGGTGGCGGTCGAGGCCCAGGTGCGCGCGCTGGTCGAGGACGCGGTGCGCGACCTGCCCGGCATCCGGCTCGAGATCAAGCGCCTGCTGCTGTCGCACGCGCTGCGGCCGCTGCCGGGTTCCGACAGGCTGGTGGACAGCCTGCAGAAGAATGGCCTGGCGGTGATGGGAGAGGCGCCGCAGGCCAAGGGCACGCCGCTGTATGCGGACGCGCGCCTTTACGGCGAGCGCGGGATTCCTGCGGTGCTGTACGGCGCGGGGCCGCGCACGGTGCCGGAATCGAATGCGAAGAAGGCCGATGAAAAGCTGGCGCTGGACGACTTGCGCAAGGCGACCAAGGTGGTGGCACTGACGCTGCTGGATTTCCTGGGCCCGCGCGGCGCTTCAGTTTAACTTGGTCTCGCGGCGCGGTATCGCCAGCTCCTCGATGGGGGCGGCAGCCGGCGAACTGGTGCCCAGTTCGCCGTCCGACTTGACGCTGATGTGATCGCGAAATCCGGTCGGCGCACCCAGGTCGACCAGCTTCACGCCTTTCAGGAAGATGTTGAGCGCCCCTTGCGGGCAGTTGAAGCCGACGTGGACCAGCACGTCCTCTTCGAGCAGGCGGGCGCCGATGCTGGTGCCGCCCAGGTCCACGTCCGGGCCATCGCTCCTGCGCAGGATGACGGTCTTGTCCGCGGGGGTGACGATCAATTGGTAAGCCGTTTGGCCACAGTGCGCGGCATAGCTCGTCGATGTGTCGGTGGCCGCGGGCAGGTGCGGCCCGAAGATCACGCGCACGCGCTGGGTTTGGGCACCGGCGCTTGACAGGAACAGGGCAGCCAGCAGGAGCGCCCATCTGAAGGAATGCCGCATCGATACTCTGCGCTTGAATGAAGGCGCAGGAACAGCCCTGCGTCTTTCATTGAAACGGTGCGGATGGAGAATCGGGGTTAAAAAGAAGTGGGTTACTGCGCGCCGCTACCCCTGGATTGGAATTCGGCACGCATCTTCTCGTTCAACCCGATGAACTCGCGCACCAATGCGTCGCAGGCTTCCTTCGTCGCACCGCATTTGACGCCCATCCTGACGGCGATCTTGCCGTCCTGTTCCACGATGTCGCGCTTCACGACCGCGGGGTAGGCCGGATGCCCGCTCGGGGCAAACGACCACAAGACGTGGCGTGCCGGCTCGGTCACGATGGTCCAGCCGTTCTGCGTGCTGATCTCGACGCCGGGTTTGGCACGCAGCGCCGCGAGCGCCTCGGGCACCGATGGGTATTCGATATGCGAGGCCGTTTCAGGCAAGGGGGGAAGTTGCGCATTCGCGGATGCGCATACGAAGACCAGCGAAGCGAGTCGCCTCAAGATATTTCTCCTTGTCTGGATCCATGCCTCTAATAACGACAACGCTTCGACTCTATCACACTGCTATCTGTAACCGGGCCGATTACTGTTTCAGCGTGCGCTCGAACAGCTGGTAAATCCTGCGGTATTCGTCATACCAGCTCTCCGGCTGCACGAAGGAGTGGCGCTCCAGCGGGTAGCCGGCCAGCTCCCAGTTGTCCTTCTTCAGTTCGATCAGGCGCTGCGACATGCGCACCGAATCCTGGAAGAACACGTTGTCGTCGACCATGCCGTGCGCGATCAGGAGGTGTCCCTTCAGGTTCTGCGCGTACTCGATCGGCGAGGAGATCTTGTAGGCTTCCGGATCGACGTCGGGCGTATTCAGGATGTTGGCGGTGTACTCGTGGTTGTAGGTGGTCCAGTCGGTCACCGGGCGCAGCGCGGCGCCGGCCTTGAACACGTCCGGCGCGCGCAGCAGGCCGATCAGGGTCATGAAGCCGCCGTAGCTGCCGCCGTAGATGCCGACCTTGGCCGCGTCGCCCTGCTGGTTGGCCACCATCCAGTTCACGCCGTCCAGGTAGTCCTCGAGTTCCGGGTGGCCCATCTGGCGGTAGATCGCGTTGCGCCACTTGGCGCCGTAGCCTTTCGACGCGCGGTAGTCCATGTCGAGCACCACGTAGCCCTTCTGCACCAGCAGGTTGTGGAACATCTGCTCGCGGAAGTAGACCGGGTAGCGCGCCGTGCTGTTCTGCAGGTAGCCGGCGCCGTGCACGAACATCACGACCGGGTATTTTTTGCCGGCTTCCAGTTGGGCCGGGCGGTACAGCTTGGCCCAGACCGGGTCCGCGCCGTGGGTGGAGGGCACCGCCACGATCTGCGGCTGGATCCATTCGCGCGCCTTGAAGTCCGGCGTGCGGGTGTCGGTCAGCTTGGCGGCCGCGCCGCCGGAGGACGGCAGGGTCGCGATCTGGGCCGGCAGGTAGGCGCTCGAGTAGTGCACCAGCAGCTTGCGCTGGTCCGGTGACAGGCGGAAGTCCTCGACGCCGCCTTCCAGGCTGCTGACTTCGCGGGTGGCGCCATCCTTTGCGGACACTGCGCAGACTTCATACAGGGTCGGGTTCTTGCGGTTGCACATGACCCAGGCGGTCTGGCCATCGGCCGACCAGGCCACGTCCGAGGCTTCCCACTTGCCGCTGGTGAGGGCGCGCGCGCGGCCGCTGCCGCCTTCGCCCTGGGTGTACAGGTGCGAGTAGCCGCTTTCCTCGGACAGGTACCACAGCGTGCCGCTGTCCGGCAGCCAGCCGAATTCGTTGTTGTCGTAGTTGACCCAGGCCTGGTCGGTCAGGCGGTGTACCGGCTTCAAAGCGGCGCGCGGGAGGTCGACGGTGGCGATCCAGCGGTCCTTGTTGTCGACCGCGCGCAGCATCACGGCCAGGTTGGCGCCGTTCGGGCTCCAGACCACGGCGTCGCCCTGGAAGCCGATGGTGACCGGGCGCTTGCCCTTCAGCGGTTCGAGCTTGTGCTCGGCGCGCAGCGCGGCCAGCGGATCCTCGCCGATGCCGGGCAGGCCATCCAGCGGCACGTCCTTCACTTCGCGCGTGGCCAGGTTGACCAGCTTCAGCGCCTGGCCGCGCGGGCTGTTGCGGCCGACGCGGGTGCGCTCGTCCGACGTCTCTTCGTAGCCGCTTTCGGTCACGTAGCGCGGCATCTTGCCGACGCGGCCTTTATCGGCATCCTTGGCGCCGGTCACGACCAGCAGCCAGCGGCCATCCGGCGACAGGTGGCTGTTCAGGATCGATAGCTTGTCGCCGAGGTAGATCGGCGCCGGGGCGCGGGTCGGGTCGGCGCGGCGCTCTTCCTCGGCGCGGGCGCGCAGGGCGTCGCGCTCGTCCTTCTGGCGCTTCAGGGTGGCGATCAGGCGCAGCTGCATGTCACGCAGCGCGTCCGCGTCTTGCACGTTCGGGTCCTTGGCCGCGCGCAGCGAAACCAGCGGCGAGACCAGGCGCTCGGCGCGGTCCCAGCTGAACCACTCGTCGCCGACACGGAACTGGACGCGGCGCTCGTCGCCCGAATACTGGACGGCCGCGATCTTGTCGCTGCTGCGTGTGACCTGGACCAGCGCGCCGCTTTTGAGGTCGCGCTCGAACAAATCGCCGTTGCGGATCTCGATGGCGCGGCTGCGCTTCTGGTCATACACCGTGGCCGGGCTGTCCAGCTTGGCCAGTTCGGCGTCCGTGATCTGGCGCGCCTTGCCGCTGCCACTGCCGACCGTCCAGGTGTCGCGCACCGGCGAGCCGCTGCGCTTCTGCTTGTACAGGACCTGCTTGCCGTCCCAGCTCCACCAGGCCGTTTCGATCGGCTGGCCGATCCAGTCGGGGTTGGCCATGGCCTGGTCGAGGGTGATGGGCGTGGGGGCTGCCAGCGCGGTGGCGGACAGCGCCAGCAGTGCGGCGAGAACGGTAGGGGCAGGGAATCGCATCGTCAGTCGGTAGGTGGAGAACAGGAATGCTGTATCGGCCGGGAATGGCAAAAAGGCATTCTAGCTCAGCCGTTGACGATGCTGGCGGGATTCTGGCGAAGCGTGGCGGAGCTGCGTACGTACGCGGAAATGACAACGCCCGGTCAATACCGGGCGTGTGGAGACTCGAGACGCGGCTGCGCGGGCAGCCGGTGATGCTTAGTGGTGCAGGTGCGGGTACTCGGCGGTCCACAGTTCCGACGGGGTGCTGGCCGACGGGTTGCGGATGAACATGACGATACGGGTGACGATGGCGAGCGCCGAGATGCCGACGGTGACGAATTCAACTGGGGTCATGATAAATATCCTTGTCTTTGACGATTGACGATTAGTTCGATGCGGCGCTGCGCAGTTTTGCGGCCTGGGCCGAGCGGGCGAAGGCGCCGCTGGCCGGGTGGGCGGCATCGTGGGCGAACCAGCCGCCGTGGGCGGTGTACAGTTCGATCGCGAAGGCGCGGATGGTGCCGGTGATGGCGGCGAATTGGTGGCGCAGTCCCTTGTCCTGCGCCTGGGTGATCGTTGCGGTGTTCATCGAGTTCTCCCTTGCATTTCCTGTGTTGTTGCGGTGCAGTATAGGGAAACCCGTGATATAAATGAACTTTTCATTTGTGATGTTCTCCATCACTATCGTGAATATTTTCTGCAAGTCAACTGTTGGTTCTCTTCATCTTGGATATTCTGTTCTTGAATATCTGACAGGATGATAGAGGGCCGTACTCTGGCCCGGAACTTGCATATTGCAAGGGCATGACATTGCCATCCCAGCGCACCCTTCGTATCGTTGTCGTCAACACCGTGCCCGACAGCGGCCCCGGCGGCCAGGCACAGCAAGCCCTGGACGCCCAGGCGCGGCGCAACGCGGCGCTGCGCATCGGCCTGCTCGAATCGGGCTACGACATCGTCGCCTCGCTGCCGGCCGACATCTTCCTGCCCGAACGGATCGCCCAGATC
>Ga0265797_10011345_pt1 | contig 11176 bp, 5 predicted proteins | sample P2T30metagenome_FD_192433 | JGI IMG/M metagenome (GOLD analysis project Ga0265797, IMG submission 192433) | Plant litter microbial communities from East Loma Ridge, Irvine, California - P2 T30 | ecosystem: Environmental > Terrestrial > Plant litter > Unclassified | place: USA: California... | reverse complement strand
AGCCAGTGAAGCCATACGGGTTGACCTGAGCAGCAACAATACCAGCCACGTGAGTGCCGTGGCCGCCACAGTCATCAGGGTCATCGTCAGGCTGGGGAGGGGTCGCGCCACCAGTGTAGGCATCGCCGACAAGATCAGTGCCGAAACTAACGAGACATCCCTCTCCAAAGCAGCCGCCGAGGGCAGGGTGGTCATAGTCGATGCCTGTGTCGATGACAGCCACTTTGATGCCAGCACCTCTAACGCCACGAGCACGAAGCTGATCAACCTGGGTCATGACATGGGGAGAGAAGGTGGTGTTGTCAGAGGATTGACGCTTGTTGATGGTGTTGAATTCCGGCGAATCAGTCTGGCTGTTTGCAGTCCAGACCACTTCGTCGTTCGGAACAGGGTACTCGCGGACTGGCCAGATCTGCTTGATCTCTGGCAAAGCTGCGATCTGTTTCGCGACCTCTTCTTCTGACGCGAGATTGTCGAGTTTGAACGAAGCACCCTTGAACAGATTGTAGGACAGATCCATCCGGCGCTCGTAACTTTCTCCAGACTCATCAAGCTTGTTGTACAGTATAGCGGGGGCCTGGTTGAGATAGAGTCAGCTGATGGAACGAGACGTCACAACCGAAGAAGGTAACTCACACTGTTCTCTGCAAACTCAACAATGTATGCACCGGGCACTACAGGAGCTTGACCATCCTCGACATCTAGTGAATGAACAATGGGCGACAGCAACGCCGTAGCGAGCGACAAGAGTTTGAGAGCACCTCCCATAATGATAGCAACGATAAAAAAGATTCGATGAAACAATGGAAGCCTGGCAGAAGGGGCAGCAGAGTTCCGTGCCTACCTACAGGACCTTTATATGGTTATACAAGCGCAGGCCGCGCGGGCGGAACAACAACGCCCCAGCTCGTCTTCAGGGCCGTGCTGGATGTCTTTCCTCTCGCCAACCTGGTGGTGGACCAGCAAGACATGCCAACATCCGCCTGGCCTCGTCGACGATTGGTGCTGATCGCAAGGCGCCATATTAGCCAGGCAAGACGAATGCGCGCGTCCGTCTGGCCCCCCCGGACATTCTCGTCGATGTTAGACTGTTAGTCGCCATCGTCGTGCAGTAGCGGATAGACCAAAAGAAGAAGGAGTCGAGAAAGGAAGCACGAGCACAGGAGCGTGTGCGGGACGTTGGCACGTTGGCTCGGTTGTGAGTCGTCCGAGTCGTCTGTCGTCCGCCCGCCAGCCATCCAGACAATATCTCGCGTCGGGCCGAGGCCACACGATCCTTTGCATCCTTTCCCGATCAAGCAGGAGGCAAATGTACCTTATGCATCCAAGCCGATAGCACGACACTCTCTTGCGGCCTGTTATCTACTGCCGTCCTACAACATAGCTGATAGGACGAAACGCAGAGAGTCTCTGCGAACTCTCCCCCACTGCCTTTTCTAGTGCACTTGATACAATTTGCCGCGCCGCCAATCGCGCTCAAGGTCGGTATTTACATTTGACCCTTGACACCGGGGTGACTAGATTCCAGGAGGGGACCTGCATCTATTACATGTCGATCACCAAACTCACATAAGGCAAGTGAAAGCTCGTCGAGTGGCGGCACCCTCAAGGGTACCCTGCAGAAATGTCACAACCGAGGGTTGAGCCCTGCGTGGAGATGGGGGCACTGGGGGCCTTGTTCATTATTCGTGATCCGGAAGAACTGTTTCTGGCAGGTCTACTGGCTTCAGGCGCGACCCACAATCTACCGGGGCACATCACGCGACTGCAGACAATATACAGTATACTCGACTATCGATTTGTCGAGATGTGGGCGCGATATGCGGGACGGCGATGCATCATGCATGCACGCATGGCTCTCAACGCTTCTGCGTTAACGTGGTCACATTATTACTGAGAACATAGGGAATACCGGCAGTAGTCCAGGACGATTACCTCCATCTCATCAACCAAACAGTGATATCTGGATATAAACTCGCAGCTTTACAGAAAGAAACAAACAGAACCCTCCATCCGATGTACCAGCCCCGCCGTCTCCAACTACAACAGACTTCAACTTGTGCACAAACCGTTACACACATGTGCATGCATGCATGCATCAAATCTGCCACCCACCTCACCACCACCTTGATGTCCAAATCCTACAGAAACATACCAAGCCCCAAATCAAAAATACCAAAAATACCAAAAATACCAGAAATACCAAAAAAGCCACCCACGTAATCACCTTCCACGACCCAGCAATCTCCCTCCCTCTCACCAACCATCTCCAGCAACAGCAACAAGACAGAAATTCCCATAAGGCTAGGAAAAATGTCTCACCTTCCCGAGTGCTAATGAAAAATGTCTCAGACCTCCAGCGAGCCGTTGATTACATCGAGAGACAGTTGGTTGGTTGGTTGGGGAGGTTGCGGGTGGTGGCGCGTTACTACTTCGATAGACGACGATTGTTCAGATGACGCGGAGCGTAGAGACCATGTGCAATGCATGCGTGCATGCATGTATGTATGTATGCAAGTATGTATGTACATGCGATGAGATTAATGCCGGGGAAATGCTTGGTTGCTGAGCTACTACTAGCCAGTAGTCGATACATGTATGTAGATAGGGGTGATTTTGGATTGGCAGCAGCCTTACCCAAGGAGTGTCAGTTGCTGTCAACTGTGAGTAGAACCACGGTTCGGAAGATGATGGATGGACTAGATAAAATCACACACGCATGGAGACAAGTCATCAGAAGTAACCGGGTAATGAGCAATGTTAATAATGATAATAATGTTCAATAAGTGGTATCAACATCTACACTCGTCTCCAGAGAAAAACTCCCTTTCCCCAACAAGAACGCCTTTTACCTTCTAGAGACAGCCTAAAAAAAGCTGCCCACTCAAATCGAGTCCCGTTCCAATGTATATAAGCCATGCAGTAACAAATCGCTAAGCGCCAAACAATGCCTGTCATGATGATGATGTCGTGGTATTTGCGGAAAAGCACAAGAAAAAAAAAAGCAGGTACATCGTGTCGTATGAGTTGATCAACAGTTGGAGTAGATGGCTGTAGAGAGAGTTAGTCAATCATTCTTCATGTGTTTGAGTGGGATTGTTTCGAAGACGTACCATTAGCGTAGAGCGCATAAGTGTCGGCGTTGTTGATCGCATCCTTGGAACTGAGGTCCATCGCGGCGTTGTAACCGTAAGCGTTGTCGAGAGTACCGGGAGCGTAGACGTCCGGGGCGTGAGTCTCCTCGTGCAGGACGGTGGTGGCTTGGTCCTGGCTGTGGCAGCGGTCGGTCAAGGCGGGGAGGTTGTCGAAGAAGAGGGGGCAGTAGGCGATGTAGTTGTACGCGGGCAGGGTGTAGGCGAGGACGTTTGAGGCACATCCGTTGTACACATCTGTGCAGTATGTGCGGGTTGGGCCGCTGGCGGTGGTCTTGCAGTCGGCTGCGACGGAGGTGAAGCGTTCGGCGACGGTCTGGCGGGAAGAATCATCGGTTGTCATGAAGTACTCTTCGAACTTGCTGGCGTCGCCGGATGAGGCGGCGTCGGCGGCGCTGGTGGCGAGCTTCTGGCAGTTGTCGAGGGCGGTGTTGATGGCTTTGAGATTGGATCCGGTGCAGTCGCTTTGGCGGATCGTGCGCTTGGCAATTTTGTCGACGGCCTTGGAGTGCATCTGGGCTTGGAAAGAATCGACCTTGAATGATAGCCTGTTGCTGTTGAATGTGAGAGCTTTGCCGGTCAGTTCGGTAGAGTTGGCCTCGGCGTAGTAGATTCGCCCGGCGGTCGAGATATCGTAAGGACCATCGACGTTCATGTCGTACAACTCAGCCAGCTCGACTTCGATTGCGAGTGTCTCGCCAGCGTGGATCGCTCTGAATGAATCAGGAGCAGGCTCGTCGTAAGATATACGCTGCACAATGCCGGCGAATTTTGCGTTTGCCTCCCTGCTGCGCACGTGGAACTTGTTGATCGGAACTTCGTCCAAGAATGTACCTCTGACGAACAGGTTGTACTCTGCATTATCGCGGTTGGTGACAGCGGCACGGACTTTGGTGCCACTGAGGCGCGTGAGTGTGACAAAGACAGGTGAGCTTCGGGGACCGTCGTTCCAGTAGTTGATCACACCAGCACTGGCTGAAGTCGCCAAAAGAGCGACGGAGGCGATGATGAGCTTCATGTTGTAGAGGAACCGAGTATGTGACGTGATGTGTGATGAGGAGTTCCGCTGGAGGTGAATGCTTAAGGTTGATGTTTGACGTTGATGCTTGGTGTAGATGGTGAGAGGTGCTTGGGATAGAGATGCTGACGAACTGACAGGAAAGAACGCACTTATCTATCGGCCGTCCAAAGGCTGGCAAGTCGAAGAAGGCGATGACATGGCTTGTCTCGAGTATTCTCTTCAAGCCCAGCATTTGTTTCTCACGACAGCCTCTTCGCATTGAGAGATCGAAAAGCTTGGGCAGATTGTACAATTCTTCCATCACTTCAATGGTTGAGGCAGGGAGGAGAGTACACGACGACGTGGTTCTTCGCACGGATGACTGTAGGGCCGTGGTGGTGAAGTGAAACGGGATGGCCAGGGAGTAAGACATGGCCCGGGTCGAGGCGAACAACAACGCCAGGCAGCGGCTCAGCTTCCTTCGACTTCGATCGAGATGCTTCTGTGCTCTGTTAGATGCAAAAATTGCCGACTATGGCTCTTGCAACTCCAAAGGTTATTGTTCCCGTAGCGGTGCCACAGATACTGATGGCAAATTGTTTAGCATTCGCAAGTGAAATCAACACATGCTCGACCTGCACAACAGCGTCTTAACACAGCATATTCGCTCCGGCATTGATCAGTGATGAGTTTGCCAGATCGCATAATAATACATCATCTTCAAATCGTCGTCATACGCACATGCCGCATGCATGCGTTCGTCCAGTTTCGGCAGAAGTACGACTGCAGATGTTCGCATAGCCGTACAACGATGTTTGTCGCGGGAAGCGGCACGTCTCCGTCCGGCGACCGTTTGAGGCTGGTAGGAAGGGCCTTTCGAAGGCTCGTACGTCTCACTCTCGATGATCGAAGACAATGATGAGTATAAGCTCCTCCCGATTGAGCTTTGTGGCCATTTGACATTCCCAACGAGGGATAGTTCGAGTACCGTATCATTTCACGTACCGAAAGTCGCTGTTTGGGGTATGTTCAATTGGAAGCCATTGGAACGTAATACCAGTAGGAAATGTGCTTCTGAGGAATGTACGAGCGTTGCCAGAGAGACGGGCTGTGCAGCGGCCAGCTGTCGTGATTAACACATGACGAGGAGCCCTCGAGCCATGAACTCGCACAGGTATGGCGGACAATTTGCACATAGGCTGTAGGGCGCAGACCTGCCGCTTCTGCACAGAAGGGGGCAAGGTATTTTCGATCTCGATCCTTCAAGACACGGCCACCGTTGTTGCTGTTGTTGTAATTGGGGGTCGGGAGTTGAGACTTCAAGGGCGGGGCACCACGTTTTGAAGGGCCGGCCCCACGAGCACGTGGCCATGGCGTTCCACCTTTCTTGAGGTCGTTACGCATAGCCAGATTGTCCTCTGGACTATGATAGCATGTCATGACATCTGTGGTATGTCCGGAGCTGGAAGAGAGTGATTCTAACACCTTTGGCCGCATCATCTCGCTGAGTGGCATAGATCGCGTGTAGCCTACCTTCACGGCTCGTGAAAGGCGATACCATGGGAACCGAAGGGTCACCGAGAAGTGAGACAGGCCGCGTTCGAGACCCGGGTATTTGGGGCATACCAAGGCTATAGTAGCTACCATCTCGAATACTGACATCCATAGGCAACGTGATATGGGTTATGGTTGGCATGTAAAAGATACGTGCGACTATCGTCCTGCAGGGTTTGGGCGTGTACGACGCGACATATGAGAAAGAAGTTGGTCTCGGGTTGCGAGTCCTATCGAGTACATTTATCTAGGTACTTGGCTCCTGATGATAGAGTACCTAGAGGTGACTCGAGTTGACGTCGAGAAAAGGTCCGGGAAGGAAGCCGTGGTCCCGCCTCGCACTCGCGACTGGTCGACATCATGTTTAAAATGGAGGATAACCACTTATGCGATGAGCAAACTCTTTATCACAATCGTTCTTTTCCGGCCACCTTTAAGACGACGGTGACTCGTTGGGCAGTCCTGCCACCATCCATGGAGAGGACTACGATCGATGTCCTGTGAACAAAGTTAAGCTAACACGACACCTCTTACCAACGGTGGTGTCACTTGTGCATCGAAAACACATTCCTGCCTCGCCCCTATGTACTCCCTGAAAGCCTGTCTTTGACCTGCCTTATAAGTCGGCCGTCTCGCTCTCTGGTGCAAGCATACCGATTATACTGCATATTCATTCAGGAAGTCACTTTTGAAAGCAAACCAAGCTACCTCAAGCGCACGCCACCTACCAGCCAAGCATTCTCATGGCGACACGTGGTTTTATCGCCGCAGCCTTGTGCTTCGTCGCTGCAACAGCAACACACTTACACCACTCTCCATTACCTGGCAGTCTGACAACTCCATTTCCCAAGATGAAAACCACATCTCCACTCCAGATCCAGTTGTCGCCCGGACCCGAAAACTTGACGGTCGCTTGCAGCATTCGCAATAACGATGCGGATCACACCATAACGTTCCTCTCATGGGATACACCATTTGACCCTTCAGCCGTCAACCTAGGCGTCCTGACCCTCAATGACGCCGAGACGGGCGCCGAAATCCCATCACCAAACATGCAAATCAGGCGTATGATGCCACCCCCGCGAGACGTACTCGTCGAAATCGCGCCCGGTTCCTCGAGCGAGAGAGAGCTCGACTTGTCGTCTCCATGGATCCCGACAGACGGCAAGAAGTATCAAGTCGCCGTCAAGGGCACATGGGGAGCGGTATGGAAGAAGCCAGCTGCCGAGGTGACCGACGAGGAGCTAGCAGCGTTCAAGGGCGATGCAGCTCTGCAGGGAGGCTTTGGCAGCGAAGCTGTGGAAATGACTCTGGGCAACTAGGCTAGTCATGTCTTGGGGGTGGATAAGGAATTTGACGCTTTGCTCGGTGTCCTCGGCCTCGGCGGGCTCCTACATACAATGCAATAACAATACAAGCTGATGAAATGTTACTATTCACACCATGTTCCACGGAGGATTGTATCGCTGTAACCGACGCGATAACATTACTGACATGTGGCAATAATACGGGGATCCTCTATCAGTAACAACCACAGTACTATTCCCGATCGGTCGGAAGGATATACGCTGGTGGCTTCCAGACTGTCTTCCACGATCCTTGCTGCAGGACATGAGTCCAATAATTGGTATTGCTATCATTCGTCTAGCAGATATGCCTTTCGCCTGGGAGTTCTCGGCCTCCACACCCACGTGCCCAGAGACTAGAGGCCGATTCATTGCCAACGAGCTGCCAATTGCAAGTTGCGCCGGGCGGCTATCTGTGGGCGAATTTGGTCAGATGCTATCTCTCGTGGACGACAGATATCGGCTCTGACCAGAAGAAGCATGGGCGCCGCGGTCTCGAAGAGATTCTTGTTGGTGTAGAAGGGTCGCCAAGTGGTTCGGTTGGCCTACCGAACCCTGATGCCGCCACAATCGCTGACTCGCCTTCCCAATGCACCTTAGCCGGCCATGGCGCCAACCCCAGCTCCGTCTTGGAAGACGCCTCGCCGCCTTCACGCTTCTCTCCGCTACATGCCCCCATGGTACAAGCAATCGCCACCCTTGCGTGCTGCAACCCAAGCCGCTTCAAGAATCCCACCGTGCCTTGGCCTCGCTCGTTAGCGCCGGCCTTGGACTCGCTTGTGCGGACTTGCCATGTTACTGTTACATTATCCGCCGCCTTACTGGCTAATCGCTGCAATACGAACGCGGCAGAGGATCGATGTCTGATACCACCAGCGCACATGATTGACTGCTCGCGTGCTCTATCGTGCACCAACGCCGCACGGCTACTCGAGCCCTTCCCTGTTAGATAACCTTATCCCGGGCCTGGGGGTGGTGGAATGGCGGGGGCCGTGACAGGTATATATCTAGCTATTGACGACCTGGCCTCGAAACCGTTTCTCTGAAGTCGATCTTGTCTATCCACTCACTCATCGTCCACCGGCTCAACTCTCTAGCAGCCCCTCCTCCTGTCCTACTTGGAGCTTTCCAAGTACATCACCGCCAGGATGCAGAACATGGACTCAGACCTCGCCGCCATGGCTGAGGCCAGACGACCCTCGGTGCACGACGAGAAGGCTGTCTTCTCCTCCGCCCGCCCCGACAGCAGCATCGTCGAGGAAGAAGAGGACGACGGCGTCGATGGCGTCGAGCCTACCGCAGAGGAGCTGGTGTCTCTCCGCCGCGTCAGTGGCCCGATCACTTGGCAGGCTATGAGTGTCACGGCCGTTGAGTTCTGCGAGCGTTTCTCCTACTACGGCACCACGGCCATCTTCGTCAACTTCATCCAGCAAGACCGCCCCTACGGCTCCAGGACTGGCGCAGTCAACCACACCCAGGAGTGCTACGACGTAATGGGCAGCTGGGCAGCCTGCGACCAAGCAGGTGGTCTCGGACAAGGTCAACAGGCTTCTACCGGTCTCGTTCGTTTCAACCAGTTCTGGGCCTACCTCATGCCTCTTCTCGGTGGTTACATTGCCGACACCTACTGGGGACGTTACAAGACTATCCAGTACTCGATCGTCGCCGCCATCCTCGGTCACGTCATGCTCATCGTTTCCTCGATCCCCAGCGTCATGGACAACCCGAACGGCGCCATGGGCTGCTTCGCTGTCGGTCTCGTCATCTTCGGTATCGGTGTTGGTGGTTTCAAGTCCAACGTCTCCCCCCTTCTCGCCGAGCAGATCAGGCAAAGACGCCCCAAGGTCATTGTCAGCAAGTCTGGCGAGCGTGTCATCCAGGACCCTCAGGTCACCATCTCCCGTGTCTTCCTGTACTTCTACATGATGATCAATCTGGGATCTCTTTCCGGTGGCATTGGCATGGTCTACGTCGAGAAGTACATTGGCTTCTGGCTGTCCTTCGCTCTCCCGACTTTCCTCTTCTTCTTCGCGCCCCTTGTGCTTCTCGGCTGCAAGAAGTTCTACAGACTCAGCCCTCCCACCGGCTCCGTCACCTCCAAGGCATTCGCCCTCCTTAAGCTCGCCAGCAAGGGTTCATGGTCCGTAAACCCGCGCACGACCTACAAGAACATGACCCGTGACGACTTCTGGCACGCGGTCAAGCCCAGCCGCCTTGGTGATGCCGCGCCTGCCTGGATGGCTGAGATCGACGACGTCTGGGTCGACCAGGTTGCTCGTGGTTTCAATGCTTGCAAGGTCTTCTTCTGGCTTCCCCTTTACTGGCTCGCCTACAACCAGATGACCGACAACCTCACCTCCATGTCTGCCACCATGCAGCTCGGCGGCGTTCCCAACGATTTGATCAACAACCTCAACCCGATCACTCTGGTCATCTTCATCCCCATCGTCGACTACTTCGTCTACCCCGCTCTCCGCAAGGCCAACATCCGTTTCACTCCCATCAAGCGTATTGTAAGTAATGCCCCCACGCCAGCCAAGCTAGATCCACAAAACCCGCCATCACCACAGACTAACCCGTTTTCCAGACATGGGGTTTCTTCATCGCCTCCGCAGCCATGATCTCCTCGACCGTGATGCAATACTACATCTACAAGATGTCGCCCTGCCCCAACACCTCCGTGGCCGGCAACGCCGAATGCAAAGCCGACATCAACGTCTGGGTGCAAGCCGTCCCCTACTGCTTGATCGCCTTCTCCGAGATCTTCGCCTCCATCACAGGCCTCGAGTACGCCTTCAGCAAAGCCCCGGAGAACATGCGCGGCCTCGTCATGGGTGTCAACCTCCTGCAGACCGCCTTCTCGGCCGCTCTGGGCCAGGCCCTCGTCCCTCTGTCCGCCGACCCCCTGCTCGTGTGGAACTACGTTGTCGTCGCTATCCTTGCCGCTGCGGGCGGTGTTGGCTTCTGGTTCACGTGGAGGGGTCTGGACAAGCGCGAGGACGAGCTCAACATGATTGGCAAGACCAAGTACAAGGGCCGTGGTTCTGCGCTCAAGGAAGAGGAGCGTGTCTGAGCGAGAAGATGATGATGATGATGATGTAGTAGGCTTTGTTAGATACCCCCCAAACAGCCAAAAAAAATCAACGGTTATCTGTTGGTTACGCATATAATTGAGATGTTGTAATGGAGATGTTTACGATCATGACTTGTTGTTGCTTCCTATTATTCAAACAATTGATTGCGCCTTGTTGACTGGTATAATACGAAGCATGAACGGAGGTTTGAGCACATTCACATTCTTAGCCGTCCGAGACAAAACGACATTTACCTTTCGTCCAAAAACCGACGGACTCCACCCTTCGATCGCTGAAATATCATTTCAAGTGCAACGCAGCCCGGGTCACAAACAACGACTGCGCAAGTGGTATACAGCACTTGACAAACCGACCATGAAGTGTCTCGAAAGCTTCCAATCATCTCCACCCAAAGAAAAGACGCAACGACAACAGCTCTCTGTACCTGCAACGCCCGATGATCTTTCGCACCACCCAATCTCGCCTTGCTAAAAACACATACCATCAAGAAGCAATCGCGCGATTTCAACCTTGCCAACACAGAAACAGAGAAAGAAAGAGACAAAGGGTAGCCTCGGGGAACCAGCAACCGTAAACCAATCGAAAACTCAACATTCTCATTGGAACACAAGAAGCCCAGCAGAATCAAAAATGCCAGTCACCGAGTTCCAGGAAGTAAGCCAACGATCAGAATCATCCATCCGTCCATCCATCCAGCCATCCAAACAGCAAACAACTACGCCACGCCGCCCATGCAACTTTACAAAACTCCTCACATACACACTCTAAGTCCACGCCCCCCTCCTCAAAATCCCCCCCAGCCAAGTAACCTCCCTCCTACGCAACGCTCGCCCGCGCGCCCTCCAAACCCCCCGCGAGCCATAGGCGGAGCCCTGAAACGGAATCCATTTGCGCTGGAAGTTTTAAGTAGTTGAGTTCTCATCCGGTTTCTCCAGTCCAGTCCAATTTCTTCAGTCTAGCTTCGATTTCTCTCATCTTACCAATTTACCCATGTGATTTGCAACGAATTGACATTCTCTTCTCTCTCTT
>Ga0265797_10011344_pt1 | contig 11177 bp, 6 predicted proteins | sample P2T30metagenome_FD_192433 | JGI IMG/M metagenome (GOLD analysis project Ga0265797, IMG submission 192433) | Plant litter microbial communities from East Loma Ridge, Irvine, California - P2 T30 | ecosystem: Environmental > Terrestrial > Plant litter > Unclassified | place: USA: California... | reverse complement strand
ATGCACTGTGGGAGTCTTAACCAAGATACTTAGGCGCAATAGAAATCGGTCGTATGGACAGTCTGAGTTGAATGCGGGCCTTCTCGCGAAAGCCATCAGATTTGACCTCATTGTACTAGGATAATCCTAGACTAGCGACACCTAGAGGGGAAACGGAAAGCAATGCAACGGGCTAGTAAAGCGATCGCATAACTATTAGTGTTTAATTAATATTTGTTTTACGCCTATATATAACTTTCTAGAGAGTATTTTAGTAAGTACTACTAAAAAGTTATAGTACTACTATACTACTTTATAAGCTTATTTTAGAGTAAATAAATATATATTAAAGAGAAAAGAAAAGCTTTTAGATACTTTTTATACTTATTATATTTAGTAGTAATACTGCTTTTTAGTAGTATTAAAGTAGCTTACTACTATATTAAATATAAATAAGAAAAAATAGTAAATACAAATATAAAATAGTAAGAAAATAGTAAATAAAAGTAAATAAAAATAGCTTTTAGACTACTAGTAATCTACTAAAAAATACTAAAAAATTTAGTAAGTTTTAGTAAAATTTAAGTAAATTTATAGTATAGTTATACTACTATAGTAGTATTATAAAATATACCTTTAAATACTTTTATAAAGTATTATATATAATTATACTAGTATAGATTATAATAAGCTTTTAAAAGCTTTACTACTTAAAAGAGCTTTCTAAGTAAGCTTATAATATAATAATTTATCTTTTATTTATTTCTATACTTTTAAATATAATAAATAGCTATTAATAGCTATAGCTAAGTCTTAAATAATATTATAGTAGGTTTTTATAGCTTTTTAGTTTACTTAAATATACTAGTAAATAGTATCTAAAATAGCTTAGTATCTTAATAGTATACTTTTACTAATAAAAGCTATAGTATAGTTAAGTTTATACTATTATTTTTTATTAGAAGTATATAAATTTTTATAAGCTAAGCTCTTAGAGTTATTTTATTAAGTTTAGAAAGACTATACTAAGTATAGTAAACTTTTAGATATTACTATATTAGCTATTCTAAACTATTTATATATAAGTATAAATATTTAGTTAGCTAAAGTAGTTAAAGACTACTACTATAAATTAATTAGTGTAAAAATATTAGTAAAAAGTTAGAGTTCTAGAATTCTAAAAAGTTAGTATTTAGTAATAACTATTAGTATTGCTTTTAGAATAACTACTTTAAATAGTTATAATAGAGAGTAAGTTATTACTCTATAGAAGTTAATACTAGTAATATTATAGTATATGCAGGATAATAAGGCTATATAAGAACACAACCTAAAAGTGACTGTGCTGTAGTTTAGAGCTTAGGATACAGAGAGAACAATAGAGTTGCGTACCGCCTCTAAATAGAGAGCATAAGAATAAAATACGAGTTCCTGTGCATATATACAGCATGCTAACACAGAGTACTTGTGCGTATCCCTAGACCTGCGCCTAGAGGTAAAGGCAATAGAAATCCAGGCGGCGTTAAACCACAGTTACCTACTGCAAATCAACCTTGGAATGGCCGAAACATATCCAAAGCCATCAGAGTAGTATTTCTAAACGCAAAGAGGGAAGTGTATTAAAACCGAAGGTATAGAAGGGCTGTCGGCCACATTTGTCGGCGACCTCGGGAGTCTGCGGTTGGCGGTGGGTCCTGACGCTAGTGCACCCGAGCCAGGCCCCGGTTGACCTGGTCATGAGCTCCTGATGTGGATCGCGTTTGTAAAGACCCTACATCCATGGAAGCGCCTACTCTTATAACTAACTCTACGGCTACAGTCAGTGATAAAAGCCTTCGCAATGCTGATAAGCTTGTTCTCTCGATCAGCTTTTCATACACGATTTGCTTGCCTCGTCGCTTTGCATGCAATATATTCACTGCTTTACACACTACTTCTCGAAGGTACACATCGTCGGGCGATTATACAGAACCAATGTCGGATCACAAGCCTAACCCAGAGTCTTCCTTCCCGAGGTACAAGCCGATGGAAGATATCGAACCCTTCGAGCGTTACACTGTCGGAGATTACTATCCGGTGCGAATTGGCGAGCGTTTCTGCTCAGCCCGCTATCACATCGTGCATAAACTAGGCCATGGGTCTTATTCAACTATATGGCTAGCACGTGATGAGATTCTGGCAAAGTATGTTGCTATCAAATTCTGTGTATCGGGGCTAGACCGACCGTCCGAAAGTACCATCTTGAAAGCTTTGTGGGACGAGGGAAGACGCGGTGGCGAAGAACATATCGGTGCTACGCTGTTTCCTGAACTTTTGGATGAATTCGAAGTGGAAGGTCCAGAGATACGTGGTACGAAGAGAAAGCACCGCTGTCTCGTCACGACACCTGCAATGATGAGCATTGCCGAAGCGCGAGAGGCGTCCCCTTACCGTTATTTTCAGCTCCCAGTAGCTCGAGCGATAGCTGCTCAGATTATTCAAGCAGTCGCATTCATGCACTCTCGTGGGATAGTTCATGGAGGTGTGTGATGGAATAGATAATGTGGGTAGATTATCAATTCGCTGACAGTGAATCTAGATTTACATGAAGCAAATATCCTTCTGCGCCTTCCCAATACCATCGATGACCTTACACCAGACCAAATATACGAAAGGTATGGACAACCCACGCTCGAAGAGGTAGAAAGGGTAGATGGACGCCCTCTGGATCATTGGGTGCCCGACAATGGTGTCGTACCAATCTGGCTTGGGGGTCGCGGTGACAAGCTCTCACTCGCCGACTCCCAGATCTTCTTAAACGACTTTGGCGAATCCTTCCTGCCAGGATCTCACGTGCGAAAATCGTCCCACACGCCCTTGATGCTAAGGCCTCCAGAGATACTGTTGGACCCAGTCTCGCAATTCTCATTCCCTGCGGAATTATGGAGTCTCGGATGCGCAGTGTTCAGTATCATGGGTCAAAGTCTCTTGTTTTATGAATGGTTCCCGAGTAACGACCAAGTCTTAGAGTATCAAGTCGCTGCTTTGGGGCAGTTACCTCAAGACTTGTGGCTGAGATGGGCGAATCGCAGCCAGTATTGTGACGATCAACTGCGAAGCCTTAGAGGATTGGATTATCAGTCGTTGGAAGATCTTCTGGAGAAGTCAATACAAGAACCAAGAAACAAAAACAAGGTGGACGTGATGGACGAGGAGGAGAAGCAGTCTTTTGTCAAGCTCATGAGATTGATGTTGGCATTTCGACCAGACGAACGACCTTCAGCGCAACAGGTTCTTGAGTCTCACTGGGTGCAAAATTGGGCTATACCAACAATGGGCTTGATGGATGATGGCCTTGTGCACTGACAATCTCCATGGCCCGCCCTCCCTCTTTTCAAATGATCTTCAGCTAAGAGAACTACTGGAAGCACCTGGCTTTTTCACCGATTGAAACATCAGGATTGCTATGTTTGTTTGGTATCTTGAACAAACACAGGAGCAGCTCATATATCACTGACACATCGGGCATTCAAGCTGCTGCACTTGCTTCCACCATACAACAGCATCTCAACATGACGAATACTAGTAGATCTAACCTTACAAATCAAGCCCTTCTCGACAAGATAGACAAACTCCGAGAACTCAATGTCCGAGATCTTGAGTTACCCCAGCTTGTAGTAGTCGGAGACCAATCTTCCGGTAAAAGCTCAGTTCTAGAGAGTCTTACAGGTTTCGCATTCCCGCAAGGTGCCGGACTTTGCACGCGATATGCGACGCAAATCTCTTGTCGCCGTCGACCTGAGCAGAGCGTTTCGGTATCAATCATCCCCCGACCAAACGCAGATCCGGAGCTCGTCGAGCGACTACGAAAGTTCCACGTTGAAGGAGATACCGTTACCGCAGATGTACTCGAAGAATGCTTCTCAGAGGCTAACCGACATATGGGGATAAGGATGTCTTCTGATGCCGGCGACTCTCAACTACAAGCGTTCAGCGAAGACATTCTCAAGATCGAGATCAACGGCCCGGATCAAGAGCACTTTACTGTGATTGATGTGCCTGGTATTTTCCGCGTCCCCAATCCGCCACTGACCACCGACAGTGATGTTACCTTGGTCCGCAACATGGTTGAGTCGTATATGCGAAATAGCCGGACCATCATCCTAGCGGTCTTGCCATGCAATGTCGATATCTCAACTCAAGAGATCCTCAAGATGGCCGAAGTTGCAGATCCAGAAGGTGTTCGAACAATGGGTGTGCTCACTAAGCCTGATCTAGTGCTGGAGACCGCAACTCGCGATACCATCAAAGAACTTGTTTTGGGTGGGCGGAACAGGCTGCGTCTGGGCTACTGCATGGTCAAGAATCGCGGCGCCGACGATCGCGCATCTACCCTCACAGATCGACTGGAGCAAGAGAAGCGCTTCTTCTCCAAGCCAGAGTGGAGGTCTTTGTTGACGACAGAAAGGTGTGGCGTGGGCTCGCTCAAGACCCGTCTTAGCAGCCTACTAACAAACATCACAAAACGAGAACTACCAAACGTCAGATCTGATGTTCTCGGCCAACTGGCAGCCTTCCGAGAGCAACTGGATGGGTTAGGGCCTGCACGTACTGACGAGACATCTCAGCGTACGTACCTAGGAAATCTCTCGACGAAATTCCTAACCATCACTCAAAATGCCCTGAATGGCTCCTACGACGGCAACCATGTCTTCACAGCACAGCCAAGTCTGAAGCTCATAACAGCCGTGACAAAGATGAATGAGGCCTTCTCCAACGAATTCTGGCATAAGGGTCACAAACGAACGACATCCTCCACATCTGGTGTAAATGAGGAAGAGAAGGCTTACGAGCTTGGAAAGGGAGAGGAAGACGCCGCGCTAGTGCAAGCTACACTTGAAGACTATCCTGAGCTATGCGACATAGTTGAGATGGAGGATTACGGGTGCCCCGAGCCGATCGCTTCTGACGAAGACCCCATTGCCAAGCATATTGAGCGCGTCTATCAAGAGAACCGAGGACCAGAGCTGGGCACGTTCTCAGGTACCATACTGGCTATGGTATTCAAGGAACAGTCGGAGAAGTGGCCGCAACTCGTCCAGGCTCATGTCAGCAAATCCATCATTCTGGTGCACGACTACATAGCCAAGCTCCTTGCCCACGTCTGTCCCGATAAGGAGATCTGTGACCTGCTATGGGATCATCTCATCATGGATGCAGTACGCAAAGCATATGTACGAGCTATGAAGCAGGCTCACTTTCTGCTGCGAATCGAGCGAGAAGGGAAGCCATCAACGTACAACCATTACTTTAGCTCAGAGGTGCAAAAGAAGCGGTTAGCTCGTTTAGATGCTGATATCGAAGAGAAGTTCCCTCACGAGGATGGCGCCGAACCTCAGCTCGTATCGACCACTAACCTGCGAAATCTGGTCATAGACAAGGATAACGTGCAGCAAGTGCGCGAAGACATTCTTGACGTCCTTACTAGCTACTACAAGATCTCACGAAAGCGCTTTGTTGACGTGATTTGTCGGCAAGCCATCGGTCACTTTCTTCTTGAGGGTGAAGAGAGCCCCCTCAGGGTCTTCTCTCCTGAGATGGTGTTTGGTTTGGGGGCCGAGCAGCTGGAGTTGATAGCTGGGGAGGATGCGGGTACGAGGGAACGGCGATCGATGCTAGAGTCTGAGGTCAGGAGTTTGGAGGCTGCGATGAAATTGCTAAGAATTTGAGGCGTCCTCATCCACGGGGAAAGTGGACAGCCACCTCCACGAAATACATGCCAAAAAAAGCTGATAAGACTACATTGTCTTTGAACTCTCTCAAACCTGTGTCGATGTAGTAATGTAGACTTCAGCGTACCTCTTCAACTTTTCCATTGTATGAGGTGAGTAGGCGAACATGATGGTTGGCTTATAGACGCAGGAGAGGGCATGCGATCAACCGTAAGTGCCGATTCGCCATCGCCACCAGAGATCGCAGCGCTCACCAGGGCTATCAAGACACATATGCGGAATGCGCCACCTCTCTACATCCCTGGGATATTGGAGTCGCCATCAACCTGGCCCGCTACGAATGCCATCTTCGACGCCCTGTGGGCAGAGGTAACACGGGACGAGTGCAGAGTACCATTACCGTCGACCCCTACCACGGGGTTAGATATGCGCCCCGAATACCTTGTCAAGCCCTTTGGATCACCGGAGGACCCGCTCATGGTCATGAGCTCTTACCCGACAAGCGAGCCGACAAGTTCACTTCACATGTCGTATGGGACACTGAACGACATGTCTAACAAGTCCATCGTTGTGCTATTGATCAAACTCGGATACAACGTCGCCAATGTTCGCACAACCGGCGTGTTCATGGTGGACGTCTTCTCCCGACGCCTCGACAGAAAGCGGATGATTGGTCTCTCTGAGAAGGTCCTAGACAGCGTACCCAGCCAGCTTCGCCTTTATTGGCAGACTTTCGCGTTTATCTGTCTCGACAAGTCCACCGCTCCAGTTCTCTTGTTAGCAGGAGGGACAGCGTTCCGGGACTACTGCCAGTATCTAAAAGAGCGAGGCAGGACAGCAAAGGTCCTATATTTGTCCGGCACCCAACGCTACAAAGCAGAAATCCCGGCAGCAATGCTAGAGTACTACGACAATAGCCCAACTACAGTTCGTCGTATTGCCATCATCACGTTCCACCCCGAGCGCTTCGCAAGAAAAAAGAGTAATACAAAGTCAAGCCGAGACGACGACATGGCGATCCGCGAACGCCTAATTGATTATGCCCTAATCATTCTGTACGGGCAGCCCAACGTCCAGGGCTTCCTCTCCACATGCGCATACCGCTTCAACCTCCGTTCAGGAGCGCTCGTACGGAAGGACATCATCGCCAAAGGAGGGAGCGCTCTGTCCTCATATCTCAAGCTACCTCTAACGCTTAAGGATCCGCTGGACACATTCCGTACCGCCATGAAGACGATTAAGATGCCATTGTCCAAAGACGCCATTGCGAGGATAAGTGTGCTCGCCATGGATGCCGATAAGGCACTCGATTGGCTCGACCGCCCAGAACTCCAAGCCATCTATGGGCCCTACGTGGCAACCTACAAGGCGTCTGTAATACAGACAGAGGATATGAGAGTAAGGCGGGGTCTGAAGCAGGTAGAGAGAGTCGAAGGCAGGCACAAGAGTGAAGATCAGCGTAAGAGTCTAAGAAAGGCTTTGGACGACGAATTTGGACCCCCAGCTAAGCGGCACCAGAGCGTTTTCGAGCAAGACCAACGGCGACGACTATATACTCAGAAGTTCTAGAATTAGTAACATTTTTGGGGGAAACAGAAAGACCAACACACGGGGATGTACAGGACCGCAAGCACCAATTCGAAAGAGAAGGTGTGCTTCGTATTGGGGTATCATAGTAGAATGTGAAATGGCAAGACTGCGGCTCACGCAGCTTCTTTGCCCTCATCTGCGACGGTCGACTTATCCTCCACTTTAGTCTCTCCGTCCTTGAACAGCTCCTGGCCCAGCTCTTCTAGAAACTTCTCCGCCTGCCCTTTACTTCTCTTCTCTTGTATGGCCCTCTTCTTTTCTCTGACCATAGCCTTTCTCTTCTCCACAGCCTCTTTGCGCTCCTGCCTCACGCGCTCAGTGTCTTCCCTGTCCTTCTCAATCCGACTCATCTGTTCTTGTCGCTCCTCTTCGTCCTTGGAGAAGTTGAAGAAGCCCATGCCGCGCTGCCTGACTTCGGCTCTGCCGTCAAAGTGTACCTCGGGTGGTGGCGTGAGTTCTTTGTCGCGCTTGGAAGCTAGATCAGCCATCTGCTGCGCGATGGTCTCATCGGGGTTGAAAGCGTGTGTTTGTACGGTGTCGCCGAAGATTATGTTGGTGGGCATGCTGGGCCGCGCGGTGAAGCGGTCGGGTTCGTCGGCGGCGAGGGTGCGCTTTCGACGCTCTTCGCGGGCAGCTTCTGCGCGTGTGCCCTTTCGTGTCCGCCCAAACTCATCCGTGTATTCTACGAGTTCCTCCTCTTCATCCTCCTCCGACTCGGATGAGCTGGCGTGTTCCGCCTCGCCTTTTTCTTGTTGCTCAGCCCATTTGCGGTCAAAGTCTACGCCGTATTTGTCGTCGAGATCTTCCACATCGCCGCGCTTCAAGGCATCATACAGGCGCGCCTTTTCTTCCATGCGCCGCTTTGTGCGCTTCCACGCGACTTCATCTTCGCCCTTCTCCTCGGTTGTGCGCCCACGGTGCTTCTGAGTGAAGTCTGTGTCTTCCAGGTCCTTCAGTGCGCGCTTCTTGACGTTCTTGTTGTGTGTCTTGAAGATGTCTTCCTTCTGCGGTCGTGCGCGGCCCGCGGTGGGCTTGTTCGGCTCCGTCGAAGAGTTCTTGATGAGGTTGGAGAGGGTCGAGGAGAAGGCGAGACTGCTCGAGCTGGAGATTTCTTTCGCCTTTGCGCGTCGCTTGGGCCGCACGCCGTAGAGATGGGCGTCTTTGGAGGACATGGTGGGGTTGGTGATGAAAGTCAATTTGGGTGGTGGCAGTCGCGTGCTGAGCGCGTAGGCGCGGCGGCGATGTTCGGAGCTCTGAGCTTGTTGCGTCACTAACCTCAGCAGCTACCCCACCTAGGTAACATTTGATTCACCAACCCCACATCGCAGTACCTTTGAGAGCCGCACCGCGATTTCCGCGAGCCGCAGTCTTTCTCTGTTCAAGTCTGGATATCTTCGCATTGTCTTCTGAGAGCTGATACAAATTTCACGTTCTCAGCATCAAGATTCGCACAGCCAATTGACTACAACAAACAAACATGCCTCTACCTCGTCAAGTATTCATCGCCGTTATCGGTACGCACAATAATCTTCCCACATAAATGCTTGATACTAACAGCTACAGGTGCTGGCGGCGTAGGCAAAGCCTTCCTCTCCCAACTATCTGCCCTCTCTAAACGTCTCTCCCAATCGCCTTCGTCGCCGTACTACCTCTCCCTCATCTGGCTCAGCACCTCCAAGAAGGCTGTCTACCACGCCGACTACAAATCCCTCTCCAACTGGGAATCCGAGCTCCAAAACACTTCCAACCCCACATTGCCGCTCCCACAACTCTGCGAGTACCTACAGAAAGCGCCTGGCAAGGTGGTTCTGGTCGACAACACCAGCAACCAGGACGTTGCGGATAGCTACCCTGCTTTCTTGAAGAAGGGAATCAGCATTGTAACGCCAAACAAGAAAGCCTTCTCAGGAAGCTATGGCCTGTGGACACAGATCTTTGATGCTGCGAGCAACGGAAATGGTGCTGGTGGCTACGTCTTCCACGAGTCGTCAGTCGGCGCGGGACTGCCTGTTATCTCTACACTGAAGGATCTGGTCGAGACTGGAGACGAAGTCACAAAGATTGAGGGCGTTTTCAGCGGAACTATGAGTTTCCTTTTCAACTCCTTCCAGCCTCTCGGCGGTGGAGGTGGAAAGTTCTCAGCTGAGGTCACATCAGCCAAAGAGAAGGGTTACACTGAGCCCGACGCTCGCGACGATTTGAACGGACTAGACGTCGCCCGAAAGCTTACTATCCTCGCCCGTCTCGCTGGCCTAAAGGTCGAATCGCCAACATCATTCCCGGTTCAGTCTCTCATCCCCAAGGAGCTCGAGTCGTGCTCATCCGGCGACGAGTTCCTCGAGAAACTCCCACAATACGACGACCAAATGGAGAAGCTTAAGGCAGAGGCAGAGAAGGAAGGCAAGGTCATCCGATTTGTAGGAAGCGTGGACGTACCAAACAACAAGGTCAAAGTCGGATTGGAGAAGTTTGACACAAGCCACCCCATTGCGGCACTCAAGGGAAGCGACAACATCATCGCATTCTACACAAAGAGATATGGCGACAACCCGCTCATCATCCAAGGTGCTGGTGCTGGCGGCGATGTCACTGCCATGGGTGTCACAGCGGACCTGGTCAAGGTACTCCGGTTACTACATTGAGTAGTCTTCATGTAAACTAAAAAGCGAATACAATGACCCGTTGCTACCACAAAGCCTGCCTACCCAGAGCGGCTACAGTAACATCGTACACCACATCAACTCACACTAGCATTCGTCTTGCCGGTTGTGCGTCAAAACCACAGTCTTTGGTTTCCTATGCTTTTGCATTGCACCGAGCGTCATGATCGTCGCTCCCCGTTGATGCCGAACTTTATTTCTCTGCCGATCAGAGCCCAACCGACAAAACCCCTTGATGCGAACCCCTCACTCGGCGAGAGTGATGTGCAGTGATGGAACCTTCCAGCTGGCAGGTTGATCTCTGGGCTTCAATTGCTTGATCTGCTAAATTGCTTGTTTCGCGACACTGGTGCGAAGCTTATGTGGTGATATTGAAGGCTTGTCAATGTGTGACGTTGGCGTAGAGGCTGTGCACGTCGTCCCTGCGTGTCGTGCGTCGAATATAGGTCCTGCTATCTCTTCTTGCGCGTGAGGCGAAGCTGTCGAAATTGATCAGGCGTGATGCGACATTTCTTTGGCTTTTTCGTTATGGCTCTGCTGATCTCCACGCCTGTTACTCTCTACTCACTATAGTCCTTAATCAGAATTGTAGTCATAGGATCGCAAGTGTACCACATTGTCGAGACGCAACCCCTCAGAAAGGGACATATGACCTGGTCTGTGAAGTAAGGTACAGCTGTGAGCAGCAGCAGATCTTCAAGCGCGATGATGATATTTATCACGCAAACCACCGATGCCCTGCAGCACGAGAAGATCAAGCACGCTGATCTCAGGCTTGGTGTGCTTGTTCCTCTTGGGGCAGGTTTGATTCCCTTTCACATCACATAGGGTTCATGGACTTCTCCGGCAGCTGACGATCTGCAGACGTTACTCATGGCGCAAACCAGATTTCGAGTCGGCAACAAACTTTGTGACATTGTCCATGCATTTGTCACTAGAGCTTGGACACGACATTCGGCGAGAAAAGGGATTCTTCACCGACGGCAAACTGAGATTTTGGCCACGACAACGAAAAGCTCACTTTTTCTCCATCTTGGTGGGGAGAATATGGCTAGCTTGGCGGACAGAGCGGAATATACGGTGTAATAGTATATGCCTGCATGGCTTGGCGGGGTGGAAAGGGTGTCATGGTGCACTTAGTGTACATGCCTGCATGCGCTGGTGGGTATCGATATCGCGTAGCTCCAAGCAGCGGTGACGCGTCTGTACGTGCCAGAGCGCAAGGTCTAGATTGCTT
>Ga0265797_10011342_pt1 | contig 11178 bp, 9 predicted proteins | sample P2T30metagenome_FD_192433 | JGI IMG/M metagenome (GOLD analysis project Ga0265797, IMG submission 192433) | Plant litter microbial communities from East Loma Ridge, Irvine, California - P2 T30 | ecosystem: Environmental > Terrestrial > Plant litter > Unclassified | place: USA: California... | reverse complement strand
GCGTGGAGGCCCGCCTTCTGCTTACGACCGTATATTGGCAAGCCGTTTGGGACTGGGTGCATTGGAAGGATTAATGGCAGGACAGAAAAATGTAATGGCAGGAATTATCAACAATGACCTTGTTTATACGCCTTTTGAGGATACAATCCGTCTGCCAAAACCTATTAATGAAGATTTACTGAGAATGGTTAAAATTCTTAGTGTTTAAAATTTAAAGTAAAGCCGTCATTTATTTCTGTTCAGAGATAAATAAAAAAATAGTCAGGGATAGTCATTGAAAATGGAATTCCATGATCAGGTGATTATATCCTATGACTATTTGTCAACAATAGCCCACCAGTTTATACATCAGGTAGCCTACCCATTCGTGCCACAAAAAATCAAAATTGGCCAGGGCATCAGGTTTTGGAATTAATAAATTATCAAAGCTCAGAGATGTTGTGTTTCCATAAAAATCAGCAGCGAAAGCATCCGGATGAACACCTGCTTTGATAAAACACTGCATCGAACGGCGCATATGAAATGAGGAAGTGATCAGCAGATATTTTCCGTCGGAGAATCGGGAGCTCAGGATTCGAGACGTGAAAAGTGCGTTTTCTCTTGTATTTCTTGCCTTTTCCTCAAATAAAATATCTTCCGGTTTAATTCCCCACTTGACCAGCAATTTTGCAGCCTCTCTGGTTTCACCCATATTGCGTCTCATTAAATGAGCAGGGCTGGTTCCGGTAATCAGGATTTTCTTTATTTTTCCGGCTTTATAAAGTAAAAAAGCCTGCAAAAAACGGTCACCATGCGGCCCCATGGACGGATGGTCAGTACCGGCAGGCATCACGCCGGTCATTCCGCCGGAAAGTACGATACCTACGTCATAAGTTTTTTGGACCGAACTGACGTTACGGTGTTCGTATTCCCACCAGTTGAATGCTTTGTTTACCAGATAACTGTTCGATGCCAGCACCAGCCAGCAAAAGGCAATGGTTAAGAATATTTTTTTTCTTTTCTTATTACCTGAAAACAGCGCGAAGAGGCAAAGGATAAAGAAAATACTAAATGGCATGACCAGAAAATCGATCGCCTTTGATAGAAAATAAAACATTTGAATAAGAACCTGGGAGAAGTTGTCGTTTTGAAGTTAATTTTGTCTGAAATATAAGCCTTGTTAGAAGCGTCACAAAATAAGTTATACGTCATGGCCGCACTAAGGTTGAAATAATTAATTAACAGTCACAAATAAACAGGATTTTTTCTGATGAAATATTTTATCCGGATATGGGTTTTATCACTTTTTGCAGCATTCACTTTTTATTCAGCAGGTTTTGGTCAGGGATATCAGATCGAGGCGCGTATTAAAGGAATCAGGGACTCTTCACTCATTCTTGGCCATTACAGCCGCAGTAACACACAATTTGTCCCAAAGGATACGGCAAAAGCTGATGCAGATGGAAATCTGGTTTTTAAAGGTGAAACAAACCTGCCTGGCGGGCTGTACGTCATCCTTTTTCCGGGCAACAGAGGCTGGGTGGAATTTGTGTATTCCGGAAAGGAAAATAATATTTCTTTCAGCACAGATACGCTTGACGTAGTCGGGCAGATGAAGGTAAAAAACTCGAAGGAAAATGAGCTTTTTTATGCTTATCAGAATGAACTGAAAAATAAAGCGAAGCAGATTGAAGCACTCAGAAGTAAAAACAGCCCGGATTTTCAAAAGGAAGTAATGGCTTCTCAGGAAGAGTTTAAAACTTACCGTCAAAAGTTTTTGGCTGATAATAAGGAAACATTTACGGTTAAACTGCTGAAAATGTCATCTGATCCTGAAATTCCTGTGGCTCCAAAACTGGCTAATGGAAAGTCGGATTCCGTCTGGGTCTTCAATTACTACAAGGCACATTATTGGGATGATTATGATTTTTCAGACATCAGGATTTTGAATACGCCTTTCCTGGAACCAAGACTGGACAGATACTTTAAAAACCTGGTTGTTCAGGTACCTGATTCCATCATTAAGGATGCGGACAAACTGGTTGCCAGAACCGCAGCAAACAAGGAGGTTAAGTCATTTGTGGTTTATTATATTACCAATCAATATGAAAACCCTAAAACGGTAGGAACCGAGGCAGTGTGGGTACATATGGCCCAGAAATATTATTTAAACGGAGACATGGGTGTTTCTGACGATATTAAAAAACGTATAGCCGAGAAGGTGAATACGATGAAAGATTTGTTGGTAAACAAAACATTTCCTGCACTGACTTTGACAGACCCGGAAGGGAAAAAAGTAAGCCCGCAGGCACTGGCGGCCAGTTATACGGTACTGTTCTTCTACGCGCCGACCTGCGGCCATTGTAAAGAAGCATCGCCCAAGCTGAAGGAATTTTACGAGAAAAATAAGGCTAAGGGAGTAAAGGTAATGGCGATTTCAACGGAGCATGATATGAAAGAATGGAAATCATTTATCAGTACCAATCACTTGGAAGGACTTGTGAATGGCTTCGATGCGCTGAAACAAATCGATTTCAATCGTAAATTTGATGTGGTTACAACACCAACCATCTACATTCTTGATAAAAACAAAAAGATCATCGCCAGAAAAATGCCTGTGGAACAGCTTGAAGATTTTCTGAATTATTATCAGAACAAAATGGCTAAGAAAATTTAGTCTTAAGTTTTTAGTTCAAAGTTAACAGATCTTAAACCTCCGGTTGAAGTGATTCAGCCGGAGGTTTTTGTTTATAAAAAAGTCACGCAGATTGGTGCTTTTATGGAGATGCTTTCGTGCTTAAAAGTCAGCTTGCCGGTTTGCGGATCGACGGTGTAAACCACCAGGTTATTGGCATCCTGGTTGGCTATAATCATGTATTTTCCGGTTGGGTCAATATTGAAGTCTCGCGGGACAACAATAGATTTTGTGATCTCATCTACTTTTAGTAAGGTGCCATCCGCATTGATTTTAAACGCACTAACCGAATTATGTCCGCGGTTGGAAACATACACAAATTTTCCGTTTGGATGGAGTCGGATGGCAGCACTGGTATTGTTTCCTGTGAAATCTGCCGGCAGGGTAGGATAGGTTGCGATAGTGGTGATTACGCCTTTTTTACCGATAGAACAGGCAGTCAGTGTTGATTCCAGTTCGTTTAATAAAAACAGATTTTTGCCTGATGAATGAATAACCAGATGCCTTGGTCCTGAACCGGCTTTGGCGGTGTAAAAAGGCTGCGCTGGATTAGGAGTCAGTTTTCCCGACTTGGTATCAACAATATAATTCATGACTCTGTCACTTCCTAAATCCACCGTATAAACATGTTTTCCAGCCGGACTCGCTGTGGAAAAGTGGGCATGCGCCTTTTCCTGCCGTTTGGTGTTCGGACCGGTTCCACTGTATTGCTCTGTATAGGTAGCGGGGTTCACTTCTCCGTTTACTTTCAAAGTATAAGCAGAAAAACTTCCGCCGGTATAATTAGCTAAAAAAGCCATTTTGCCGGAAGGATGTACGGATACATGACAGGGATTTAATCCTTCGGAAGGCTGACTGTTCAGATAGGTCAGTTTGTTATCGCTTCCAATAGAAAAAGCACTGATCCTGTTGTCGCCCGATGCTGCATAAAGATTCTTTTTGTTGGGAGAAACGCTTACGTATCCGGGGCCTTTACAATTATTGAAAGTATCAACGAGCGTGATTTTTCCGGTTGAAAGGTCCAGTTCACAAAGTGAAATAGAAGAATTTTCACCTTTGTCTCCCGTTCCGATGTAGAATGGAACCGTTTTCTTTTGAAAAGAAAAGATCGAAAAACAGGCCAGAATTACGATTGCAAAACTTAGCTTTTTCATTTGCATAAATTAACTTTCAGGATTATTAACTTAGGTTAAAGCAGAAAATTTGCGGTTTATAATGTAAAAATCTGCTTTTTACGAATTACATTTTAATTATAGATTTATGGATACCATTACCTGGCAGGATTTTGAAAATGTAGACCTTCGTGCAGGAACCATCATCCGTGTTGAAGATTTTCCAAAAGCAAGAAAATCTGCATACAAGCTTTGGATTGACCTTGGTGCAGAAATTGGCATTAAACAAAGCTCGGCTCAGATTACATTGAAATACACAAAAGCGGATTTGCTGAACAAACAGATTTTATGTGTGGTAAATTTTCCTGTCAAACAAATCGCGGATTTCCGCTCCGAAGTGCTTACAACCGGTTATGTGCTTCCCAATGGAGAAGTCATTCTTTCTTCTCCGGATTTCCCTGTTGAGAATGGTACAAGGCTTGCATAAGTGCGAATCATGTAATGCCGGGACATAATTCTGTAAAGGTTATATCTGGCTGAGAAGGTACCTTTGTATCAAAGAGATAAGCTATGGAAACGACAACAGATATAAAAAAAGCAACGCTTCCGGTAACCGGCATGTCTTGTGCGGCCTGTGCAGTAAGTGTGGAGTCAATGCTGAAACATACTGCGGGTGTAACCAATGCCGGTGTAAATTACGCCAACCAGTCCGTATGGATTGATTATAATCCCAAAACAACTACTTTACCGGATCTGGACAAAGTTTTACAGGGAATTGGCTACGGGCTGATTATAGAGGATGATGAAGACGATGCGATTGCAGAGCAGGAAAAGATACAGCGCGATCATTATGAAAAGATTAAGAGAAGCACCATTGCCTCGGGTTTGCTTTCCCTGCCGGTTGTAATTATCGGTATGTTTTTCATGGATAGATTTAAGGCCGGTAATTACATCATGATGTCGCTGACGTTACCTGTTCTGGTCATATTCGGTAAACAGTTTTTTATCAATGCATGGAAACAGGCGCGGCATGGAAAAGCGAATATGGATACGCTGGTTGCACTCAGTACTGGAATTGCTTTCGTATTCAGTGTTTTTAATACATTCTTTCCACAATTCTGGCATGCAAGAGGGCTGCATCCGCATGTTTATTTCGAAGCATCAGCTGTTATTATTTTCTTCATTTTACTCGGAAAATTACTGGAAGAACGTGCCAAAACAAATACATCAGATGCTCTTAAAAAGTTGATCGGTTTACAGCCGAAAACGGTACGTATCATCAGAAATAGTGCTGAAACTGAAATTGCTGTAAAGGAAGTTCAGATTGGCGATGAGATCGTTATTCGTTCCGGAGAGAAAATTCCTGTTGACGGAAAGGTACTAAGCGGACAATCTTATGTAGACGAAAGTCTGATGACCGGCGAGCCCATTCCTGCTGAAAAGAAAGACGGAGACCCTGTTTTTGCTGGTACGATTAACCTGAACGGCAGTTTCAATTTTGTTGCAGAAAAAGTCGGACGAAATACAGTTTTGGCGCAAATAATAAAAACAGTACAGCAGGCACAAGGCAGTAAGGCACCAGTGCAGCGGCTTGTTGATAAAATCGCAGGTATTTTTGTTCCGGTTGTGATGGGTATTGCCGTACTGACATTTTGTGCCTGGATATTTTTTGGAGGAGAAAATTCGCTCACACACGCTTTGCTGGCCGCTGTTTCGGTTCTGGTAATCGCCTGTCCATGTGCGCTGGGACTTGCTACGCCTACCGCGATTATGGTGGGTGTTGGCAAAGGTGCAGAAAACAACATTCTGATCCGGGATGCCGAAAGCCTGGAAAAAGCACATGCGGTGAACGCGGTGATCCTGGACAAAACAGGAACGCTTACGGAAGGACATCCGGAAGTGACGGAATGGAAATGGAATAATCTGGTTGAGGATAAAGAAAAACATTTATCTGCTATCCGTGCATTGGAAAGTCGCTCCGAGCATCCGTTGGCACAGGCGGTGGTGAAATATTTACAAGAGAGTGCAGCTGTAAAAGTCCGGGAATTTCAATCTGTTACCGGAAGCGGAGTGAAAGGTGTAGTCGATGGGGAAGCATATTTGATCGGAACACTTACATTTTTGGAGCAGGAGGGAGTTTTATTAGATCCCGATTTAATTCAACAGGCTATCTTACTTCGTGAAAAGGCTCAGACCGTGATTGGTGTGTCGTGTGCCGGACAGCACATCGCTGTGATTTCCATTGCTGATAAATTAAAACCAACATCCGCACAGGCAGTGGCGGCATTGCAAAAACAGGGCATAGAAGTATATATGCTGACCGGCGATAATGCACAAACCGCAGCGGCGGTAGCCCGTGAAGTAGGTATTACCGGGTTTGAGGCGGAAGTAAAGCCGGACGATAAAATGTGGTTTGTGAAAAAATTGCAGGGTGAAGGCAAAGTGGTTGCGATGGTAGGGGATGGTATCAACGATTCCCAGGCGTTGGTGCAGGCAGATGTGAGTGTGGCCATGGGAAAAGGGTCGGATATTGCTATGGATGTAGCCAAGATGACGCTTATTACTTCTGATCTGATGGTGCTGCCCAAAGCACTGAAACTTTCCGGTAAAACGGTTTCCACAATTAAACAAAACCTGTTCTGGGCATTTATTTATAACCTGATCGGCATCCCGCTGGCTGCCGGTGTGCTTTATCCGATCAACGGTTTTTTACTTGATCCGATGATCGCCGGTGCCGCCATGGCACTTAGTTCTGTATCAGTTGTTACCAATAGTCTGCGGCTTCGCAATGCTAAATTGTAATCGAAAATATTAAGGGACAAGGTTGTTATTTGAAGTCATGGAGATGTAACTGCTGTTTTTCTAAAACTTTGCCCTAATGATATCCAGACTAATCATTTTTATTCTTTTGTTATTCAGCTTCTCTGCTTTTTCCCAAAACAGCCCGTTGATAAAAGAAATCCGCCAAACCCTGAAAGGCAAAATCATGGACGATGCCAACTGGGCCATGCAGCAGAAACCGGTTACCGTCACCGCAGAAAGCTGCCCCAGAAGCGCAGGTACCAAACATGATTTTTATTCAGAAGGAGATTATTGGTGGCCGGATTCACTCAATCCTAATGGCCCGTACATTCAGCGTGACGGATTGACTAACCCTGAAAATTTTGTTGCGCACCGGTTGGCGATGATCCGTTTTAGCCGGATTGTGGGTGCTTTAGCGTCTGCTTATAAAATTACCGGTGATAAGAAGTATGTCAAAAAAGCTTTTGAGCATATTGACGCCTGGTTTGTAAATCCGGAAACACGCATGAATCCTTCTTCGCTATACGCACAGGCAATCAAAGGAAAAGTAACTGGCCGTGGTATTGGCATCATTGATACGATTCATCTGATGGAAGTCGCTCAGGCGATGCGGATCATGCAGAATGATCCTGCCGTGGACAAACAGCAGTTGGCGACCTCAAAAGACTGGTTTAACGAATACATCACTTGGCTGACAACCCATTCCTACGGGAAAGATGAAATGGAAGCCAAGAATAATCACGGAACCTGCTGGACGATGCAGGTGGCTTCATTTGCCGTTTTAACGGGCAATCAGAAGATGATCGATTTCTGTAAAGAAAGATACAAAACGGTTCTGCTTCCGAATCAAATGGCGGCAGATGGAAGTTTTCCTTTGGAACTAAAACGAACCAAACCGTATGGATACTCGCTTTTTAATCTGGATGCGATGGTGATGATCTGTCAGATTCTATCGGATAAAAAGGATAACTTATGGAGTTTCCAAACCTCCGATGGAAGAGGAATCCGTAAAGGAATTGAATACTTATACCCTTATGTTGCAGACAAAAACAAATGGCCTTTAAAGCCGGATGTGATGTACTGGGAAAACTGGCCGGTAGCACAGCCATTCCTGGTGTTCGGCGCCGCTGAATTTGGGTATAAGAATTGGCTCACGACCTGGAAGAAGCTGGATAATTCTCCAAAAGTGGAGGAGGTGATCAGGAATTTACCGGTAAGAAATCCGGTTATCTGGCTGGACTGAGAATGTTTATGGTAGTGTTTAAAATAATTTTTAACCATAATCCGAATATCTGCCAATTCACAGTTGGCAGCAAAAGTGAAAAAGGTTAAATTTGATCTAAACACACTATATCAATACATTTATGCAAACAACAACACTTGTGACGCACGAAGAATATTTTGAACTGCTGGCGAAATCGGACGTAAAACTGGAATATTATTCCGGGGAGATTTTGGCTATGGCAGGTGCGCAACCAGTTCATAATCGAATTTGTATTACTCTGGCAGCGGCTTTGGAGATTTGTCTTAAATCAGGAAGCTGTACAGTGCTGAGCAGTGATCAACTTATAAGAACGGAAGCATGTGATAGGTATTCATTTCCGGATCTGGTTATCATTTGTAAAAAACCACTATTTGAAAGATCGACACAGGGAATTGACGCCCTTTTGAATCCTGAAATAGTAATTGAAGTATTGTCGGAATCCACCGAAAAGTACGACAGACTCGAAAAATTTGATTGTTATAAAACGATTTCTTCTTTTCGGGAATACGTGTTGGTTTCTTCAAAAATGAAAAAAGTGGAAGTGATCAAAAAGCTGAGCGAGGCCGAATGGCTGAGCCATACTTACACAGAAAAAGATGAATCTGTCCTGATTGGTGAATGTTCTATATTAATGGCAGATATTTACAATAAGGTCAATCTTCTGTAAAACGAAACCAAAAACTCTGTAAGTCATTTCCTGAATTGTGTAATACATTTTAAATCCGGTGACCGATCTTTGTGAAGTTAAATGGAAACGATTAAGACAAAACCACAATGGAAACCTTAAAATTTAAAACCAATATAAAATGCGGTGGCTGTGTTGCTACTGTCACGCCTTTCTTAAATGCCGACGAAAATATAGAAAAATGGCAGGTGGATCTGGAAAATCCGGACAGGATTCTGACAGTTGAAACCGATCACTCGGCGGATGAGGTTACCGAGCTTGTGAAAAAAGCCGGTTATAATGCACAGGAAATCAACGGATAATCGTATTTTTGTAAGGCTGTCAACACTGATCAGAAAATGAAAAACAAACTCCATCAGACACTTACCATTTTTATGGTCATGCTTGTGCTGCTGAGCAGTACCGGTTTTGGATTCATAGAACATGCGTGTATGATGCGGGGCAAATCGATGCAGTTTGTTGGGGAAAGGAAATCTGATCCGGCTAAAAAGGTGGTTTCATCCTGCTGTGCAAAAAGCAAATCACAACAGGAAGCCGGTAAAAGCTTTTTCAAAAAAACAGATTGCTGTAAGGAAAGTGCCAGGTTTGAAAAGGTGGATGTCGTTTCGGCTTATTCGCATATTCTTGCCAATTTTCTGAAAATATTAGCCGGCGGTGTACTCTGGTCGGTGAAATCTTTTATTTTTCTTATTTCGGAGTGGACACTTCCTTCGTCTGTTCTTTCATCTCCCGGTATATCATTTTCTTCCCTGTTTCATGGGAGAAGTATGCTTTCTTTTGTACAGTCTTTCCTGATATAAGTCGCTGATTATTAGTTTTTCTATTCTGATCAAAGCATCGGAATGTATCGGAATTAATATTCATCGATTTTTATTTACAGATGACAAAATACATAACAGGAGGTTTGTTCTTCCTGATTTCCCTATCACTTTCTGCACAGCGGATCACCGGTTCAGTTAATGAACAAGCCTCTGATGCAACACTAAAACCCATTACAGGAGCCAATGTTTACTGGTCAGAAACCAGTCATGCAGCAACTACCGATTCAGCCGGCAGGTTTTCCATTCCAAGGGTTATACAAACAAACCTGTTGATCGTCAGTTTCGTAGGCTTTCAAAATGATACAATTAAAATTGGTGCTGAAAACGACCTGCAAATCGTTCTACGTGCTGACCAGGCTTTGAAGGAAGTAGTTGTTCGTGGTAATGCCAATGCGATTGACAGGCTTTCTCCGCATCAAACTGAAATCATCACAACCCGGGCGCTGGCAAAAGCAGCCTGCTGTAACCTGTCCGAAAGTTTCGAAACCAATGCTTCCGTTTCTGTTTCGTACAGTGATGCCGTAACCGGTTCCAAACAGATTCAAATGCTGGGTCTGAGCGGAACATACATCCAGACAAACGTGGAGAACATTCCCAGTCTTCGCGGGCTGGCTTCTACTTTCGGCCTTAATTTTATTCCCGGAACCTGGATCCAGTCTATCGATGTCGGCAAAGGAGCAGGTTCGGTTGTCAATGGATACGAGTCCATGACCGGGCAGATTAACGTAGAACTGCAAAAACCGGATACCCATGATAAGCTGTATCTCAATACGTATGTCAACAGTTTTGGTCGGGGAGAAGTAAACCTAAATCTGGCGCATCAGCTCAATGAGAAATGGAGCACCGGGCTTTTAACGCATGCAAGCACATTGCAGAACCGGATTGATAATAACAAAGATGGTTTTCTGGATCTGCCTTTGTATACCCAGTTCAACGGAATCAACCGCTGGAAATACCAGAGCCAGAAAGTAATGGCGCAGTTTGGTGTGAAAGCCTTATATGAAGACAGGCTTGGCGGACAGAAAGATTTTCGCCCGGAAATGAAAGGCACTTTACAGTCTTACGGCTTTGGTTCCAAAGTGAACCGGTATGAATTCTTTTCAAAAATTGCCAGATTGTTTCCTGATAAACCTTACAAAGGCCTGGGTTTTATCATGAACGCTTCCTTGCATGATTCCAAATCCTATTTTGGTATCAACAATTACGATGGACGGCAGGAGACTTTGTATGGAAATCTGATCTATCAATCAATCATTGGCAGTACAAATCATGCCTATAAAGCTGGTATCAGTTATTTATATGACAATTATGACGAGCAGTACAGGCATATTTCTTTGAAACGAAAAGAATCCGTTCCGGGCGCATTTTTTGAATACACATTTAATCATCTTGATAAATTCGTTGCTGTTGCCGGTGGCCGGGTTGATTTTCACAATTTGTACGGAACACAATGGACACCAAGACTGCATTTGAAATACAGTCTCACGGATCAGACCACGCTTCGGGCGTCGGCAGGGAAAGGATTCCGTGTTGCCAATCCGCTGGCGGAATATTACGGAAATCTGGTGAGTGCGAGATCAGTCGTTTTCAAAGAAGCAATACGTCCTGAGGTTTCCTGGAACTATGGAACAAGCCTAACACAGGAATATAAGCTGGGTGACATGAACGGAACGCTGGTTGTGGATTACTATCGTACCAATTTTGAAAACCAACTCGTAGCCGACCTCGAAGATCCCCGTTATATGTACTTCTATAATTTAGACGGAAAAGCCTTTGCGAACAGCTTCCAGGCGGAGGTGAATTTAACGCCCATAAAACGT
>Ga0265797_10011339_pt1 | contig 11178 bp, 10 predicted proteins | sample P2T30metagenome_FD_192433 | JGI IMG/M metagenome (GOLD analysis project Ga0265797, IMG submission 192433) | Plant litter microbial communities from East Loma Ridge, Irvine, California - P2 T30 | ecosystem: Environmental > Terrestrial > Plant litter > Unclassified | place: USA: California... | reverse complement strand
AGTCATGAGTCCAGTTGCTGCGTCACGGGAGTTTCGGGGAGTTGAAGTTCGGTCAAAGCGCGTGCATTGGCGCGACAAACGGGCGAGCGCAGACGGGGCGAGCTACGCAGGATGTGCGATCGGCGAGGGGCTGGTACGCGTGCAATTAGGTATGTGCCTGGGTATCCGGGGCTCGTAATGATTTGGCGGTAATGCGAATATCCTTAGGCGTCGGGCGTGGAGGGGAACGGTTGTCACACAGGAGCAAGGAAGCTGGTGTGTGCACCTGCCGCCAGCATCATCAAAACAATGGTTTTGGGACTAGCGCGTTCACGTGAGCCTTTAGCGCTCCCCACACCAATGAACGCTCTCACTTCGGCTGCTCGCACTCGGTCTTAGGTGCAGTAAGCCAAGGTTCAGAAGATGATGATGGTTTGTAGGATCCGCACCGGCTGCGCTGCATGTATATAAATAAAGTCTTCGTAGGAAGCGAAGGTAAAGCCGCTCAAAAACGCCCAAGAACAAGCGACTACCCGTGCCGCCAATCCATATGCTCTCATACTTCATAACCACGTTACTCCAGACACGCCAGAACAATGTTGAATATCCAAGCCTGCCCATTTCCTTTTGTGTATTCCATTTCTTTTGCACTTCAATGGGATTTATTCTACATCCCAGCTCCAGGCATGGGTCCTTTCACGCCCGGCGGTGCAAAGCTGCCCTCAATGCGGCGTTTCGCTTCCTGCTTCTCTTCATTGGTGGGGTTGTTCTTGCGCATGTCGGGAACATGAGCTGGTCTGTTGGGGCTGTGGCCGATGGACATGCCGACGCGAATCTGTCGTAGTTAGTGAAGCGAACTCATCGCAAGAGGCGACCACTTACAAGAGTCTCGAGAGCCGCGTTTGAATTGTCTACGAGGTCCTCGTCGTATCGCATCTGACCTGGCTCAAAGAGAACCAGCAACGTGCTTCCACCGAATTTGAAGTACCCCAGCTCTTCGGCACGCTTCACGTGCTCACCCTTCTTACGCGTAATGACGGTGCTACCTACCATCATGGCGCCGATGCAGATGACCATGACACGCCCGTGGGCGACAGAGTCAATGGGTACCACAACGCGCACATTCTCGCCATAGACGTCCAGGGCTGACCGGATAGCCATTGGGTTGACAGTGTAGTATTCTCCCTCAATCGTCTTCGGTTCATCCATGACACCGTCAACGGGAATGTGGAATCGATGGTAGTCTTGCGGCGCGAGTCGGAAGATACCAAGAGAACCACCGTGGTAGCGCTTTGCGTCCTCAGGGTATGCATCACCAAGCAGCCGCTCGACAGTGAAGTCGCGACCCTTGACCCAGATAGCCTGTGCTGAGTCGATCGTGTTGAAGACCACAGTCCGGCAGTCGGAGGGGGAGACAATGACCCTGGGATCATCTGGCGCAGAGCACGGACGCGCACCAGGCTTCAATGCTCTGTAGAAGAACTCGTTAAAGTTCTTGAATTGGTCTGTTGGCAACAACACTTCAGACATGTCAAGCTGATGGAAGTTGATAAAGGGTAAGATTTCCGAGGCTGAAGCAGGATCGTCGTACTTCCTTCCCTGTTTGAAACTGAGAGACTTGAGTAGTTTGCGAACTGCGATCAGATTAGTACGCGACATGGAATCAACAAAACCTGAATGACTTACTTCGCTTCTTCTCCATGCTGTTCGACTTGAGACCCTTGTACAGCAATCGAATACCCAGCCGAACGTACACGCTCATACGCTCTTCGTTGATCTGCCCTGTAAGGCGATCTTGGACAAGGATGTTGGCCGAATTTGCGCCTAGCTTGTATCCGCCGTATGAGATCTTGGTAATAACCTTGGAGTACCACTTGCGCTGGGCCTGACTCGAAGTGACAAATCCAGCCATGACAATGTTATTAACTTGTCTCCAATCTTGACTTGCGCATGTAGCAATGTGTGTAATGATATTAGCATCGGACCTCTTGTTCAGCTTTGGTTGATGGCAGATGGGGCATTCACGGATCTCGATGACATGTTCTTCTCCCTTTTCGTCTGCGAGATCATCAATCTGGATATTGTCGCCTTCCTCGCCCTCCTTTCCGAGAGTATTTGTTTCAAGCACTGGGATGGATGTTGTCGAGCTGTCCTGGTTGATGGGTGTGAGCATTCCAGATGCTAACGAGGGAGTCTGCGTGCCCGATGCGAGACCGTTCTTTCGGGAGTCTCTGGCCTCCGTGGCCTGGAGCTGGTCTTCGAGGCAGATGACAGCTTCGTCGAACGTAAGCAGAAGGTCTCCATTGTGAGCATCCGCGAACCGCTCGAAAAAGCTGTCGATAGTCGACTCATGCAGAGTGGAGCCAAGAGTGTCGAGCATGGTAGTCAATTCCACTTTGTCCAGCAGGCCACTCTCATCGGCATCGTACTGCTTCAGCATAGCTCTCCAAAATTGCTGTCGGAGGGCCTTGTATGGGAGATACTTTGCGCGAATGTAGAGAGTAGAGTTGTGCTTGTTGCCCCAGCGCTCTTTGTCCTTCAGCTCCAATGGCAGAGTATACATCTTCAGATCCTCATCATCTACAGAGGACGGGTTGATATTGACATCGCCAGCGACAGCAAGGTTTCCGTTGGAGTCGGCTGCAGCGTTTGGCGGAGCACCCAGAGCCGCGTTGGATTCTTGCGCAGATAGTGAACCTGTCGAGGTTTCCTTCTTCAGAGACGGCCGGCCTAGACGAGATAGACTGTTGGTTGAAGCAGAACGAGAGATGGGAAGGCGGAAGCGGGATTTCTTAGAACTGCCCGAATCCGAAGGGGAGATACCAGGAGAGTCTGATGGCTCCGGTAGCCTGTAAAGTCCCGTCTCTGGGTCTTCTTGTGGGGCTGTGGAAACGGCCTTTTCGATTGGGAAGTTGACGGTGCCGACATAGTCGTTGCCCGAGAACTTGTCCTTGTCGATGACAGTGAAGTTGACGGAATAGTTGGTCTCATGCCGTAAGACTTGGAAAATGAGTTTCTCGTCGAAAACGGGGTTGAGGTTGTGGCTGATGGTCTTGGTACGGTACGTCTTCTTTCCGAGGGAGGTTACGACGAAGGGGTCCATGTCGAAGGTGGTTCTGGTCACTGTTCATGTGTAAGTTTAGGCAGTAGCGCGCTGTTGGGGATGCTTACCATTGCGCTGTGGGGGCAGGTCGGTACACTTCTGGATCTCCAGGAAGAGCACACCAGCTATGTCTCCCGTACTGGAGTATTCATAGGCAATCTTGCCCTTGACCTTCCTTCTGAGTCTGGCCAGCTTGAGCTTTTTCCGCCGCTTCTCCCGCTTCTCGGCCTTCTTGGATTCGTCCTGGGCCTCGTCTGAGCTCGATTCGTCGTCTTCGGCATCGGTGAGGTTGCTGTCGCCGCGCTCTAGGAGGTCTTCGTCGTCTTCGTCGGGGCTCGGTGTTTGTCCAGCGATGGCGTAGAACTTCTGGAGGATCTGCTCGGGCGTGGCGGCGAGGTTGAGGGGGTCGATGAGGGAGAACTGGATCTGGATCTCGCCGGAGACGACAGACTTCTTCTTGCCGGAGCGCCGCGACTGCAGCGGGAACCATTGCGGCTCCTGCTTGGTGAGGCCGTTCTGGAACTGCTCCTCGAGTATGACGTCAAACTCGCCCATGTAGTCCTTCCCAAAGCGGTCCTTGTCCCAGCAGACGACCTCGAGCAGGAGGCTCTGCTCGCCGACGATGGGCAGTTCGAGCGTCTCGTTCCATTCCGGGTTCAGCTGCTTGTTTATGGTGGGCGTGGTGAATTTCTCGTCGCCGAGGGAGAGGACGAGGTACTGCGGACATGCACGTCAGCGGGAGTTTGGTAGCAGTTCAGACGGGGCACGACTCACGGGGTCCGAGGTGCCGCTGCGGTCCTTTGCAGCGAGGTCTCTGCCCTGCGTCGCTGTTAGCTGGGGCTCCTCCGCGGGGAAGCGTGGGCGGGCGCACTTTGATGACATTGGCCCTCAGGACCAGGCCGGGCGTGGGCTGCTCGTTCATGGCGCGCAGTTTGGGGCTGCCGGTGCGGCTGGCGGGGACTGAGGTTGGGGTGGAATTGGCGCCGTTGGTGTAGCTCGACTGCTGCTTGAGGCGGTGGGGGAGCGAGAGTTTGCTGGTAAAGGCTGGTCGCGGCATGGTGGGCTACGTCGACGGTGCACCCGGCGCCGGCGTGGCTACGCGTTCAATCGGAACGTGCTGGCCGGACCGCGGTAGCCAAGTGCCTAGGGAGTGCTTGACGTCGCGCCGGCGGTTGGCAGAACGTGGCTCAGAGCATGCAATATCACGAGGTAGAAGAGACAACAGGAAGGACGCGGTGCGAGTGCTGACGACGGCCAGGTCAAGAGTGAATTGAATTAAGCTTGGGGGCCGCCGCATACCTTAGTGTCGGTACATGTGCACGCGCAGCCAGCTGAAGGAGGGCAGGCCCGCAATGTGTCTCTTGCGGCGTCGATAGGAGCAGCGCCTGCCGGAACTTGCGGCTGGGCCCTCTGGATGTGCCTGTCCCATGTGTGATCGACGACTATGCTCGACTTCTATGCATGGCCCAAGACAAGACGGCCAAAAGCAAATACCGCCCGCTGCCAGTTGCTGCATCTACGCGCGACTCAGCCGCCAATAGTCAGAGCCGAGAACTGTCTTCCATCTCCACCCGAAACCCACCGCAAGGCATCAGGGCAGCCGCAACCAACAAAACTCAGTGCAAGCAGCCCTAATCAGCCCTGCGCGTATTACCTCGATAGCAACCCCTCATTCCGCGCCTACTAGCCATCCGAGCAACCGGCCGCCGTATATATAGCCATGCGCGCAAGCCTGTCACAAATGCCGCATATCCCATGCCGTCTCCTCTGTCTCACTAACGCGTCGCGCTGACGGCTTCCGGGCCAACAACACATCGTATACATCGCGGATACCTATCTCGATTGAGATGCTCCGGGACTATGGTGGACTATTACACTGGGGCTAAATGGGGCTACTTGGGAGAGCTTGCAGCTCTACGCGAACCGTCCTGTAACAAAATCCTCTAACCGCATCAACACTACCCTACTGTACTCCCAAAGACCACCTTCCACCTTTAGCGGGGTACATGTGAACGAGTGGGATCCTGCACAGCCCGCGCATCACTTCTTCCGATCTTTCTTGGGTCATGTAGCATCTCATCTTCGATGTACTACATGGAACCACAAATTATACTGCCTACGTTGTCAGCCGGGAGCTTGTGCTCGAATCTGTGACTTGTACCACGCCCGTCGCTTGGCCCGATTCGTCAAGTTTCTGGCTGCCGTCAATTCAACGCGCGCCTTGGGCGCCTTGCATGCCGTCAGATACGTCGTACCAAACTCCAAGACGCACAACGACTGCGGGTAAACGACCTCGTTGGTGGGGCTTTTGTTGGATACTGTACCGGCAGTCGCGATCCGCACGCGACGTCATACCACCTCTCCACATTCTTGGTCCGCCTATCCGTTCCGAGCCGTGGCTGATGACGTGGCTGTGGCTGTGGCTGTGGTGGAATTTACTAATTGCATCCTCTCATCGATAATCATAGGATACCATTGCAAACTGTCATGCGTGACAGGCTCGAACAATCGATTCAAAGGCAAAGCTCCTTGTGGTAACAATTGATGTTGATTTCATCGTCGCCTAGAAAACTAACACTCTTCCTTGCATTCCACGCCGTCGATTGAGTACATGTCCACAACTCTATCAGACGTTCGTAAACTAAATTATTTATCAAAAATCTCTAGGATATCTCGCACATCAAGCCTTCTGGATCTTTTCTATCCTGCTTATTAAGTTACTGACGCTGTCTTTCGGGTCGTCTGGAGATAAGTCGGTCTATCTCGCGGACTTTCCCCGGCTCTGGAGAGCTTTGCCGCCAAGGTGTACCACTTCCTTCGTTGCGCGACCAGTACAGAGGTTCCATGTCGAATCGACTGTTCTCCCCGCATGCAAGATAGGAGACAAGGTAATTCGTGCGCTTGCCGTCCAGGGCGTTGATGTTGTTGTTAAAATGCGATTCCAGGACTTAGGGATGGACGAACATTCTGGCAGGGTTTGTCGGTACCTTGCGGAATAACATGTCCCAAAGAGCCATGCCGGAACTATGGGCTTGATCCTCTTTCATTTATATATACTTTCTTGGCTTTCTTCCGAGGAAAGGGCGACATCGATATATAGGCGATTCATGGCCATACGTAAAGTCCTGGCGAATGTTCTACTCGATTCGAAGAGTGAGTGCATTTGAGCGTGTTGAACTCCAGTAATGTGCTGAAAGGTGACGCGTATATCGTCAGCTCGAAGGACTCGTGTCATACTCAGAAATACACTCCGATGAGGCGTCAGTTTCATTCGCTGGGATGTAGCCGGCGATGTCTTCCACGCGGATGTCGATGGCCAGCCCTCTCGAGTCACCGCCGAAAGGCACGTATGCATTGAGAGTGGCGACGAAAGCAAGCAATGTCATCAGCTCACTTACTGACACTGGCTCTCGATGAGACAGCTAGAAATGCTGATAATGCGTAGCTCTCCCCAGACGATTTACTGGCGCTTTGCCCGGCATTCTCTCCAAGACAGTTTCCTTTGGGCAGGGAGTTATATACGTGCGATTCAAATCCGTCATCTCGTCGTTGTCTCGTACACAGTCGGTCAAGCGTTTTCGCGCAGTCTCGGCGGTAGCCCTTGTACTGCGCTTTGCTGTGGCACAGCCCGAAAGGCAGAGGGGTCCGCCGGCCAAAAGGAGCTTGCCTCCATAAAAGTACATCGTCGCACTTTCGTAGAGTGATGCAACTCCAGGCCTGGCATAACAACGACAACATGACAGCGTATGCGTTGAGTATGTATATATAGCGGTGGCTACTACGGCCTCCAGGTGATAGTTGTAGATGCATTGGATTGAAGTTGGTCAGCCTCAACATGTAGATATATACATGGTTGGGGTTGCTTTGAGAGAGGCGCGATCTAGTCTCAAGGCTCGGTAACGGGTGTTGCTGGTCTTTAAAGAGGTGGCGCTGGCCTCTGCATAGGTGTTTCTGACCTTCTTATCTCGTAAAGAAAAGAGTGGTAAAGTACGTCGAGGATGGGGCCAGAGGATGCGATAGGCTGATTGGTCGCGGTTCTGCACGAGGAATGCGACATGATAACAGGTGCAGCATCGCCGACCTTCCTCGAATGAGGGAGTATGACATAAAGAGCATAGGAAAAGCTCAATCTCATACAAGCGTCCAGTTTGCTGTTTCTGGGCGATGGCATTGCTTTCAGCGACTTCGGCTTCGTAGTTGTTGGTAGCAAGTGAATCGCAATCTTCTTCATAGAGATCGAGTTGTAATCCGACGATTCTACGAGCAGATGATGATTCTCTGCTGGCGGCCCGAAGCGGTCTGCTTGTCACCTAGTATATATAGACTCCTAAATCTTGTCTTGGCGTGACTCTGAGGTGGGGATGATGTCGGAGCAGTGTTGTGCTTGACATCGTTTTGGGCATTGGTGTGGCTTACTTCTCAGCCTGGAGCTCGGTGTGATGCCATCTTGACTTTGTCCTCGCTCTCATGATCCATTACAACATCGGCGTATCAATCGTCCTCTTCTCTCCATGGTATACCTGCATAGCCGTATCGTGTACTGTTTCGTTGTGTTCGTTTGTATATTCTTCTCAGATTGGACGTGCGTAAAAGTACCGGTATAAGCGAATCGTAAGAGCCTATAAGATATTTGGTGAAGAACAGCTCCATTCAACCATCCAAAGTCCAGCATCTCAAGTCATCTCTCGGACGATCTGGCCTGGCGTCGGGTCCTCGGGAGCAGGATTGCCTAACCCACTCTTTTCGTTCGACTACTAATATAGGTTGGCGAAAGCGCCGCGACCAGAGCTCTGGGTAGATGCGCCGCGAATGGCAGGTTTCTCTTATAGAATGGCTCTCACATACGTGAATGATTTGGATGTATGTTGAGGCCAGGAACTCCTAAACGAGAGGACTGCTCAAGCAAGTACTTCTTGTTGCTATCTTCGTTCTCGTTATCGACGGTTCCAGATTTTGGTGTCGAAAATCCAGTCCAGACAAAATGTCCATCTGATTTGGTCTGATTGTATATATGTTGACACGAAAGACTTCCTTCACGGTAAAGCTGTGTGGATCCAGGGAACGCAGATAGGATGACTTTGTGGCTGTTAGCATATGACGTATCAGCTAGTTTGGTAGACTACATACCGCAGGGCACATCGACCAGTTCGTGCGTCGAACGCTTGCCGGGATGATCCAGACTTTATATAGAACTTCCCAAAGAGCAGCAGTGTCTCTAGTGGACTCTTTGACGTGCTGATCGAGGCAAAGAAGCTAGTTCGTCCAGAACCGTGGGCTCCTGCCCCTTTCCCAGATTACTCCCATACCTCCTGATGTTACGTAAATTGGCCTGTGGCAGCCTAGGATGGATGAGGAAGGTCGCGACAACAGTAGTGCAAAAGGTATGGGTGTTCATGGGCGCACGAGATGTTGGATCCAGGCTCGACCCGTCAGTTCTCAGGCTCCATGGGCGTGATTTCAGAGGACAATCATCCGAATGGGCTGACGAGCCTATTGCGCAGACATTGGCATTGATAACAGCACAGTGTGCTTGGAGATGGGAATGCGCTATATATATAGTTCTGAATGATTGCCAAAGGGCGCAAGATGTGTCGAAAGGGTTCAGGAGCAGCGTATATACAAAGTTGTATTGGCGCTTTCGAAGATGCCAAAGTTTTGAACTAGGCATGCCAGTAGAAGGCCTAGAGGATGGGTTTGGCAAAGGCGGTAGGATTGGCGCAGTCGATAGAGCCGCACATGGCAAGGAACTTGATGCAGTAGGCGACGAACTTGCCTCTGAGATAGACCCGCGTAAGGCGCCGTCGCTATGGAACCTGTCGAAGGCCCCAAACCAGAGGAGTCGAAGGCTAGGACCTAGAGAGGGCGTCAGTATAAGAAAGAAAGCTCCAGGGTAACAATATAGGCAATGATAGGTGGAAACGAGGGAATTGAGAGGGATAGACTAAGGGTAGTAAATGCACTTACATCTACCTCTTCCATCCTACATCTTCTTCAAACTTGCTCAAGCTACCTTCGCGAGCCAAATAAGGGGTGCCCCGCAGAAATCGTAGATCCGGTCAAGAATGATGATAAACAACCCGATATGTAGAAAAGCCACTTGTGGCGGACTCGCAGACGTCGATGCAATGCATGATTGCAGCCACACCTAGCTCAGAAAAGGACAATATCGCCCTTTCCTTCGTCCGAAGGCCTCGTTTAGCTACCGACTCAGGTCGGCGAAGGCGCCGCGACCAGAGAACAGAAGGGTCATGTTCCAAGCCCCGCGGTAGCCCATGCACGTAGGAAGGTGCGCTATATAAGAACAAAGGCGATGATGGAGTTTAACAGCCCGGGTGTGTATATGAGATGTTTTGGATACACAGTTAAAGTAAGCATGAAAGGCTGATCTGGGCGAAGAGTATAGGATATACGGAGAGTACCAGTCCTCTGACCAGCAGAAAAGGGCAAAGACAATATATACTGCGAGGAGGCATGAGCCAGAAACAGCATTCGGAAGAGAAACCAATGAGACGTATCCTTCTTAATCAGAGGGAATGTGCATGCCATCAAGAGAAATAGTATATACAAAGCAAGATGTAAGACACAAGAGAGTAGACGTGATAAAGACTTGAGTGGGAAAGAGGCTATCTAAATACCTATTTCTCAAGGCTCTGGCCATTACATTTCCGGTGTAGACGGCAATGCAGGATGCCCACCGTTTCCGCGGCAAACAACATCAATGCAGCTACCGTTACCCGCTCATAGTCCTGACCAAGTAGCTGCGTGACGGAACCTCATTCGCTGCCGGCATGCAAGAAGGTGCCAGATGGCCAGACAGTAAGGCAGGGAGAATGCCAGCCCAGAAGCGACTACGCGGAGTCATTGGAGGTCGATGCGAGCACCGAGACAAACACCGTGTATGTATGCGTACCCGCATTAACTGATGCAGACTCGCGATCGAGACAACACTCACCGCTCGGCGACTTTGCAACTAGGCAACAGCATATGGGGATATGACCAACTGCTGGAAGTAGCTTCCCTAGACGGCGACGTGTATGCAGCCTTCAGTCAAACACTGACTAAGCACCGCCAGTCGCGTTCCCAATTGCCAGCATCGCACCGATCCGAGATTTCGGTGTATGGAGTAGACAAGAACCCTGGGGGAGATTTCGATACAGATTTCTATACATATTGAGCATTGCAAATTATTGAGGGTTAGATGTCGAATTGATGATGTGGTGGAGAAGGGAAGTCACGACCAACCCTCTGGGATGGCGCCACATCCGCGCTAACCGCATTGTGTCACGCACTTTCACCTTGATAATCAGCCCACACAAACAGCATCACATTTACCATGCTCATGGGTCCTGAATCGAAACCCACAAGCTAGAAGATGCGTCATGTAAATTCCGAACCCAAACATCAGGTAGCGAACCAACAAAAGCACTGGAAGAGGGCCGTGACCCTTGCTCATTGTGAGACTGACCGCGCATGTCCACTATCACACTATCGTGACAGTAGCCGTAATGAGACTATCGCATCACATCGTATCGCATGGCGTCACAACGTAGATCGATCTGTGCCCGTATTCCAAGGGCAATAGCAGCCGAACCAGTTCGTCTTGGCCGGCCCGAATACTGACTTGCTATGGAGAAGGGGGGTAAACCAGAGTGTCGGGTTTGCCAGAAAGTTGTCCATGTTTGTGTGGGTGTGCACGATGCTGGTTCCCTTGCTTTGTTCCCGTAACTGTTCCGCGAAATTATCCCTTTGTTTCTTTCTTCCGGAGACAAGGTTGCTCCCGCAGTCTGGGGTCCGATTATGCAAGGTGTGCGAGCATTGACTTGTTGGTTGGGACCGAATTGATTGGCATGGTTTAAGTCGTTGCGACTGGGACGAGACGATTTGTAATATGATCTGATGAGGGGACATGATTGGGAGGTTAAAAGTAATTCATCATTTCACTCCATATCTCACACATGCTGTATACATACGAAGGCCAAAAAAGTGCATGCTGCGGTGAAAATAGACTTGGAAGAACAGGTAGTATTAGGAAAAAAGCTTCTTTTGGCAGCCGCTGTACACACGCTTCGCACGCCGTTGGAAGATTCTTTATATCA
>Ga0265797_10011337_pt1 | contig 11180 bp, 8 predicted proteins | sample P2T30metagenome_FD_192433 | JGI IMG/M metagenome (GOLD analysis project Ga0265797, IMG submission 192433) | Plant litter microbial communities from East Loma Ridge, Irvine, California - P2 T30 | ecosystem: Environmental > Terrestrial > Plant litter > Unclassified | place: USA: California... | reverse complement strand
CGCGATGGCGGTGATGCGGCCGGCGTCGGTGCGGTGGGCCGCGGTGCGGTGGGCCGCGATGGCGGTGATGCGGCCGGCGTCGGTGCGGTGGGCCGCGGTGCGGTGGGCCGCGATGGCGGTGATGCGGCCGGCGTCGGTGCGGTGGGCCGCGGTGCGGTGGGCCGCGATGGCGGTGATGCGGCCGGCGTCGGTGCGGTGGGCCGCGGTGCGGTGGGCCGCGATGGCGGTGATGCGGTCGGCGTCGGTGCGGTGGGCCGCGGTGGCGGTGACGTGGAGGGCCGCGGTGGCTCTGTGCGCCAGGGGGCTGCGCGTACGGCGTGGTCTGTGTTCGTCGGGGTCGGGCGCAACGACGACGACGTCGTCTCGCCGATGCGGCGCCGGGCCCTCGACGACGGCTCGCTCGAGGTGCGCACGCTGTCGTCCGGTTCGAGACTCGGCCGGATCGGGGCGCTGTCATCGCTCGCGTTCGGCCCGAGGAGCACGGCGACCCTGCGCCTCCTCGGTCTCCTGCCTGAGAAGGAGGCGTTCTCGACCGAGGTGACGTCGCGGTTCGCGGTCACCGTCGCGGGGGCGCCCCGACCCGCGATCGCGCACGACGGCGAGGGCGACACCTCGCTGCCCGAGACCGCCGAGCGCGACGGGTACCGCTACGAGGTGCGCCTGCTGCCCCGGGCGTTGCGCGTGTACCGCCCCCGCGGCTGATCCACGACCCACCACCCCGGAACCCGCGTCACACCCCGCGATCTCGGGGTGTCACGCCGAATACGAGGTGTGACGTGGCCTGCCAGCAGCACGCCTGGCAGCTGCGGCACCGCAGAGCGCCCGGCGCGTCGCCGCATGACCCGGTGGCACCCGGGCGTTGCGCGTGTACCGCCCCCGCGGCTGATCCGCGACCCACCACCCCGGAACCCGCGTCACACCCCGCGATCTCGGGGTGTCACGCCGAATACGAGGTGTGACGTGCCTGCCAGCAGCACGCCTGGCAGCTGCGGCACAGCAGAGCGCCCGGCGCCGCCGCATGACCCGGTGGCACCCGCACGTTGCGCGTGTACCGCCCCCGCGGCCGAATCGCGGCCCCACACCCCGGAACCCGCGTCACACCCCGCGATCTCGGGGTGTCACGCCGAATACGAGGTGTGGGGCGGCTCGCCCCGGCGCGGCAGGGCTCCGCGGCTGCAGTGCGACCCGGCGCCGCCCGGGCGCTCAGCGGCGTACGGCCCAGCGGCGCTACCAGCGCGGGTGGACGGCCTCGCGGAAGTACTTCTCGTAGATGCGGACGACCTCGGAGTCGAGCCCCTCGTCCAGCACGACATCACCGGCTGCGGCGTTCGCGCGGGCCTGCTCGACGTTGCGGGCCCCCGGGATCACGGTGCTGACGCCGGGCTGGTCGACGACCCAGGCGAGCGCCGCCTGCGGAACCGTCACGCCGTCGGGGACCGCCTCGGCGAACTCCTGCGCGGCCGCGACGCCCTGCTCGAAGTCGACGCCGCTGAAGGTCTCGCCCTGGTCGAAGGCCTCGCCGTTGCGGTTGTAGCTGCGGTGGTCGTTCTCGGCGAAGGTCGTCGCGGTCGTGTACTTGCCCGAGAGCAGACCGCTGGCGAGCGGGACGCGCGCGATGATGCCGACCCCGGCCTCCTGCGCGCGAGGCAGCACCTCGTCGAGGGGCTTCAGCCGGAACGCGTTGAGGATGATCTGCACCGTCGCGAGATTCGGACGCGCGATGGCGGTGAGGGCCTGAGCGGTCTCTTCGACGCTGACGCCGTACGCGGCGATCGCCCCGTTCGCCACGAGCTCGTCGAGGGCGTCGTAGACCGCGTCGCTCTCGAAGACCGGGGTGGGCGGGCAGTGCAGCTGCACGAGGTCGAGGGTGTCGACGCCGAGGTTGCGCCGTGAGCGGTCGGTCCACTCGATGAAGTTCTGCCGCACGTAGTTGGCGGGCAGCTGGTCGAGGCGGCGACCCATCTTCGTCGCGACGGTGATGTCGGCGTCGGGGTTCGAGGCGCGGAACCGGCCGATGATCTGCTCGCTGCGGCCGTCGCCGTAGACGTCGGCGGTGTCGAAGAAGGTGACGCCCGACTCGACGGAGGCGCCGAGCACGTCGAGCGCATCGCTCTCGGTGACGTCGCCCCAGTCGGCGCCGAGCTGCCAGGTGCCGAGGCCGATGACGGATGCTTGACGGCCGGTGCGGCCGAGTGTGCGACTGTGCATGCCGCCAGCGTAGGCGGTGCCGCCGACACCGGGCCGAGGAGGCGCGGCTCGACCTACCGAGACCGGGTCGCCGCCCGAGGAGGCGCGGCTCGACCTACCCAGACCGGGTCGCCGCCCGAGGAGGCGCGGCTCGCGTCAGCGACGCCGGGTCGCCGCCCGGGCCAGCGCGAACGCCACCGCGATCAGGGCGACGGCGATGATGACGAAGGCGGCGCCCGCCACGACGTGCGCCTGGAGGATGCGGACGAGACCGACGAGCAGGGCGAGCGCCGACACGAAGGCGAGCACCTTGCTGACGGCCAGCTGCCCTCGTCGGAGCGCCGCGCCTCCTCGGCGGGTCACGGGCGGGTCACCGGCCGTCAGCCGAGACGTCGGGCGGCCTCGACCGCTGCCCGTGTGGCTTCGGCGAACTCGCGCTCGGCCCGCTCGCGCGAGCCCTCGGGCATGGGCAGGCGATCGCTCAGCGTGAGGTTCGTGGCGATGACCTCGAGCGACATGCCGAGGGTCTTCCCGAGGATGATGTCGAGCACGGGGGTCGCGTGGTCCCACCCCTCGGTGTCGGTGCCGACGTCGTAGACGCCGCCGCGGCTCGTGACGATGACGGCGGGGCGACCGGCGAGGGGCTGCTGGTCGTCGCCGTCGAACGGCGCCGTCACGGCGGGCAGATGGATGTTGTCGATCCACGCCTTGAGCGTCGAGGGCACCGAGTAGTTGTAGAGCGGCGCGCCGATCAGCACGACGTCGGCGGCGATCAGCTCGGCGATGAGGGTCTGCTGCAGGGCCTCGTGCGCGGGGTCGGGCGCGTCGCCCGGCTGACGCAGGCGCGGCGGCCAGTGCAGCGCGCTGTCGCTGAGATGCGGCAGCTGGTCGACGTGCAGATCGCGGCGCGTGATCGTGTGGTCGTCGCCGAGATCGCGCCAGGCGTCGGCGAAGGCGCCGGTGATGGCCCGCGACCGACTGGTCGCGAGGTCGGCGGACGAGTCGATGTGCAGGAGTTCAGGCATGCGACCACCGTAGCCGGGGCCACCGACAGGGCCGGCCGAGGAGGTGCGCGAGGCGGAATGTCGGTGGTCCGGAGCAAGATGGCACCGATGACCGACGTGCTCGACCGCTTCTCCCCCGCCACCCGAGAGTGGTTCCGCGGGGCCTTCGCCGCGCCGACCCGCGCGCAGGAGGGCGCCTGGACGGCGATCAGCCAGGGCGATCACGCTCTCGTCATCGCGCCGACCGGCTCGGGCAAGACCCTGGCGTCGTTCCTCTGGTCCATCGACTCGCTGGCGTCGTCTCCGCCGCCCGACGAGAAGCTGCACCGCACGCGGGTCCTCTACATCTCGCCGCTCAAGGCCCTCGGCGTCGACGTCGAGCGGAACCTCCGGTCGCCGCTGGTCGGCATCACGCAGACGGCTCGGCGACTCGGCACCGAGGCGCCCGACATCACCGTGGGCGTCCGCTCGGGCGACACGAGCTCGAGCGACCGGGGTCGGCTGGCCCGCACCCCCACCGACATCCTCATCACCACACCCGAGTCGCTCTACCTGATGCTGACCTCGCAGGCCCGCGAGACGCTCAAGGGCGTGCAGACGGTCATCATCGACGAGGTGCACGCCGTCGCGTCGACGAAGCGCGGCGCCCACCTGGCCATCTCGCTCGAACGGCTCGACGCGCTGCTCGACGAGCCGGCCCAGCGCATCGGGCTCAGCGCCACCGTGCGCCCGCCCGAAGAGGTCGCGCGGTTCCTGGCCGGCCCGGCGCCCGTGACCATCGTCAACCCGCGGGCCGACAAGAAGTTCGACCTCAAGGTCGTCGTCCCCGTCGACGACATGACCGAGCTCGGCACCGCCGCACCCCTCGAGGGGTCCGCCGCCGGCGCCGCCCCGCAGGGGTCGATCTGGCCGCACGTCGAAGAGGGCATCGTCGATCTCATCTCGGCGCACCGGTCGACCATCGTGTTCTCCAACTCGCGCCGCCTGGCCGAGCGTCTGACCGCCCGCCTCAACGACATCTGGATCGAGAGGCAGGGCGGCGACCTCGAGACCGCCGCGCGGGCGACGGAGGACGCACGGGGTCAGCTCGTCGCGGTCGGCGGGGCCGCCGCGGAGCTCGGGGCCGACGGCGGTCATGCGGCCGGCGACGCGTCCGAGGCGGGTGCCGACGTCGCCGTCGACCCCTTCGCGCCCTCCCCGCCGGCCCGCAATCCATCGGTCGGCGGCGGCGCACCCGCCCAGCTGATGGGCGGCTCGGGGCAGACCTCGGGCGCCGACCCCCTGCTGGCCCGTGCCCACCACGGCTCGGTGTCGAAAGACCAGCGCGCTCTCATCGAAGACGACCTCAAGAGCGGTCGGCTGCGCTGCGTGGTGGCGACCAGCTCGCTCGAGCTCGGCATCGACATGGGCGCCGTCGATCTCGTCATCCAGGTCGAGTCGCCGCCCTCGGTCGCCAGCGGTCTGCAGCGCGTCGGCCGCGCCGGTCACCAGGTCGGCGAGACGTCGCGCGGCGTGCTGTTCCCGAAGCACCGGGCCGACCTCATCCACTCCGCCGTCGCCGCCGAGCGCATGGTGGCCGGTCTCATCGAAGAGCTGCGCGTGCCGACGAACCCGCTCGACGTGCTCGCCCAGCAGACCGTCGCCGCCGTGGCGCTCGACGAGCTCGACGCCGACGAGTGGTACGACACCGTCCGGCGCAGCGCCCCCTTCGCCACCCTGCCGCGGTCGGCGTACGACGCCACGCTCGACCTCCTGAGCGGCAAGTACCCCTCCGACGAGTTCGCCGAGCTCCGACCCCGCATCGTCTGGGATCGCGTGCACGGCACGCTCACCGGGCGACCCGGCGCCCAGCGTCTCGCCGTCACCAGCGGCGGCACCATCCCCGACCGGGGTCTCTTCGGCGTCTTCATGGTCGGCGAGAAGGCGGCGCGCGTCGGCGAGCTGGACGAAGAGATGGTCTACGAGTCGCGGGTCGGCGACGTCTTCGCGCTCGGCGCCACGAGCTGGCGCATCGAGGACATCACCCACGACCGCGTGCTCGTCTCGCCGGCCTACGGGCAGCCGGGGCGTGTCCCGTTCTGGAAGGGCGACGGCATCGGTCGCCCGGCCGAGCTCGGCAAGGCGATCGGCGGCTACATCCGCGAGCTGTCGAACTCGAACGAGGCCGACGCGACGGCGCGGGTCGCCGCCGGCGGGCTCGACGAACGGGCCGCCCGCAACCTCATCGCGTTCCTGACCGAGCAGAAGGCCGCCACGTCGTACGTGCCGACCGACACGACCCTGGTCGTCGAGCGGTTCCGTGACGAGCTCGGCGACTGGCGGCTCATCCTCCACTCCCCCTACGGCATGCAGGTCCACGCCCCCTGGGCTCTCGCGGTGTCGGCGCGCATCCGCGATCAGCTCGGCGTCGACGGCGGGGCCATGGCGGCCGACGACGGCATCGTCGTGCGGATCCCCGACACCGACGCCGAGCCTCCCGGGGCCGAGCTGTTCTCGTTCGAACTCGACGATCTCGACGACATCGTCACCGAGGAGGTCGGCGGCTCGGCGCTCTTCTCGTCGCGGTTCCGCGAGTGCGCCGCCCGCGCCCTGCTGCTGCCGCGGTACAACCCCGGCAAGCGCTCACCGCTCTGGCAGCAGCGTCAGCGGTCGTCGCAGCTGCTCGACGTCGCCCGCAAGTACCCCTCGTTCCCGATCGTGCTCGAGGCCGTCCGCGAGGTGCTGCAAGACGTCTACGACCTGCCCGCGCTGATGAGCCTGACCCGCGACCTCGCCAGTCGGACCGTCCGCATCGTCGAGACCGAGACCGAGGTGCCGTCGCCGTTCGCGCGGTCGCTGCTGTTCGGCTACGTCGCGGCCTTCATGTACGAAGGCGACTCGCCCCTCGCCGAGCGCCGCGCCGCCGCGCTCTCGCTCGACTCGACGCTCCTGCAGGAGCTCCTCGGTCGCGCCGAGCTGCGCGAGCTCCTCGACGCCGACGTCATCGATCAGCACGAGCTCGAGCTGCAGCGGCTCGCCCCCGACCGCCGTGCCCGCGACATCGAGGGCGTCGTCGACCTCCTGCGACTGCTCGGCCCGCTCACCACCGACGAGATCATCGACCGCAGCTGGCTCGCCGTCACCCTCGTGGCCGGTGACGTCGCCGCCCGCGACGACGCGCACCGCGCCCTCGAGACCGCGCTGACCGACCTCGCCTGGTCGAACCGCGTGCTGCGCTTCACCCACGGCGGCGTCGTGCGCTGGGCCGGCATCGAAGACGCCTCGCGCCTCCGGGACGCGCTCGGGGTCGCCCTGCCCATCGGCGTCCCCACCGCCTTCGTCGAGCCGGTCGACGACCCGCTCGGCGATCTCGTCGGCCGCTTCGCCCGCACGCACGGCCCGTTCACGTCGGCGATGGTCGCCGAGCGGCTCGGACTCGGCGCAGCCGTCGTCCTCGACGCCCTCCGCAAGCTCGCCACCCAGCGTCGCGTCGTCGAGGGCGAGTTCCGCCCCCGCCAGCAGGGCAGCGAGTGGTGCGACGCCGAGGTGCTGCGACGTCTGCGCGGCAAGTCGCTGGCGGCGCTCCGTCACGAGGTCGAACCCGTCGCGCCCGAGACGCTCGGGAGGTTCCTTCCCGCCTGGCAGCACGTCGCCACCGGGCTGAAGGGCTCCGGGCTGCGCGGACTCGACGGCGTGCTGCAGGTCGTCGACCAGCTCAGCGGCGTCTCGCTGCCGGCCTCCGCCTGGGAGTCGCTCATCCTCCCCGCCCGCATCACCGACTACAGCCCCGCCATGCTCGACGAGCTCACGGCCACGGGCGACATCATCTGGTCGGGCACCGGCACCCTGCCCGGCAACGACGGCTGGGTGAGCCTCCACCTCGCCGACGGGGCTCAGGTCACGCTGCCCGAACCCTCGGGCGCCGAGACCGACGACCTGCAGCGCGAGGTGCTCGCCGCACTCGCCGGCGGCGGCGCGTACTTCTTCCGGCAGCTCTCCGACGCCGTCGGGAGCACCGACGACGAATCGCTGGTCGCCGCCATCTGGCAGCTGGTCTGGGCCGGTCAGATCACCAACGACACCTTCGCGCCCCTGCGCACCCAGGTCGGCGGCGGCAAGACGCCGAGACCGCGCACCCCCACGCGGTCGCGGTCGTCGTACCGCAGCCGCGGCCGGGTCGCGATGCCCCGCCAGGCCGGCCCGCCCACGGTCGGGGGCCGCTGGTCGCTGCTGCCCCTCGCCGAACCCGACGGCACGATCCGCGCCGCGGCGACGGCCGAGATCCTGCTCGAGCGCCACGGGGTCGTCACGCGCGGGGCGGTCGTCAACGAGGGCGTCCGCGGGGGCTTCTCGACCGCGTACAAGGTGCTGAGCGGCTTCGAGGAGACCGGGCGCGCCCGCCGCGGCTACTTCATCGAAGGGCTCGGCGCCGCGCAGTTCGCGACCGGCCCCACCGTCGACCGGCTCCGCTCGTTCATCCGCGACGAGGGCGACCGACGCGACGACGACACCCTCGTCGCAGCCGGTCGTCAGCTCGAGATCCCGGTCGTCACCCTGGCCGCGACCGACCCCGCCAACCCCTACGGCGCCGCCCTGCCCTGGCCCGGGCAGACGCTCGACGGCGCCCCCGCCGACGAGGCCGCCCGCGTCGCGGCGGCGGCGGCCGAGGCGGCCTCCGCTGCGGCGGCGACCACGGCGACGGGAGCCGGGGCCCGAGGCGACGCGGCGGGCGCTGCGACGACGACCCGCGCCTCCTCGGCTGGCGGCGACCGGCAGGGCTCCGACCCGACCGTCGGCGCGGCTCCGGGCACGAAGAAGAAGGCCGGTCACCGCCCCGGGCGGAAGGCCGGCTCGCTGGTCGTGCTCGTCGACGGCCGGTTGACCGTCTACGTCGAACGCGGCGGGAAGACCGTGCTGACCTTCGGCGATCCCGACGAGCGCGAACTCGCCCTGGCCGCCGAGTCGCTGGCCCGCACGGTCCGCACGCGGCTCGGCAAGCTCGCCATCGAGCGCGTCGACGGCGAGTTCGTCCTCGGCACGCCTCTCGGCGACGCCCTGCGCGACGCCGGCTTCGCCCCCACCCCCAGCGGCATCCGATTGAGGTCGTGACCGATGCCCGAAGGCGACACCGTCTACCGGGCCGCGACGAACCTCGACAAGGTGCTGCGCGGCCAGACGCTGACCGCGACCGATTTCCGCGTGCCCGCCTTCGCCACCGTCGACCTGACCGGCGAGGTCGTCGACGACGTCATCCCCCGGGGCAAGCACCTGCTGCACCACATCGGCGATCTGACCCTGCACACGCACCTCAAGATGGAGGGCTCCTGGCACGTCTACCGGCACGGCACGAAGTGGCGTCGCCCCGCGTACCAGGCACGGGTCGTTCTCGAGACCGCCGACTGGGTGGCGGTCGGCTTCGACCTCGGACTCGTCGAGCTCGTGGCGCGCGACGCGGACGACAGCGTGGTCTCGTACCTCGGCCCCGATCTGCTCGGCCCCGACTGGGACGCCGCGGCGGCCCTCGCCAATCTCGAGGCCGACCCCGCGCGCGAGGTCGGGCTCGCCCTGCTCGACCAGCGGGTGCTCGCCGGCGTCGGCAACGTCTATCGGAACGAGCTCTGCTTCCTGCGCGGCGTGCTGCCCACCCGTCCCGTCGGCGACGTCGAGAACCGGGCGAAGCTGATCGACCTCGCCCACCGCCTCATCCTCGCCAACCGGGACCGAGTCGACCGCACGACGACGGGCAACCTCCGCGGGGTCACCGACTGGGTGTACGGGCGGGCCGGCAAGCCGTGCCTGCGCTGCGGCACGAAGATCCTCCGGGGCACGCTCGGCGAGAGCGAGCTCGAGCTGCGCGACACGTACTGGTGCCCTCACTGCCAGAGCTGACCCGGCCCGCGCCTGCCGAAGCTGACCCGGCCCGCGTCCAGGCGGAGCTGACCCGGCCCGCGTCCAGGCGGAGCTGTCCCGGCCCGCATCCGGACGGGCCGACCCCGCGCACCGCTCTGTGACGCCGCGTGACGCGCCGCAGCCCCGTCCCCAGCTCGCCTGCCTACGATCATCCGCACCTGAACAGCGCGTACCCGACGTGCCGCTCACCGTCGAGAGGACGACCATGTCGAACACCGGATCCGCCACCACGCCCCGCATCGCCGATCAGGTGAACGAGTTCAACGAGGGCTTCACGGCGCAGATCGGCCCCGAGTTCTCGAAGGTCTTCGACGACGAGCAGAGCGGCCTCCGCGCCGCCGGGGTGCCCGCCGACGCCGTCCAGCCGGGCGACACCGTCGTCGAGGCGACGCTGCTGACCCCGCAGGGCGACGAGGTCTCGCTGGCCGAGACGGTCGGGGCGGGCCCCGCCGTGCTCGTCTTCTACCGCGGATCCTGGTGCCCCTACTGCAACCTGACCCTCAAGACCTACCAGGCCGAGCTGCTGCCGCGTCTCCGCGAGCGCGGGGTGGCGCTCGTCGCCATCAGCCCGCAGACGCCCGACGGCTCGGAGGCGTCCGTGACGAACGGCAGCCTCGAGTTCCCGGTGCTCTCCGACCCCGGCAACGTCCTGGCCCGCGCGCTCGGCATCCGCACCGAGCCGAGCGCCGAGGCCCGCGCCGTCCACACCGAGCTCGGCTTCGACGTCGCCGACAGCAACGCGGACGCGACGGGCGACATCCCGTTCCCCACCGTGCTCGTCGTCGACCACGACGGCACGGTCGTCTTCGCCGACGTCCACACGGACTACACGACCCGCACCGAGGTCGACGAGATCATCGCCGCCCTCGACCTGCTCGAGGCTCCCGAGTCCCCCGAGGCCTGACCGGCAGGAGGCGCGGGTCGACCGGACACCGCGCCTCCCCGATCCGCTCGCATCACGCGACGCGACAGCTCGCCGCAGAGCTGACGGCTCGACGGGGCCTCGCCCTCCGCGGAGTCGCCCCGCGGCCACCAGGCGGACCCGGCTGCGCGCGCTCGACTACGATCAGGGGTCTCATCGAGCGCCGACCCGTTAGGACCCCATGTCGTCCCAGGACATCTCCGAGCAGGTCGCCGACTTCCAGCGGACCTTCAACGCCGAGATCGGCCCCGACCTGGAGGCGGTCTTCGAGGCCGAGCAGGCGCATCTGCGATCGCTCGGCATCCCGGCCGACGCCGTCCGCGTGGGCGACCAGATCGTCGACGCCTCGCTGCTCACCCCCACCGGTCGTGACATCGCGCTCATCGACGCGATCGGCGAGGCTCCCGCGGTCGTCGTCTTCTACCGCGGCGCCTGGTGCCCGTACTGCAACATCACGCTCAAGACCTACCAGGACGACCTCCTCCCGGCGTTGCGCGCCCGCGGCGTCGAGCTGGTCGCCATCAGCCCGCAGTCGCCGGCAGGCTCGGAGGAGTCCGTCGCGGCCGGCGACCTGGAGTTCACCGTGCTGTCCGACCCGGGCAACGTGCTGAGCCGGGCGCTGGGCATCGCCACCGAGCCGAGCTTCGAGGCCCGCGGCGCGCACCGCGAGCTCGGCTTCGACATGGCCGACAGCAACATCGGCGGCTCGGCCGAGATCCCGTTCCCGACCGTGCTCGTCATCGACGGCGACGGGCGCGTGGTCTTCGTCGACATCCACACCGACTACACGAGCCGCACCGAGGTCTCCCTCGTGCTCGAGACCCTCGACCTGCTCGAGCTCGGCGTCCTCTAGCTTCACCCGCGTAAGCGAGAGACGGCGAAATCGTCGCCCAGTTCGAATTGCGCCGCTTCGCGCAGGAGTTCCCCGGTATGGAGGAAGTCATGCTCGTTCGCGGCGGAGTCCCACCCGAGGAAGGGATCGGAGTGTTCGCTCCAGAAGGCGTACCAATCCGCGAGCGCCGCTGCGAGGGACGGGGAGAGCCCCAGCTCGGCGGCCGACAGATTGATGTCATCCCCGCGGGCCTCCCAGAAGACCGACGACTCGCCGATCTCGGGAAACATACGGATCTCACGCATGCGCAGCTTCCCTCTTTCTCGCTTCGACGCTAGCTGCGCCC
>Ga0265797_10011336_pt1 | contig 11180 bp, 16 predicted proteins | sample P2T30metagenome_FD_192433 | JGI IMG/M metagenome (GOLD analysis project Ga0265797, IMG submission 192433) | Plant litter microbial communities from East Loma Ridge, Irvine, California - P2 T30 | ecosystem: Environmental > Terrestrial > Plant litter > Unclassified | place: USA: California... | reverse complement strand
TCTCCCTCTCCCCCTCCCTCCCAACCTCCAGCACCGCAAGCCTGATCGCCGCGTCCTCGGCAGACCCTTCGTACGGCGGCGGCGACACGTCGCCGTTCTCGCCCAGGATCCGCTGCGCGGCGGCCGCGAGGTGCGTTTGGTAGAGCTGCAGGACCGCGCCCGGGGGGAAGCCGAGCAGGCGCTCGAGGTGCGCGTTGTGCTCGTAGGTGAACCAGGCGACTTCGCCGTCTGGGCGGCGCGGGGCGGCGGGGTGGAAGAAGGTTGGGCTTATTTGGGGGCGGCGACGGGGGTGGAGGATGTTGCGGATTGTTAGTGGCATTTTTTTTCGGCGAACTTGGGTTTGATTTGGTTTTTGGGTTTTGGTGGTGGTTTGTTTCTCTTAGGATGGAGTTGGTCCCAGGCGATTGTTGCTATCTATGCGATTCTGCTGATGGGACCAGAGTGTGTGTGGGAATCTTTTTATTGTGAACTGGGGAGAAGTGAAATCCTGGTCACTGTTGTCGAGGACAAAGAACAAAAGTGACATGGCCGCATTGGGCGTTCCCATTGACGGTATTGCGTTTCTTTGTTGCAAAGGACTCGCCAGTAGCGATGATAGGGCTTCGAGCGATTTTGCATGAGGGCAGAAGTTAATTTGAGTGCATTGCCAGTGCAGCAACAGCCTGAGTGATGATTGATGAACAAATCGTCGTAAGATTGGTATTCGCTAGAACGCAATTCTTTTAATATCAAGCTCGTAGATATTGATACACTGCGAAGAAAAGGAGATGAAGCGCTCAGCAATACGGGTTGTGACTGACCAATTAAAAGTCTGTCGTCTAGACCACCCTGCCATTCGCCCTACCCGCCCTGCCATCATCTTCGTCGTCGCTGTCCGCCAGACCGAATGGCTCCTCCTTGCTAATCCTCCTGCTGCCACTTAGATCGTCTAATTCCGTCTCATCGAAATCCCTGGCAGCCTCAACATCCCTCTGTTCCTTCGTCGGCCTTGCGCTGCGATCGCTGTAACCATTGAGCCCCAATCCAGAAGCCATCTCAGGCGCCCTGCCATTGCCATCCTCGGGGTCTGTGCCGAAGAGACCGGCATATCCAGCGCGCCTTCGCCTGTCGCGCCAGACGAAAATGCCCCACGCGATGGCCGCGATGAGGACGAAGAAGAGGGCCACCTCGCCGGAGCGACGGTATGCACGCCAAGCGGCTTCTTGCAGTTTGGTCTGCTCGGCTTCTTGGGCTGCGGTGGAGTTGGGGTGTCCTCCGACAGACGTGGAAGGTGCCTTTTCGCCGTCCAGGACCGAGTCTGCGGGCTTGCCGCCGATGGATGCGATGTCGACGCCCATGAAGCGGTCGAGCATATCGCGGGACCGCCTTGGGTAGTCGAAGGGCACCATGTGTGAAGAGTTGTAGAATTTGACGTACGTCAGGTTGCGCGCCGATTGGTAGATGCCTGCGGGCTCGCCTTCGAAAGTCCAGTCGAGACGGGGCGCCCATGTGCCTGCGGAGAGCTCCATGCCTTTGCCGCCGTTCCATTCCAGGTTGTTGATCAGCTCCTCCGTACCTAGGTGGTTGCATATGAGGTCCTTGTCGCCTGAGAAGAGCACGATGGGAACCTCTTTGAGCAAGTCTGGAAGAAGAGTAACACTGGGCTTGGACTTGGCAGCGTTGAAAGCTCCACCAACCGGACCGTTGCACTCAGTCCAGCCAGTCTTCTTATCCGGGTTGAGGTGAATAGCCTTTGTGACATCTTCGCGACGGAGGTAGGGCTTGACTTGTGCAAGATCTGGTGGCCAGTTCATGCCACAGCTCGGGTAGGAGTCCTTGAGACGAGTGTCGTACATGTTGGTGCATTGTCCTCCGAATTTCTTTTCCGAGATGCGTAAGACTTCCTGGAGAATGGCCTCGCATTTGCCAACGTCGACATGTTCCTTGCCGCCATGATCCAAGTCGCGGTTGCAAGCCAGTAGCATCTGGTCGAGCTGAGCTGCTTCCGAGCTGTCGGCTTGCACTAATCCGGCCTCTTTCGCGTAGCTGATGTACGATGGGTATTGGTCTTTTCCTGAAATCCAGCCATTGCCGATCAAAAGACCGCCGATGTTCCACTTGTCGTTGCGTGTGTTTTTGTTTCGTTCGATCATGTGCTTTGCGATGTATGGGATGTGTTGGCCTGCGTAAGATTCGCCTGCAATGTAGATCTGTGTTGCACGTCAGTAAAGTTGCAAAGCGCATTTGACCTCAAGATACCTACATCGTCGCGCGCGTGTTCCGGGAAGATGGCAAACCACTTTTCCAAGAAGATCACCATCTGGTTGGCCATTTCATCGAGTTCGTGAACATACGAGTCCGTGTCGACGTAGCTGAAGCCGGTGCCCACAGGGTTGTCGATGAACAACAGGTTGGCGAATTCGTCCCAGCTACCATCGTTCAAAGCCAAGTTGCCGTCCTTCTTCACTCTGTACGGTCCAATCTCCATCAACGCGCCATCCATGCTGCTGCATCCAGGTCCTCCGTTCAGCCAGATGACAGTCCGCTGGCGGTTGGCAATGTGCCTGTTCTTGTGAAACCAGAAGAACATGTTGCCGTGGTGTTCGGGAGTGACCTCGACGTGCCCGGCATACATGTTCAGAAGAGGCTCCGGCGCACCCGGCAAGGAGTGGATGTAGTAATCTGCTGCAGTCTTGTCGGCGGCATATGCTGGGAGGCATAGCGAGGACAAGAGAGTCGATGCGAGGATTGTAGGCCATAATGGGCGATGGCCCGACCGTGAAGGCATTGTGTGTGAAGTGGACTCGTAGTCCGGTCTTTGCGCCTTTCGGCCTTGGTGGTGGGTTGATGTGCTGTCGTTGTCCTCTCAGTTGCTGTAGCCTGGATCAAAGGACGTCGGAATACGCGCGTGCTGTCGCATACACACAGTGGATTATGGAGGTGGTGACAATAAAGAAGAGAGGGAAGAAAAGAAGATTGGGGTTGGTAGAGGTTATGTATGTAGGATAGATGGCTGGCCATGACCTTCAGCTTGCTTGCGCCAGGAGATGTCCCATGCCTTACCTAAGCCACGCAATGCCGAGCGCAGGGTCCAGTCGTAGTCTATTCACGGCCATGTGGGTGTTGAAGCGCCCAGCCAGCTTGACTGATGTTCCAGTTTGATTTTAATCAATTGATAAGGTGATTTCAATCAACTACTCGTGTTCTAGGTATACGTGTACTAGGTAGAGATATGATCTAGTTACTACCTTACCTTGATAACTGAGGCATTCAAGGTCCATTTCCGCCGACAGCACGTGAGCAGGCGCTTAGGGTTAGAGTTAGCCGCCGTCATAGCAAGCGCGTCGCGCGTCGTTCCTTCCATGTTGCCTCAATCCACAACTGCAGCCTTGCGACATCGACCCTTCATTTGCCGCCCACATACATCTTTCGACTTGCGCGACTCCAAACGAAACATTCCCTCTCACACAACACACTCCCACAAAGTAATGTGCCAAAATGCCTATGTATGTACTCACTCACAACTCCCCAAATGTGGCGCATCGCTAATAACCCGAACAGGCCAGGTGATCAGCATCGCGACAATGCCAACACAATAAACCCCTTCGCGCCGCCCGCGCCTCGAATCTCCGAATGGACAGCCCAAGAGATCGCGACACTCGCCTCGAGACTCGAAAAGCAACTGGGACCCGAGTACATTTCCACGCGACCCGGCGCCGGTGGAGGCAAGGTCCACTACCTAGCGGCGGAGAAGGTCATCAACCTCGCAAACGAGGTCTTCGGCTTCAACGGCTGGAGCTCGTCCGTCCAGAACGTACAAATCGACTTTGTCGACGAAAACACTACAAATGGGAAGATCACACTCGGGCTCAGTACGATCGTGCGCGTCACACTACGCGACGGCACGTATCATGAAGACATTGGATATGGACACATTGAGAACTGCAAAGGCAAGGCGGCGGCTTTCGAGAAGGCGAAGAAGGAGGCTGTGACGGATGCCATGAAGCGCGCTTTGCGTAACTTTGGCAACGTGCTGGGAAACTGCCTCTACGACAAAGATTATCTATCAAAGGTGACCAAGGTGAAGGTGGCGCCGAGCAAGTGGGATGCGGACAATCTTTATCGGCACCCGGATTTTGCGCCGGCGAAACGGGAGTCGATTGCGAATGCCGCTGTGCGCGAGCAGCAAACTAAGAGTAGCGGCGTACAGGGGAATGGGATTGGGGAAGGGAATGAGGGGGGCCGGACATCGAGCATGCGTTCCGCAGTTTCTATCGGCTCTGGAGAGTTCGACGACGACTTTGGAGGCAACGACCTCGACGACACAGATTTCAGTCACCCAGATGAGGTACGACTAGACGATTCGAGAGCTATGGAGTCACCAGCACAAAGGCAGGCACAAAGCAACGCGCAGCGGAACGGCGTCCAACGAATGCAATCGATGCCGAACATACGCGCTCAAAACCTACAGCCACCACAGCCACCTCAAGGCTTGCAAGCTCCACAAAAGCCACCAGATGTGCAAAAACCGCCAATGAACGGCTACCAACCTCAACCTGGTCGCATGCTTCCACCACAGACTCCTGGAAAGCAGCACCCTCCAGTAGTAGCAAATGGACCGATTGGGTTTGACGGAGCAGGGATTCGATCACACTCTTCGTCCGCCGAGGACGGCCAGCCACAGCAGGAAAAAAGCGCAGGTCCGAACGGCCATTCAGAAGATTACCAACCACCCATGCCCACAGAACCACCAGCAGGCGTACTCGCCGGCTTCGTGACTGGTCGGAGTGCAAGTTTACTAAACCAAGCATCAGAAGGCAAGGTAGCCGCAAACGCACCAGCAGCATTCAACCCACACGCCGAAAGCCCCTCCATCCGAAGAACGCAAGGCGTGAATCCTGGAAAGTCTGCACCGATCATGCGCGAGTCGTTGAGTACTGCGCTGGCAAATGCGTCGACCGGTGCGCAACAGGCGCCAGGAAACAACGGCACTTCGGGACCCGGGCCAAATCGCGCAAACTTCACCAACCCTTCCATTGATCCTACGCGCAGAATCGGCATGCCGGGTGGGGGGCCAAACCGCGGAGCATACAAGCCTCCTTCTGCTGTCAAGAGGCCTGCCTTGACGGACGTGAGCAATCTTCCACAGACGGATGGTGGTGTTGATTCCAAGAGGCAGCGCGTGGAATCGCCTGCACCAGGGGTGGAGAGCGGTTCGGGTTGAAGGACTGATGGGTTGATTCGACCTTGGAGAGCGATCGGAGTTGAGCAGAGATGTTCTGATGTTGTGAGGATGATGGGTGGCGGCCTGCGAGAGTATGAACTTCCAGGTGCGGATGGTTAGTGGATTGATAACAAAGAGCGATCCCGGTCGAGCAGGGATGTCATCATGTCCTGCTTTCGAGCATAACGGCCGAAGGCTGAATGATTTGCTGATTCTTGGTGTTTCGAGCGTGGCGTTACGGTAGGGCGGGCATGGATAGCGATAGGCAGCTTTCCCAAAATTTCCCCATGAGAATGGTCAGAAAGCCAGACGTGTTCCAACGATTGCAACAATTTGCCTCACTTCTGCGCACCCCTCGGCAAGCCCAAAAAGTCCTCCATCTCACCCGACTTCGCTTTGGATGCCTCAGCATTGCCTTTCACCCCAGCCCTCTTGACCGCCATCGAGCCTCCAGGACCAGCAGCAGAATCCTTCCCCTCCCCCACAAGCCTCTCGATGAGAACGCCTTTGCCCTTGGCCTCCCTCAACCGATCATCAAAGTCCTGAACCCCCTCCTCGCTATTCTCCTTGCTCACATCCTCCGCAGCCGTCAACTCCACCAACCGCCGAACATGCCGCACCAACCTCTCGCTCCCACTGCCGGGAAGAACCCCCAGAACCGAAGAAGAAGAATCCTCTTTGCCAACTTCCATGGACGTCGAAGTCGAAGTCGAAGATGAGGCTGGATTTGTTGAGCTTTCGGGTAGGCGAGCAGACCAGACTGCTGCGCGGCCTCCGAGACGGCCCAGTTCGGTGAATTTCTCGAATGACTTCTCGAGCCCGAAGACGCGGCCTTCGATTCGGCCGGAGGCGGCGCCTTCGGCTAGGCCGAGGGTGCGGCCTTCTAGGTGGTATTGCTCTTCCAGAGAGAGGAGGGAGTCGAAGGGGTCGTCTGGGGGGGACGAGTGGGCTGTGGGTTTGGTGTTGTTGGGGTTGGGTTGGGGATTTTGGGGCGGGGTGGTGGTCATTTTTGGCGGGTTGTTGGTTGGTAGGTGGACTCGGTCTGGCGTCTTGTTGTTGTTGTTGTTGTTGTTCTCGACCACGGAAGCTTTGACGGGCCTGGAAAGTTGTTGTTGTCCCAGCGTCGTTCTTGTTTCAGTGAGTCGTGGTGTTTCCGTCGTCTTTGCTGGAGATCTTCACACTGTCTTTTTGTGGCGCGAGGGAAATCGAAAGCCTAAGATTCCAGATCCCGAGGTGATTTAAATCTCTGATGAAAATGTTGTCAAGCGAGGTATGACTGTTGTTGTCAAGAGTCTTTTCTTTTGTTGTTACTTTGATATCTCCTTTTGATGCAGCTGAGAGAAATTGGAAGTCTGTATGGAAGCTCACAAACGATTGATGACTGGCAGTCAAGATCTGATAACAGCCGTGCCAGATTTCTCGGCCGGGCCAGGTCTTTTGCCCGCCGCCCGTTCAGTCCAGCGCGAGCGCGCACCCAGACGGACAGCGACTTCATCGATTGTTTGACGGCACGACGGCAACCACCACACAACAACACACAACAATGCCGCCCCGTCAGCCCACCCCCCGGCTCTTCGCACTCCCACCGCGCTTCCTCTGCCCCTCGCTCCCAACAACGCAAACCCGCACAATCCGCTCCATCCTCAAACCGATCCCCAAACCCAGCCGCTTCAATGCCTCGCCCTCCCTCCCAGTTCTAGGCGCCTCACACACCGCCGCCTTCGAGCGCAAAGAACACGTCCTGCCCCTGCGCACCGGCGCCCTCGCCATCAAAAAGGGCATGACCGCCCTCTACGACCCGGAAACCGCCAAGCGCACGCCCTGCACCGTCCTGCAGCTGGATAGGTGCCAGGTGGTGAGCCACAAGCGCCGCGACGTGCACGGATATTGGGCGGTGCAAGTCGGCGCTGGAGCGAAAGAAGCGAGGAATGTCACGAGGCCCGAGAGAGGGCATTTCGCTGCCAATGGCGTGCCGCTTAGCAGGCATTTGGCGGAGTTCAGGGTCAAGACTGAGGAGGGCTTGCCGCCGGTTGGTTCGGCGATTACTGCGGATCTGTTCATCGAGGGCCAGTTCATTGATGCGCGCGCCAACCGCAGGGGAATGGGTTTCGAGGGTGGTATGAAGAGGTGGAACTTCAGCGGTCAGCCCGCCTCGCACGGTAACTCGCTTGCGCATCGTCTGATGGGTTCGTCTGGTGGTGGACAGGGCACGGGTAGCAGAGTCTTGCCTGGCAAGAAGATGCCGGGTCGCATGGGAGGCGAGCAGGCTACTGTGCCGAATTTGAGGGTCATGAAGGTCGACAAGGAGAACGGGATTGTGGTGGTGCACGGCGCTGTGCCTGGGCCCAAGAACTGCATTGTTAAGCTGCAGGATGCGATCAAGAAGCCTTGGCCGGATGCGAAGTGGCCTCCTGCTGTTACGGAGTCGCTGAGGGAGACTACGGAGAAGGCACCTGCTGCGTAGAGGGGATGGAAGTGGGATGGAAATGGAACAGTGGTTTCACGAAGATCTATCTACCCGGGAGAAAGAGTTGTTGTGGGGAGGTTGACGAAGAGATGCGGCGAGGAAAGCATGTCTGCGATTGAGATTTCTGTCTCGGATCAGAAACAACAAAGTCACGGAGGCTGTCCACGATCTGTCGACAGCGAACATTGATGAGACGACTACTCTCCGTGAACTTACATTTGCCGGATGCCGCAAGCTGGGGATTGAAGTTGGCCAGCCGTGTATACGATACATCACATTGTAACCATAGAAAAGGAGACAGACGGTTGGAAGCCAAAAATGGAAAATGTACATTATAATTGCATGTCGTCGTCGTCATCATAGTTCGGGTTGGCACTACTCCCAAACCCATTCTCCTGCTCATCAGCTTCACGTTCTCGTCTGGCCTCTTCTCTCGAGCGGCCGATCTTCCTGCAAGTATTCAAGTCAGCACATCCCAATCAGCAGACCAGCATGCTCAGCCAGCAATGCAAGCAAGCAAGCACAAAAGTCGCAAAGAAAAACATACCTCAACCCATCCACAACCCCAACAACAAACCCCCTTACCTCCGCAACCTCCATGCCCCCCACCCCATTAATCTGCAGCCCAGCCCCTCCCTCCAACACCCTAAAGCCTTTCCTCAACTTACTCATCCTCACCTCCCTCAAATCCCTCAGCAACCTCCTCACCGTATCCGCCTCGTCAACATCATCCGCCGCATGCGTGAGCAGCAAATGACTCAGCTCAAGCCAGTGGTAAGGGAGAGCATTCGCTTGCGCTTGGGCAGTGTGCGTGTCTTTCAAAAAGGGCGTCGACAGCTCCAGCGTATCGTGGGAGAGATACACATTCTCTTCGTCCGGCGAGTGGAAGCCGGCGGTCGTGGGTGGGGGGAGGACTGGTGAAGGCGAGAAGACCGCGGCTGTGGTCTCGGCGGTCTCGAAGTCTAGGATCGTGGTGAGGGAGGTCGGGTTCAGCCAGGCGGGGGGTCTGATGTTGGCGCGGCGTTGGCGTTTGAGCAGTAGGGCCAGCCAGAGGGGGAGGGGGGTGGGGAAGGGTGGTGTTAAGGGTGCGGTTGGGCCCTGGGAGAGATTGTTGCGTTAGTGTGGATGGGACGGATTGGGCGCGCCTGTTGGCTTACTACTGCGAGGGTTCTGTTCAGGCTGGACTTTGGCGACTACTCACTCCCAAGAGCTCCAGGCTTTCGAGACGCTGGCGGGGGATTACTGTCACGAGCTCCATTTCCGCGAGGAAGCCGACTTCTGAGGGCGTGAGGCCGGGTGGGAGAGGGAGGGCCATGTTGTGGTGTTGTTGTTGGTATGTGGCATTGACATGCGCCTGCCGTGTCGATGTAAAGCAATTGACAGCTACGTAAGTCAGGTAATCTTTCTAGACACTTGAATTCACTTCAATTTGATACCTACCTATTGACGCGCCTGCCCCGCGTCGCGGTCGTAAATTCAATATTGAACGGCCAATCAGAGACCTTTCAACTTCAGACTAAACCATCATCCTGGCATCACATCTTTCACTTACATGTCGAACATCAGGCGATCAATATTGACCCCGTTTGCCGTCCAACCACGCCCCCTTCTGCACGTCAAGTGCATGCTACCGTCATGGCCAGCTTCCTTGCACGCAGCTACATCCTCCTGGGCATCCCGCTCTCATGGTGGGCTCGTCAGGTAGAACAGATCGTCCCGGAGCCATATCTTGTATGTCCTGCCCCGAATCGAATGTATATATACATATATATATGGTAGGAGCGCCTTTTCTCATCTCATTCCCTCCTTCTCTTAGGACGAGGTCTTTCACATCCCGCAAGCACAACGATACTGCAACAACGACTTCACCACCTGGGATCCCAAACTCACAACGCCACCTGGCCTCTACTTGATCACCTATGTCCTCCAACCTATCTTCGGCTGCGACGTTGGCGGAGTCAGAGCCACCAATGTCGTCTGTATGATCGCCTTGGCGTGGATTGTCGAAAAGATCTTCTCCCAACGCATGGGCGGCGGTCGAGAGGCCGGCTCTGGTACCTTTGCTGCTGCGCACAGCGCGTTGAATGTTGCTCTCATGCCGCCTCTGTTCTTCTTCTCGGCGCTCTACTACACAGATGTCGCTTCGACGCTCTCGGTCATGTTGTGCTTTTACCCTCTGATATGTTCGGACGAGCAGGCTTCGGACAAGAATGCCACCAAGCAAATCTGGTGGCATCTGCGTTTGTTCGTGCTCGGTCTTGTGAGCTTGACTTTCCGCCAAACAAATATCTTCTGGGTGGCCGTCTTTCCAGCTGCTGCCGTCGTGCTGCGAGAGCTGGATCAAGGGCACGAGCTCGTCAAGGAGTCCATGTACAACAAGAGCAAGGGCTTCGGAGACACCATGTCCAATGTTGCTAGGACTAGCTGGAAGATGGATGTCTTGTATGATCCTCCGGTGAGGGATGCGTCTATGGAGGGTCTGTTTGCTCAAAGTTACTGCGTTACGAACACCAGCTTACAAGACTCGCAGACTATGCCAAAGCTATCGTATCGATCGCCGCATGTGCCGTCAAACTCGCAACACAGCCGCAACGCCTCCTGCAGGTCATCCGCACCCTGGAGCCTTTTATCGCCCTCCTCGCCGCATTCGTCGCCTTCGTCTTCGTCAACGGCGGCGTCGTCCTGGGCGACAAGTCCAACCATGTCCCAGCAATCCACACGCCCCAGCTCCTTTACCTCTGGCCCTACCTCGTCTTTTTCAGCTGGCCCTTCGCCTATCAACACCTAATCCGCGTCCCCCTTACCTTCCTCGCCCAACTCCCCCAGCTCGCCAACCTCGAACACTTCCTCCTCTTCAAGCGCCGCCCCCTGCTCCCACGGATCCTGGTCTTCGCCTTCTTCATCTCCATCGCCCTGCTCGCCGTCCGCTTCAACACAATCGTCCACCCCTTCACCCTGGCCGACAACCGCCACTCCGTCTTCTACGCCTTCAGGCTCCTTCGCCGCAAGTGGTGGATCCGCTACGCCGCGACACCGGCCTACATCGCCTGCGCCTGGCTGTCAATCCAAGCCCTGGGCTCTGCGCCCCAGGACCGCACCAAACCGAGCGGCCCCGCGGACCCGAAGCCTTCGCGCGAACAAGCCGCGAACACGGCTTCTCGCGGCTCGCCTCGCCGCCTCCTCCCTCTCCCGGACACCACGCAGTCGGCCAACACTTCCTTCCTGATCATCTGGTTGGCGACGACTTCGCTGACGCTCATCAGCGCCCCGCTCGTGGAGCCGCGCTACTTCATCCTGCCCTGGGTCTTCTTCCGCCTCCATCTGCCGCTGTCGCAACCCCAGCGTACACCCAGAGCTGACGCCGCTCAGCCTGTCACTTTGCTGGCTAGGTTGTGGACCCAGCATGATAAGAGATTGTGGTTGGAGACGGTTTGGTTTGGGGTGGTGAATGCGGGGACGATGTGGCTGTTCTTGTGCAGGGGCTTCGAGTGGGAGCAGGAGCCGGGGAAT
>Ga0265797_10011335_pt1 | contig 11182 bp, 10 predicted proteins | sample P2T30metagenome_FD_192433 | JGI IMG/M metagenome (GOLD analysis project Ga0265797, IMG submission 192433) | Plant litter microbial communities from East Loma Ridge, Irvine, California - P2 T30 | ecosystem: Environmental > Terrestrial > Plant litter > Unclassified | place: USA: California... | reverse complement strand
GCTGCAAAAGATGTGCAGCTTGTGAAGCATGGGAGTGACCAACAGGTTGGGAAGAATGGGTAAAAGTCTTACCATCGAAACGATTAGAGCCATGCTTTCTGAGTTCCTTAGGTTGATAAGTACTTTTCTTCGAGGCCGTAGGCGCATCCAATTTTGCGCGGGCCAAGATGTCCTGCACGGGATGTGGTCGTGTTGCCAAGAGCGTCTGGGACACTGGCGTTGCTTTGGTATGCGCCACAAATATATCTCTGATGGATTTCGTGGTCAACGACTTAGGCCTTTCAAGAACTTTGCCTTTGTATACTAGATTGTCCTGTAGTGGAAGTAGATGACCTGCAGTTACACAAGCTTCAACCCAGTCAAACTTGACAACCCAAATGACGTCTTCACTTGACGAAGTCTCGAACATTGGTGCAGGATGTGAACCATTGTCGGACTTCGAAGGTGATGGTAACGGTATGTGCTGCTTGTTTGTATTTGGTGCTTCATCCTCAGTTTCGGAGTTGTGACCAGCCTCGTCATCGGTAGTAGAGTCTTGCTCGTCCGCTGGTAGCCGACCTGATGTTTCACCAACTCTTCGTCTCTTGCTGTCGTGATTTTGTGCCTTCACGAGACTTGCTGGCCGTTTGGGTGTGACGAGTTCCTCGACTACCAGCTTTCGAGACCTTAATTCGAACTCAGCTCTTTTCTTGGTACCCACCTTCCCGATGAAGACTTTCGCCCTTGAGATATCGGTGATAAGCGGTGCGTCGTACTGGCGCAACGTTTCTTTGAGTTTTCTCACTTCATCGTCCTTCAAATGCGCAGTAAATATAGCGATTGGTGGGAGTCTGCTGAGATCTAGGGCCTGTGCGGATATTGTGGATGCTGGTGACTGTGATCCTGGGAGTATTATCTGGTGTGATTGATCCTCATCGTCCATATCGGGTAATTTGATGCTGCGCCGATAGCTCCAAGCAAGGGTGGTCAAGACGTGTCCAAGAAGCCAGTCCTGTGTCTTCGACTGTCTTGTTTGGATGTCCAGTTGATCATCGTTAAGAGGTCCAGATATGTATGCGGTAACATGTGATGTTCAAATGTGTATTATCCAGGTGAGTATGAAGTTGTTCCCAATGTCGCGCAACGCTGATGACGTCGGCGTGATGGAGAGGCTGGGAGTGTTTGCTTTGTTTGACCCCGATTGTTCTTCCAAGTCCGTGCACGTTTTAGTGCTGCGCTAACATTAGCGCCCGCGTTGACGCGCAATCCACCTGTGACATCTGTTTCAACCAAGTCCAGTCCAACGTCTTCCAGGCTAAATCTCCGGAATCCTTCAGCTCAACCGCCCGGCGTATTCTGTAACAGAACTCACATCCGCACACTTTGGCATGACGATGGCGTACCAGGAATCATGCAAGTTGAAACATTGTGCCCAACCGGAGGGACAGCGATAGAAACGTACTTGTTCAGATCTCGGGTGAAGAAACATCAGCCGAATGGTTCTGGCGTTGGTTGGCTCTGGTCTGAAGACGTTGATGCACGCCTGGCTCCCCTCAACGGATCCATGGATGTCATGTCATGACCTTCCTTCCAACCATATTGGGCAGGTCGTCCACGCGTTTGTCGCCACCCCTGCCTTTGACAGTGTCGAGAACAAGCAAAAGTTGGTTGAACCTACACTGGCGTCTTCAGTACGCGGTCTAAACCCTGACTTTCTGCCCCAACATCACGGGCTAAAGATTGCGCGAACACCTCCTCCTTGCCGCTGATCGTTTCCCTTTGGTGCGCGGACCGCCGTTTCGGAATAATTGACAGGGCGACGTAACCTCTGAAGACGTCTGACCTGCCGGTTGGCGGATATATAGTAAGCTTGTATGGCTAAGATGCGGGTGATGATGCATTTCAGACGAACCGGTCTTCGTTCGCTACTACCCCGGCCGTTCCTGCAGCGGATATAGATGTGGATATTCCTTTGCGTCGCCACTCATTAACGTGCCTTATCTTCTTGCTACATACTTACGCGTGTGCTTGTCCTTCCTTTCTTCATTCATTTTTCGCTACTTTCGAGAAGAGCGCTGGTACCTAGTAGCTAGACTACACCGATTCAGCTTTGACAGCTCCACATTTCGATCCGACCGAGCACCTTTACGTCAGTCCGGACTTCGTTCCTTTACCACTTCAAAAATGCGCTCCTTCATTGTTATGGCCATCGTGGCACTGTTCGCTCTTGCTTCCGCCATGCCAATTTCACCATCAGCACCACGTCTTCAGAAACGAGCTGAGCAATTCCGGCTGCAAGGACTAAGGGAGGTACGTCAAAAAGCCATACGTCAGCTGTTGCAAAGATTACGGTAACTAACCGTCGTAGTTTGAGATCGCCGAGAAGCTATCATCCTCTGCATCATCTGAAGTCGACCCATGGCGCGTTCGATTGAACAACAAATTCCACGCTCTCTTCGATCCCACATCAACAGACGATGAGGAAGACGCCTTTGTTGACGAGTCTGAAGACTTCTCTGGCGACGTAGCACCAGGATCCTTGGAATCACCGCAAACTCTTCCCAAGGCTTCAGAGGAAGACAGCTTCTTTGACAAGCTATGTGCAATGTTCCACCGAGCGGAAAGCAGCTTCGGATACGAAGGCAAGGAGCTTGAGATGCGTCGGCCTGAGGGCATCAGGGACTGGAAGCGATCATATGGAGGGTTCCGACGACGATAGAGTTCAATATAAATGTTGTTTCGTGTTCTACCTAATGCCATAACTACAGCCAAATAAGTTCAAGGGGATGGTATATTCCTGAATGAATCATAGTGATGGCGAAGACTGCTGCCTACCCGCCCTAGGTATGTCTACGCCCGCTGAGTAAAGTAATTGCCCAATGACGATGCCGCCAACGCCTCGTACCCAAAACATATGTCGACAATCAGACACCCATGGTGAAATCGTGCTCTATACCTGGCGTTACACTATGAGGTTGTTAGCTGATATGCGCTACGTTGGGGTGAGTTGTGCTTACCTAGCCATGAACTTCAAGAAGACAACAAGATACTGATCCACGCGGATGGCTACCTCGTCATCACCGCCCTCACTAAGTACTTCCCAGTCATCCTTGGCCTCATCACCGTCCTTGTTCTTGGCTTGCTCAGTAAGTTTCAGCAACCGCGTGTCATCGACAAGTGCTTCCATGCCGCTGTCGAGTTTGCTGACATCTTTCCCGGCCTTGAGCTTGGCAAGCCGCAGCTTCAGGGCGGCATCGGCGCGGTCGAGCAGCACCTTCATGACGGATGCATGTTTGCAAGGATGTACTGAGGCAGTCTTGAGCGTGTTGTCGAAGAATGGGAAGTCCTCGATTGTGACAGTCTTATCCTTGTAGTCTCCCACGATGTCCTCCATCATCTCCATGGGTTTGAGCGGGACAGATGTGGACCCGTAGCCGGAGAGATATAGTCGCGGTGTTCGGTAGTGGGCGGAGTATGTGATGTAGAGGGTGTACGTTCGGAGGGGCCTAGTGGACGTCAGCCTGTCCTCTGCTGGCTGGCAGAGCGAGGACGGATAAACTTACGCCTTTGTGTTTGAGTCGCCCTGTGGATCTCTTATGATGGCCTCTTCGTCGTCTTCAATATCCTCCATGTCGGGTATCTCGTCCTCCTCCTCTGCCGCGCCTAGGTTGCCGCTCTCGTCAACCGTCCGAACATCGCGCACCTTGGCCTCCTGGCTAGCCGCCATGCCCCCAGTCCTTAGCCAGCCGTCGTCGTCGGTCGCGCCTTCTCCAGCAGTGAAGCCATCCCGTACTATTGTCTCGTCCTGGCCGGCCTCACCCGCGAAGTTGTCATCGAGCCGTCGGTGGCAGGGCACGCCGCGCGTAACTAAGAACTGCTTTCCTTCAGGCAGGTACGATACGCGCTTCGCCGGCGATGTTGCATCTGCCCACTGCCATGAGGGAAACTTGAAGACCAGAAAATCCCCCGCAAGGACAAACTCCTCTGGTGTTATCTGACCTGTCTCGCGGAAGGTCGATGTGTGGCTGATAGCGGCGGTCCGCTCTCGGAACGTGTCGATGTAGGACCTGACAAAGTTGTAGGCCATGTTGGGCTTGGGTTTGATTCGCTTATCGAGTGCAAGTCCGTCTGTGTGAGTGTAGTGATGTTCAGTATTGTGTCTGCTCAAGGTGTTGGAGGGGCGCACGGCAGTGGGGTTGAAGGCTGCGGGACCGATGTCACTGCCTAGCGCCATGGGACCAGCCACACCTCCGCAGCCATCATTCACCTGCCTCGCTTGTCACCCGACAACACCCAACATCGTCATCCTCTGTTTTCCTTTGCGATGACGCTTCATCACGCTTCCCCCTCACATGATCGTAGCGCATTCAAAAATCGAATCTGTCACGGGCTCGCTTTCCACGTGGCACAACGACGTAGCGCTGGAGCTACATGATGCTTGAGTAACGGCGTATGGGCCTGAAAGCCTCACCAAGCATGACATTAATTGTCGCAGAAGTGGATATCATCATGTTGCTTTCCATCTCTTTCCATAGGCTCTCGGAGATAACTCCACGTCTTGCTATAGGCATACCTCCATAGCACAGAGGAGACTTACAGTCAACACGGTCGCCATAGTCATCTGAAGGATACCCGCGCTTGGGCTGCTAAGAGCTGTAGTACCGTCTGCAGATGCTCCTAAGACTGGCATGACATTCCGCGCCTAGCTTGGGTATGAGACGTGCCCAGCGCTTCTTCGAGACTTCGCTACATGACTACGCAGACGTCTGTCGCCCACGCCCCTGTGTAAAGACCCAGATCCCGTAATACTACCGGCAGATGTAAAAACAGGCTCTTCCAGCGACGGGAATAGGGATCAAGGCAACAAGGCAACCATCGTGGCGACACAGCATGAGACGCCTTGTACGTTTTTCACGTTACCTCTTGGACGAAAGTTCGCATGGGCAAGTGCGCTCGTATCACTTGCAATTGGCGAATCCTCTAATTTGCCGCCGGTTCCTATCAGGTCGCATTGGTGTCGATACCATGAGCATGCACGATCTCTGCACACTGTTGTACACCGTTGTCTTGCCTCGATGCAACGGCAAACGTCATTTCTACTTTAGGCAGTCCCCACTCGTAGGTGTACCATCGGGGCTGCCAGTTCACCGAGCTGATTTGGGGCGATTTTGCATTGCTCCACAGGTAGGAGCGAGCTGACTAGATAGGCAGTCACCTTCGCACGTCTAGATGTCTTCTTTTCTCGGCTTTTTCTTGAGCGATCGTATACACAAAGGGATGCACAGCAAGGAATGGAGCACGTGTTCATCGAATTGACACTAGCCTTGTTCGGCCTCCACCACATTCAATTCCTCTGTTCGCACCTTCACCGATTGCTCGAACGCAAAACTGACCCTTGTTTACTTCCAAAGGTTGCGATCAGCTTTGTCATCAATTGTTGCTTTGGTGCAACGCCAATGTGTGTTTGGACCTCCTAGACAGGACGACTCGCTTGAAGAAAATTACTGCTGTTGGACTGGTGGGTGTGGTGACCCATGCACATGAACATGGGCTTAGGGAGGGTCATGAAATGTGCATGTATCGACAAGCTCAGTGCTGACATATCTGTCAGGGTTCGGTCAAACATACGGCAACCCACAGCTAACTTTGGATAGTCCCACATGTTCGCACAAGCTCGGGTCGTGGAAAGTGCTCCATCACCAACATGATCATCAGGTCCGCGCGTTCAACAACCGCTATGGCCATCGAGAGTCTTCAGCATGTGCAACAAGTATACCCGTATTGTCCGGTCGAGGACTTGATCGGCAGATTGTACGCACTGTTAGTGACCTCGTACTTTTGTACATCTGAAATCAAGTCAATACGCTACACTCTTAACTATCGACACTGATGTCAACCGCTCGAATCTACAAGGGACGCTGTACTACATCACAAGCTGCGTTCATGCACGTCGTATCGTTTTCAGGCCATTGCCGCGTGAAGTGCTATTGAATGCCAGTGTTCATATCCTGCTACCATTGGGTCGCTCAAAGTAGGTATGCTCCATACATGCATAACCTCTCTAATGGGATATACTCTGGAATACAGGCTGACTAGTTATAGCCGCATTAGGTTCACAGATCTGCAATTCAAAAAGCAGTATCATTCGTGAAGGGGATACTTTGTGCTTCCAAGAGGCGTTTCAACAATATGCTCATGTAGACTATGGTCTACAGCATCTATACCAGCCACAACATGGTTGACACTTGCAACATGAAGAAAATGGCGCACGCTTGGGGCGAGTGATTCGGTGCGTCCATTGAGACTACCAATAATTTCGAAGTTATGCCGTCCCAACTATCTTACTCTGCTGGACTATAAAGCTTCACTGATCTACAGCGACCTGGGTAGATACAAACAGATACCAACGCTATCGTCATTGAAGGCACTTCTGGTTCTGAAGCAAGAAGTCTACTACATTCCGGCGTCGCGGACACCAACACAAGATATCATAACTGTATACCACTCGTCGCGACCGATCTCCGTCCCAATGGCCGACCCTAATTCAACAATCGATACCTCCCAGCCGAGATGTGGAGGTTGACGTATCAGAAATTCCCCGCTCAGCGGTCATGTATGTGATCTGCGGGTCTTTGGCCTGATATTGCTGACATGTTGTGGGATTCAGACCTCAGCAAGACGTTTCAACAGCCAATTCGTTACATACGATGGACTCCTGAACTACAGCTGTTCCGACAATTTATACTGTACTCTATAAACCGACGCTGGCGCATTGACCAGGAGAAGAAGAATCACGGATCGTGGTGGTCGCAGTACTCGGCCTTGGCTAAGTCATACGATATCCTTGTTTCGTCGCATTCGTGTTGCACGATATCATGAGTTGGCCTTTTTGCTTCCGTTGTCTCCTTCCGAAGCGGAGTAAATTCGACACACACGCAGTCGCTCCAAGATCTACAGCTTTTGTACTTTCCATCCGCTCAATGTTCATAAACCAGGTAATAAATTATATGGGTCTCGTTACTTCATCTTTCTCATCTGAGAGATATGCAACAGCGATGTCTTCTCCAGTTCCAGCCAGAGACATGTCGTGCCGCCACGCTCGCACCGCCACGCTCGCACCATCCGGCGCAGCGCAACAGTCGGCGGTAGCACGAACACAGGCTGATGGAGAAATTTTCACATTACCATCGAGCACATGATTTCAGTCTCTCACTCGGTCGTTTTGACCGAGATGAACGTAGGCTCATGTTTTCTTTGTTCAGGAGATGAAAGAAAAGAAATCGCGCACTGTTCCAATCGTCTTCTCACACTCACAAGCACAGCAACCGGTTGTTCGCTGGCAAGGTTACTATGTACCAGCAGTTCATATCATCACCGACATCGGCTAGGAACGAGAGTCCCCTGAATTGCAGCTCACAGATCACACCCCTGGAACACTCTCTGGTTCGTACAAAAGGAGGCAAGGCCGCTCGAGTCTCAGTCACAATGACTTATCCTATTCATTTGTGACTCGCTACTATGATCGTCTCTATACAGCATACTTGATAATCATCACTCCGTATTGTAGACGTGATGCTTAATGTCTTATCATACATTAGGATCTTGTCCCACAAGCCCAGCGTCACCAAAACTACCGGTCCCCCCTCGCACCGCCTCTTCGTAACGAGAAAGCACGGGCAACGGGACGCTGACAGTAAACATGATCTCGATCGTAACGAGAGGACGTACCCGCACCACCAAACTTGCCCAAGTAAGGTGTGGAGACAACCATTGGCAAGAGACTGTGCACTGCATTCGGAGATGAGCTTCGTAAAGGTATATCTATTCTCGACTGGTACGAATATACCATGACTATCGCGGTACTGCAAATGCAAAAGTTTGGTAGACAAATCAAAGCTCAACAAAAGAATAGATCTCTCAGTGGGAACACTTGTAGGAGAAAAGCTCAGGGTGTATAGCGAACACTTCATCTTCGTCTCGATGGTCATAGAGCTCTTTCCATGTTTCGAGGAGCTCAGGTGGTAACTCCCACGGTGCGTCATCTCTGCCGTCATCCAAGATGAGTCGAAGCAGATACCTTTTAGTTGTGTTGCTGTTATCATCGCCATCGACGAAAGCATCTCGCGCATGCATCATCCGACAGTTGTTGAAAAAGAGCATATCACCACTTCGACATTCCACACACTTTGCAACCATGTCACCAATAACATGAAGTGCGTTTACTGCTTCGGTTTGTTGAGATGATAACGGAGGTAACGAGTCCGGACGTGGTCGGCAAGCCGTACCAAACAAGCGCGATCGTGAGGCTTGGATAGCCGTCCGACCAGATGGCAGTGTGAAGAGTAGAGGCCGCTGATCGAAGGCACCCTCTTCTTTGGCACTATTACGGTGTCAGATTGCTTCAGTTGAATACGACGACATCACGTAGTTCTTACTTGATGACTGTGAATGGTTGGCGCAATGTCTCCACTAAGTCAGGTCTACGTTTCACAAGCTCCGCCAGGATATCATCGATGTTCGCTAGACGGATATTACCACCTGAGGCAGCAGTTGAAAGGACATAGAACGAGAGTATCGATCCATAATCTGTGTGGAATGGCTACGAGCATTAGCAAGAAGTTAGGAAGCCATGTTGCTAACTGAAATTACCAAAGCAGCACTCCTGTTAGCCGGTCCCCTAAATGACATCTTTCCACCCTCTCCATCTGCCTCCAAGTTGGCAACGTGGTCTACCGGTGTATTAGTGCGTGCTCCATGCATCTGGGCGAAGACAACCCACGAAGAACATTCGGATCGCCCGGTGCCAGTGCTCTCTTCGTGCCGACATGGCTGGCGAGGCCTGTGAAAATTACTACGTTCTTGTATTTGCTGAACCATGCAGATCTGATGCCTCTGACTATGAAATACGGCTGAGTTGTTGGAAGCAGGACGCGGAACTGACGGATCTTGTGAGATAGAGTGGGTACGGGGAAGTGCTCGGCCTGCAACTGGTTTAGAGACAGTCCTGTGGCTGTGTAGTTCTCAGTATGCAATCCAAATCCAATAGCACCTTCTTACAGTTAAAGTAATCGAAGGCTTGTTCGAGTTCGCGCAAGTCATCGAGCGACAATTGCAAGGTAGGGTGTTCATCTGAACGACGTTCATTATGTGTGTGCGTCAGACTGTCTTCTGTTTCGGCCCATATTGCGCTTGGAAGAGAGCGTGCATGACCGCTCCGAAGCTTTTCTTTCAACTCGGTGATATCGCTCGGAGACGGAGTATAACCAGACGTATCCAGAAACTCTTCGTCAGTGTAGAGAGCCATTTGAAGGATCCAACGAAGCAGAAGTGTTTAGTGCCGCAAGATGTGTAATACTAGGGATTCAACTCAGTCAACTAGACTCTGGCAACGGCCTGAGAAACTCGCTGCCTCTTAACCCAACTCCGCAATTTCAGCCTCATACAGTTCATCCTGAAGTGGGGTGTGCGGGGAATCTATGACACACGATTCTGGATTCGACTGATATGCCGGCAAAACTCATAGGACTCGCTTCGAGAAAGTGGGATCGCAGGGCTTACAAGACGCAAGGCTGTCCAATCGCATAACGACAGGGCTTTTGGCTTTGATTACTGGCTTATCTTATCACACGTCATAGTCCGATGACTGATCTGGCAAATGGTTGATTCGCGACTGCAAAAGCAATTGCATTGCATCATCCCAATCCTCTTTTGTGTTTGTATTGAACAAGCTGTGATCATAGACCGGAGAAATTTTAGTGCCAGCGAGTCGTTCTATTAGCACAGAGAGATCATCACGAGTACGCATGGTGCGTATGTCGATATGCGATAATGCTTCGGGGTTCCATATTGCCACCAGAGGTTCGGTTTCTCCGTTGCCGTTTCGGAAGCATGTGACAGGGTCTCGATACTTGATACACAAGTGTCTCAATTCTGAGCCTGCCAATAGCGGATAATCGCATGGAACGATCAACCAGTGGCATGTACGGTCGAAAGTTGAAGCCGAAAAGACAGCGGTCGCAGGCCCTGTCTGCCCTACCTCCCGGCCCAAGGTCTCTTGCGACAGTACACAAGCATCTATATCGCGAGGAATGGATATCGTTGCCCTCTGCGATTCGTTTTGTACCATGATACAAAGGTGCTTTGCGTCTGGAAATGTGTTGTGGAGCATCATGAGCTGACTGAGGTACATCGGAATGCCGTCCGGGTTTGTGAGGAGATGTTTCGGGGTGCCCATCCGTAAGGAACTCCCACCTGCCAAAATCGCAATGCCGAAATCAGGAACGGTAGATACTACTCCAGGCATGACTTGTTTTGAGAGATTAGATATACTAGAGGGTAACGACACGTAGCAGCTATTAGCGCAAGCACATCGAGAGGAAACAGTAAGTGTAAAATGTGCCAGCGTGAGCGTTGGAATAAACAAAGCGTTGTCCGTCACCGAGCGGCACACCGAAAAATCTCGCGAAACGGTTCGGTGAAGGAAGATTCGGGCTGGAGATGCACTGGTGTTGACCGAAATGACCGGTGAAGGCGTTCGGTCAGTCGATTATGTGGCACAATAGCTAAGTGGCCGGGATTCAAATGCACTCTGACAAACAAGCAAGGTGGGGCGACCCAATGCGCGAGCCGAGCTACCTCAAATTGTAGATCCCACGCGTCAGCCCAAATTCACTAGGCTTTACGATCATGCAGCGTGAAGTTCATTGAATTTTGTGGCCACAATAGCCTAGCATCTCCATATTCATATACTCAGCTATGTAGCAGAAACTCATGTTCGTTGAGACACCCGGATCGATAAACACGTCATGATTCCTCTAGCTTCTTCCGACCATTTCCGGAGGAAGAAACGTCTATCCGATGACTCCTTGCCAGCGAGCCTTGGGCCATCGAAACGCACGCGAATAAATCCGGAGCTGCAGTCTTATGACGAGATACACCAGCATGTTCTGCTTGCGGCGGCTAAGACACTCCGTGTGCCGGTCGAAAAGCTGTTGTCATTAGCAGCTTCATCCAACGTCTCTTCAAGGCCTCACAGTGTGGACGTCTTCTCCAGATCGAATTCGGACGATCCTGCGGATGATATAACACCACCTGAAGATTCTGAGCATGACGATGAATACGAATCATATGATTTCTCCTCCCCTGAGAAGCTGCACCGATCATCCGCTGCAAATACCATTTGGGATCATCGTATATACAGTCA
>Ga0265797_10011334_pt1 | contig 11183 bp, 11 predicted proteins | sample P2T30metagenome_FD_192433 | JGI IMG/M metagenome (GOLD analysis project Ga0265797, IMG submission 192433) | Plant litter microbial communities from East Loma Ridge, Irvine, California - P2 T30 | ecosystem: Environmental > Terrestrial > Plant litter > Unclassified | place: USA: California... | reverse complement strand
CGCCTGAATGTCGTCAAGCGGTAGAAATGTGCGCAAGACTGCCGGAAAAGCCGGCAGTCAGGCAATTAACGAGCGTCGACGATCAATTGGTCGAACTTTTTCAGCGCATTGCGCAAACCAAGGCTCTCGCGCGGACGGTCGGCGTAGACCATCTCGGCCATTTCCAGAATTCCGGACGCATTGGGCAGGGGCAGGTCCTGTTCGAGGATCTGCTTCATGCGCACCAGGAAAATCCATTGCAGCCACTGGTGGAAATCCAGGGTATCGACTGAAAACGGCTCGACGCTGCTGAGCGCTTCAGTGCTGGGGGACACCTCATCCCACCAGCCCTGCACGCGCAGCTCTCGCTCGATCAATAACAACTGTTCGGCAATCGCCGGGAACCGCGCGTCCATCAGAGGCTGACCTTGGCTTTTGCCCGAGCCTGGGCAGCGCCGGCGGCGTCGCCTTGGGCGGCACGCGCATCGCCAATCAGCGCCCACAGACTGGCTTGCAGGTCCGGACGACCATTGGCCATGGTCAAACCACGGCGCGCGAACTGCTCGGCTTGCGGTGCATCCCCCTGGGCCATGCGTACCTGGGCCAGGCGATACAACACTTGTGGTTCGCGCGGGGCAACGCGTTGGGCGCGCTCAAGGCTCGACGAAGCGCCATTGAGATCGCCACCGGCCTGCTGTTGCTGGGCAGTGGTGAGCAGCGCCAATACCGGGCCATCCAGCTGCTCGTCCGCCGACAGGCCGCCAGCAGTGGACGACGAAGGAATGCCGCTCGGCGTCGATGGCATGGTGTAGGTGCCTTGGTTGATCGGCGCCGTTTGCATCGGCGCGGAGTCGATCGGCCCCGACGTGCTTGGCCCCGGGGTCCATGGTTCGGCACTGATCGGGGCGGCGGTTGCAGCACCACTGCCCGGCACCATCACCACCACGCCCGAATCCTGCGGCATCGCCTGAGGCTTGGCCTGTGCCGGACGGTTCGTCACGGTTTGACGAAACCCGCCAGTGGCCGAAATACGGTCGTTACTGGAAACGTTCGTACTCGAATCCACAACCGGGATCGAGCCGCGCTGCACGCTGGAGCAACCGCCGAGCAGAGCCAGAACGGTAATCGCTGGAATCCACAACTTGTTCACTTGAAACCCTCTTTGCTTAATTCATCCAGCCCTTGACCCAATCCATCACCGAGTCCGCGTCAGCAGGGGCGCTGCCCCCGCATGCGGCACCGGGTGGTGGCTCGCTGCCACGAATATACGGCATCTGCACCGCGCCCGGGCAGTTGGCATCTGAACCCTGACCGGTGTGCGGATCAATCCAGGCCTGCACGATGTTGTCGGGCTGCGGCATGTTGAGCGGCAACGGGTCAGCTTTGCGCATGAAGCTGGTCCAGACCTGCAGCGCACCGGTCGCACCGGTGAACGGCGTCTTGCCATTATCGTCACGGCCCAGCCATACCACGGCCAATACATCCTGGCCAAATCCTGCGAACCAACTGTCGCGCGAGTCGTTACTGGTGCCGGTCTTGCCCGCCAGCGTCAGGTTCGACGGCAGCACGCTGTAGACCGAGCGTCCGGTACCTTCACGCATCACGCGCTGCATGGCGTTCTGGATCAGGTAGATGGAGCCCGCGTCGAAACGCTGCTGGATCTGGAACGGGTAACGCTTGAGCGGTTCGCCCTCGGCCGTCAGCACGCTGCGAATGCCGCGCATCGGCGTATTGAAACCGCCGTTGGCCAAGGTCTGGTACATGGTGGCCACTTCCATCGGGCTCATCGCCGCCGCACCCAGGAGCATCGACGGGAACGCCGGAAACTCTCGTTCGATACCCAGTCGCGCCAGCGTCTTCAGAACAGTCGGCACACCGACTTCGAGCCCCAGACGCGACGTCGAGATGTTGTAGGAATGCGCCAGCCCCTGATACAGGAACACGGTGCCGTGGGAGCGGCGGTCGAAGTTCTTCGGCGTCCACACCTGGCCATCGGCACCCTTGATCGACAGCGGGTCATCCGACAGCCAACTGGTCAGCGTGTACTTGCTCGGCTTTTCCAGGGCGGTCAGGTAAACCGCCGGTTTGACCAGCGAGCCGATCGGGCGCACGGCATCCAGGGCGCGGTTGAACCCGGCGAAACTGGCCTGACGGCTGCCGATCATGGCCTGGACCTCACCGGTTTCCGGGTTGGTCACGACCATGGCGGCTTCTACTTCATCGGAGCCTTTACGGCCCGTCAGGCGCTTGAAGGTGTCATTGACGGACGCTTCTGCCTTCATCTGCAGAATCGGGTCAAAGCTGGTGAAGATGCGCAAGCCTTCTTCGGTCAAGTCTTCGTCGCGGTAGTCTTCACGCAGTTGACGCTTGACCAGGTCAATAAAGCCCGGGAATGAGCTGTCTGCCAGCTTGCCGCGAGTGGTGACGCCCAGTGGCATTTTCTTTGCGGCGGCGACCTGTTCGGCTGTGGCAACGCCCTGCTGCTCCAATACATCGAGCACCAGGTTGCGGCGTTCCAGCGCTCGTTCAGGGTTGCGACGCGGGTTGTAGTAGGAAGGCCCCTTGACCATCCCCACCAGCAACGCGACCTGGTGCAACTTCAATTCGGACAACGGCTGCCCGAAGAAAAACTGGCTGGCCAGGCCGAAACCGTGCACCGCGCGCTGACCATCCTGACCGACGAAGACTTCGTTGAGGTAGGCCTCAAGGATTTCCTGCTTGCTGTAATGCAGCTCCAGCAGCATCGCCATCATGGCTTCGGTGAGCTTGCGGGTCAGGCTGCGCTCATTGGTCAGGTAGAAGTTTTTTACCAACTGCTGGGTGAGCGTACTGCCACCCTGGGTCATCTTGCCGCCGGAGGTATTGACCCAGATCGCGCGGGCAATCGACTTCGGCGAAACGCCCCAGTGGCTGTAGAAGTCGCGGTCTTCTACGGCAACCAGGGTTTCCAGCAGATACGGAGGTGCTTGATCGAGCTTGATCAGAATCCGGTCTTCAAGGTTCTTCGGGTAGATGCCGCCAATCATCAGCGGCTCAAGGCGCACCACCGGCAGCTTGGCGCCGTTGAGCGACGACAGCTCGGCCACGTAGTCGCCGGAAAAACGCACGCGTACCGGCTGGGCTTTTTCCAGACCTTCATAGAACTGGAAGCCGCGAGTGTTCAGGTCAACCGTATTGCCGCTGACGGCCGCCGCGCCCGGGCCGTTGCTGACGGGTTCGCGTCGGTAGCCCAGCGCATCGAGTTCGGTGAGGAAGTCTTCCTTGCTCAGTTTCTGGCCGGCGAACAGTTCCAGCGGGCGTGCATACACCTTGGCCGGAATGGTCCAGCGCTTGCCGGAGAACTTCTCCTGGACCACGGCGTCGAGATACACCGCGACGCCGGCGAGCGCCACAAGGCCCACCAGGCCGAGCTTGAGCGCCCAGCCCAGCCACGGGCGCAGACTGCGCGAAGGAGGTTTTTTACGGGAACGGGGAGATCGGGTTCGAGTCATGGCGGCGGATTATACGCACTTTATTGATGATCAACATGAGCCGGAGAGCGGTTTGCACGACCGCCTGTAGCGGCCATAATGCCCACCATGATTTCTCCCAGACTTTGAAGGATCGCCCGTGAGCCAGTCCCTGATTGCCGCCCTGCAAAACCCGGCTTTTTACCCGCATCCGGTGGAAGCGTTTCAAGTCATTGAAACCCATATTTCCTGGGTGATTCTGACCGGTCCCTATGCTTATAAACTGAAGAAACCGATGAACTTCGGGTTCCTGGACTTCACCGATCTGGAAAAGCGTGGCCACTTCTGCAACGAAGAGCTGCGCCTCAACCAGCGTCTCACCGAAGATTTGTATCTTGAAGTGTTGCCAATTACCGGCTCTGCCGACGCACCACAATTGGCTGGCGACGGCCCGGTGATCGAATATGCGCTGAAAATGCGTCAGTTCCCGCAAAGCCAGATGTTGAGCACCTTGCAAGCCAACGGTGAACTCACCAGCGCGTACATTGACGAAATGGCCAGCCAGATCGCGCACTTCCACCTCAACGCCCCCGAGGTTGCGCAAGAGCACCCGGCCGGTACCCCGGAAGAAGTGATGGCACCGGTACGCCAGAACTTCGAACAGATCCGCCCGTTCCTCAGTGACAAGGCTGACCTTACTCAATTGGAAGCCCTGCAAGCCTGGGCCGAAAGCAGCTTCGAACGCCTCAAGCCGCTGCTGGAACAGCGCAAGCTCAATGGTTTCACGCGCGAGTGCCACGGTGATATCCACCTCGGTAACGCCACCCTGATCGATGGTCATGTGGTGATCTTCGACTGCATCGAATTCAACGAGCCGTTCCGCTTCACCGACGTCTACGCCGATACCGCGTTCCTGGCAATGGATCTGGAAGACCGTGGCCTTAAATGCCTGGCACGCCGCTTTATCAGCCAGTACCTGGAACTGACCGGCGACTATCAGGGCCTGGAGCTGTTGAATTTCTACAAGGCTTATCGCGCACTGGTGCGGGCGAAAGTGGCCTTGTTCAGCATGCCGAGCGAAGCCGACCCCGTGCAGCGGGCCACGACGCTGCGCCAGTACCGCAACTACGCCAACCTGGCTGAAAGCTACAGCACGATTCCGTCGCGCTTCCTGGCGATCACCCATGGCGTATCGGCCGTGGGCAAAAGCCATGTCGCCATGCGCCTGGTCGAGGCCTTGGGCGCTGTTCGCGTGCGTTCGGACGTGGAGCGCAAGCGCCTGTTTGGCGAGCAGCCGGTGGAAAACACCCCGCAAGCCGGCATCTACAGCCATGACGCCAGTGCTGCGACATACACGCGCCTGAACGAAATTGCCGACACCGTGCTCCGCGCGGGTTTCCCGGTAGTACTGGACGCCACCTTCCTAAAACGCGAACAGCGTGACGCGGCGGCCCGGGTTGCCGAAGCCACCGGCGCCCCGTTCCTGATCCTGGATTGCAATGCGCCCCAGGCCGTTATCGCCAGTTGGCTGGCACAACGTCAGGCGGATAAAAACGATCCGTCTGACGCAACGCTGGTCGTGATCGAAGAACAACAGGCCAATCGTGACCCGCTGACAGCGCAGGAGTTGCTCCTGAGCAAGCGCGTCGAGACCAATGAAAGCGGGACCCTGGATGCATTGGTTGCGCATATTCGTCAACGCTTGCCCGGTCTGTAAGAAATATTTCTTGGTCGTGTCGCCTACTTAGGCGCACGACCTGGAATAGTGGCACTATAATGGCACCACAATACCAACAGGAGTTGCCGTCATGAGTCAGCCCAAGCTTCTTGATACTCCGCTCTACGCGCTCCTGCACAACGACGACGTTCGGGGCTTCAACCAACAGCGCCCCGACGACGGCGTGATCGATATGCGCGGCGGCGACTTTCGAGGGCTGGATCTGCGCGAACTCAATGCTGCCGGCATCGACTTCACCGACGCGTACTTTCGCTCCGCCGACCTGCGCGGGCTGGATTTACGCGATTGCTCGTTGGAAGGCGCCAGCCTCGCCCATGCGCAGATTTCCGGTACTTATTTCTCACCCGACCTGACGGCTGACGAAATCCTGATGTCAGTGAATTTCGGCACCCGCCTGCGCTACCGCACCAAATAACCTCAAAGCTTAAGCCCCCCGGCGGCGTAGGACGTGCCGGGCGCGCGCGCCTGCCTGACACATAGCGCCATTCTTATAAGCTTTTGAGTCGTTCCCGACCAAAGAATCACGCTTTTCCTACTGAGCGCTACACTCATTTTCAGGCTTGCTGGTCACGATACCCACCGCACCATTCGGCCGTCGCAAGGAGGCTTGATGAACGATGAGCTGCAACACCTGAAGAATCTTGGCAAGACGTCGGCGCAGTGGCTGCATGCGGCGGGCATCCACAGCGCGTCCGACCTACGCCGGCTGGGGGCGGTCGATGCTTATCGCGCCGTGCGCACGCGCGGGTTCAGAGCGTCAAAAGTGCTGCTGTATGCGATTGAAGGCGCATTGATGGACGTGCATTGGAACGACATCCCCGCGGAGCGCAAGGAGGCGTTGAATCGTCAGTTGGATGCGCTCTCGACGCGCCAGAAGATCTAGACCTGAAGATCAACCAAAGACTCGTGGCGAAAAATCCGAAAACAGCGGTTGACTCTCAAATGAGAATCGTTATGATTATCACGGCTGATCGCGAGATCAGCCGATAACTGAAAGACCATTGGTTCGGACTCTCAGATTATCTCCTCATCAGGCTAATCACGGTTATTTGACCCGGCTCTTGCCGGGTCTTTTTTTGGCCTGAGAAAACTGAACTCAGCGTGCGATGATCAATGGATGACCACGCTCCGGGTGCGAGTGCACCAACACTTCCAGCCCAAACACCGCCTTGAGCGGCTCGGGCTGCAGTACCTGCGTCGGCGTATCGAGAGCATGAGGGCGTCCATTTTCCAACAACAGAATACGATCACAGTAACGTGCCGCCAGATTGAGGTCATGCAGGATCACCAGCACCGCAGCACCACGATCAGCAAAGCTGCGGATTGCCTGCAAGGTCGTATGCTGATGCAACGGATCGAGCATTGACGTCGGTTCATCCAGCAACAACGTCTGCCCCGCCTCGCCCGGCCATAATTGTGCCAGGACACGGGCCAGGTGCACCCGCTGACGTTCCCCGCCCGACAAAGCCAGGTAACTGCGACCACTTAGGTGCCCGATATCCGCTGCGTGCAGTGCCGCGCTGATGATTTCTTCATCGCGTACTCGCCCGGTCTCATGCGGCAGACGCCCCATGCCTACGACCTCTTCGACACGGAAAGCGAAATCCAGGGTTGAGCTCTGAGGCAGTACCGCCAGGCGCCGGGCTCGCTGCGCTCCGCTCAGATGCTTGAGTTCTTGCTGGTCGAGCCAGACCTTGCCCTGATCAGGGGTCAGCTCGCCGCACAGCGCACTCAGCAAGGTACTTTTTCCTGCACCATTGGGCCCCAGTACGCCCAGCACTTCGCCCGGTAGCAGTTCCAGGCCGATATCCGCCAATACGGTTTTGCCCCCGCGGCGGATCTGCAACGCTTCCACCCGCAGCATCAGGCGCGCCCTCGCAGCAACAGATACAGAAAAAACGGCGCGCCGATAAACGCGGTGACGATACCGATCGGTAGTTCCGCCGGCGCCAGCGCCAAACGCGCCACCAGATCCGCAAACAGCAGCAAGCTCGCGCCCGCCAGCACCGAAGCAGGCAACAGCACTCGATGATCAGGCCCCGCGAGCAACCGCACCAAGTGCGGTACCACCAACCCGACAAAGCCGATCATGCCCGCCGCAGCCACCGCCGCGCCAACGCCCAGCGCCGTACAGAACACCAGCTCACGCTTGAGCCTTTCAACGTCAATGCCCAGATGGCTGGCCTCGGATTCACCCAGCAGCAGCGCATTCAAGGCCTTTGCTCGGCGCGGCAACCACAACGCCACGCCCGCACTCACCAGCAGTAGCGGCCACAATCGCGAATAGCTGGCGCCATTGAGGCTGCCCAGGTTCCAGAATGTCAGCGTGCGCAAGGTGGCGTCGTCCGCCAGGTAGGTAAACAGCCCCACCGCAGAACCGGCGAGGGCTGTCAGCGCAATGCCGGCGAGTAACATCGTCGCGACGTTGGTCTGGCCATTTCGTCGCCCCAATCGATACACCAACGCCGTGACGCCCAGCCCTCCCAGAAACGCACAAATCGACAATAAATACGGCCCGAATGCATCCGGCAGGCCACCAAAAAACGAGCCGCCGACGATTGCCACCGCAGCGCCCAATGCCGCGCCACTGGACACGCCCACCAAGCCAGGATCGGCCAGCGGGTTGCGAAACAGCCCCTGCATCGCCACACCCGACAACGCGAGCACACCCCCGACAGCCAGGCCCAGCAGCGTGCGCGGTAAACGGATCTGCCCCAGGATCAGTTCGGCCTGCTCAAGCCCCTGGGGCTCAATCGGCACGCCCATCAATCGCAACGCCGCCCTGAGGGTGTCGAACAACGGCAGGCTGACCGGCCCCAAGGCCAACGAAAGCCAGATCGCCACCAGACATAACAGCGCCAGCCCGATAAACAGGGTTTTGGGTTTAACCAGCGTCGTCATGGGGCGGGTTCAGCCTGGGCTGGATAAAACACGGCGGACAACTGCACCAGGCTCTGCGGCAATCGCGGCCCGAGCCCGCCCACCAACAGTGTCGGGTCCAACTCCATCACCCGGCCATTCCTGGCCGCTGGCGTGGAAGCGAGGATGGGGTTTTCCTTGAACAACGCCACCCGAGCCGCTTCACCACTGAGCGCCCGATCAGCAATTACCAGCACATCCGGGCTCAACCCGGCCAGCGACTCCGCCGAGAACGGCTTGTAACCACTATGAGTCGCCAGGTTATGGCCGCCGGCCTGCTGCAGCATCCAGTCAGCGGCGGTGTCTTTACCGGCGATCAACGGCTTGCCGCCGGCGTGCCCGAGCAACAGCAACACGCCAGGCGCTTTTTGCGTCAAGCGGGCCTTGGTCACCCAGGCTTTCTGCTGCTCCAGCGCCTGCTCATATCCGGCAAACAATTCATTGGCCTTGGCCTCGCTGCCCAGCAGCGTGCCCAAGTGCGCCAGGTTGGCTTTCAGGCTGGGTAAATCCGGCTGCGCCGAGAACATCTCCACCTGCACCCCGGCGCCGCGGATTTGCGCCAGCACCGGCGGTGGGCCCATCTCTTCGGTACCCACCAGCAGCTGCGGGCGCAGACTGAGAATGCCTTCGGCCGACAACTGACGCTGATAACCGATACTGGGCAATGCCTTGAGTGACGCCGGATGCTGGCTGGTGGTGTCCACGCCGACCAGCTTCGACTCCCCTCCCAATGCCGTCACCCATTCCGATAACGCCCCACCGGCGCTGACCCAGCGTTGCGGCAGTTCCAGGGCTTGGGCCGCGTGGTTCACCAGCAGTCCGGCAACAAGCGCAATAACGCTGGCACTCAGGCGCATAACAGGGTTTCCTTCCAGGGCAGTGCCGCTCAAGTACTCATCAATGTGACAGATAAATCCTACCTGGCATCGTATAGAGCACCCGTTCAGCTGACGGGCGAAGCCGGCATTTGATAATTGTTTGCATTTGCACGTCAAGGCACTTAAGGACTGATATGAAGTTTCTCTGCCCCTCCGCGGCCCTTGCGCCCGACAGCAGCCTCGGTTTTGATATCGACGGCTGCAAACTGTTGGTCGTGCGGCGCGCTGGCGTTGCCTACTTCTACATCAACCGCTGCCCCCATCGCGGCATTGCGCTGGAATGGCAACCGGACAGCTTCCTCGACTCCAGCGCCAGCCTGATTAAATGCGCCACCCATGGCGCGCTGTTCCTGATCGAAAGCGGCGAATGCATCGCCGGCCCCTGCGCAGGCCAAAGCCTCACCGCCCTGCCCGGCCGTGAAGACGAACAAGGCCTCTGGGTCGAACTCTAGTTGCCCAACAGCACCTTCAAGGCACGCTCGACGTGGATTTCTTCAGGCGTGACCCGCACACCGTACGCCAGCACCTCAACACCCGCCGCCTTGGCCTCGCGTAAGGCAGCGGCATAACCCGCGTCGATCTCCACCGCCGGACGCACCGCATCGATCCCCGACAAGTTGACGCAATACAACTGCACCGCCCGAACGCCTTCACGCGCCAGGTGCGCCAACTCCCGCAGGTGCTTGGCACCGCGCTGGGTCACTGCATCGGGAAACGCCGCCACAGAGGTGCCATCAAAGCCCAAGGTGACACTTTTGACTTCGACGAACGCTGCGCCGTGCGGGTAATCCAGGCGAAAATCGATCCGACTGTTTTCCTGGCCGTAAGGCACTTCGCGCTTCAGCGCGGTAAAGCCGTTGAGCTCAGTGATCACCCCGGCGCGCAATGCCTCCTCGACCAACTGATTGGCGCGTGCCGTGTTGACGCACGCCAGCCGGCCCTGGGGCGTTTCGGCGATTTCCCAGGTGCCGGGCAATTTACGCTTGGGGTCGGTGGAGCGGCTGAACCACACCTGGCCCCCCTCCACCATGCAATTGAGCATCGAACCGGTGTTCGGGCAGTGAATGGTGAGCAACTCGCCGGTAACGGTCTCGATATCGGTGAGAAAGCGCTTGTAGCGGCGGATCAGCCGGCCTTCTTCAAGGGGAGGATGAAAACGCATCAGCCTTGCCAGCTCCGCAAGCCACGGGCAATTCGTTCCACCGCTTCTTGTAGCCGATCAAGGTTTTGCGTGTAGGCAAACCGCACGTGATGCCCCGCCTGATGACGACCAAAATCCAGCCCCGGAGTGAACGCCACATGCTCGGTTTCCAGGAAATGGCGGCAGAACGCGAAGGCATCACCGCCAAATGCGCTGATATCCGCATAAAGATAGAACGCCCCTTCAGGCTCCACGGCGATGCCAAACCCCAATTCACGCAGAGCTGGCAGCAGGAAGTCACGGCGCCGGCCAAATTCGGCGCGGCGCTCTTCCAGAATGCTCAGGGTTTGCGGGGCAAAACAGGCCAAAGCGGCGTATTGGGCCATGCTCGGCGCGCTGATGTAGAGGTTTTGCGCCAGCTTCTCCAAATCACCGACCGCTGCAAGGGGCGCCACCAGCCAGCCCAGGCGCCAGCCGGTCATGCCGAAATACTTCGAAAAACTATTCAGAACAAACGCATCGTCGTCGACTTCCAGCACGCTGGCGGCGTCGGTGCCGTAGGTCAACCCGTGATAGATCTCGTCGACCACCAAGTGACCATGGCGCGCCTTGATGGCATTCGACAGCCCGCCCAATTCGTCCCGGGTGAGGATCGTCCCGGTAGGGTTGGCCGGGGACGCAACCAGCGCGCCGACGCTGTCTTGATTCCAGTGTTGAGTCACCAGGTCGGCGGTCAATTGGTAGCGCTGCTGCGGGCCAACCGGCACCAACTGCGCCGCGCCCTCGACCAAGCGCAGGAAATGCCGGTTGCAGGGGTAGCCTGGATCCGCCAGCAGCCAGTGCTTGCCCGGATCCACCAGCAGGCTACTGGTCAACAGCAACGCGCCGGAGCCACCGGGCGTGACCAGAATGCGCTGCGGATCGACGTTCAACCCGTAGCGTTGCTGGTAGAAACCGCTGATCGCTTCGCGCAATTCGGGCAGCCCGCGGGCGGCGGTGTAGCGGGTCTTGCCGTTGGCCAGCGCGGCTTGGCCAGCCTGGATAATCGGTTCGGCCGTGGTGAAGTCCGGCTCGCCGAT
>Ga0265797_10011333_pt1 | contig 11184 bp, 6 predicted proteins | sample P2T30metagenome_FD_192433 | JGI IMG/M metagenome (GOLD analysis project Ga0265797, IMG submission 192433) | Plant litter microbial communities from East Loma Ridge, Irvine, California - P2 T30 | ecosystem: Environmental > Terrestrial > Plant litter > Unclassified | place: USA: California... | reverse complement strand
GCAAGTCAGGAACGGGCGTTGGGGCTCAAGCGTCACATGCCGCTCGTTGAGACTTGAGGTCAGGCAAGACATGGCGCCGACCCACGCGCGCATCTCGCACCCATGTCAGCCTCAGTCACTCGCCCAGCGGACTTGAACACATGTTTGCATTGCCTATATGCAGGCACCAGCAACAATCATGCAGGCACCGTTTTCACTCACTCTGTCTCATTTGTCCTCTCACGTATAAGCATACGTGCGGCCCGCGTGCAGGTCCGGCGCAGCGTGCGTGATGGCAGCAAATGATCGTCGAGGGCAACGATATATACATAGGTGGACGCCATCAGCAGAAAGAGTGCGAAAGGACTTGATCATATGTACATTGTGTGTCAGCCATAGGATAAAGTACCGCCTGCACCCCATTGTCTGCTCTTCTTTCAAGTCTTCTGAATGCCCCGTTACGACACTACACCTTATTCGTACTATCAACCTTCGCGACCACCTTCAACTTTCACCCCATCTTTTTCACACACTGCTTACCATCGTATTGCCCCGCCTACACGACTCCACCCCTTGCCCGCGCGCATCGACTCCGGCGTTGATCTCTCCTCGCCGCGCACCAGAAATGTGCTGGTTCACCCTCACACCAGCCAAAGGCAAAAAGCAACAGCGCCCTTCTACCGACTCTTCATGTGCGGAGGAACTCGTTCGCGTTCGCCGTAGTCCAGCGTCGCCGCGTTTCAGCGACGTCCGCGTTCGAGTTCCGAGTATGAGCCTCGAGGTGGAGGAAGGGGGTGGTCAGGATCACGTGCACTTCGACGCGCACCTGAATCACCACCACAGACACCCACATCTACATCCCCTACTCATGCATCCGATTCATGGTCACAGCCACCATCACCACGGACCCGGCATAGTCGACATCAAAGAGGGCCACCTCCGCGGCTCGGGCAGGAAACGCACCATCTCATCCCCCTGTCCTCCACCACCAACCCGCGAGCCATCACGTTGCCCACCACCATCCCGACCCCGCGAACCAACCTATCACACCCAAATCATCGAGCCTAGGGTATCAACAACGACAGTCCGGGAAGGCACCCGTACAGCCCTGCGCAACGTCCAACAAGAGCGAACCCGAGGTACTTTACGTAGAGTAGCTGGCTACGAGGCCTTGAGCAAGAGCATGCCGTGGGATTGGGATTGCGTGAGCAGTACTGTGGGCAGTAGTGCGAGTGGGGGTGGGAGGTGGATGAGGAGGAGGAAACCAAGTGGGTTGAAGTATCCACCGTTTGGGAGTATGGATCGTTGGCTTTGACGCCTTTTCTTATGTCTGGGGTTTGATTTGGTGTTGGGGGTTGAGCGGGTAGTTCTTAATGATCATCACATATCTTGACGCTTGCGTTGTTTGTACATGGGTGTGATTGGTTTGGGTGATTTTGAGTCTCAGCCAAATGGACAACCAGGATACTGCGATAAGCTATCGCAGACGAGCTACTCACATCCTCTGAGATCTATGCAACAACTATATACTGAGGTATTCTTGGATGGGTAATAGTGCTGATGTGAGAACTCATGTAGGCGATCAAGCAGGTGTTGTATGAAGCAACTCATTGCACAAAGCTGCAGGTGTGCGCAAATCTCGTCTATTTTCTACGATCCAATGAGAACGAATTGTTTCTTGTGTGCGAGCGTGAGGCCGCAGGAGCTGAGAACAGGCTAGATTGACAACGTGCCGGTCGTCTTCATAAGCCGCCACCCAGCCTGATTACCCCGCAACACGATCTCATGCTCACAACTCCACACTTACCACACTGTAGTCTATAAGATGTCCGGATTCGAGGTAGCCGGAGTCATACTCGCAGTGCTTCCGCTCATCTGGAAGGCTGCGGAAAGTCAATTCACGGATGTAGGATGCCCGGTCGATTACCAGGAAAATATCGCTAACAGCAATATTTCAGCCCTCCATGATGAAGACTGTAGCAAACTACGAGCTACATTATGATGCGCTGAGCTGCAAGTTTCAATATGCATATACAACGTTTCGTGGGTCTTGCGACTTATTGATTTCACCACTTCAGATCTCATCTCAGGAAAAAGAGGAACTGATTGAGCATCCGGGCTCGGCGAGATGGAGCGATCCACATCTGCATTTACAACTGGAGAAGAGACTGGGACTGCGATATAACGGCTACATAAAAGCGACGCAGATACTGCAAACAAAGCTGGATAAGCTGAAGAGGAGACTGAAGCTGAGCGATGATTATCAGGTTAGTTGCCCCATCATTGCCTATGACATTGCTAAAGATCAGCCATCTTGGATTACGAAATCAGGAAGCCAGCTCCTGGAAGACAAGACAAAACGGGCGGCGTTCTTCAATCAGAAAGATTTGTACAAAATGTATCGTCTGTGGCGTTGCGAGACCATAATCGAAGATATAATCCTGGAAACCGAGAGAATTCACGGTTTTGTCAAGATCGCAGTCGGCCTGGAGGCTACACGACAAGAACGAAAGGTCCATATTGATTCCACACACTGGTTGACTGTCCGTGATCATGCTCAGCGTATCTTCGAGAGTCTCGAATCCCGGCTATCACTTCCTTGTTCTTGCAAACATTCTCATCGAGCCAGCTTACAGCTGCACACAATGAACGATATCTCGCAAAGCGACTTCCAAGCCAAATGCATCCTTTCTCTCGAGCAGAAACCTGGACAAACCGCCGTGGCTCCATGGAAATGGCGTGATATTGACATAAAACCCGAGTGTATCGATCGGTATGTACCCAATCGAGTATGCATCGCAAATATCGGGAAGAGCTTATAGATAACCTAGATTGCAAACACATTGCGCACAGCCGGCTGGGTCATCAGTACACGTCACCGCCGCCCCCCATATTCCCAACATGTCGCCCATAGCAAAGCTGACGACAAGCTCGCAGAAAAACTATCTTGCCCCAGAGATATTTGACATCTGCAATACGCTCAAATCTCCTTCAAAAATAGGATCGTGTATTGGGTACCTCAACGACGATCCTTGGAGATTTCACATGCATAATTCAGCACACTGTGATCAATCACGTCATACCCGCACCATCAGGTCTCTGGCAGATATCACGCAAAATCGGCTACAAAAGGGTTTTACTACGGGGGAAAGGTAAGTCCAAGCATCGCTTGTGGCGTATCGTGAAAGTTGTACTGACCATGACTAGAAGGGCTGTGGCGCTAAAAATGGCTTTCGCAGTTCTCCAGCTTCACGGCACACACTGGATCAATCTCAATTACGTTCACGACTCCCTGTTCTTCGTTACAGATGATTCCACGTCACACATCCCGTTCTTCTTTCCAGCTTACGTATCGCAAACCTTTATTACCGCAAACACGCCAAGCCCAAACTCTCCTACGGTATCTGCGAGAACAAAGTTAGTCAAGAACCCGATAGTGTATGGGCTTGGCGTCTCACTTCTGGAACTTGTGTATGGCGAACGATTGCTGAGCTTGGCTACAACTGACGAGTGTGACTCTATGGGCGACGCGACGCATTTGATCGAGATGGCTGTCGCTACAAGACTATCGAAGGATATAGAGAGACATGAAACTCCTGGGTTTGCCTTAGCAACAGTATCCTGTATTGGATGTGCTTTTGGGCGCCCATCCGAGTACAGCTTGGATAACGAAAATTATCGCGCCAATTTCATTGAGCGCGTCATTATGCCGCTTAAAGGAGAGTACGATATGTTGTTCCCAGCAGACCGAACGAAATACTAGAGGGTTGATAAGCTGAATAATGATAAATTCTGCGTATCAGCGTGTGTCTCGTAGTCACAGCTCTTACTGCATCGATGATGACCATCATGCTTAGTACTGCGAATTGTTGCACAATCATGGCATAGTACGAGAGTCTTCACTTCATGGATTCCGATCGCACAGTGCCATTTGACCTTTCACTTTAGCATCACTAACTGGGCACTATTCGCGCAGGTCTCGGAGCTAAGTTGCCAGGATCTAGTTCTATTCACCTATAGTACTAAAGGACCCCTTTTATTAGTTTACTTATATAACTAGATAGCTACTTATTTATTCTTAGCTATATAAGATATAAATCTTTACTAAATTCTTAAATACTAATCTTCTAAAATAGTAGAACTACTATACTTAGTAAAAAATATTTATTTCTTAAAATCTACTTTAGCTAACTCCAAATAGAAAGAAGCTTATAATAAATACTATATTACTTTTTATATTACTATTATACCTTATTAAGACTATAAAAACCTCTTTACTTATACTAATAATTAGCGCTTCTTCTAGTACTTACGTACTTTTATAAAGTAGTAGCGTATATAATAATATTATAATACTACTTTAGAGTCTACTTCTAAGGCTAGTCTTATTTAGCTTATAGCTATAAAATCTTATTTATTAGAGATTTATTATAAGAATTTAGAGATATAAAAGAAATATTAAGAAAATAGCAGGATACTTAGGAAATTAAGAGAGCTTAGAATAGACTTATAGTTAGATCCTAGCATCCGCTTTTGCCTAAAATTTAGAGAAGTGTTTAGGCTGAGCCACACGGTCATTAAGCCTGCTAGTTGATTCGCTCGCCACTGCTCACTGAGAGAAAACCACTGTAGCTGACACTCCAAAGTGTTCCGCAAGGCTGGCAGGAACGCCCAAACAACCCTAGGCCTAACGCAGTCCGATCCCCTCATGCCCCGCTTTCAGCCTTCCCGCTTACAATGTACAAAACCTCAGTCCCATCAATGAACTGAACGGTCATTCCATCTTCTCGCTATGGATTCCCAAATCGCAGATATCTGCGCTTCTTGTCTAGATTCTTTTCGGGCCCTCTGGTCCGCTGTTCAATCACCAAAACGTGACATAGGCGATCAAATGCCGCTCAAAGATGTCGCATCAGAAATGGACCGACTCATCCTTTGGGCGAACAGTTGGGATGCTGTCGACTGTGGGCATCCATACGAACATTCTCTCGATTATCGCCTAAGCAAGTCGCCTTTCTACCGAGAAAGAGTATGCTTGTCATCCAATGCTCCTGTTCTTGGTGGCAGGGATTTCAGCTTACAGTGAATAGGTCGTTAGCTTCCTCCACAGCCTGAACAAATACGTAGGTGATACTTATCCTTTCACTCCCCGGGATCAGGTCGACGCGCTTTCAAGTATTGGGGTTTTAGAAACTCTCTGTGTCCACCTGTATCCTCATACTCTTAATACCCTGTCCCGACACTTGAGTGGTTTTCTATTGATAGTGCGCAAGCTTACCAAGTGATGCGAAAGCTTCTAAGAGGTGCGTGATAACAAGACCTACCCCGTCATGGTACTGAACATTAATCCCATCAGCGACCCAAATAGTACGAGACGAGGCGGCGCCTTTCGAGGAGCTGGTGAGTGTAGATCTAACCGTGGAAGATATTCGTTCCATAATGGACTCGGACTCGGACTCCGACACCAGCGGAGAAGGGGACATGAAGCAAACAACATTCCAATCCAGATTTTCGGATATCCTTGGCTCCGTCGAGAACAACATCCTGGAGCTCCCGAAAACACTGTCATTGATACGTTTCCTCGTCACATGTTTGTATCGGATGCCTCTGCGTCGTCTGGTTACTCTTGAAGGACTTACGGACCCATTGTCAGGCCAGTTCGCGGCTGATCAGATGTCTGATGCACAATTCGTGCAGGATCTATTTCCACGACTAGACTCCGCCATAGCCACTCGACTTGGACGTCTGATATCGCTCAGAAGGCAGAGTTTGGCCGGCCAGCAAGGGAACAACCAGAGTTCGCATTTACAGCCGGTAGAACGTAACCAGTCCTCTGATCTTACTGCAAACGTACATCCAGAAGCAGGGGCTGTGATGGGCACAACATCATCATCAGCAGAACGAAGCCTTGAGATCGCGCATTCATCAGAAGCCACCATTCACGAAGATCCTTCCAACTACCTCTCTCAAGAGTTCGAATACAATCCTTCTATCATCTCATCCAACATTTCCCGAGCGTCCAGCTTTACAAACAACGATATAGCGCTTCCCATACCTCCTATCCCGGGAGCTATGGAAGGAGCGTATACTGGATTTCTCTGCCCTTACTGCCAAGTAATACAAAATATCACAACAGAGAGGTCGTGGAAGCGACATGTTCTGCGCGATCTCCAGCCTTACGTCTGTACGTTTACCGGCTGTGACTTCCAGAACCATCTTTTCGCCAGCAAAGACGCCTGGTACCAACATGAGATCCAAGAGCACCGCTATCTATGGCATTGCAACGTAGAAGGACACAGCATGTACGATACGCAGGAGCTCTTCATGAACCACATGACGCAGATTCACGACACCAAGATTTCTTGGGAGCGAATGGCCGATCTGGCGCCCATATTCCAACGCCCCGGTAGCAGCTCTGGTGGGGACTGCAATCTTTGCTTTGAGAAATCGGAAAACCTGCGCGATCATCTTGCTCACCACCTGGAACAAATCGCCTTGTTCGCACTACCGCGATCGTCAGAGAACGACCCGGACTCGAAGATCTCGCTAGACCAACAGTCCGTGGAGGCTCCGCTCAGTGATGATGAAAGTCGCCCAGCATCAGCAGAGCTTGAGTCTAGCGATAAAGTCAGTGTTTCTCGGTCGACCAGTCAAATATTCAGTCGCAATGCGGAACGGTTCTTATTCAAGGATGGAGTGAAGCTGTCAGATCTGTCTCAAAATCTTGTTCCAGATTCCAAAGGCATTAATCGGGACGTCGTCACGACCCAATTCTCGGGGGAGCCAGGTGCGATAAGGAATAGGCCCAGTTTCTCAACGTCACGGACCAGCGTGTCTCTAGCACGTGAATCTCAAATCGAATTGTTGGCTAGAGAGTTGCGAAAGGCTGTCGGGCGTACTGTGGAAAACATCCCCCAAAGAGACAGACAATCCCGCCGCTTCTTGCCAAAGAACGACCTTGCTCGGATACTCACCGACAAGTCATTGGACCTTTTGTTCAGGGAGCTGATTTGCCTACAATCTTCTTCTGGGGCCGTTGACGTTTCACAAGCCATTACCAGCGATGTCGCTGACGAACAAGATGAGACGTACCCTACGCGTGCCGATAAAATCACCGAGAGATGTATCCAAGCGACAACGGGTACGCCGTCACGAACGTTTCTGCTCGCGCTATTCTTGTATCAAGACCGACCGGAATTGTTGTTGTTGTTCTTGGGGTGGTGGACTTCTGAGTTTAATCAACCTGCAACCGAGCACGACCACTCTATACCGTCCGATGAGTCGATGCCATTCACAGAAACTGATCTGTTTCAATTTGAAGTTCCAGACAGATACCACGCATCCATAATGGAGGATCAAGCGATCTTCAAACCAGTCACGATTCGAAAGCTGAGACATCTTCAAATCGGTAGCAGCGAACGTTTGCCCTTTGTAGGCAAATTGGAATCGATCAAGAGCGGCTCTCAAGGCCAGGTTGTCAAGGCTGCAATAGCACAAGGTCACTGGGAATTTCAGGAAGACGAAGCCCAGAACAATGCCAATTTCTTGCCCGGTAACCCGAACAGCACAAAGCTTGTGGCTCTCAAGATCTTCACGGCGGTAGGATCTGTGCGCGATATGGTCGAGGCCACCCGAGACTTTAAGGTTGAGCTCGATATCCTCAAAGAGCTGCGGAATTCCAACACTAAGCATGATATGATCCTGCTAGATTGGGGTAGTATAACTGAAGTCGATGAGACAGGAGCTAAAATCAGCCACTCCCTGATTTTCGAACTTGCAAGTTTCAGTCTGGGTGATTTGCTCAAAACCAAAGATCCCGTCCAAGAAAAGGTCAAAGCATCTCGCTTACTCGGGAGCCTTGTTAACATCGTCGAAGCATTAGCGTGCTTGCACAGGCTCAAGACTTTCCATCTTGATATAAAACCAGACAACATCTTGATCTTCAAGAGACAAGTGGAATGTGGAAGTGAAACTGAAACAGAGCTTGTCTGGAAGCTCAGCGACTTTGGTCTCGCTCGCAAAAAGGAAGCAAAACAAGACGCCGCATCTGCGCAGGCTTCGACGGCTACTTCGCGAGGATCTTCACTTCCCGCGACAAGACCAGCTGGTCTATACCAAGCCCCAGAGATCCAGGAGCAGGATACTAGCCACGCAGATCGTGGTAGTGATGTCTGGTCTATGGGCTGTGTCACACTCATGGTACTTGCGTTCATATTTGGAGGATCAAACGAAGTCACTCAGTTGGAGGGTTCCTTGATGGTCAAATTTAGGGATCGCGGCGGTAGAGAGCCTTTGTTCTACATAAGGAGCGACTCATACCCATGGATACATCGAACTTCACACATCTGTCATTATGTACAAAGTGTGGATCCAGGCGTGGATTGGATACCTCGTACAGCAGGAGCACTCCGTGCTGCCTTACACCCCAATCTCATCGATTGGTCCAACATTCTACTTGAGGATTCCTACGCGTACCGAAAAGAGCAAAAGTTCGTACTATACATACTCAAGGTGGTCGTTGGTAAGGTTCTTTTGATCGATCGTAGCAAACGCATTGGAGCATCTGAGCTGCGCGACAAATTAGCCTACGTTCAGAGAGAGTGGGAAAGGTATGATCTCGTACCCGGCAACTACGTGTATCATGAAGCTCTAGCGAAATTGTGTCTTCCGCAAAGTCGCCCGCAAGAATACGAGACTAGCCCCCCAATCCAATCTCGCGAATCGTCCCCTGTACGAGCGGTACACGCTCTTACCGTTCTTCCAGCGGCTAGTACCGATTCACGAGCCACTCGTCAGGATCCCGTGGAAGTTGATCTGCAGCCGATCCTTTCGAGCGGACACTCTATGCCAAACGAAAGGGTCCAAGGTCAAGAACCAACGGCGCGTACACAAGACCCAATAGTGCCCATTGCACGTGAACAGTTCCAAGCTCAGACTGGAGCAACGGCACCGCTTGTGGAAACACAAGCAACACAAGATCAGCGATACCTCACGCCGGAGCAGAAATCCCAGATGCAAAATGAACTTCGCTCTGCAATCGAGCGAGATGATGCTGCCAGAGTGAGACACCTGCTTGGACAAAATCTGGAGATGCTAGGCCAGCCTTGCCCTGGCGCAATGAGGCATCCCATTCATTTGGCTCTGTTGAAGAACGCCTATCACTCTCTCGACGCACTTCTCGAAAAAGCGTCTCCTGGCATTGCAAACAAAGAATGTAATCATCGAACTGCGCTGGATCTCGCATTGGTAAATGCGGGAAAGCCCGTAGCGCTTGACTGCATCCGTAAGCATCGCAAAAAGTTTGAGTTTCCGCCTGAGCTTTACGAGGATCGCAAGAAGAATCTTGGATGGGAAGCGAAAGAAATCGCAGATGACTTGTTTGGCATTAAGAAAGCTGCGGCGCCTAAGGAAAAGAAGTTGTTTGGATTCCTGAGGAGCAAGACACCTAATTCGCCTGCATGACCTTGCGACTGCAAAGGAAAGTTGCGACGTTCTTATTAGGAGGGATTAGGACTCTATGCCCTTAGTCTTCGGGAAAGCATGAGCATGCCTCCCCCCATATTAGTCCTAATGCTCCCACGTGTACATCGCATTCCTCTCCTTGGAATCGCTAAAGGCTTGCAATAGCTAGATAGCGATATGAGCCTTAGGGCGTTAAAGGGATCTGGGCGCAAGCAAAAAGAGATGCCGGGCTTTCTCGCCTGGAGGCGTTGGCGTTGGCGATGCTGCATGGGCAAAAAGAAGGCAAAAACCCACCTAACTACTAATCCGCCGGTACACTGCTTGTATATGGCTGAGCGGACGGGAAGCCTAATTCTCAGTGTCCTATGGTCGTATGTGAAAGAATGGGTTGATAGTTGGCAATATATTGGCAATTGCGCGGAAGCGATGAAGAGAAACGAAATCGGGCGCTAGTCCCCGCTGCAATTACACCGCTCTGGCCACTACAACTTTGGTAGGTCTAGTGGGTGATACGGTGTAGGGAGTTTGGTAGATTCGGTTGCTTGTATTATACCTATTTCTCTTTTGAAATACATAGTCTTCTTGGCGTCCATGTCCTTCCTCCAATTACTTCTGCAACACCGGCCATCCCTTGACGTACTTGATCGGATTCCATCCCAGAAACTTGAAGTTGTCTCGGTACAGCGGGTCGAATGTCGTGTTGACGTAATGATAGTACAGCACGTCGCTTCCACGGTAGTCGGAAATGACTGCCTGTCCTCCGGGTGCGTAGGTGTTGCCGTGGCTACCGTAGACCATGCTACCGCCACCCTCGGCGAGATCCTTTCCATTACGGTCCACGAAAGGTCCGCGGGGCGACTTTGAGCGACCGACAAAGATGGTGTACTCGGCTCCAGGAGGGGGCAGCGCAGCAGGGTTGTAGCCGCAGCACAGGCCCGCAGAGTACCAGAGGTAGTAGAAGCCCTGCTCTTTGTTGTAGTTGATATATGGGGCCTCTTCGGCGGATGCGCCGCCCCAGGAAAGAGACATGTTCGCGTACGCCTGCTCCTTGGTCGGTAGCGCAGGATCGTAGGTATAGCTCAGCTGACGGGCAGTGGGGATCTTGACGGATTTGAGGTCCTTGGTCAACTCGAACTGCCAGAGGTTGGCCCACCAGGAGCCGTAGGAGAGGTAGCTTTTGCCGGTCTTGGCGTCTTGGATGAAAGCCGCGTCGATGGTGTTGGTCTTGCTCAGCGGGAAGGGAGCGTCGGTGCTGTTGGAAGACACGACCATGCCGTGGTCAGTCCAGGATCCGTTTTGTAACGTCTTCGAGGTAGCAAGCCCAATGAATGACTCTGAGACGCCGAAGTCGGAGACGGTGTAATAGCAGTAGTAGATGTCGCCGACCTTGTGAACATCGGGGGCCCTGCATTATAGTTTAGTACACAATTCCTTGTGGTATTTGCAAAGTAGCTGCCTCTTACCAAAGACGGTTTGCCTGAGCGGGATCATCAATGCTGCCAGGCGGCTCCAGAACTTGAGCGACAACCTCCCAGTACCCTTCCAGGCTGTTCTTCTTCGAAGCACGGGAGGTGGTTGCCAAGCCATGAGAGGAGAATGAGTAGTAGTGGCCGTCTGGTCCGAGCACAATACTTGGGTCGTGGATGTGGACACCACCAAGCGTACCGTTCAAGTCCTGACCTGTGATCTTGCGAGGCGAAGGCCAGTAATCCCTGGAGTAGGGGTCTTTGACTGGTTTGGGCG
>Ga0265797_10011329_pt1 | contig 11189 bp, 11 predicted proteins | sample P2T30metagenome_FD_192433 | JGI IMG/M metagenome (GOLD analysis project Ga0265797, IMG submission 192433) | Plant litter microbial communities from East Loma Ridge, Irvine, California - P2 T30 | ecosystem: Environmental > Terrestrial > Plant litter > Unclassified | place: USA: California... | reverse complement strand
CGTCTTGCTTGCATTTTACACCTCGCTCGCCGCCGCAAAGGCTGCCCAGGAGCCTCTCGTTCAGCAGGGGTATCGCGTTGGCGAGAAGATCCCCGTGAGCTGCTTGAACCGGACCATGTATGTTTGCACGATTGCTTGAAAGAACGATTGAACACTCCGTATTGACGTGGATATCAGCGACACCGGCGAACATATTACGGACGCTGCAGGCCAGCTTTCTTACATCCCATTCCCGACTTGCAATGAAACCGGCCGCCCTCTGGAGCTCCTGTTTGGTATAGAGAAGGAGATCAACTGCACGATCGACTTTATCGACGACCCTTTCTTCCACCTGCTGGAATTCTACGTCCACAACGATGCTCCTTTGACCTGCCGCATACCGACAAAGCCCCTCCCGCCCAGCGCATTGAAAGAAGAGTTCGAGAAGGGTACCACGGAGGAAACAGACGGACAAGGCAGTTTGAGCGATATCTACACGCCCATGGTCGTCGCGCTGGCGGGAACCCTCCAGCTCAGCCACTTGCACGTTGCCACGAGCATGAACGTGCTGGTACACGCGGCGCCCAAATCGGTTTCGCCGGGAACGATTGCGGCTGCGACTGCGTACAGCATTTCTCGCGAACCACCTACCAGGATCGTGATCGGCGATCCTTTGCCGTTGAAGTTCAGCGTGAGGTGGTACCCTACCACTCAGCTGCCGAGTGGCTGGACTGGTGTAGGGGGACATTTGACTTTCAGTACGTTGGTGTACTGCATGCTAAGCGCGTTGGCGAGTGCTGCTATTTGCGTAACTTATTTCAGAGGTGTTGAGCTGCCGCGTAGGCTGAAGAGTCATGGAAAGGATCGATTGGGTGGCATGGAGAGGGGAGGACTGGGAGGTTATGGCCTCAGTGCTGGGGGTGGAAATGGGTATGGATATGGCATTGGTAAGAGGGATTGAATTGAAAGATGATTGTCACGTGCAATGTCAAACTCGAACACATGCATTGCACTTCAAGAGTCACCGATCACCGTCTGTTTCCTTCACTTGCACCGCTTTTTGGATCCCAACAAAGCTTTACTTTTTAAACAGCTCCTCAAGCAGGCACCTGGCTCCACAATTTCCTACAAAATGCAATCACATTGAGCACAAACACCTCGTCCGAAGCACCTGTCGACCATATCGTGACACAAACGAATGAGCCGTCTTTGAGCTTCCTCTACGATGGCAACGACAAACAGATTGGATGCCAGCGGGCTGCTGTACGAGGGCAGTGACTTCGGAAAGTGGCGAGATGCTCTACGGTTATATTTCGCTCAACACTTCCCTGATCTCTCTTGGTCATGCAACTGGGGGTTTCCCTACCCGCCGTCCATCCGGCAGAGGGAGATCTGCGACAGTATCTGGTGGCAAGTGAGCCCTTACGTGAGATATCGGGTGCCCGAGGAATCTCGTAAAAGTACGGGACGATTGTTTTCGGCTCTTCGCGCGACTGCTCGGCCCTTCCGCTTCATGGACTTGCCTGCAGAAATAAGATATAGCATTTATCAGCTCGAGCTTCCTGCGAAGACTCATACGCAGACCTTGACATTGTTGAAACGCAGATTTGGTCGATCTTCGCCAGCATTTGAGTACAATGGTGTTTCCTTGGTCGAGCCTCAAATCCTTGCAACAAGTCGTCAGATACGCGCGGAAGCCCTGCCTTTATACTACAAGGATTCCCACGTCGAATTGATGTTCAGCAACCGCGTATACAAGGCAAGATTGATCAGCAAACTACGACCGTCAAGGCCAACAAATGCTGACCGAGTCTGCGCAATCAATCGATGGGCGGCAACAATTAAGCCAGACAGTATAAGACTTCTTCGAAAGATCTCTGTGCAATTGCCATTTCTCGCCATGTGTTCCCTTAAAGGGCGCGAGGACATGCTACATTTCAGCCTCAGCACAAGCAACGACAAGCCTAAGGTTCATGTCACGCCACACGCATGGCTCAACTCTGTCTCGCAAGAACTACTGCACAATCACGCAAGTGTGGTTAGCAATCTAGCACATGTACTGAACTTGGAGGGCGAGGCTCTGATCATGGTCCTCATGAGTCGCCCAGATATCTGGGATCAGCTGAAGCTGGCAGATGAGTGACTGTAAGCCATTCGATTTGTTTAGCACTGTCCATCTGAACAAGCTAACTAGAAACACAGGTTCTACCAAATGGAAAAAGAATTGACCGTGGGAGACTCCCTCAGACAACATCATAGAGGAATGCGGTTCAAGTGACCAAGCTGAAGACCCGGATGTCCATTGATATCATGGGATTGGCTCGTTGTGAAAAGCGATTTCTTTACTTTTTTCCTCCACCAAAATCAGAGTGACCGCCCGATCTCTCAGAGGAAGCCACTATAGCTTCTCGCCACCGAGCGGCACTTCAACTACCTGATCACTACCCTTGTAAGGTGGAATATCAAACCCATACTTCTCTGCAATCTCCTTGCTCAAGAATCTTCCACCCACGAAGTGCCTTCCCTTGAACCACTTGACCAACGGCTTCGGTGCGCTCAGTGAGATCAGAGCATCAGGGTTGTAACCTTTGCCAGGCCCATCGCTTGGAGGTCCATCCTCGATGTTCCAGCTCGAAGGAGCATCGACCGCCAGCACCGGGACCTTGCTCTCGGCTAGCGCTTTAATCACGCCCGGAAAAGGCTCCCTCACCTCGCCACTGAACGAGAAGCCAAAGATCGCATCAATAACGTAGTCGCTCTTTCCCATCGCACCTGCGAAGTCATCCGTGAAAGGCACTTTCAACTGCTCCAGTTGCTTTCGTAGACGTGCGTAGAGTTCGTTCTTCGATTGCTTAGGATAGTAAACGCTTGGCTTGTACCCGAAGTGGTGAAGGTGCCTTGCTGCGACCAGTCCGTCGCCACCATTGTTTCCAGGACCACAAGCGACGAGAACATTTGGCGATTTGCTGGGTGGGGAGAGGATGTACAGTGCTTGGCTGACTGAGAGGCCGGCGAGCTCCATGAGCTGGTCGAGGGAGAATGCGCCGCTGGACATGAGCTCTTCGTCGAGAGCGGCGGCTGCTTTTGAGCCTAGAGTGCGGAGAGCCATTGTGAAGACGTGTTTTGGTTGGAATCGATGATAATGGTATTCGGAGCAGTTGTCGAACGTGACAAATTGACGGGCAGTGTTGAAGTATTTAATTGACCATTTTGGTGATGCATCTTGGAGCTCAAAGCACGAGCGGGCTGATGAAGCGATGACGTCCAGCTTTGCCCTCAGATCCAATCAGATGCGCAACCTCCATATCACTACATGTACAATCTAGACATGTATAACCAAAATCGAAAATTCAGATATACAAAGGAGATAATGATAGAAAGAGCTTTTGAACTAGTGCTTTCCTACTCCCGGCGTGCCTGGACTGCTAGTTTTGTGAACGTAAGATACATGTAGCTGCTGTATTACCCGCTGTTGTGATTTACATATGAACACGCTTGTGGAAACGCTTCAAGTCTAAGAACGCTTCGACTTCTTCATCTCCTCCCTCATCTCGCTCTTGATCCTTGTCATGGTGCCAACACCGCCGTACATCATCGCAGTGTAGACCTGGCAAACACTTGCGCCAGCGTTGAGGATCTGCAGACACTGCTCTCCATTGGTGATGCCGCCGGTGGCAAAGATGACCTTCTGAGCGTCAGAGTTGGGCGCCTTCTTCTCGACCTTTGGTGAGGAAGATTGGGCCTTGGTGACAGTCGCATCTGCGACGGCCTCAGACGCTTGTCCGTGGACAGCAGAAGAGTCGAGCGGGTTCTCTGGAAGCTTGATGAGAGGCTGTTTGCTCTCTGCTTCGGCTTCCGGAGTCGAAGGCTTCAAGCGTTGAGCATCACGCTGAGTGCTGGCCTCAGCGGGGCTGATCGACTTCTTTGCAGGCGCGGGCTTCTCCTCCTTCTTGGCTGGCTTGTCTTCGGGAGGACCTTGGTCGAGAGCTGCGCGATAGCGCTTGACGAGGGCAAGTGTCCTGTCGAACATCTGCGGGCCAGAGTATCCGCCCATCTCAGTAAGGATCTTCTCCTCCTTGGCGGGCATGATGAAGCCTTTGGGAATAGGGTCAGGGCGCTTCTTAGTCGTGTTGCCAACAATCACACCGTCGACGCCGGATGCCCAGACAGCAGAGCAGATACCCTCGATCTGCGCTTCCGACTCCTCATCCGGACTGACCTTGACCATGACAGCGGGCTTCGTCTTGCGATCGGTGCTCTTCGCAGCATCAACCACGGCGGTGAGAATAGCTGTGAGAGGTGCAGTGGCCTGGAGGTCACGAAGACCTGGGGTGTTGGGCGAAGAGACATTGACAACCATGATATCGGCATACTTCGCAAGACGCTCAACACAGTAGACGTAGTCACTAGCCACGGCTGCAATGTCGGCATCTGGTGTAGTCTTGTTCTTGGCGACTTGCACAGCAAGCAGCTTTCCAGGCATGAGACTGCCAGGAGGAACATCCGCCTCGCCGTTCAGCACTGAGGTTTCGCCATCAGGACCAAGACCAAGACCATAATTGTTTGCAAACTCCCTGACACGTTGACGCAGGTGCATCGCGACATTGTCGGCACCAGCGCTATTAAGGCCATAGCGGTTGATCAGAGCATTCTGCGAGGGCAGTCTGAACACTCTGGGCTTAGGGTTACCCTCTTGCGACAGAGGCGTCACACCTCCGACTTCCACAATAGCTGGACCCAGCGCAAACAGAGCATCTGGTACCTCCGCATCTTTGTCGATTCCAGCACTCGTTCCGACCGGGTTGTCAAGCGTGTGTCCGAACACTTCCACGCGCAAATCACCGAGCTCTTGATCATCTGTGCTTCGTTCCCTGATGTTAAGGCCAAGCTTGTAGAGGACCTTCATGTAGTTCACACCAGCATGGTGGGCATCCTCGGCATCCCAGTGAATCGTGCGAATCGCAGGTACGACGAGCCATTGGTGTATGCTTGCGCGCGTGTCCGTGACGTAGAGGTAGCCGAACCCGAGGACCACGAGTAGACCTGTGCCATAGATGAGGTTCTTTGTGCGCGTTCCAGCAGATTTCACGTCCTTCGCAGCGGTGGATGCGTAGCGCTGCTGAGTCTTGAGCGCATTCTTGGAAGAGAGTCCGCGGTGGACTGGTCGCGACTGAAGAGAGAACTGTCGCTGCGCCTGTTGCTGTGTTTGACGCCATTGGAGCTGACCGAGGCACCTTCCAGACCTTGTCAGCCGTGCGGACGAGCTGAGCAGTCTCTGAGAGAGTGACATGATTGCCTGGTCGGTTGCAGGACCTGGTAGCTCTATCTGAATCTAGATGTTGCTCGACTCGCCAGACTTCCAAACCCTCATCGCGCGATCTCGGTTAGGGTTTGGGGTACGCTTTTCACGACGTCAATCTTCGTGGATCATGACCATAGAACCATTTCAGCAATTCAAGTGTACCATGTTCATTTGGTGTCTCGATTGTTCCCCGGACGTATCGACTCTGTTATTTCGTGAGGTCTCGGGCCTGTAGTACGCGTTGTTTGGGACTATCACGAGAAGCGAACACATAAAACGTGAAGTGAACGTCGCATGTATCTTGTCATATATCGACCATGTCCACATGCATAAATCGACATAAACAGCACGGCAATGTATACATCCCGACATCGACAGGTCAACCGGCATGGTCAAAAACCCCCCTCCCTGCTTGTCCTAACATGGTGACGATGCCTGCTCAGCGTCATCATACAGCATGTCAACGAGCCCTTGAGAACGACCAACTTCCTCAGACATCTTCTCATCACAAGCAAACAGAATAACGCCCGCCTCCTCGATAACAAATCCACCATATTCCTCCACCAACCTAGAACCATGCCGTTGCCTAATCGCTGCTTCCAGGCTCGGCCAGTCCGAACAGATCTTCGCAGAAGATGGTATTTCGACAGTGTAATTCGCGAGCGACACCGCACTGCTCGCAGGATCGTGGAATGTAACAGCCTGAGCTTGTCTATCCTTTTCTTCGAGCACAGCGCATAAATCGTTGGTACAGACCAGGACAATGGCTCCTTCATCCTCGACCACGTATCCGCCATATTTTTTTGTCGAGCATGCAATGCCCCCATTTGGTGCGTATCTCTTCGACCAAGGACGTCCAGTCTGGGCAGATGTGAGCTGATGCTGGTATCGGGACGGTGTAGTGATTGGTCGACATCTGTACTGTAGACTAGTGAGTGAAGATGATGGCCGGCGTGTCGAACTGCGTATTCCAAATCAATGTAGGCCGAAATGTGTCGACTGAGTAAGGACAGCTCTGAAGCTCTCATCGGTACTATACAATACCACCGACGCTTCGGTCCACTAAAGATGCATAATCTATCAGTGGCTTCACGCCTAACCACTGCATCTTAAGCGAATCGATCGACGGAGTCGGTCTAGACTGTCGACGCCGCACTGTAGGCAAGGTATATTGATCCTGATGACGAAAGATGCATCAGTTCGAAATGTTCCGTCGCATTTCGACGCAGTAGAAGTCCCGGCATCGTTCCGTAGTAGACTTGTATGCAAAAGTGCGTCATTTACCATGGGGCCTAATGAAACGAGTTACGTTCTAGATGTACACTGCTCAATTTCGACCAGATGCAACTAGAATGAGCATTGCTCGCAGCGCTTTGCTTTCTTGCAATTAGCATGCACGTTATGAGTTCCTATTGGTTGAGACCATGAATGGAACGACAGGCTTGTCAGCATGAGCGATTTCTCGTCTGAGCGATTTGTCAAATTCGCTCAAAGGCATTTCCCAACAAATCGATGTTGATATGGCGTGCTGACCATCGCACACGAATAATCAATCTCACAACATTTGGAGCCAGAGGAGGATACAAGCGCGACTTGTAAATCGAGCAAAGATGACTAAACGCAAGTAGAAGGCGTGAGGGTCTCTCAGTGGGCGTTGCGTTGTTAGCAATGTAGGGCAGAAATGGCTGCGGTGGACACCGCACCCGATGTTCTTCGGTTTCGCAATAGCGGCCATCTGCTGAATGCAGACAGTCCACAGATAACGTGTGCCGGCCAAGCTCGTTCCTGACGGCATCAGATAAGAAATGTAAGCGGGCACACAACAGCCAGCAGTATGAGATCGCAAGGCTTCGTCACGATCATTGGAAACCCCAAGGAAACCCCAAGACTAATGACGGAGTTCGTGGCCGAGGGTACAGACAACCCTTTCAGCCCGGCCCAGTCCAGTCCGTCGTACTCGCCCTGAGGGTTCGGATCATACCGACAACCATCAAAAATACTTTTTTGCTCAAAAAACGATTCTGCTCTCAGCAGTCTCCGTGCCTCGTGCCTGGGCGGTCCCGTCATGCGGAGGCATTGCGGATCCCGAAAGGCTAATGGACAGGCGCCGCGGAGCCTAGCACGGCGGTGGCTCGGCTCTCGCTGTCCTCTTGTGAAGTTGTGAAGCGTCGAGCCCTCACCCTTCCTCCTTGGAGCGTTGCAAGCTCGCACGTGCTGGCAGCGCTGGCCCGGCCGCGCGCTCCGCATATCTCCAGAGAGCAGGCAAAGCATGTGAAAGCTTGGTGGGCGAGAAGGAATCGCTTCGCTGCGTGGCTGACGCCGACCACCGACTCTGCTGGCATCGCCCGGGTGCGAGATTCTCCACACGCTACCCTGCAAGCACGTGAAAGGCGTCAGGTACGCGACGGTACGCGACGGTGCTTTCTCTTATTTGTGGAAGCTGGGGTAAGGCGAAAACGAAAGACCAAGACATGTACAAGTGATTTGCGAGGCGGCCTTCGGGCCTTCCAGAAGAAGCATGCGCACGCCACCGAGCCGCGTTCTCTCTGCAAAGAAGGACGCCTCTGATCCTTCAAAGTCCCCAAGGGTCGCGGCGGCGGCGGCGGCGGCGGAAAAGTCCATCAAGGTTGTCAGTCGGCGCTTGGTGTTGTTGGTTGTTGGTGAGGAGCGTCTCCGCTGGGGGGCATTGAGCTGGTACCCGGTGACGTGGGATGGCGGCGGACCCGCGACCCCAACGTACCTCGAGGTATCCACACCCGGGTACACACGGATTGGAGTGGTCTCATAATCTCGCCAAGGTCTCGGAGGACTCAGGAGCGCGTCCGTCGTCTGGCGACACGTGACCCGCTGTGGTGCGCCGAGGAGAGAGCGAGTGTGGAACTCGCACGAAGGACACGAGCCACAGGGCTGTCTTGCGCGCACGGCAAGCCACCGCGGCTGACTGACAGGAGGTGCAAGGAGGAATGCTCGGTGAGATAGGATGTGTGAGATGGGTCTCAGGCCTACCTTGTTCTCAACGCAGTCGAGCGTGCCAGGGAGAGATGGATTCGCGGTATCGTCTGTCTGCCTGCCTTTCTTCGCTACGCCTCTTGGCTCTCCAGGTCTCCAGATCCTTTCGCGGAGACATGGAAATAGTATCCCACGGAGGCAGCAGAGCATCTGGGGTATCCGCGGCTCGTTCCCTCTCCACAGATCGTCGCCTTGGGAAAGGGAAGCACGGCAGGCGGGAGAAGAGTGAGAGAAGATCACGTATTCGGCCCTAAGTGGGTTTGTGTGGACTATCTCGCGTCTCGGAAATTCCACCAACAAATTGGCATCCAAGAGGACAAGTGTTATCGGCCGTTGGCGATAAATCGCTAGATCAGGGCGTCCAGTCGATTATTATAAGCGAACGCTCGCTACACTACGCTCTCAGTAATTATTGCTGCTGGCGAACCATTTAGGCTGTGGGACAACTCCTGAAGTCGCCAGAATGCTTGTCGGGCCTATTCCTCCACAGAGCGTGGGGGTTCCAGAAGCTCTTCCCGTCCACAAATCGTGAAAGTCACCAACACCGCCACTACTCTTGGTTTGACTCCAGCGTAGACGACGGCGCGACACCCCATGTGGAGGAGGCGCGGTCTGGGCATTCGTTGTAGCACAGTTGTGATATGTCGCGGCTTGCGTGGCCGACCCTCTTGACTAGGCAGTAGTTTCAATTGTTTGTGAGGATTGGCAAACGGATTCGATTGATCGACTCAGACGCCTGATCGACCGACCGTGTGACATGTCAATGCGTGGTCTGGCCTTCTCGTCGGTCACAGTTGTTTTCTGAGCGACGGGGAGCTATTGGAATTGCTGATGGCTATACTCATACAAAAGAGGGACATGTTCGTAGATCTCTGATGCGGATGTCATAGCAAGACTACGTGTAGACAAGATGTCAAACGCTGAAGGAGCCATTTCTCCAGCCTGTACAACCACACTAGCCACTGATATGGCTGCACATCTTGTGCAACGTTTCTCCAGGCCCAGCCGGCTCCGCGCGGAGCACTACTAGACAGTGGAGAAATATGGGTGAAGCGCGTGTGATAACCCAGGGGATGATAGTCTGGTGCCACTGCGAACGAGTCGCTGTCCCGTATCGAAAGAGATTACGTGCCGTGTTCCCAAGACATCTAAGTGGGTTGAATGTGGATGGAGGCTACGTAGGACAAACGGGTGTTGTTGATCATCACTGCAGCAGTGCAGCCCATACCAGAAGGCGCTCATGCCACGAGAACGACAACACCGCGTGACTGTTGTATTGAAGGCAACACCCCACGAGCAAAGCACGTTGTACGCCTTCATCCCACCTCCTTACGGGCTGATGGCTGCGAGCATCGAGGAAGGCCAGCTTGGCCAGAGCCGCTGAGACGTCACGAAGACGAAACACGTGCTTGGATCCTTATCTTTGACAACGTGCCAACGCCCAGCACAGCCTGTGGTCGGGCGACCCGTCAAAATGTTCTGATTGTGGTATCATAGGGGCGTGATGTGGCGTCTAATGCCAGCATGCTACATCTTGTAGCCGTGTCCAGAGCAGGCCGGCACGGTGAATAACAACTACGACAGTCCAGCTCGTGGGATATATCCAGTAGTTCTTCACATGCCCAATCTTGGTGATTCTTCGGTAAGAAATCCATAGCAGACAAGGTGCCGAGAAACTACCTCTCGTCGTCCGCCCCAGAGCATTCACTCCACGGCAGACCCGCTTTTCTCTCCAGCCCGCAAGAGAAATCGCATGCTATCGGTGCCTTCGCGGTGCGGCGATACCCACCGGAAGCAGAATACAATACTGGCGGGCTCGCGCGCTGCTCTGCCCTCGAGCACACCCACCTGCTGCCTCTCGCCCTCACCACAAGCCGCCGAGAACATAATTTTTCTGCGCGCCCAACAAAGTCACTGAAACTGCTATCGCCACTGCTGACGCTACTATCGCACTCTCTCGCCCTTGAGACGCATTTGCTTCACCCGACTCGGTCTCCAGATCTGCAGAGTGACTCTGGGGAACACGCCCCGGTACAGCGTGCATCGCCCGGGCATACAGCCATCCATCCATACATCCCTTTATCCAGCACCAGCAAAGCAAAGGCAGCGCCACGCCGGGCTCTCTTTCGAAACAGCCACCGCAGCAGCAGCCGGCACGCACGCACGCACGCACACGCCCGCACGCACGACGCAGGAACAGCCGGGAGACGGACTCGCTCGCTCGCTCGCCCAAATCGATTTTGATCCCCAGCTCTTATCGTCCGTTCGTCATCCTGGAATTGTGGGCCCTTTGGAAGTCTATTCCGGCGTCCAATTTTTGCGCCTAAGCCTGCCTCCCCGCCCTCCTCCACTGCAGTCGCCTCGCTTCCGCACGCGCATCACTCTGCCTTCCCTTACCGCCCACCAGCCAGCCTTCGCGCATACTACCTCATGCTCTCGAACCTGCTGAATCCCGAGCGCAGTCCTCAACCGCCCTCACTGCACCAGCCTGCCTCCACGCCCACCGACTCCGCCGTCGCCGCCCAGCAACTCCTCCTCCAGCAACAGCAGCACAGCGCGCCCGCGTCGCAGACTTCCTCGGGCTTGTCCTCGCAGCAGCCCAGCCAGCCCAACAGCCAGCCCGGCACGCCTATGGCCGCCGCTGCCATGACCATGCCGACAATGGGAGCAAACATGCAAAACTCAGACGAAAACCGCCCCGATCTGCCGCGCCCTTACAAGTGTCCGCTGTGCGACAAGGCCTTCCACCGCCTCGAGCACCAGACCCGCCACATCAGGACGCACACTGGCGAAAAGCCGCACGCCTGCCAGTTCCCTGGCTGCACCAAGCGCTTCAGCAGATCAGACGAATTGACGCGTCACTCGCGCATCCACAACAACCCCAACTCTCGTCGCGGCA
>Ga0265797_10011328_pt1 | contig 11189 bp, 10 predicted proteins | sample P2T30metagenome_FD_192433 | JGI IMG/M metagenome (GOLD analysis project Ga0265797, IMG submission 192433) | Plant litter microbial communities from East Loma Ridge, Irvine, California - P2 T30 | ecosystem: Environmental > Terrestrial > Plant litter > Unclassified | place: USA: California... | reverse complement strand
TCCGGGAAGGTTTCGGCGAAGCAGGCAGCCAGGGCCAGGGTGCGTACGTGCCCAAGGCCCGCCATCGCGATGGCATCGTCGAGTGACGTTACACCACGCGCAGCGCCGAAGCGGGCGCTATTGGCCAAGCGCATCAGTTTGGCGGTGAGGGCGGGGTCGCGTGCAATGATCGCGCTGATTTGGGTGGCCGACGCATCCTCGTCATCGAGCGTTTTGATCAACGCGTGCGCGACTTCTGAAATGACGGGCAATTTTACTGCATGAAAAAAAGACGATAACTCGCTCATGATAATTCTCCAACAGAACATCGCCGCTGCGACAGGTTGACGTCGCGCGATGGAATGACATTGAAATTTCACGATAGCATAGTTGTTTCTCTTGGGAACTAGCCGGGGAAATTATTTCCTGGGCCGGACACAAGGATCGCGGATGCCAGAAAGCCCGCTTGGTCTAGTCTATGCGGTAAGTACCTTTGCGGCCAGCATCGCCTCGATAACGCATGCACTTGATCTTGGTATGACGGTGTTCGTCGCTAGCCAGTTGTTACCTGGCGGCTGCGCCATGAGCCATTGCCCGCGAAGTATTTTCCTGCCTGTAAGTACGCTTCGGGTGAATGACCAGCCGCTTGACCAGGTCTTCCAGCGCTTTGCTATGGTACAGGTCCATACACTTCAGGAAATCGAACCTGACTCCCTTGATTTCCGATTCGACGAGCGGATTGGCATAGTCCCGCGCCAGATAGCGGTTCACCAGCGACTTGACCGCATCGGGACTCTTCTCCATATCGAAGTAGGTCCAATCACGCAAGGCACTGGCACTGCTTCCAGCATCAGTGGCCGCACCGGTTTCATTCCGGTAAGCCTGTGTCATACAGGTTGCCAGCACCATGTCCTTATAATTTTGCGCATAGGTGCGGGCGCCAGCCTGTGGAGAAATGCGGACTTGAACGGAGGCGTGGACTGTGAATGACAGCAATGTGGAGGTGACCAGCGCCAGGCGCAACGGGATCGACTTCATCGCAAGCTCCAAAAGTTCGCACGGTCAGTGCGATATTTCGCTTCCGGCTCATTGAAATAACAGTGGTCATAGCAGGATTGGCCGTTGAAAAGGGTGGCATGCCCCTGCGCATCCGACCAGCCAGATACCTCAAACAGGATGACCCCTTTTTTGCCAACCAACGTGCCGCCGCCGGAAGCGGGATATTTCACAACCTCAGCTTTGCCCCATTACTGTTTCAAAAAACCAATCAGGTCCCGTACACGGAAGAAGTATTTTCGCCCGTCCGCCCCGGATACTGTCTGTCCATGGATGTTCGGAATCATCAGGCCTGCCTCGCCAAGGATATAACTCCTCCGCACGGCGCACGTGTTATTCCAGCGCTGTGCGACAGTGGAATTATTAATATTCTTCTCAACATTTCCCCCTATTACCTTTGCTACCCTGGCGCCCGAATTGATGGGGTCATAAATTCGATGCGAAGCTGCCCATGCAGCAATAAAGGAGGGGCGAGGCATGTTGTTCATCCTTGGTTGGGATTGCGTCGGATTGGTCGTTGTGGCGTCTGCGGAGAATCACGCAGCCATCGGCCGCCTGCTGGTCCCAACGCATGGTACAGGCAGGCCGTGGCGATTATCCGCAATCCGTGCAGATCGGACTGGACGCTTGGCAAACCAATGATTCGCTCGCGTTGATGAAACAGGCCCGCCGACAGAATTCTCCCTTCTATCCGCTGCGTGAACGTCTCATCCGCCTTGCGCAATACTTTCCTCACGGCTGTTTCGCGGACGATGCTTCGGTGACCTGACCCGGCCTAGACACATGAGCTTGCCGTGCTGTATTGATGGATAAGCGAAGTGGACATTGACAGGCGCCGAGGCATGCGAATTCCAAAAACGACAACGCCAATCACGATTGATTGGCGTTGTGCAAGGTATGTTCTTGGTGGCCCGGGGCGGAATCGAACCACCGACACAAGGATTTTAATCCTCTACTCCACCAACTGTGCGGCTAAGCCAAGGGTGAGAGTTGATCCGCGAGCAAGATGGTGCTAAAGGTAACTTCGGGGGAGCGCAGGAACACATGTTCACTGGCCGGCAAAATGAGGTGGTCGACGGCGAACTGGTTGTGCAGTTGCAGGCAATTCATAAAGAATCGAACTACCGCTACCGAGCTTGTTCAGGTTAACCGGATCGCAGCGTGGATTAGCCCAAGCGGAGACGAATTCTGTTTGAGGCGATCGTGCGGGGAGGAGGGGCCCTGATGACGTGGTAATGTTGCCGAAATCAGAAACTGCATTTGTGTCAAAACCAAAGCTTATACTCGTTTCATGCCTAAAGGATTTTTAGGAATCTCTGATGTGAAGCCTACCGTATGCCGCAGAGCTAGCTGAGAAGGTCGTTGGGGCATCCGGGGCTTTGCGTCAACTGTGATCGATATGCTTACAGTGAATTTTTAAGAAAATCAAATTTTAGCCAGCTTTTTGCGTCTTACTGGACTCTTCCGATGTGATGCAATGTTGAATTCATCCCCAGTCATGGCATATATGTCTTTGAAGCGCAAAGCGTTATTTTTGCTCATTCGCTCTATTAAAAATGATTTTTCGCATTCTACAAATTGAACGCTAAGATTTTTTCCGGTTACTGTCAAGCCTTGTTCACTCAAACGCTTTTGTAGAACGTTATAAGCTTTGGTTATTCCAAAGTTTAAAAAATCGCCGTTTGATAATCTTAATTTGAGTGAAGACGATTTAATCGCCGCGCCCAAATTTCCAAATCTGTCTTCGTTGATAAGAATCTTCTCGTCCTCGGACGCAACCTCATTTGATAGCATTCGCTCCCAAGCTTGTAAGAGTATCTCTATCGCAATATCTTTACCTGCGACCTCATTGGAGTCGTGCGCTCGTCTTGCGAGGATGAAAGCAGCAGCATCAGCAGTTGATTGATCTGCACCAAGAATTATAGATCCTAAACGGCTGACGTTTGCTAGAAAAACCTGTTTGTTGGGTGCGCTGCCTATAATAAGTACGTCTAAGGGCACCAAACTGTCCAGTGGCTTCTTGGATAGTTCGAAGTTAAGTTCGCCCGATAAGGCTAATATTTGTAGTAATTCAAAGCTGATTTTGATGTTGTTTTGTTTGCGAAATTTTGCATATATTACTTTTAGGTAGTTGGAATCGCCTGCTTCTATAAGGAAATTGCATATCTCCTCATTTAAAGCAAAACTTAATTCCGAAATCTGTTCGTCTGTAATATCGGTGAGTGAATTAATATAGGAGGCAACCAAGAATTCTTGGAATGATCGGTGCGCAAAATACAGGAAACTAGAATCTTTTTCTTCAGTTAATGATGAGACTAAATATTCCATCCGTTTTGCGCGCCAATCAATGGCTTGACCATCAGAAAGGCCTTCAAAGAGCGCTGTCGGAACCTCTTCGCGACTGAAAGTGCCTTGAGACACGCCCTGCCGAGTCCATGCCCACCATGCTAAATTTCTAAGAAATTTGTGTCGATCAGCAGCAGGAATGATGCTTCTTGCTCTTTTTTCCTGATCTCGATGAATAACTTCGCGAACAAAGTCACGATAGAGACTGTAACGGTTGGCTTTTTTAAAAGAGTAACTTGGATCAGCCGCTAAAAGCCCTACGATACGTGCTTGCACTGGTCTCTGAAGAATTTCGTCATTTAAATCATTGGTAACTTCGGAAATTCGTCGTGATCGCGTTTCTTCATCCATAAGGGCGGGGTTACGGTGTTTTAGGAATCCGTTTAGAAAGCGAATTTGCTCATCTGGTGTGAAAAATGCTAATTTTTTTTCCTGCCATGCCGGAAAGTCACTGTCTGTAAAATCCTGGTCTGCAACTCTGTTCAGGCCGCGAATGAGTAAATCACTTGATTCTGACGTAAAGGCATTCGGACGGCCTAAGAGCAGTACTTTCGAGTTCTGAGCGCGCAGCTTGTTGAACTCACGAAAATTGGCTCGAAAGTCATGCTCCGTCATAGCATGTTTCATTTCATCAAAACCATCGAGAATAATCAGCAGCCGGCCAGCATAGTTTAACTGCATCAAAGCTTTGTATGAGTAATTTTCCAATGAAAATCGAGAGGTGAAATGTTTTCCAAATAGGCCCGCTAACTCTGTTTCGTGAACTACCTGACCTAATGGGATAAGTATCGGCAAGCGTTCGTTGGCAGGGCTTTTAATATACTTCTGGGCTTGTGCAGAAGCAATTCGCTTCGCTAGACTACTCTTCCCGATGCCATAACCGCCGAGAACTGCCATTCCGGTATCGCCGAATTCTTTTGAATTAATCCAAGCGTGAACCGAATTGTATGCAATATCGTTTTCATTTTGGAAGCGACCTTCGACATAATACTTATGGACTTCATCAGATGTAAATTCATCAGCAAGCGCTTTTACATAAGGTTCCAGTCCAACAAGCCAACTCTCCAAATCGCTTAGTGTCATAAATCTTAGCGTGCGAGATTTTTCAATAAATTGTCTGGAAGCCGCACCTACTGGATGGTTTGAAACAATGAGTAGCAAGTTTATCTCATTATTATCTAGCGCGCTCTGGTAATTTCCTACAATGCTAATTAAATCGCCTGTCTGTAAAGCTCGTGAATATTTCTTGCACTCGACTGCGATTGTTACACGTTTGCCCAGTTCCATCATAGTAAAAACTACATCGGCATTCTTCCAACTTGCTTTCCCTTCAGGACGAGCATCCGGAAATTTGCATCGGAGGAGAGCTAATACGTGATCTCGAAAATCGTTGCCGATGGTAGTTGTGTTCATTTTTTAATCCGGGGCTGAGGAAGCAACACTTTAAGGGAGAAATGTGGATGGCGCAATCAGAATGTCGGACAGTGGTTCCGCGCAAAAGTGATTTGAGAAGTAGAATCTCCTACTTTAGGCAGAGAACGCTTAAATGAAGACGTCCTGTTTCAACGACGATCAGTCTATCGCCATTCTCAAGCAGGTTGAAACCGGAACTTCCGTTCCAGAGCTTTACCGCGAGCACGAAACCAGCAATGCCACGCTCAAGATAAGCGCACTAAACTTGATCGTGTGAACAAGGCACTGAGATCATTGCCGAGACGCTCAAAGAATGGCAGCGCCGGCTCAACGGTGAGTGCTGGCGCAGTGAGCTGCAAAAGAGCGGTAAGTTACTGCCATGCAAGCGTGCCGAGAGTTTGCATCAGCCAGGCATTCTACCTTCACAAGATTAGCCGGACGCGAGAAAAGGCCTGCCTGCTGACTGGCTGGTGCAGTTGAAGAACGACCGAGCATTTGAGGGTTCCGGATCTGCTTCCTGCGCGTCGTCGAAAAATTTCAGTGGATCACAGAAGGTGTACCGGTTGTGCGGCAACTGCGTTGAATCTGCGAATCAAAAAAAAGCCATTCCACTAACTAATGCGTGAGAATCCGCTGCCAGTGTATGTGCCAACCGCGTTCAATCAGAGCCGGTCGAGGGACCTCATGCATGGTTAGCCTGCCGACCAACGCAGCATTCGATTGTTTAACGTCATTGGTAATTCAATCGTGAACTACCGGCCCAACATGGCACTCGGTGGCAGCACGCTAAAACAGAAAATTGCGCTACTTTTAGCAAACTCTGAAAATTGGGATCACCGCTGCTTGGGGTGGATGAAACAGCGATCGGGAGTACCATAGTCGTGTCGGACTTAGGAATGTGCTTGATTACCGGAAATCGACCGGAGCCGAGGATTATGAATCCTAGAAACGACAACGCCCACTTCGATGAGTGGGCGTTGCGTAAACTATATTCTTGGTGGCCCGGGGCGGAATCGAACCACCGACACAAGGATTTTCAATCCTCTGCTCTACCAACTGAGCTACCAGGCCAAGAGCGCGCAATTATAGCAGCGTTTGTGGCAAGCAGACAATCCTTCCGCGCCGATCCTCAACCCTTGCTGCTGATCCGCCGCGCATGATCCCGCTCGAGCGCCAGGCGCAGGTCGCGCCGGCCTTTGGCTTCCTCGAAGCGGCGCACTTCGTCCGGTGTCGACGGCACCAGCGGTGGAATCGAGGCCGGCTTCTTGTCGTCGCCCACCGCCACCATCGTGAAGAAGCAGCTGTTCACATGGCGGACGGCCTTGCTGCGGATGTCCTCGGCAATCACCTTGATGCCGATTTCCATCGAACTGCGGCCTGTATAGTTCACCGCGGCCAGGAAAGTCACCAGTTCACCGACGTGGATCGGCTGGCGGAAGGTCACCTGGTCGACGCTCATCGTCACCACATAGCGCCCGGCATAGCGGCTGGCGCAGGCGTAGGCTGCCTGGTCGAGCAATTTCAGGATGGTGCCGCCGTGCACATTGCCGGAGAAATTGGCCGTGTCGGGTGTCATCAGCACTGTCATGCTGAGCTGGTGGGAGGGCAGGTTCATGGGTCAATCAATACAAGTGGCTGGGCGAGTGCTGATGTTGCCTTAGAAACTGCCGCGCGGCAAGGTCAGCCGTGGCCGTCGTGATCTGCTACCCCGGCGGCAAAAAGATAGCCCGACAAACGCGCTGACCGAAATACCCATAAAATCGTGGCATCACCATGCAAACCCGCTAGGCTCGGCAAATGAACAGCGAACTCCCATACCAAGGTGGATCGGTGCAGTGGCACCTTGGTCCCGTTATCGATGCATTGCGCACCTCGCGCGAGTCGACCCACAATATCCGGCACCAGGGGCGCGTGCGCGAGCTCCCGTCGCGCGATGTGCTGCGCCAGATCGTCGATGGCCTGTCGGCCGCGCTGTTCCCCACGCATTACGGGCGCCCCGACCTGAACGACGAGAGCATCGACTACTACGTCGCCGATACGCTCAACGTCGCGCTTGACCGCCTGGTCGAGCAGGTGCGGCGCGCGCTGCGCTTTTCGCCAGCGGCGCCGTCCGAACTGACCGGTGCGGACGCCCAGCGTGAAGACCTCGTGCTGGCCGAGCGCGCCCGCGCGATCACGCGCGAGTTCGCGGCCAGGCTGCCTGACTTGCGCGCATTGCTGGTGTCGGACGTGCAGGCCGCGCTCGCAGGCGACCCGGCCGCCACCTCGGTGGCCGAGATCATGCTGTGCTATCCCGGCACCATCGCCATCCTGTACCACCGCATCGCGCATTGCCTGACGCGCCTGGGCGTGCCGTTCCTGGCGCGCGTGGTGGCCGACATCGGCCACTCGCTCACCGGCATCGACATCCACCCCGGTGCGCAGATCGGTGGCAGCTTCTTCATCGACCACGGCACCGGCGTCGTGATCGGCGAAACCGCGATCCTCGGCGAGCGCGTGCGGCTGTACCAGGCGGTTACGCTCGGCGCCAAGCGCTTCCCGGTCGATGACAGCGGCGCTCTCGTCAAAGGCATTCCACGGCATCCGATCGTCGAAGACGACGTCGTCATCTATGCCGGCGCCACGATCCTGGGCCGGATCACCATCGGCGCCGGGTCGACCATCGGCGGTAATGTCTGGCTCACGCAGAGCGTCCCGCCGGGCAGCAATGTGTCGCAAGCGCAGATGCGTAATACCTGAACATCCGGCGATGACGATTCTGCTGGTACCCGGCTACATGGCCGATGACACGCTGTGGGCCGACCTGCGCGCGCCGCTCGCGCCATTCGGCCCGCTCGTGCATGCCGACCTGCGCCACGACACATCGCTCGAAGCAATGGCCGCGCGCGTGCTGCGCGATGCGCCGCCGTCGTTCATCCTTGTCGGTTTTTCGATGGGCGGCTACGTCGCGCGCGAGATCGTGCGCCAGGCGCCTGAACGGGTAGAAGCGCTGGCGCTGATCGCGACCTCGACCCGGCCCGATACCGATGCAGTCAAACAGGGCAAGCGCGCGGTGGCGCGCTCGGCGCCGTCGGTGTCGTTCGCGGGCCTGAGCCGTACCGCGATCGCCACGTCGCTGCATCCTAAGGATGCGGACGATGAGGCGCTGATCGAGCGCGTGCGCCAGATGGGTGTGCGGCTGGGGGCGGAGGCGTTTCGTAACCAGTCGATGGTCGAGCGGCCCGGTGACCTGCATCTGCTGGACCAGATCCGCTGCCCGACGCTGATCGTCGCGGCCCGGCATGATCGCTTGCGCAGCCTTGAAGAATCGCAGGAGCTGCATGCGGGGATTGCCGGGTCAACCTTTGCCGTCATCGACCGCAGCGGCCACATGATCCCGATCGAAGCGCCGCAGGCGCTGGCCGATGTGCTGGTGCCGTGGCTGGAAAGCGTGTCAGCCTTGCGCGCCGGCTGAACGACTACGCTGTGGCGGGCGCGACTTTCTCGCACCAGCCGTGCAGGCCGCGGATCGCGTCTTCCTTGTGCTTGGCCTCGATCTCGATCCAGGGCGCCTGCAGGTAGGAAGACGGCATCACCGAAATCAGGTCGGAGTGCTGGCGGTCGTTGAAACCTTCGCGCCCGTTCGAGATGTGCACCAGCTGGTGCGCAGGATCGGGCCAGGTGGCGCGGGCCTTGGCCAGCGTCTCGGCCACGCTCGGGTGGTCGTAGCTGTCGAGCTTTTCATGAACAATGTGGTGGTGGGCGTCGAACACCATTGGCACACCCGCGCGTACGCAGACGGCGTGGATCTCGTCGGCGCTGTAGGCGTATTCGTCATTCTCCAGACACAGGCGGCTGCGGATTGCCTCGGGCAGTTCGGCGATGCGGGCCACCAGCTGGTCTTCGCGGTCCGATTTGCCGCCGTGGATTTCCAGCAGCGCCCAGGGCGAGCGCGGCTGCTCCAGCAAATCCATGATGTCGGCGTGCATCTGCAGGATCTTGACGCTGTTGGCGACGACGTTCTCCGAGTCCGAGCTCAGTACCACGAACTGGTCGGGATGCATCACGAGGCGGATGCCGCGCTCGGTCGCGCGCCGGCCCGAGCGGCCCAGCGTTTCCTTGAACTTTTGCAGGATCGCCAGGCCGAACGGCTCGTCGGCGAACGGGAAGATCGACGACGGCATCCGGTACAGCTTGATGCCTTCGCGCTCGCAGTAGCGCAGGGCGTTGTCGAGCGTCTGGATATTGTCGCGGTAGATGTCTTCCAGCGCGCGCTGCTGACCTTCTTCGGACAGGTCGAGCAGGCGCTTGCGCGTAATGGTGCGATACCGCACCTCTTTCGAGACGGTGATGCAGACAAGGCCGAGGTGTGGTTGCGTGGCGATCAGGGTCATGGTGCAGGCAAGTCTAGCCGAAGCAGCGTTGACGAAGAGCGCGTCCGGGTTCGGAACCAGGGTCGAAAGCGGGGCAGGGCGCGTTACTGTCACCTTACCGCGGCGTGCCGAACACCTGGGTCCAGTAAATGATGCCAGCCTGCCGGTCGGCCGTGACGCCGTAGGCCGCGCCCATTTCGGTGAAGTCCGCTTGCATGATGTTGGCGCAATGCCCCGGGCTGTCGATCCAGCCGTCGACCGCTTCCTGTGGCGAGTGCTGGCCGAAGGCGATGTTTTCGCCCAAGCGGTGCCAGCGGTAACCGGCGCGCGTGGCGCGCTCGGCCGGGTCGCTGCCGTCCTGTGCGTAGTGGTTGAAGTAGCGGCGGGTCGCCATGTCGTGGCTGTGGGCCAGCGCAGCCTCGCCCAGCACCGCGTTCCATTGCAAGGGCGGCGCCGCTGCAAATGCGCGGTCGCCACACATGCGGCCGCTGGCGCGTGCAAGGTTGACCGCCTCGAGGATGGCGCGGCCGGCGTCGCGCCAGTCCGGGTAGGTGGTCGATGGCAAGGGCGGTGCCGGGCGGGCCAGCACGACAGTCCAGGTCGTACCTTCGCGGTAGCTGCCCACGGCCGAGAATTGTTCGCTGCGCAGCACCTTGCAGTACTTCTGCTGCAGCACCTTCATGGCGGCCACGGCATCGTCCGGGCCGGTAACGTCGACGGAATCCGCGTTATCGGCGGCGTAGCCGGCCTGCGCCAGGGCCGATTCGATGAAGGTCCCGAAGCCGATCCGGATCTGCGCCAGGGCCGGCTCGGCGATCAGCGGCGTCACCGGCGCGACGGGTGCGCCGTCGCAGTCGGCCGGTTTGGCGCGGTAGGCATTGATCAGTGCTGCCAGTGGATCGGCAGCAAGGGGCTGTGCCCAGGCTGGCGCGATCTGTGTCAGCAGGCCGAACCCGAAGAGGGCAGCGCGCATGACCGATCGCTTCACCAGAAGGTTACTGCCCAGATTGCGGCGCCACCGTGTGCTGGGTGAGCACGAGTTTCGAGGTGTCCAGGCCCTGGGCCTTCAGGCGTGCCAGCAAGGCGTTGTATTCGGCCGGAGCGACCTGGGGCGTGCGCGACAGGATCCACAGGTACTCGCGCTTGGGTTCGCTCACGGCGGAGAGCTGGTACTTGTTGTCCAGATCGATCACCCAGTAATCGCCCCACACCATCGGGATGAACGACAGGATCGCCGGTGCGAAGCGCACCTCGAGCTTGGGCGACGTGGCTGCGCCCGGCTGACGCGCGACGCCTTCGGCGGTATCGACCTTGCCGTCGGCCGTGCGGCAGCGGTTGATCACCTTGACCCGGCCGTCCTTGTCGAGGTTATAGGTGGCGCTGGTGTCGCCCACACATTTCTTCTGGAATTCGTTTGGGAACTTGGCGATTTCGTACCAGACGCCCATATAGCGGGGCACCGCGAGCGATTCGATCGGCTGCAATGGCTTGGCAGCGTCAGCAGCCAATGCCGACCCGGCGCAGAGGCCAGACAGGGCGAGCGTGGCGCACGCGGCAAGGAACGATGGCTTGGCAAACATGGGAACCTCTTGTGATCTTCAAGGCTCCCAGAATAATGACAAAGCCGCCATGATGTCGCATGGTTTACAGCACCACGCCATCACACCTTGCGCACGAACTCCGTCTTCAGGCTCATGGCGCCGAAGCCATCGATCTTGCAATCGATATCGTGGTCAGCATCGACCAGGCGGATGTTCTTGACCTTGGTGCCCTGCTTGATCACGCCGCCCGAGCCTTTTGGCTTGAGGTCCTTGATCACGGTGACGGTGTCGCCGTCCTGAAGAATGTTGCCCGACGCATCTTTGTAGACGCGCGCGGTCTCAGCGGTAGCAGCACCCGCGATCGGCCACTCGTGCGCGCATTCCGGGCAGACGTACTGGCCGGCGCCGTCGTCATAGGTGTAGGCCGATTGGCAGAGGGGGCAGGGCGGAAGGGTATGCATGAGTGGCCTTGGAATGCAAAAACGCCACTCGGTGGTGGCGT
>Ga0265797_10011327_pt1 | contig 11190 bp, 10 predicted proteins | sample P2T30metagenome_FD_192433 | JGI IMG/M metagenome (GOLD analysis project Ga0265797, IMG submission 192433) | Plant litter microbial communities from East Loma Ridge, Irvine, California - P2 T30 | ecosystem: Environmental > Terrestrial > Plant litter > Unclassified | place: USA: California... | reverse complement strand
GTAATGCGTTGGCGAGCGACTCGCGGTCGTTGTGATGTTCGAAATAGATTCCGGATTTGTACTTGTCGATTATAGACAAGTCTCCGCGGAGGAGCCGACGGCATGGTCCACAATACAAGCTGTCGGGCATGATCCGAGACGCAAACGAGATTCGTATCGCAAGGGATGAGACATGAAATCTGTGTCTGAAAGCCGGTGCAAACAGCATGATGTTGTTGCCTAGACGAGTGTGACGGATGACGTCATACGCTTACGTGAGGCCATCAACTCTTCCAGGTTCCACTGCAGCTGTGGCGTAATCCGTGAATGATTCAAGCCAGGGTTACATAAGCCGGCACTCATGGGTGTGAGATGGTCTTGAGGGCGACATCGAGACTAGTCTCTTCGCACCTCCCACCTCCTCTCAACTGTAATAGCATGACCCGAATCTTTCGCCGCCCTCTCCCTATCATGTTTATACACCGGCGAAACACGCACAACCTGACAAGTCTTGACCGGCTGCAGTTCAATCTGCGAAGAAGCATCGTTGTCATCCACCAACTCAGAGAACGTCGCCGTCGGATCGTTATGTCTCCTGCTCCCTTTCTTCGAGAAGAGACTAGTCTTCTTGCTACTGTCGTAGTCGAAACTGGATCGCGTGCCGTTGTTTGACTTGCTGAACAAAGGTCGCATGAGGGGAATGCATGCCAGGACGATTGCGACGGCGGGCTCGAGGCCGGAGAGGAGCGTGGCGAGTACACCGGTGTATGTCATGTCCATGAAGTCGAGACCGGGGAGAAGCGTTTGGCGGTATATGGTGATGGCCCAGGTACTGCGCGACAAGTCAGCATGGGTTCAGTGGGGCTCTATGGGCGAGAGCGTGTACTCACCCTACTCCAATGCTGAGGAGAGCCATCGCAGCCAAATTCCTTCGCCATGCCAGTCGCAGCTTATACAAGTATGGCATTGGTAATAGGATCATCACGGCGTCTGTGATGAGGTTGATGACACCCATTGCGAAGTAGAAGTTTGGTTGGCTACCGCATGTTCCAGGCAAGTTGAAGTTCCAGTTCTTCGCCAGCGGCCGGCATATCGCGAGAGCTGCGATCACATCTGCGATGTTCCAGGTTATGATGACAGCGCCGAGGATACGGGCCCATTGCACCATGGAATCCATTGGTATCAGTGTCGTGTACATTGAGAGGACCGACAGTTTGCTGAAGCACACGGTTGCATTCCACAGTATCGCAAAGGACATGATTCCCTATGGCATGGCATGTTAGAGCCGGCAAACGCGAGAGGAAAGTCAGAGGTCTTACCTTGAAGAAGAATGTTGCTGTTCCAGGCCCAATGCGCTGATAGATATCAAGGGTATGGAAGCCAAAGCCGCCATAGGTAACTAGCGAAATACAACAAGCGTGGAGTGTAGTGTTGCATACCTGGCAGATTTGTTAGCATAGAGATGTTTCGCTTCCCAGTCTTGACTGACTAAGGCGGCAAGAATGCAATAATCGCTGTAATCGATTCGATTGGCGATCCTTTTGGCTGCTAGTCGCAGACCCACGGCGACAATGACCATCAAGATAGAGATGGAGGAAGTCACGAGGATGCAGACTTGTTGCCCATTCTCGATGGGAATCGTATCGGTCATTGCAATGGGTTCGCGTAGTAAGGTTGTGGCGTGGAAATGCCCGAGCGGCGTGTGGACTCGTTCGAAACAGACGCAGCTGGACCCGACAACGGGAAACGTATGATGAAAAGAAAGTCATGTACAGTATTCTTACGCCTGTATGCACAGACATGACCTCAAAGTGTTCCGAAGGAAGTGCTTCCTAGCTATCATCTGAGATTAGCTTCGTCAAAACGCACGTTCTCACATTGACCCAATGACTGGGGCCTGACGATCAACATCCAACAGCGGCATGCGATATCCTAACGATCAATGCGGGCGATATCGCATACTCTGCCCCTGCATGTTACGTATACACAGGAGGACCGTTGCCGCTTAGTCGTGATCCCGTGGGGGCCTGGTTTCCACCATTGGAGGCGCGACATTCGAAAAGAACGGTGGTCAACTTCCTACGCACACTCCCTACAACAATTTTCTGGTCGCCCATGCATTTCAGCTGCGACGCATATCGAATATCTCGAGCTTGCTTGCCCAATATTGGATGATATGTGTTTGGCGAATAGCGCAATAAGAGCATGCGAATAGCGCAGGAAGCTGCCCCTCCATGAGCGTTGTGAAGGGAAAAGCATTGGCAGCGCGGTCCTCTTTTGTGCGAAGGATCGTATTCCCTGTACATACCTATGTGAAGTCACATCGGAATCGCTCTGGGCCCCACACTTAGCGTGCCCCCACTTCCTGTTCGGTAGCTGGTTGGGAACCGCGCTGCATTGCCAAGCCAGCGCGGACACGCATCGTCGGCTGTTTGTAGCCTGCGGCACGGTTTCGCGAAGGTCGGATAGGTAGTATTCAGCGAGCTTGGAGTAACGTAGGCGTCGTAAAACGAACGGAGTGTCGTCGTTGCAAGGTGAAAAAACATCGCGCACCTGGACCCTGAGGGAGGAATTGTACTCAGGTATGGAGCCCGTGGATGTCGACTCCCGCAAATGTCTAGTTCGAACGGCAATGGAAGCGTTAGCCGCGCCAACTCCTGCAGCTACCGAATCCTCCGTAAAACGGCTCGGAGAAATGATAGGAAAAAGCAAGTACTCCTTCTTTGAGCATGTGAGTAGCTACTATGGGCGCAAAGTGGAGAGCATCGTGCCCCAGTACTGAACGCGGATGGAAGGTGTCGCACATGCATATAGGCACAATCGTGTTCAGACGTGCCGCTCCCTGTTAGATATAATGCATCATTGTTCCCAAACCTGCCACAGACCATCACCCGATACTGATAGTCGACACCATGGGTTCCATTTCGCAGGATGAGCGCAAGGTCGCCATCATCACCGGTGGCACGGTTCGTCCCATTGTATTCCCGCAGTTGATCTGAGCTTGCTGACAGATTCCAACAGAGTGGAATTGGATCCTGGCTAGCAGCCCGGTTGCAGGCGAGAGGCTACCGTGTCGCGATCTGCGGTCGACGAGAAAGCGAAGGAAAAGAAGTTGCCTCATCAATTGACGCGACAGCAGAATCGGTCATCTTTGTTCAATGCGATGTCAGCTCATACGCCTCGCAAACCAAACTCTTCCAGACCACATGGAACAGATGGGGTCGCCTGGATGTTCTGATTGCTAATGCGGGCTTCCCTGATCGTGGATCCGTGTTTAATCTCAATCGCCGCGATGCGCCCATCGACGACTTACCTCCCGAACCAGATACCAGTTGTACAGACGTCGTGGTGAAAGGACGAATGTATGGCACGACGCTTGCAACACACTACATGCGCCACAACCCAGGGGGCAAAGGTGGCAAGATCATCATCACAGGAAGCATGCTGGGTATATATCCATGCCACAGCTTTCCAGAGTATTGCTCCGCCGAAGCAGCGACCGCAATGTGGACGAAAACAACCGGGCCTATTCTGCTGGCCAAGGACAACATCTCCATCAACTGTTTGATGCTCGGCCCGATCGAAACTCCAGTCATGCCGGGCTTTAGCAAAGCCTTTCACCCCGAGCACATGATGCTCCAATCGTCCCTCTTCGCCGGTTACGATTTATTTCTGGATGACGAGAAGAACCAGAGGACAGGGCAAGTTGTCGAGATAGCTCACGACAGACTGGTAGAATGGGGACATCCGGGTTATAAGAACGGAGCTTTCTCGAAGCGTAGTGAGGCTGTCTTCGAGCCATGGTTTGCTATGGTGCACGGAGAGAAGAGCGGCTTGCCCGGTACGATTCACGACTGGCCGAATCGGGGCAACAAGATCATCGCTGTGACAGGCGCGACAGGAAGCCAGGGTGGTGGAGTAGTCAATATCATGAACAAGACGCCTGGGTGGACAGTCAGGGCGATCACCCGAAATCCGGACAGCGATGCAGCAAAGAAACTCGCCGCGGAGGGTATTGAGGTTGTAAAAGCCGATTTCGAAGACGAGGCATCGTTGCGAGCTGCCTTCGATGGCGCAAATGCCGTCTTTGCGGTCACAAATTGGTGGGAAGCGCTCTTCCGGGGCAAAAGCCAGCACGAGTGTGGCGAGATCGAAGAGCGACACGGCATGAACCTCGCTCGGGCTGCCGCGGCCACACGATCAGTCGAACACTACATTTGGTCAACGTGTCCAAGCGCAAAGCGTCGGTTCTGGGGCAAGATGGAAGCGCCGCACATGGACTACAAGGCCAATGTGGATGCGCGCATCAAAGCCGAGTTGCCGCAACTTGCTGCCATCACGACTTACCTGTACTTCGGATACTATCCTCAGAACATGGCGTTCTTCCCGCTCTGCAAGCCCTTCGAATACGTGAGTCTGACTGGGTCCTCTTCAAATGGGCGCGTTTAACTGACATCTGATCCAGCCCGGCACCGGTAAATACATCCAAGCGATGCCCACGAAGCCCGACGCCAAAGTCCTTGTAGCCGGCGATATGACAGTCAACCCCGGCATCTGGGTCCGCCAAGTCCTTGCCACTGGCGGCAAGGCTTATGGTAGATACGCCAATGTCGCGCTCGAGAAGATGACATACCAGGAGATGGTCGATGTATGGTCGGAAGTCACTGGCAAGAGCTGTGTCTTTGCTGAGCTCAGTATGGAGACGGCGGCCAAGCTTTACGGCGATGTGGGCAATGAACTGGCGCTGCAGTTCAAGTATGGCGAGGCTTGCGATCCTTGGGAGGTCACCGAGGAGTTTGTGAGCCCAGGGGAGCTGGGCATAGACGCTGGGGAGGCCGTTGGGTTCAGGGGCACGATCGAGGGCCTTCACGCAGCAGGGTTCTGGGCTTAATTGCAGAGCCAGATTCCCGTGATATCCAGTAGCGTGATACAGGCGGCCTGGTTCTTGGTTTCAAGGTTTCGTGATATGTAACGGCAGAGACGGCGGAGGTTTTCGTGTGCCAACGGGCTGCTATAGGCACGCGTCAGCTTGATCATGTTTGGGTTCGGTGATGCGACATACAGTAGCCATTCAGTATTGGCCGCGGCCCGCTGACCATCGTATATCGCCTTCGTCGTGGGAGCTAAGGACTGGGGGTGTGGCGTCTCGGGCAGCGGCACCTATGTAGAGGGGATGCCAAAGTACCTCGAACGTTCGTTGAAGGTGGCTAAGCGGTTTTTACATGGCTGGAAGTCGTCGCGTATCTCTGGCAGATTCCCCTAATCCAATTGTGGTGTCTGCTGGTGCCAGCCATGGTGGTGAGGATGTGACGACGTGCTGGTCCGCGAGCAGCGATGACGATCGATGGGCCTCCAATACGCGTTCTGAGAAGCTCCGCAAGGCTTCCATGCGATCCCCGCATGCTGAAATCACGAGCGAAGGGCATGAGGGACGTATGGGATCGCGTAGCTGTACGTTGGTATGTCGTTCAGCGTTGGGTGCACTGGCGGCGGGCCCCGTCGGGGTTCCCGTTCCCGCGACCCGCCAACGCCGCCACATGCCTACCCGTAAAACACGCGATGCGCAAACACGTGCGACCACCATGTCGCCACCAGTTGACTACCACGCGCGAATCTGACTCTAGAATTTATCTCGCCTAATGGCATCTCCTCTAGAACTAGGATAAATCACGTATCTATCAGGTGCCATAGTCTCACGCCTGCCGCACGACCTGGGGAGGTTTGATGTATTCACGGCATGAACATTCTATAAACGATCGCAGCCCGCACAGCTTCTTCACGAGCAATGATACGAAAAGAGAGTCTCTTCAGGATAACGCGCTTCTAATAGAATGATAAAGACAGTAACTTACAGGCTTGCTTGACACTGGCGAGCAATCCTCCTGGTCGCATCAAAGCGCATCAGCATGCACAATGGGTGGCTCGTGCGGACCCTGCTTACAGCCTCCCTCAGGCGCATGCCAGGATACTAGCGCTGCCCATGTTTTCTTACCGGCGACAGTATCTTTCGGTGCGTCTGAGATGTCAGAGGAACTAGAAGACTCAGCATCCGTCACCTGCGCATCCTTCTTTGCCTCTAGCTCGACCTGCGCATCGACATCGTCCTCATTGTCGAACCAGGACGGCGGGTCGAGCAATCGAGGAAGCTTAGCTGGCGCCTTCTTGTTCCCTTTCTCTAGATGCGCCCCTGCGTTGAGGTTGTCACCATGGTGGCGTACGTTCGGTGGGCTACGTGCCTTGCTTCCCGAAAAGAGAGGGCGCATGAGCGGTATGCAAGCCACAACGATCATGACTGCGCACTCGAGGCCACCTAGGAACATAGCGATAGCCATGTCCGAGTATCGATTGACTTTTCGCCAGTTCAGGCCCCACAAGCACTTCTGGCGATAGATGGTAATGGCCCAAGTCCTAGGGTTCTTGTTAGCATATTGCAGGCGATGGAAGTCTGTCTGGTATACGTACACTATACCCATCCCTAGCAAGACAATCGCAACGATCTTCTTGCGCCATGAAGTCCTTAGGCGGATCAGATACGGCATCGGAAGTGCGATGATGATTGTATCGATGATCAGATTCAGCAAGCCCATGATGAAATAGAACAGAGTCTGGTTAGGGCATTTGTCTGCGTTGATCCATGCCATGTTGAACGGTCTGCAAATCGACAATACTGCGATCAGATCTGCCACTGTCCATACGACGATCGTCGCGCCGAAATAGCGACATATTACGCGCATGGATGCGTTGGGTATGATCGAAGTGTACATGAGCAGGACGGAGAGCTTGGACAGGCAGGCAGTGACATGCCAAGTGCACACCGCGACTAATGTGCCTTTGGAGAGGATGCGCATATTGAGGATACCAAAACGCTGTAGGAGGGTTGTGAGTTCGAGGCCATAGCCTGCGTGGAAGACGAGGTATAAGTGGTTGCAGTTTGTTGCTAGGTTGAACACCTGTCAAGTAAAGTCAGTAACTGTGCTCTGCAAGATGCTCCCGGTATCTACGTGGGCGATGTGATGCCTGAAAACAGTATAAAGATGAAGGATGAGAATGTAGTACCAAAGCTGCTATAATGCAGTAGTCGCTGGCGTCGATTCGTTTGCGGATGTATTTGGCCACAAGACGTAAGATGACTGCGATGGTAGACAAAGCGATCGAGCTGACTGATAAAGCGATTGTCCAGACCTGCAGTCCAGTTTCGATTGCGAAAGCCATACTGAGCGAAAAACGCGCCTTGCGAATATGGATAATTCAATGGTAGATAGAGGATGCGAAGATACCGCTTCGTCGAGTCATGACGGGGGCTTCAAATACAGTCATTGCAACCTCGACAACACCACAATGTCGATTGTCTGCCTCTACACCCTTCCAACGGACGCAAGCCACTCGAGCCTACCGAACGGTGAGCACACAGCCTTCCGAACGGTGAACTTTCGACCCTTTCGAAGGGAGGACATCCGAAGAGTTCACTCGATCTCGGCATTGAATTTCTCCAAAGGGATCTCTGTATACTGTAAAGATCATGCTAGTGCATCATGCACCGAGGGCCCAATTGAGAACAGACGCATAATGTAGATGCAGTCAGACACATGAGTGGTCCGTGGGAAGATCTCACTCGATCTCGGCGTTGGATTTTCACAAAGGGATCTCTGTATACTGTAAAGTTCATGTTGCTGTATCATGCAAGCATAGCCCAATCCAAATTGGATGCACGATGTAAATGCAATCAGACACACAGTGGTCCGTGGGAAGATCGAGGCATCGCATGGCGGGCCGCGGGAGTGGTTCGTGATCGGAACGGATCTGGCCACCGGGAAGATCGGATCATAGGCCACCTACAAGGTGTGCGTCTCCAAAAAACGATGAGTAGTCGCATAACTTATGTGAAGAACGCGCAATACGATAAACCCAGGGTGTGCAATGGTCATCCTGTTGGGCACTGAGAGCAGCGCATGCCGAATGTCCAGGATGGAAGTCGTGGTGAAGGAAGCGCAGGCAGGGAGGCTGCGGGCGAGACCAGTTTGTGGATCCCCGCTTTTAGAATCAACGCTGTACCAGACCAGGACTAGCGTGAGATGAACGGTCAGCTCTCGCGCCTCCTACACGTCGCGTGCCTCAGCCCACAACAGCAATCAATATCTTCAAGGCGCGTATCAGCTTATTGTTCTCATCTCATGCATTGAATGCCGCCCCCGAATAGCGGTGTCATTTCACCGTCGATGATCATCTCCCTCATCGGAAAAAAGAGGTCGGACTGCCCCAACGCCAGCCACGCCAGCGCACGATCTGCTCGGGCTGCCATTGGTATTATTTCGCATGATCGTAGAGATAGTAAGCACCCTCATGATTTGCCCGACATGCAATCGACTAAAGCCGGCATAGCTTCACGACGACGATGCGAAATCGCTGTATTCACTGCGATGTGTGTCCAGAGTATGCCGCGACGAATCCGACATGTTACTCTTTCGTAGCATCCATCTAAAAGACCATTTAGATCTCGTCGAGCTAGAATCTGGCATAACCCTCGACCTGTACATGGATGAAGCTATTGTTGTCCAGGAAGAGTTTTGGTTGCAGAAAATGACTAAGAACCTGCTGCAATGCATACTGGACGAGAATAGATCTATCGCGAGACATGTCAGACATCTGAAGATCGGCGCCTTCCATCAGGGCTTTTTCGATAAGGCGCTCGCGCCTGTTCTGGAGGATGTATTAACGATAACGACTAGCCTGCAGTCTTTAAGATAGGGCTAGATCCTTAGTAATATACTCGTATACTAACTTGGCATAGCTAGGGCACAATTGTACCTATACTAGAGGGTGCCCTCTACCTGTTTCACACGATGCATCCCACGGCTCGCCTGCACGTGACGAATCTCGAGCGGGAAGGGAAGCCTCTGGATCGACGTCTACTCTCGTCACCGCAGCTTCACTCCCTCCGGTTAAGCGTTTACTACGATGAACTAGACCAAAACCTTTACCCAGAGGATTGTCGCAGCGAGCTCCAAATTTTGAAAGGATACCTGATGCTCGGCAACAGCATCAAGAAACTTGATCTGAGCTTCGAAGACGCTAAGCTTACGATACATGATAAAACGCTCGTCGGTCTCAAAGACTGCGCGCACGGCCCTTTGAACTTTCATTGGCAAGAAGGAGATCAATTTCCCACGCTTGAGGAGTGGTTCGTGGGCGAGAGTTTCGTAGACTATGCTTACACGGCGCAATACATGGACATGTGGCATCGATGCATGGATTGGTCCCTGCTCCGCGCTCTTTATCTTGGGCGTTTCAATATGTATCCTCCATCTATGCTGCCGATAATATCGTTGACTGGCCATGTCCCGCGGCTCGAGTCTTTGACCCTCGCCGTCTCCAACTGCAACGAACATGATCAGAAAGATCCAACACGCTCACTATCAATATTGGAACAGTTTCTGCGACATGTTTTGGCACTCAAGAGATTGCGTGTAGTATGGGACGGCATTCCGGACTGTCTACCAATAATTTTACAACATCAAGGCTCGACGCTGCGTGAATTGAGCTTGGAAGACCTTGGAGATACAGCTCCCTGGGGCCACCAGCTCTTTCTCGACATACTGAGCAAGGCGCCGCAACTGTGCCATCTAGAAGTAGAGACGTCGAATCAACACTCTGAGTTCGAACTAGAAGGGAGGTGGTCAGGTAAAGCCGTCGACTCATCGCCATATGAGAAGTATAAGAGTATGGAGCATATGCACATGAGGTTTCAGGTCAACAAAGCAAAAGCAGAAGCCGCTGTTCTGAAACGCTTGGATATACCTTACGTACTAAGGCGAGCTGGAAGATACGAATTGAACGCCACAGGGGTTACTTGGATACGAGAATCACGGTAGACAAGGTCAGATTCGTGTTGTGTCTTCGATTCCCGGCTCGATTCGTCTGATTCAACGAAGACCTTCCGCATACCTGGTAAGAGGTCAGACCGCGCCTTTTGATCAACAATGTGTTACACACTCTCCTCGCTGGATGAAAGGGTTATACAATTTTCATATCGCATATTCTTCGTTCTCAAAGAAATCTTGATGCTTGAACCCATGCACAGTCGCGAGTACACGCCACGATATATTATTGTAATGCAGCTGTATCTTGTGGAACCCTTGTGCTCGCTCTAGGCCCCCATATATTCCCTTAGTACATCTCATGATTAGCAACAATCATGAAGCCATCCACCCTCAAGAAAGGTCACAACGAATCTCCATGTCAAACCCGAGGTTGAGGAACCAGACAAGACCTCTGCCAAGGAACTCAGAGATCTGCATATCCAAGGAACTCGCAACTTCCCGTATCATGTCGATGGCTTCTGATACATTGAAACCTTGAAGAGACAGCTGCTCGATCCGCGGACACCATATATCCTTCAGCTTTAGCATACCACGAAGGCGATCTTCACTCAAGTCGGCGCCGAATTGGCAATCCTGCAACTTCAGATATTTCAACGATTCCGGTAGGTGACAGAGGCTGGTGAGTTTCTCGAACTGGATCGTTACATGCGACAGCACCTCAAAATCGCGGAACGAGGGGTACACGTAGTGAAATGAGTCTTGACCGTACAGTAACATGTCTTCTTGAAACTCCGCACTGCGCATATCGTAATAGCTGTTGAAGTGCAATTCCAGGGTCTTTAGAGTTGCTTTATGCTTTTCCAGTAGCGCGATTCCCAGATCTCGTGGCGTGACGAGGGGATGGATTCCTATGTCGACTGGCAACATACCTCCATGACGATTGTCATCTGGGACGACGAATTTGAATGTTTCCAAGCGAGGACATGCCTCTAGAGCTTGTCGCATTGTAGCGAGTGGCCCAAGACTCCACCACAATTCAATCGCCGATGGTGTCAGGAGGTTCGTGGCAGGATGAACATCATAACCGTCCGATACTTCGATCTCCGTAGAGAATGAATTGAACAATGGGTATCGAAGGAGCGGGATGTAGTCAACTATGTTGATGGGCTCGTTATCGAAATGCTTGTGCCTGCAGCTTGTTGAGCGAGAGCGACATGCGCAGGAATTGGTGAGACTTACAAATGGAACGTCTCCAACTTAGGGAGGAAGCCGTCACTCGAAGCTCTCATCGCATGCATCCCTTGCAGCAGTCCGCGAGGAGGCAGATTGTGTGTATCCATACGAAGATGCCGTAGATTGGGCAGACAAAGAAGTGTGTATAACACAAGCGTCT
>Ga0265797_10011326_pt1 | contig 11190 bp, 15 predicted proteins | sample P2T30metagenome_FD_192433 | JGI IMG/M metagenome (GOLD analysis project Ga0265797, IMG submission 192433) | Plant litter microbial communities from East Loma Ridge, Irvine, California - P2 T30 | ecosystem: Environmental > Terrestrial > Plant litter > Unclassified | place: USA: California... | reverse complement strand
CCTTGTCCACATCCCTCCTCCGCACATTGCCGCCAACAGCCATGCCACTATAGAATCCGAGCTCGGTCAGCTATCGCAAGATCCCGACATGATTCTACTCTCGTCAGAACAGCACTACCAGCGATTTTGTAGAAGCTTCCAAAACTATATCCTCGTCTCCGCAGAATGCTGGGTAGTAGACCGCCAACGAGAGACCTTCCACGCACAGCTGATCAACCAAATCACACACTTGGCCAAGACTTTCCGTGATCCTGGTTTCGAGCCGCAAGATCTCCGCTTCTGGCCTCATGCCTTCAAACCTTCTGAAGCCGAATGGCTGTATGCCATTGGACTGAACCGCCTCGATCTCACAACCCCATCATCTTCAACCACCACTTCACCAGCACCCACAGCATCCCTCCAAAACGCTCTCTCGAACCTCCATCTCAATCTCGACACCTCTCTCGGGACAGCCACCCTCACGGCCTGTTCAAGAGAATATGTACTCGCACTCCCCACTAAAAACACCGCGCCACCGCCATCGTCATCTCAACTCTGCGACACATGCGCATCGCCAATACCATCACCAACCCCGTCCAGTACTCCTCCAACATCCTCGAGCAAGAAATTCCCGCCCGCCGCTCAAGTCATATCCCGCCTACGCTGGGATCCAGCCCACAAGCCTTTCAGCTACGAAGTTGGCTATTTGGACCGTTTCGAGGGGTTGATGTGGTTGCCGCTTGAGCAATGGGGCAAAGCGACGGAGGAGGAAGACTTCATTCCTGAGCATCGGATTAGGATCTTTAGAAAGGTTGGGAAAGATGGGGGGAGAAAGGTCGTTTGGGATCGGGAGGGGAGGGTTTGTGGACTTGATGGTTGATAGATGTTGATCTAGTAAGGAAGTTGGAAAGTACCCCCAACCCTAACCCTACCTCGAAAGCATCATTATCGACGCTACGATCGTGTAAGACGACAAACCCTGAAATCATTGCATGCGAGGTGAGTTTGACACGATCTTTACATCTCTACCCCACGTTATTACCGTGAGATTCCGGTTATCTCGAGTAAAGATCGATCGCACGTGCAAATTCCCTGAGTGTCTACCGACAAAAACACCTTCAGCCAGCTACACAAACAGTCCTGCCCAGTGCTCAACAATTCGTGGCCAAACAGCAACATCTACTCATACTGCTCTCGGCGGACAAAGTTGTTCACACCCTCAGGATCATCTTGGGTCTAACATGAGCAAGTGTATCTCGAATTCTTCCCTTCGTCAACAAAGGGTAGGAAGCGCACTTGCCTGCATGATCAATTTTCAAAGCGGGAAGACCAGCGGCGGAAACGATGCTCTATCGTCCTTGATGGATCTGATGGCGCCGACTTGACGATGGGATCGAAGGCGGTGGACATTTGGAACAAATGGATCGATTACGGCGACAGCGACGATGGTTGCGAGGGCGAGTGCGGCGACGATGAAGACGACGGCGAGAGCCACGGGATCGGGACGGTGGATCGCATCCGAGTCTTGTCGAGGTATTGGCAGTACTGGCGACGCCGACATGGATGCTGCATTTGTAGTAAGTAATACGAACGAAAGCAACTTGTTTCGTACAAGATCAAGCAGTTGGATGACTTACCCAGGGTCAACAGGGTCGTTGTCGAAGCCATGGCTTAAGTAGTCCGGTAACTCGGTGTCAGGCTGGCCAGATTGACGATGCGTTTCTCGGAGACGCTTTGCCGCCTTTGCGGCTCGGCCTTGATGGAACTGGGCGATTGCGACTGTCACAGCCGCCAGGCCGAGTACGAGCGTGAGGATACCTAAGGTGATCTCGAGGGTAAAAGGTGAAGATGCGGACGAGTCGTTAGTTGGGACTGGCCCAGTTGGGTTTGGCGTGTTGGATATGCTGGTGTTCGTGGTGGCCTGTAGGAGAACTCTTTGATTGGTACCTAGGTACGTGTACAGGCAAGTAGGGTTGGAAGTGGTGGGAACGACACTGGAAACGCGATGGGATAGCATGCTTACTTGTACCGGCCATGGGTCAGTGACGCCCACTTCCAGAATCCAGGCCTTTGCAGTAGCGCTTTCATTTTTACAAAACCGATTTGGAGTGAAGCAACCGCAAAGGGGACAGTGAGCGTTATTGCATGCGCAGTACACCGGTACATCCATCACTGGCTCACTGGCGTGTGGGCAGAGCTTCCACGACAACAAGGTGGCGAGACCTAATTGGACTATGCAAGCCAGATCAATACTGGGAGCCAATAGAATAGCTTCCAGATGACGAGTTACTAATGTGACATGCCATCTGAGGCTCGAGGAGGCTGACCTCAATGTGGAGACAGTCAACCCGCTCTGCCATATGTCCCAGCGCAGTCCGTTCTTCTTTACATTACTAATGACCAGGGTGGCTCGCTTGCGACTAGCTGCAAGCATGATTGGTGCAGAAGCGTGTCTCACTGATCTTGTCTCTCTACAAGCACCTGGCTCCGGCCACTCTTACCCAAACACCCGAACAACCAGCTGAGAGGCATCACATCTTCTGCGGGGCCCGTCGGTAGTGTTCGTGTTCATACAGCTCGGTATTAGCCCAAATCCTAACCCTACGATGTTGGTGTTGGGGAAGCGTGGTCGGTATATGGTATGTAATGGCCAACGACGTTCTATATGCATCTCATCGATCCTCGTGTTTAATGTCTCGGTGTCTCGAACGCTCCGCTAGACTCCACGTTCGATCTGTCTGTGTAAAGATTGTTGTGAAGTTTCGCTTGAGTTTTCCATATTTAACGGCACTGATGGAATCATTTCGACAGATCCTGACATATGAAAGGAAACACGAAATCGTAGCAAAGCTGGGAGATCGTCTGAAACAATGCTATATCAGTCTTGTCGCTGATGAGCTGCGTATGAATTGCTGTTCTGATCAATCCCGAAACGATACATGTCCTTCGATACGATGACACGGAGACCCTTCTTTTGTGAGTTCTGATATTTTGAGACAGTGGCGGTGATGATGGCGATGGGCATACTGTTGCCTGTGGTTTTGTTTCTAGCAAGTGTGATGTGGTGAGTGGGACGATGGCGGAAGCGATGATTGGGTGTTGGTGGTATCGATGCCTCACGGAACGGGATGATCGCCGACGAGATTGGCTGCGACTTCGTTGGTAACAGCCGTGCTGCAGCAGATGACATGGTTAGTTTTAATCGTCGTTTGCACCAGATCGACTATGCGATCGTGACTTACCTGCAATCATTTCTGACTAAACCAATGTCGGGAGCATGACTTGGGGTTCTTGTCGGCATCTCAATGGTGGTTCGACCAGACTCAAGATCCGACTGTCGACTCTTCACAGCTCTGGCTTGGAGATATTGAGCGACACCAACTACCACGGCCGCTAGAGCGAGGACAAGAGCGAGGAGGCCGATGATGATTTCGATAGGAGAAGGTCCAGAGTCGGTTGACGCGGATTTGAGGGGGCTTGCTGTGATGTTCATAGTAATGTATGCGAGGTGTGAGAAGGCCGAATGAAGTAGTAAGCGGAATCACTCCAGGTTCCTATACAGTCGGACACTAAGGTAAGGTAAGAACGTCGAGTTGCGATTGCGAAGATCAGGTCGTTCCGAACTCTGTACGAAGAAAGATGGACTTAGAAATTGAGCCTAGCAAGGGAATATGGTAGGAGAACACATTTAAATATGGGAGACCACAGAGGCGCATGCATCCAGGCGCGAGCGTCTTCTAGTCGTCCCTCTGTTATTCATGCATTCCGGCCCGGCGCATGCGGGTCCTCTGTAGCCACCGTGAGCACCTAAGCTACAAGGTACGTCAGTAAAAATCCTTAGTGGCCAGCCTGACAATCACTTCCACCCTGAAATGTGTTTGCGTTACTCTACGTTGCGCTGCAATTCTACGCCAGAAAGGTTCATGTGCGGATGGTCCATGATTGAGATTACCCATCGGTCCTCAAATTGTTATTACCAGATATGTAGACGCGAGTCTAGAAACCACGTCCGCAGAAATGCTGCACATCAAAATCCACCGAGGAGTTCAGGTAGTAGTGAGTGCAAGTCGTGGTAGGTGACATCCTTAGAGAGTGCAATTGAGGTGTCTTTGGTGGCCACGCACGCCGGGAATGCAGGACTCGATGCTGCGGGATGTGTTGACAGGCATACATGACACCGACTGCAGGTGCATACGGGAAGAGATTGAGGCAGTGCAGGCGCCACGCAGCCCGCTAGCCGCCGCAAGCCCCATGTCGTCCAGAAGGTCGTGTAAGTGCTGGTATCAAGTAAGCCAGTGTGTACATGTAGGTACATAGTCGCACATCGACCCATTCACAGTACCGAGCTAGGGCAGAACGGGAACGTGAGAACCGGACGGTATTACTACCAACATCTTACCCAATTGGCTTGCAGTGGGGTAGCAGGTCTGGATGTACATCCTCTCAAAATGTGTCCAGAACACCTTTTCCAATCGCTGATGATTCAAGTCAGGGTGTCGTGCGAGAAATTCAACCCAGTAGCGGTTGACACACTATGCGGTTTGACGCGAGCTAGACAAATCCATGAGGCCTTTTCAACGGCGTGGTCGGATGTGAATACACGCAAGTACTTCGCAATTTTAGGGTCGATCTGCATAGTAGAATGCAAGATCTCCAGGGTGGAAGAATTTTGAGCAATGAAGATGCGGCGCAGGAAAACTTTTGATTGATCAAGATAGCAGCCTGTTTCCAGTGCTCAGCGCTTGAGACACCTATGAAGTTGTTCGAGTTCCCTCGACCCGTCCATTCAGACCAGCAATCTCCCTGCGCCAGGCGCCTTGCAGCAGTGAAACACCCAGAGTCCGAGAACGCTTACTCGTCGTCCTCGTCCTCCTCCTCGTTCTCGACGGTGGTCTGGGCGATACGGTCCAAATCACGCTGGCCGGACTGGGTGATGCGGCGGCCACCCTTGTCGTCGTCGTTCTCGAGGACACCGATCTTGGCGAGCGACTGGCAGACCTTGCGGTCGACGGAGCCAGAGGCGTCAACGTGGTGGGAGGGGCGCGAGCCGCGGTTCTTGGTGCCACCGTGGACCTTGCGCAGACGGCCGATACCGACGGTCTTGCGCATGTAGATGTGACGGGCGACAGCGGCGGCACGGATGTAGTACCTGGAGATGATAATTTAGCAGAGGTTCGGCATGTGGGCCCGTGGGAAAAAGTCTTACCAGTCGATGCTTTGAGGAGGAAGCTCCTTAAGGTGACCAGTCTTGACAGTGTCGCTCCAACCTGTAGACAGAAGTCTTGTCAGCACTGATTCAAATAGCGCTTCACTAGACATTCGTCCCTCGTCCCGCACGAGATTCAGGTTTCTCCAAATAATTTGTTCCAATGTCCAAGCCTGCTGCGCACGGCATACCAGGTGATTCCATTGTCGCAATTCCTCCTCTTATGTGTGCGAGATCCGAGAGACGGGTAGCCGTGGGCGTGGGGTGTGTTTGTCGAGTGCGCGTGATTGCGCATGGGTGTTTCGGGCTCACGAACCAGGGATGGGGAGCTTTCCCTGACGCTTCAAGAAGGCAGCGTAGGCGTTGATGAACTTGTCCGCCTGGACATCGCGAACGGAAACACCAGGCATATTGGCGGTATTTGTCGGGATCGAAGTCGTCGGGGTGGGAAGGGTGCGCTGGTGATGTCGAAGTCGCAGTTCGGCCGGGCGTGAGATGGAATGAAGCCTCGTCGATATCCATCTTTTCGGTGGGCGGGTCGCGGGATCTGCGGGAAAGCGGGCGCTAGGAACAACGATTCGCCGCTCACGTGACTTGATGAAGTGCTGGCTGACGGGAGCCATGTCTTGCAAGATCCACATCTCCGCAAGGCAAAAGTAGCGAGTGAGAATAGTAACTTTGACTACGAATGTCTGACAACTCAGTTCAGCTCTGTCTCTTGTCAACATAGCTTGCAAAGTAATCCTCAAATTCAGGCTCTCAAGCTGGCAACTTCGATGTGCTGATAGCTTATTTCGCCAGCTCCTTTGATCGATTCATTGCCATGGAGAGAGACATTGATGTATAAATCACGGTCAACTCTATCTCACACGCTCTCCAAACTGATGTCTGATTGGCTGTTGCTGTCGCCTGACTTTGCATCATAAAAACGATTTTTGCCGTTTCCTTCGAGAATCGTTGTCTGGACGAGTGTACAAAGTCTCGTGGGGGAGGACTTTCCCAAAGAACGTCGTTCAGTAGCTTACAAACATCCCCAACCTTCAAGCTGTCACCAACAACCATCGACACAAGACATGGAGGCGGCACCAGCGAGGCTCTCGTTGCTTGCCCCTACATGGGGCACCATCATCGTCACAACAGCAGCAGCAAGTGTTGTCGTTCTCGGAATTTGGCGCGTCGTGAAGACGAGGTCCGCCGACACCAGCGATGGTTCGTAGTGCTTACATGTATCGTTTCAAGCATCCATACCAAATTCACTAACTTCACTAGACGCCAACGAGCCAAGCTTGCTTCGCAAGCATACTACTTACGCGTCGTACACCACCAGCACGGCGACCTACCCAAAGATCAGGACGGTCTACCACCCGCACGCCCAGGCCAGCAAGTTGCCTGCCGACATCCCCCTCCTGGTCTTCATCCATGGTCTGGGTGGCTCGTCCGCTCAATTTGTTCCTCTTCTCACCAGCCTCATCAACGCTGCGCCATGCCTGGCGATCGATCTACCTGGGTGTGGGCTCAGCGAGTTCAAGCCGGACGACATCAACGCCTACACGATCAAAGCCCACGCCGAGTTGGTTGCAGCAGCCATCGATCGCCACCGTGCCGTTGACCAGAAGATCATCCTTGTTGGGCATTCGATGGGATGCTCGATTAACTCGCTGCTGGCTTCATCGACATCGCCACTGAGCGGTATTTTCTACGACACGGGTCACATCGCTGGCATGATCGCCATCGCTCCCAAATCATCACCACCAACTCCGAAGCAACTGCAGCTCGTGGATAACTACGTACGCTACCTTCCCGCGTTCGTCCTCGACCTGTGGCGCCTTTACGACAACATCGGCGGCATCAACTCTGCCAGCGTACTCCGCTGGGTGGGCAAGGACGCAGACACGGAGACTCGCAAATTGCAGCTCCGATACAACCAGCAATCCAAGTCGGCCGTCTTCCTCCGCTACATCACCGCGCTGGTCAAGACTGACGAAAGCGTGGAAGCCATGTTTCCCGGCAAAGACATTTGGTCCGGCATGAAGGTCCCCCTGTTCCTCGTAGCAGCAGAAGCAGACCATGTAAACCCGCCAGCTGAGATCGACGCCATCTCCGAATGGCTCACACACCAGGACTCTCAACCTACCGAGCACGACGACGAACCAAGCAGCGCCATCCCTCCTGCCACCGCCGATCTAGACCTAGTCCAAGACCAAGTCCTCAGCCACAGCACAGAGCAGCACCGCGATCCGCAAGAGCCACAGACATCAAAGCTAGGCGGCGACGTGCTCGAAAACCAGCACACAACCCAGCACAGCTTCGCTCTTAAGACGAGCGTCTTTCCCGCCCCTGCGTCCCACGCCCTCCTCTACTCGACATCAACAGTCCGCATCCTCTCCGGCCTGATCCAGCAATTCCTCAGCACCCACTGCGATCCTCGCCTCTCCCAAAGCTGGCAACTCCAGCATCTCTCCGTAGCAGGGAAATGGGACGTCAAGAACCTCGTCAAGTGGCAAAACACCCCGACCATCTCCGAGCCGATAGGTGGCGTTTTCCGCGCCATGAAGACTATGCGTGAGGTAGACGAGGAGCACGCTCCGAAGATCTTTGTCAAGAAATACAGCTCCGCAGTTCTGAAAGATGGCGTGCAGACGATCATCGACATCTCGCATGAGAACCCTGTGTACGCGCCTGAGGGCCTTGAGGAGGGTGGTGTTGAGTACCACAAGTTTCCGATTGTCTCTAAGCTGCCTCCGACCGCAGACGAAGTCCTCGCTTTCAATGCGCTGGTCGATCGGCTCAGGGAGTCGCCGAAGATGGTTGCTGCGAGGGAGGCTGGGGGGAAGCCGACGGTGGGAGTTCATTGCCATTATGGCTTCAACAGGTATGTGATGTTCAGTTCTGAGGACTGTGGATTTATACTGACATTCCGAACAGGACCGGTTTCTTCATCTGCTGCTACATGGTCGAGCGGCTTGGCTATAAGCTGCAAGATGCTGTGGATGAGTTCGCTCGGAAGAGGGCGCCGGGGATCAAGCATTCGTTCTTTGTGGATGAGCTTTTCGTAAGGTACGGCATGAAGATGCAGAGGAGGAACACTATTGTTGGATTGCAGTAGTTGTCATGGTTTTGGGGTAGGGATATCGGAGTGCATCTCCTTGGAAAGCAGATGCTGTATCGTCTCGGAAGCGGGTGATAGCGGCACGGTGGTCACGGAGAGACGTCTTGCAGGTATGGCTTCTCTCGGTGGCACAGGCTTCGTTGCTTGACCGCGAAAGACGAGGACAGCAGCACGCTCGCGACTGGGTGGGATTTGGGAGGAGGAGCTGATGGCGTTCGGGTGGATTTCATGCATGTTTTCATTTTCTCGGATACCCATGGCGCATTTCTGGGCGGGTGCTCACGGCCGCAGTCTTCGCTCTAGCTACCTTCGCCCTCTGCGGAGCAAACTACTTTTCTTTCTGCTTGTCTTCACTCTCTCATTTTGCTGTCGAGAGCCATGTACTGAAGCGTGCTTGCTCCGTGGTACATCTTTGACATTTTTGGGCCAGTCTTCTTGGAAAGCCCTTTTCACGCTTCCGACGCACAAAGCAAAGGAGCTCATTGATCGAGCTGATCTCAGCACTTGATCTCAGCTAGTCCCGACACCCATAGAAGACATCCTGCAGTCCTTCGGAGCGCTCGAAGAGAGCAAGTCCCGCAACAGAACAAGCCGGCCTTGAAGTTCATAACAACCCCAGCACCCCCATTCACCCCATCTCAGCAGCAGCAGCGTCCTCCTCCCCATAAGTCTCCTCCATGCTCGGCATAACCACGTCCCAGTCCGCATCATCCCCCATCCCATCCCTCGCAATCTCATCCACGTCCAGACTCCCCTCAATCAACCTCTGCCGCCTGGCCTTCTCCTCCGGCAGCCTGAACCTAAAAGCCACAACACTCCCGTCCTTCAGCCCAGCGCCCTGCGGACAATCATTCACCGAAGCAGAACCGCCGCTCTTCCTCGCCGCAGGCTTTGCAGAAGCTTTGCCTTTGCCCTTGCCGCTGACGTCCTCGTCGAAGATCAGGCCTTCTTCTAGGTCGTCGCCGATGGCTTCCCAGCCGCCGTTGGGGTCGTTAGGGTCGGTTTGTTTGGCTAGGGCGATGTCTTCGGGGGTGGCTGGGAGAGGGTATGAGACTGGGGTTCCTTCGCGGGTGGTGCCTTTGAAGACGTTGTCTGGGTGGGTTGCTTGGAGGGCGCTGAGGAGTTCGGAGCGCACGGATGCGAGGGTTTGGAGGGCGTCGATGTGTAGGACGACGGTTGTGCGGTTGAGTTTGAAGCGCAGGCACCAGGTGCGCGGCGGAGGGTCGGAGTTGGGCATGTTTCTTGCTTTGTTGTGGTGAGAGGCGAGGCGAGGTGTGTGTTGTGTTTAGGTGTGAGGGTTTGGTTTGGTTTGGTGGTGGAGTAGAGAGTTCCAATGATCGCCGCCGCCGTCGGCATTCCAGAAGCAAGCTCCGAGCTTGGCAGGGCTGCTGCTGCGAAAGCCGAAACATCCAACTCCAGCTCAAACTCCAAACTCCCATCCCATCTGATATACACCACAAACACCCAGCCCACAAAATGAACATGTCCTCAGATACACCAGAAGAGGTTCCCGCTGTCGCACCACCACCGTTCAGCTCCCACCGCCTCTCCCTCCCCTTCGCCCTGCGCCTCCCCTCCCTCATAGCAGTCGGAGCCACGAGCGGCGGCCTCCTAGGCCTAATCCACGGCGCCAACGAAACCGGCCTGCGCTTTCGCGCCGAAAACGCCCACCGCCTCCCCGCCACCCAGACAGGATGGTACCTCTACCACAAGTCCAAAAACTACGTCGCAATGCTCGGCGGGATCAAAGAGGGCGTCCGCATGGCCGGCAAACAAGCCCTCTGGGTCGGCGTCTTCGTCGCCTCGGAAGAAGGTGTGGACCGTGCGAGAGGTGCCGTGAGCAGGATTTGGAGCGGGCTCAGGGAGGACGTTAATGGAGAGGTGGAGGGCGCGAGCAAGGATTTTGTTAGCACGCTCTTTGCGGGCTTGGGGACTGCGGGCCTGTTTTCGGCTTGGAATCGGTTTCCGTTGCCTACGGCGGCGAGGGTGGCGAAGATGGGGGCTAAGGCTGGGTTGGTGTTTGGGGTGCTGCAGGATGGGGTTAGTATGATGAGGGGGAGGAGGTTGGGGTATGTGGAGTTTGTCAAGAGGCTCGCTGGAAGGGGAGAGAGGTCAGTTGCCAATGTTGCTACTGCTGCTACTTGAAGTCGAAGTCTCCCGGATCCGTGATGAAGAAGAGTGAGGGCAAAGTATGCTCGCGAACTAGCTCCTCATGTGCGGGCTTGCAAATCAGCTCAACGATACAGCATGCGCCGTTGCACACTGATAACATCTGAAGGAGTATCTTCAAATGTTAGCTCGACTTCAGAGCTGTGGACTTTGTCTGGCCATACCACCAAACTTGCGGCGCTGTCTGGAATATTGTCGGCTTTCCACGGTTTTCCGGTTCTCTGGCCGAGCAGCATCGTTCGACAACACAAGATGTCTGGAGTGCGTCGACCATTGAATGTCCGCGGAAACATCTCTCGGACATCTCGACCCTCGAGAAATTCGCCGAGTTCTTCGCAGAACTATCGACATGATCGCACGCCAGTGGAATTCCAAGTCCAAAAGCTCGTCTGGTGGTAATTTCGGAATCTCAAGTTGGAAACCTCCAATCCTGGGCCGGGTGATTGACCGAAACCCTCGCCATCGCATTCTCCAAGATTGAGTGGCGTGTCGGCAATGTGCGAATGATCCAAGGTATATTTGCTGCGTAGCAGGTTAGCCTGGCTTTGAACCTCAGGACGAGAAGGCCAGTGAAATGGTCATTAGCATGTGAAACACCCGCCATCAACATAACAATTGAGCGTTCTCGATCGTCTGCGCCCATGAACCCAGACCGAATGGCCAAACTGGTCCCATCCCACAAAAGTTTGTACACCTGTGTTTGCTACACGACATGCGCTGGCTAGCG
>Ga0265797_10011325_pt1 | contig 11191 bp, 12 predicted proteins | sample P2T30metagenome_FD_192433 | JGI IMG/M metagenome (GOLD analysis project Ga0265797, IMG submission 192433) | Plant litter microbial communities from East Loma Ridge, Irvine, California - P2 T30 | ecosystem: Environmental > Terrestrial > Plant litter > Unclassified | place: USA: California... | reverse complement strand
TGGCCAGTGGTAGAGATCTCACCGGACATCTCTACCACTGGCCACCACCCTGCTGGCCGTCGTAGCCGCCAAATGGCATCCCTCACAACAAGTACGCCATGACCGCTCTGTGTGTTTGCGAGTACGTGTCGGGTATCTACCGCAAGCTCGGCCTCGACGAGACTCAGATCCGCAAGCTGCAGACGGTTGTCCTGAAGGTGATCTCGGTTCCAACGAGATCCTGCTCGGCAAGGAGAAGGACGTTGCCGTTGTTGACGGTGTTGGCGTCCTCGTGGACCGCCCGGCACATGGATGATCTGACTGGCTCCTGGAATCTTATAAGTCAGCGCATACGACTCTGGACTTTTGATATGAGAGATGACATTGATACAAAAAGGAAATGAGAATGGAAATCTGCTTTCAATACGATCTCGTACTACAGCTGAGCGATCAATGATAAGCCGCCGCAAGGGTTTTCAAAAGGCTATCAAAAGTAGCTGCTGTGAAGAAGCTATGCATATCGCGAGCACCGACAGCGCAAGAGGCCGTCATGTGCCGCTACCATGTCGAGGGAAGCAAGAGTAAAAAGCAAAAAGCACGAGGGCAATTCATGCCGCGTAAAAGAGAGACGCCAGTCGCGCAATGCAAAGACATCCAAGACTCGCCTAGGGCAGCATTCTGGACATCCAACGCATCGTATTTCAAAGCCATTCTTTTTGATGGTTCATCATATCCACATTTTCACGAGCGGACCTCCGATCTGGAGGAGAAAGGCAAGTCATGCTTCGATCAAGAGCACAGATCAATGCCACCGCCAATACGGTGGAGAAGTTTTTCGCCTTGCTTGCAAGGGTCGCAGAGTCCAGACACAGGCACGACGTTAGTCTGGAGGTCGTGTTGACCGGTCCACTGGTGCTCGTTGCAAGGAATCTGCGACAAGGCCATCTTCTCGGCGTAATCGCGCATCAGCTTGGGTGCGTTCGGCGGCAGAGGCGAGCCTGGGGCATGGGTCCTGGGGTAGCTGGCTGCTTCCATGTGGAGAGTGTGGGTGTTCTCGCGATAGTTGCGATACAAGACTGGGCTGTTCGGATCGTGCTCTGCATCGGGTCCCATGCCCTTGAAGCTGATCTCGAGGCCGTCTCCGCCGGTCCAATGATACCTGCGGCGACCCTTGCCGGTGATCTCCCATCGACGTTGGTGTTGCTGATCCAGCCATGCCGAATAAGTGTCGTCCGATGTTGGGGAGTCAGTTGGGGTGTCGCCATGGATTAGATCGACAAATCTGGAAAGAGTGGGCTGCGGTTCAAACGCAGGCGCCAGCATCGACTCGTCTTGCCAAGGCACAAAGCTTCGTCCATGCCAAGTACCATTCAAGGTACGAGGAGGATTTCCGGGCATAAACCCCATGTCGCTCAAGCTTGCGGTGCCATGAAACAGATGGTCGTCCTCATCGAAGAGACTCAAGCCTCTCGGCCAGCAGATGTTGTCGCCAAGGCCCTCTTTCCCGTGCACCGAAGGATCAGCCTGGGAGTCAGTATCTGGTGTGAGCGGTGGCACAAAGTACGTTGCCGTCGCACGCAAAGATCCGGCCTGGGAAACCTTCTTCTCGTCTGCGATGTCGGTCAGAGCATCAAAGTCTAGAGGGCCGCTGTTGAAGACGATCGCAGTGTCTTGCGGCATCTGCTTGCTGACTGACAGCTTGCGACGCTGGAAGACGATCGACGGGTCTCGCGGCATGTTGTGGCTGACTGATGGCTTTCGACGTTGGGAAACAATGGCCGGGTCACCGGACGGTTCGCGACTGTGACGGCCCACTGCTGGATTAACAGGAGCTTCAGTCTCCGCATAATCAGCGGAATGGGCGCTGGAAGTGTTGTGCTGGCCTCCAGCAAGGGCTCTGCCAATTTGTGCGGAGCTCTGTCCTCGTAGACCATTGATGAGTCGCGACACGGGCTCATTGTCAGGGTCTCTGGGTCTCGGCTGACCTAGAGCCGCACGCAAGGCTTCTCCTGCGAGACGCATAGGGTCGGTGGGCGAGTTATTCCCGCTCGTCGTAATTCTGTTAAGACGAGCAAGAACCGGTGCCAAAATACTGCCACGGTCGGTGCGAGTAGATGCAGACTCTTCGGTTGAATCGCGGCGAAGAAGGTCCTCCTTTCCAAGTTTCTCTCCGATCGGATCCAAAAAGTTTCCATCGGGGTTGCGAGGAGTCACAGTGGTGTTTGCCACGTGAGGAAGCGGCAATGGCAATTTTATGGCCACGCTGGGACGACTTGAAGACTCCGCCGATGCGACATTCTTCAACGGCGACGAGAGTTCTTTCTTCGACGTCGCGAAGCTGGGCTTTGTCTTGGGCGAGACGGACAAATCGTCACTGGCGTTCCCACAGCGAAGCGAGCTTGATGGCTCAGCGTTTGCAAGGGTTGTGTTGACCCTCAGAGATCCAGCCTTGACCCGGAGAGACTTCCTGGTTTGCTTGTCTTCGCCGATCGTTGCAATGCTGCGGTTCTGCGCGGACTTGGTCGGCGACATGTAGGAACTGGTCTTCTTCCGCAGTGCTGGCCCAGGTGAGGATTGGTCGGCTGACGTCGGGGTCTTGCCACTCCCGGGGATGACTTGCTCTTTCTTGTGGAGGCCTCTCTCGGCAGAACTGGTTTGATCTGGGCTCGACATCCAGCCCTCCGGCAGTGATGTACGCTTCTGACCGCGCTGTGCTGCCCTTTTGTCGGTTTCGAGGTCAGGTGCCTTGGCCTTGATTGATTTCCCTGGAGTTGTCTCAGGGCTGGGTTTGGCTGGCGAAGCATCCTTGCGGAGAGTTTCGTCCACGCGGCGAGAGGCCGCCTGTGTCGGCTGTGCGAAGTGAGGATTTACCCTGTCTTGCTCCGGAGATGCCTGCAGATGCTCAACAGCATCGTAGTAGGACGATGTCGCGCATGTGGCGTAGCTTGAGGCTGAGATCTCTGAGATCGGCGAGTTCATGATGGTGGCAGAAGTCTTGAGTTTGCCTGTGCCAACGCCAGCGTACGGGCGGCTTGTTGTGCTGGACGACGTAATGTCCTTTGCTGAGGATGGTTTGGCCATGCCAGTCTTGGACAGCTCGATGGCTCTTGCGACCGTGAAGTTAGACATGGCTGGCGCGGGAATCTTGCTGCCCTGCACACGGGCGAAAAGATTGCGCTGTTGCTTCGGTGTGCGTAGCTCTTCGAGTCTTTGCTGGGACTCGGCTTCGGCGCGCATGTGCTGGACGTCGGCCCTGATGGTATCAATCTCTGCCTCGATGGTATCGAAGTCTGTGAGGCTGGGTGGCAATCCGGCTTCGCTTGCTGCGGTCGTGGAGCCGTACGAGGTCATGCGACGGCCGTCTGTGCCTACGTGGTGGTCGTCGGGGCAGCGGCTGGACTCTGTGATGTGGTGTAGGACGGCGTCGCTGCTTGTGTGTCAGTAGTGTAAACAAGCTGTGGAGGTGCGGAGTTCACTCACTCGTGGAGACTGCTGCTCTCGTCGGTGCCGCGGATGCCCTCTTCGCGGCGACGGGTGGTCTGGGTGGTCTGCGCAGTTGCTGGTGCCGTCTTCAAAGATGGTCAGTATACGCTCGCTGTGGTATCAATGTCTGGTATTGCTCACCTGCGTGCTGGGGCCGGACAACAACTGGCGGAAACCGCCCGAAGGGAACAGAGGCAGGGATGGCATCTCCGTGCCGTGGAAGTTTTGCAACGATGTGCTTCTCTCTGGTAAAATGTTAGTGGAATGCTACCTCGCTGAGGATAGCTGCATGCGCGACAAAGAGAGGGAGAGAGAAAGGAAGAGGTGGTGGTATCCTGGGAAGTACTTACGAAGGCCGCCGGAGAAGGTGGTGGCCGGAGCCGCCGCCTTCTCGCAGTACTCTACCACGGCACCTACGACCATATGGCCGCAGGTGCCGTGGAGAAGGAAGTCGTATCTGCACATTGTTGTTGTGCAGATTTGGGCAGGAGTGGGTGGAGAGCAGCGGAAGTCAACATGGTGAAGCGCAGGGCAGGCGCGGCGGACAGCACGTGACGGAGCATCCAGACATATCACAACTGAATAACAAGGGAGTGTTTGAGAGGACCTTTGGAATGGTGTTCTTACTTTGCATCCATTATGCTATCTCCATGCATGAAGTGCGTCGTCCATCCCCATCATGGTACTCTTGCAGGCCAGATTCCCTTGAGATACATGTACCGAACCGGGAGACAACAAGGTGGCAATGCTCTGTTCCAAGTCAACATTCCCAGAATAGACAGACTCAAACCAAGAGCAAGACCCGAATCAATCCAAGAACACTCGCCCTCAAATGTATAAAAATAAAAACTTACTGACTACAAACCTCACCTCACCAACCAGATCAGATCGGATCGGATCAAAAACTCACATAAAGCAATGTTCCGCCCGTATCTGTGCCGCGACCCAGTGAGCTCACCAGTCGCAGACTTTTCAGGGCGAATGTTGGACGTCACTCTAGGCTATTCGCATCAGGGAGGGAGAGACTGGTTGCCGAAGCGAACCAAGTAACTCACAACCTTCCGCGAAGCCTTTCCTCCTGCTTTCATGGGACTTCTGGCGCTGAACCCGTAGGCCGCGCCAGAAGGAAAGAGGAGGCCGTAAAGTAGCCGGGCAATAGTGATTGCAGGTTCTGGGGAAGGCGCATTTGGGCAGGCAGGGAAGAAGATTTTGGGGTTAGGACTGTGATGGATGGTGTTCGGTCTGTAATTTGTGCGAATGTGGATGGGAGACATGGCGTAGATTTGACGGTGGTGGGTGTTCGTGGTAAGGAATACGTGAATCGGACTCGGTAGGTTTGAATTGCAGAGCTACGAGAAAGTCGGAATCGAAGTTGAGCCCGGCCGCGCTGAGCACACAGCCCATTGTTTTGTTATGTCCCGTACCATCAAAGGCATCAGCATGCAGTCGTCTCGAAAACTCCTAGAAAACGAGGCCACAAGTCAGCCTGAGTTCTCTCCAACCATTGAAATCCATCTTCCACTCCAGCCTTCCTCTCTCCCTCGAGGGAAGAAGAGCAAAAGCAGAGCAGAGCGAGGAGCGCATCCACAACACGCACAACATCCCACGTACCCATCATTCCCGAAATTCCCCAGAAAAAATGTGCTCAACACAATCGCAAATCTAGTTTCCGCTCGCGTTCCAGACACCCTTGAGGTAGCCGTCCCTCTGGGTGAGGCGGTTCATGCAGTCGTCGCTCTCGCCCATTGCGCGCACGAAGCCGCAAAGCGCGTAGACCTGGTTCTCGCCGGTGTAGCGGCCGTTCTCGTCGACCTTGGCGATGCTGATCTGGACGGAGCCGTGGTCCTTGGCCTTGATGATGCGGTTGGTCGCGCTGCACTTGCGGGGGACGTACCTGCGCAGAGAAAAAACAACGGGTTAGTAAAGGGGTATGTTCTCTTTTTTCCTTCTCAATTCCTCCTCGTCGACTCGGGTGGGTTGGGCGGGTGCTGGTGCTGGGGCGTGGGGAGAGGGCTTTCGTGGGAGTCGCTGGGGGTTTTTCGGGGGGTCGCTTACAGGTCGACAAGCTCGCCGCGGTCGTTCTCCATTTTGACGGTTTTGGTGGGTGTTGAGAAGGGTTTGGAGGGTGTTGGTGGTCGCGAGGGTGCTGATTTGTCTAGTCCGTGCCTTCCAGTCAGTTCTTCGAAGTCGCGGTCGTCGCTGTAAATTCCCTGTGGGCTTTCCAAGCGGGGCCTTTCCGCATCGCACCTGCTCGCCAAGCCTCCGCTTGGTCACGTGCACCAGCGCATTTGTGCATGTGAGCAGTACCTACCTTAATCAGAACAGGAATACTGGAAAGGTGAAATGCTCAAGTGTGACAGTGGGATGCAAAAAATTGACTGATCAAGCTGATGTGATTAAGTGGCTACGAAAAGTGCGAAAATGCGAAATATGGACAAGAAAATCGGTGACGCTCAAGGCTGGAGCATGAGAATGCCTCGTCTCGCAAATGAAAAGAACCTGACCTCCGAGAGCAAACGCCGATGCATGAATCAAGATATCATTACCTCCACATTCGCCTCAGGGCGCTCACAACATCAGGGCTGCAATGAAGAAACCAAGGAGAGCCACGGCACTGCCAGCAACGACGTGGTTTGCTTGGCTGGTGCCGCTTGAGCTTCCAGCAGAGCTGCCAGAGCTTCCGCCCATGCCCTGGTCGAAGCTCGTTGGGCCGTTACCGTCTCCGGCCGGAGTGTCGAAAGCGCTTCCACTCGTGTCGCCGTTGCTGTTGGTGCCGCTGCCACTGCTGCCGCCGTTGCCGCCGGTAGATTCGCCTCCGCTGTTGCCAGCGTTGCCACCGCCTGACATACCAGGTACTGATTCTGGAACGACAGTGGCAGTGCTGGAAGTCTTCTTCGAGCTGGTGGTAGATGAGCTCTTGGAGTCACTGACGGGAGAAGGCGCACCCTTTTGTGGGTCGTCACCGGTGGCCTGCAGGGAGCCAATGATTGTGTTGTTCGTGCCAATGGCGACAGTGTCTTCGGTACCGGCGGTGGAAGTGTAGTAGTAAGCCTTGTTGTTGCCCGAGTCGTCTCCGTGAGGGGGTTTGTAGCATTCGACAGAGAGGTCCTTGACTTCGGCGTAGTAGTAGCCGTTGGTCATGTAAGAGCTGTCCCAGTCCACAAGACCACCAGCCCACTCGATCGTACCCTTTCCGTTGCTTGGGAGACCACCAGGCCAAAGCGAGAGCTGCACACGCGAAGGAGTTTGAGGGTATTTGTATTGTTTGGTGGTCTCGTTGTACGTTTCGTCGCGTTTCAGGGTACGCACAACCTTATCGTCGATCGACCAGTTGATGTAGTCGGGCTGCCAGTCGATCTCGTACGTGTGCCAGTTCTGACGAACGTCAGACACATCCTCAATGTACTTGCCGTTGCCGTCTGCAATCTCGTTAGTCCATGATATTTCCTCGATCCTAAATATCAAGAAAACTTACAGTCTGTAATTCCTTGGAAGTAGTAGTTGGTCTGCGCAGTGGTCATCTCTGTGCCGACGAACTCGAAATCAATTTCATCCTTCATGTCGCTCATCAGGATGAACGCTGTGACAACACCCGCACCCTGGCTGGTCTTCATGGTCGCCTTGATCTTGCCATACCAGACGTAGTGTGCGCTCATGAGCAGTGTGCCAACGGTGCTGGGTGCCATGGTCAAGAGCACGCCGTCGTTGTATTGCCTGGGCTCGCCCGAGGTGACCCAGTTTGTCTCGCTACCATTTCCCAAATATCTTGTGTTGGTCCTGACGCCAGGCGCGTCTAGCGAGTTCAAGCTGAAGTCGTTGCTCTTGCATGCTGGTGCCGCAAGACAGGATTGGAGGTCGAAAGAGTGCCTGGGATCGCAGCCACCCAGACAGTATGCGCCGACACCACACTGTCCGTACTGGGAGCAACAAGGCGCATAGTCTGGACACTGGCTGCCGTCGCCGCACTTGGGGATCTCGTCGGCGGCGTGACCAAGGGCGGAGAAGGCGGCGATCAAGGCGGCCGCATAACTGATCGAGTACTTCATGTTGGAGGCGATCCGAGTGAGAGAGTGGGTCCGAGATCAGAAAGGTGCCTCGAGAGGCTGTGGTCTGCGCGTCGAAAGCGAAAGTGTGGCGATGCAAATCGCGCTGTGTGGTATGGAGTGTGTTGACGCGGCCTAGGGGCGCTCGGAATCTGCTTGGACAGGGTATGCGATAAACAGTTACGCTGCGTGTGTAATATAGCGACAGTAACGAGAGTCTGGCGTGTGCGCAAGGAAATAGAACAGACGAAGAGAATGATTGGGGCACGATATGGCGGCAGTGCTGTGCTGCTGCTTCTGCTGCTTCAGGATTTCCTCGTCGACTCGTCAGGGGAGCAAGATTCACGGGTACAGCGGGAGGGGGTCGAGCTGCGCCAGAAATACCCCAGCGCCATCCCTCCATTGGCTAAGTGTCGCATCGTTGCAGTCTAGCGCTTCTTTTGCTTCGTGTTCAGAGTTCGGCATCCCGACTTTCCGGTGCATGTCTGACAATTGTGATGTTTGGCGTGGTATGACAGGTGTGACGGAGTCGTGGAGCATTGTGGTCTTCACGACGGCTTGCAGGGCAAGTTCAACTGGGGTCTGCTATCAATATTGCAGCCCACGGAGCATCACGCTCTGTATATGTAGGCAGTACATGTAGCTGGATGCGCTTACATCAATATTGCCATCGTAACAACCCTAATGGTGTAAAGGTCGCCACCTCGCTTCTTGGCTTGTTTGACCACGCCGAGGCGCGACTACCGATGGTGGCGAACAGATAACCAATGAATGACTCGGTGGGCGGCCTTGAATGTCGGCTAGTATGTGCTAGTCAAATAATCACGATATGAGAACTGGAATGCTCACCGGGTTCCTCGACCGACGTCTCGTAGGGTTGGTTGCTTGTGGCTGCAGTAGACACATGCCACCGCGACACAAGAAAGCGGCAATGGCGTTTTGACAGCTCGAGGGTTGCACGACAGGTCGTTGTTCCCCTGCAGTAATGTAATGCACGAGATTCTGTGAACATCTAATTTAGGCTAGATAAAAGTACAATATAGTAGACAGTACTTGCTTCCTACATCTTGTTCAACAGAGGCTTCAGCACATATCCTGCCGGTACTCCAGCGGCGATTGCGTTCAGAAGCGCCCAGTGTGTTGGCGTCTGTGGCATCATACTATTCAGAAGGACATGAAGTTAGTGTCAATGATCTTGTCGGGTGTGTTTGGTACAGTACTTACACAGCAGCAACAGCAAAAAGTCCACCCGTGAACAAGGTCGAGCGACCCTCAGTTCCTCTGCGATGAAACAGCGCAAGAGTAACCAAAGCCAGCACAACATATGCCGGAATCTGGTAAGTGAGGTCGGGATAGGCGGTCGGGTGCTCCGGCCAGCCCTGGATCTCCTTGAAGAATGCACTCAAAGTGAAAGATGCCAGTTGAGTTACGGACAGCTCAGCTCCAAGCACGAGAGGAGCGTCGGAGTGCTTGAGCGTGCTCCAGCCTTTTTGAAGTTGCATGGCGGATAACATGGTCATTGCCGCTATGCTGGCGATGGAGACGGAGAAACGAGCCAGGGTACTGTCATGGTGTTGTTAGGGTTATGTTCTGGAAGATATAGAATGCTTGTATACAAGGTAGACATACACCGCGACCGCGAGAACCTGACATGTCGTCTTTGCGGCATCAGTGGAGATTATCCTGTATGCTTTGAGGGCTATGCATATTGTGAGGCCTGCGAGGAGGGTGGGTGAATGCAGCATGGCGTGGAAGGTATCTGTGGTATAGGCGGGTGAAAGTGACGAGGTGATGTTGAAGTCAGCTGAGCTGCGCCTTCCAAGTTAAGATCGATGTTGGCTTCTTCTCTACCTAACTTCGACTTGTCCTATGTTTTATTCTAAGACACAGAATTCGCCAATGGAGCTCGTGGAGCTACCAAGGAAGCATCGCCTTGGCGCAGCATCAGGACCAGATACTGATACCTACACCTCAAAGCGCAGCAAATCTCAGGTCTCATCACTGAGTAGTGTGGAAGTTTAAGGGATATCAATTGCTCTTCTCTCTAAGGACTCGAGGCACGTGGCCGGAGCAGTGTTGGGCCAGCCGACATCTGGACAGTGCTATACCAACCCGATTCGAACAACTTCAAAGTGGCCGGGTGCTGGGGATCGGGAGGAAGTTATCGCTCGATACCGCCCAACGTGTCTTCTTCGGCTTTCCATACCATCTTCAGATTCCCCAGGTCTAGCCGTGCGCCGCGCTGCACCACATGCATGAAGGCGCCGTGGTGTGCAGCATGAAGAGGAAAAGGTATGGTCTGATCCTTGCCCTGCCGCCGCGAACCTTGTTGCTATAGCATTATAAACATTGGCACGTGAGGTGCATACTATGCAGAGCTCGCATTCGCCTGTGGAGTCAGCATTCAACATTGATGTCAACATGGCCAAGTCGCAGATGGTGGCCAGACCATCGCATTCTCCAAGCGCGATCCACTGGTGGAGATGGGATTCCAGCGAGTTTGCACGATGATCGAAATCATCATCATGCTGTTCGGGGCCACGTCGCGAACAGACTAGAAGACGCTGGACTCGGCTCCGTACGGAGCACGGCGCTGTGGCTCTCTGTAGGCTTGCAGCCCGCCGCCGCTAGGAGGCAGCTCTTCTGGTAGACGAGGCAGAATACTGGCCACTCGTGCTGCGGCCACCGAATAACCGCCGCCCTCATGTTCGTTGCCCCCGCGCATAATGACGTTGTGCCCCCGGCTGTTAACGATCGTGCACGCGCGACTTCGTGGCACGTTGTTTTGGATGATGGAGGGGTAGACTGCGAGGTACCACGGCCATTGGCGATGATGCCCATGCCGATCTTGGTGGGATGGTTACATCTTTTTTCGAGCCGCCCGCTTACTGAGGTCTGACACAGCAAAAGCGCTGGGTGGTTGAGATGGCTCGGCTTCCACTCCCCAATAGAAAGCAGCCAGCAGCCAGCATCATCACATAACTTCTCGGTCATCCGGCTGCATCCAGGCGCAGGCGCTGCGATCGCGATCAGGTAAGCTTGGGTGGGCGGGCATATTTGGTGGGGCTCAATGATGATGGTGATGGCACGCTTCTCGCCCTGCCCGCCAGCTCCAAGGTTGGGACCGAGCAACATCTTGGGCACAGCTCCCTGTCGATGCCGTCGCCGCTCGATCCTCGCCTGCATTCATAAACCTTTCCTGCCCCCGCCCACCACCATTCCTTTCCTCTTTTCACACCACATCTCTCTTCTTATCCGCCACCACGTCTACACACGCAACTTCCCGCCTTAACACCATCACAAATCACATCAAGATGCCTGGCCAGCAAGCAACCAAGCATGAGTCCCTCTTGGACCAGCTCTCCCTGAAGGGCAAGGTCGTCGTCGTCACTGGCGCTTCCGGCCCCAAGGGCATGGGTATTGAGGCCGCTCGCGGTTGCGCCGAGATGGGCGCCAACGTCGCCATCACCTACGCCTCCCGCGCCTCTGGTGCCGAGGAGAACGTCAAGGAGCTCGAGAAGACCTACGGCATCAAGGCCAAGGCCTACAAGTGCCAGGTCGACCAGTACGAGTCCTGCGAGAAGCTCGTCAAGGACGTCGTTGCCGACTTCGGCCAGATCGATGCCTTCATCGCCAACGCCGGTGCCACCGCCGACTCTGGCATCCTCGACGGCTCCGTCGAGGCC
>Ga0265797_10011324_pt1 | contig 11192 bp, 12 predicted proteins | sample P2T30metagenome_FD_192433 | JGI IMG/M metagenome (GOLD analysis project Ga0265797, IMG submission 192433) | Plant litter microbial communities from East Loma Ridge, Irvine, California - P2 T30 | ecosystem: Environmental > Terrestrial > Plant litter > Unclassified | place: USA: California... | reverse complement strand
ACCACCAACATCCCTGACCAATCAACCTCAAACCGCCACCAACGATGGACAGCGAGAGTGTCAAACAGCAGCGAATGCCATCGACGCAACATCCAACCGAAAGCATTCCAACAACAATCGCCGAGGTCTAGAACGCCCTCGGCCATAGAGGGACGAAAAAATTAGCGCTAAGAATGTGCAACCGCGCGAGGCTCGGCGCGCCCTCCTGAACCGGGCCTGGGATTGCTCGCTTCTATGGGATCAAAGACACTTTTTGCTCCTCGCGAGAATGGTGGGCGACGACGAGGAGAAGGCCTTGGAATTTCACCGTAGAGCAAAACACCTAAACTGCGCGTGCTGATCTCAAATCATGCTAGGGATGAAAGATCCGGATATGGACCCGTGTCCTGGACAGGCTTGCAGGAGTCGGTCAGCGAGCAGCGAGAGGTCCTTGGAGGAAGAAGGCTGCTGCTGTGGAATGAAATCTCTACCGGAACGAGACTGGATCGGACGACGAATGAAATCAGATAAGTCACTGCGTCCCAGCTAGAAGGAGGACTATCAAAACACCCCACACCAAACACAAGTCCCGGCGACTACCCAGCCAGGCCACCAGACTCCCCAAACCACAAACTCGGTCCAAACTCCCTGGGCAACCCAGGCTTTCGCCAATTCCGCCAAGACGGCTCCCAGACCTTGCTGTCCCGACCACCAGAAACCAAGAGCGTAGGTGGCGCTCATGGGGGAGAGAGCGGCCAGCACCAGGACTTGGAAGCCGACGAGGAGCGATGAGAGGTTCGTGGTTTTCGGTGATGGCGGTGGCGATGCAGCACAACGCACGAACGCTAGCGGAGTGCTGAGCAAACCGACGACGAATGCTAGGCTGAAGTTCAGGGTTGCTAGGGTCGAGTAGCTGGCTCCTAGAAGAAGGAGGGAGAGCGATTGCAGGGTTTGCAAGTGTTGGGGAGTTGCTTGGAAGGGTTTCTTGAGAATGTAGGCGAGTATTGGTGGGGTGAGGATCGTTAGTGCTGTGATCGCATGGAGGGCTGTGGGAAGGGACTTTATTGATGGCTATTAGCGAGCGAATCTGACAAGTTCGATTGAAGGTCACTTACGCTCTTGCTGAGATGCGTGAGAAGATAGAGAGGTATGCAGCTGGCCAGATGAATGCCGAGTAAGGTCAGTGCCGGAAGGAAGAGCTGACGTTCAAGTGGCGTCAACGCTTGTTTGGGCACCAGCGCGAGGTCGCTGCCTTCACGGACGAGCTCCATTTCAGTGAGTTTGCTGCTCTTCTTCTTAGTAGGCTGAGCGGGTGTGGCTTCTGGCAATTCAGCTCTGCCACTTTGCACCCACAAAGCCAGAGCCGAGATGGTGAAGCTACCTGCAATCAACATGGCCGCTGGGAGATAGTTGCCGATACTGACAAAGCGGTTGGCGTTGAGCAGAATGTAGAAGAAGAAACTCTGGTGAAGATGTTCAAGAAGGTTGTTGATAGAACGAATCAGGCTCTCGGTCACGCGGCCAAGACTCATCTCATCATGCCAGCCATCGCCCATAGTCTTGAGAGTGATGGCGTCAATGTGGTACGGCATGAAGGCTGAGTGAGGGCCTGTAGCCTGACCTAATGACTGTGTGGCGAGACCTGTTGCAATTGTACGCAGGCGATCCTTGTAGCTATCTTTGTGGTCTGAAAGTCCGTGCAAGGTGCAGCCGATGCGCATCTGACCAGACGCAATGGAGACGGCAGTGTTGAGCAGGTCAAGATTCGGCAACGCGCCGTTCAGGCCATCGTACTGGATGTCGATTTTGTCGAAACGATGACCCCAAGGTCCGATCGGATAATCGATTGCAAGAGCTGCTTGTAATGCACCGGCTTTGATAGGTAGGGTGCTGACGTTCTGCGTCGCGGTGACGATAGGGGCGGTACTGTGGTAGGCATCCACCCATGCGATAGGGCCGTAGGTGCTCTCTGGCGAGATGATGATGATGATGTCTTTACTCCAGATGCTCCAGCGGCTGAAGTATCGTGCCAGAGTAAGGACAAGCGCAACGCCAGAGTAGTTGATCAGTCCCTCGAAGTTCTTCCACCCAGCCATCAGCACCATGGCCTCGGTAGCGTCCGCCCTGGGTCCTCGCAGTATGCCGTACACGTTGGTTCCAGTGATGTGCTCTCCAGCAGCATGGTATGCGTAAGGCTGTTCAGCAACCTTCAATCCGCTCTCGCGTAAGATCCTTCCAATCCCAGCATTCCTCTCCGCCTCGGAACTGTCCTTGTGGTCGTACATCTCATGTCGATATGCTCGGAAGACATTGTGTTCGCTACCTCCAAAGTAGGTGTGTACTTGTCCGGGTAGGATGGCGTTTTCAGACACGTACGTCTGCCTCGAGTAGTCATTGAGCGGGAGGAGTAAAAGCCATACCACACCGACGGCAACGCATAAAGCGGATAGGTATGGTGGTAGCTTGAGGAGGATTGGAGATCGCCGAAGAGTGAGAAGGCGTGCAGCTGTCGACTACGAGGTCAGTCAGCCATCCGTGCAGCGATTCGATCGAAGTTCACTTACACAACCTCATTGTGGGAAGAAGTATCCGCGGCCTGGTGCTGGTCAGGTTCAATAATCATTAATTGTACACATTTGGAGAGGTGTCCCCACGCTAGTCTTCCCAGGAACGCCCTGCAGCGCCAATGATGCACGCCGGCGCGCGGATCCGAGTCCTGGGCAACATTATACATCCGACCCGTTTGACATAATCTCCTGAGAGAGTCCATGCACGCGACTCTTGTGAAAAGCCAGTCCAGTCCTGCCCGTTGCCTGTGTGATCTGCTTGTTTTCTACCACCTGAGTTCACTCACGACGTCTACATTTCCTCCTTCATCGAGCCCATGGCGTTCTTCCAGGTCCCGGATGCCCGGCGCATGCGCAGCTTCTTCACCAAACTGCCTCTGGCGACGAGACTGTTGATGGTCCTCATCACGGCCTTCTACGTCGCAAAGGCCTTCCGTCCTGGTCTGGAACAATGGGGAGCTCTCATTCCGCAAGAGATCAACATAGGCACTCGTAAGTCTTGCGCGAAAGCGATACCTGATTACTACCATACTGACCATGTTATTGCCCAGTCTATCGCCTGAATACATACCCTCTCCTGCATAAGAATGTCTTCCATTTCCTCATGAACATGATCGCCTTGACCCCACTCCTCGAGCGCTTCGAGATGGAGAACGGAACCATTGTCACTCTCCTCTTGTTCACCGGACCCTTCGGCCTGCTCCCTGGAGGTCTCTACACCTTGATCGAGCGCTTCATCTTGCGCAGCAACTCTGCGGCAATCGGCGCAAGCGTCTGGGTCTTCCTGCTCCTGTGCGTCGAAGCGGTCAAGACCTACCGCCAAAACCCAGCTTTCAAGATCTCCGACTACTCGATCCCGACATGGACAACGCCGCTGTTCATCATCTTCGTCATTCACTTTCTCGTTCCCAACACATCTCTCTTGGGACACCTCTGCGGCGCGCTCGTGGGATACCTGTGGGGACTGGGCTACATCAAGTTCCTCGCGCCGAACGAGAAGATCTTGCGATGGGTGGAAGGGAAGCTGAACTTGCTGGGAAGACTGCCGCATTATGTCAGCGTGGACCAGAAGACGTATGGAAGATACGGTGTGCTTCCGAGCACGAGCAACAGCCCTGGTGTGGGGCCTGGTAGAGGCACGCTCGGCGCGGCGAATGGGATCGCCATTGGGCCTGTTGGCAGCACGCAAAGGCTGGGACCTTAGATGGCAGTGGTATATTTGTATGTTGAGGTCTTGCATCGCGCTGCTTTGAAGTCCGCCAAGCCAGGTTGAAACTACGACCCATCGCGCCTTCCTCATGTCGACGCGGCTACTGCCTAGCCAGGACGTCAACTCTCGCCTCAGCCTCAGCGATCACGTCTGGACGAAATCATTTCGCGCTCAATACTTCTATCATCGAGACCAATTCACAGCCAACAACCATCAGCTCATCTATCAACCGCTACGATGGCGCCGACCAAGAAAGATGAAAAGGAGGCAAAGCTCACTCCTGAGCAGTCAGCTACGCTCGTCCTCAACTATCTGCGCAAGCAGAACCGCCCGTACAGCGCCACCGACATCAGCACGAACCTTAAGAACCGCGTCACCAAAGCAGCCGCTGCCAAGTTGTTGAAAGACATGCACGAGCGCCATGAGATTGATGGAAGAGCGGCGGGAAAGCAGCTCGTCTACCATGCCATCCAGGTATGACGAACTGACTCGAGCTTGTCCGTTGGTCCGAACATGCTAACTCCCCCATCAGGAGGGAGCAGACGAGTCCTCGATCGCAACGCTGGAGCAGATGACGGCCGGAGCTACACGTCTGAAAGATGCCACGGCAGCTCTCAAGGCAGACGAGAAAGGCTTGCGTGCCTCTCTTCGCGACCACGCCTCTCTCACGCCGCTCCCAGAGCTCAAGGCTTCCGTCGCATCTCTGCAACAGGAGAAGGAAACCATGAGCGCACGTCTGGCAAAGCTGAAAGACGGCAACGTCAAACCTATCACTGTCGAGGAGCGCGACAAGGTTGCCGTCGAGCACAACAAGTGGAAGAAGCAAGTCGCTTCCAGGCGCAAGATCCGCGGCGAGTTGTGGAAGATCATCGCCGACGCTGTCGAGCCTGAGAAGCTTGCGGAGACGAAGGAGAAGCTGGGTTTGGAGTCTGTTTGATGTGTGCGGCTACATGTAGTGTACGATAAGTCCTCAATAGGTCATGGACCCGAGCGAGTGATGCGCCTGGGCTGGCGAGATCGCTGCGATGAAGAATATGTGTAACCGGACGCGAGGTTAAAAAAAGTAATCATTAATTCAAGTAAAAGTGGTATCTCAATCGTAACAACCCGACCAGAAAAGCACGCGCATCGTTCCCTTCATCCTCGCCCTCTGCACGCAGTAGGCAATCACAGCGCTTGGGATCATCATCATCATCACCACCCTAGGCAGTCATGTCATGTCGTGTCCATGCCCGTTCAATTGGAGAACTTGGACGGCACCTGAATTGTCACACTCCGCGTCAGCTCATGCCTCTCCCACGTATGCATACATGCATGCACGCGCCGGCAGTACAAGTCGGGGAAAACTCACCTTCTTGCCCGTAGCCTTCTCGAACATCGAGCGCAGCTTGTCCGTGATCTTCTCGTTCTGCTTCCTGTACTTTGCCGAGTCGACGGGGTGGCCGGACTGGCGGAGGCGCAAAAATGCAATGTTAGTATTTCGGTCGTTCTTTTGCGTGTTTGAAATGCGCAAGCGATGCGCGAGTACCCAGGTACGTGTATGTATGTAGGTTGAGGCGGGTTTGACGTACCTTCTTGCCAGCAAACTTCTCGGCCTGGTCGAGGGCCTTGTCGAGGTAATCTTCACCGCCGCGGTTGGCCATTTTTGCGCGTGTGTGTGAGTGAGAGGGTTGGTTGAGAATTGGTAGGATTGGTAGTGGTAGTCGTCGGTCAAAGTGGATGGTAGGTTAATGGTCTGTTGCTTGTTGTGACGCTATGCTGTTGTTGTGCGCGAACAAAGAAAAAAGTCGAGTACGCCATAAGCAGCAGCTTGCCTTCTACTTAACCATCTCATGCCCGCATTTCTCTCTGCCTCAGCCCTGGCGCGCGCATGATAGACTAAGGTACCTCCCCAATCTCTCCCAAGGGTTCCTCGAGCAAGCAAGCAAGCACACAAGGCCTCGATGCAGGCAAGATCCACACTTGTGAGATCTAGTCCCGCCGATCGAAAGGGCGGGGGCGTTTTTCTAGCTGCATGCATATGATCGGGCTGAGCTTGCTGAGGCTTGTTTTGCCCTTGATGGAACTGCGCCTCGCTGGTGGGAGGTAGGTATTTGGGTTTCATGTACTAGTACTGCCACTCGAAGCGGTTGATAGAGAAGCAGACATCAGGTACTTGTGGCGATTTACCGGGTTCTGACGATACCTATCGGCTACCTATGCTCTGAACTTTTCCTAATCACATCTGAGTGTCTGATCTGTCTGACCGACTGCTCAAGTGTTCATTTCCAATAGCAATAAATCGAATGTGATATGCTCATATACTTGCCTCGCCCAGATGTAACCAAACAAAGAGCCGACACGGTGTATGTAACGCGACTAGCTGCAACTTTTGCATCCACCGTAGGCCCATGGACAAAGAAGCGGGCTTCTCCGTTACCTCGTCCTCACAGTACTCTACGCTTGCCTCAGATGGGCTCCGAATACATCACATCCGCCTGATCGTATCTCAGTACATGGAACGCGAGGAGAAGTTCAGCAGTAACGATCATGCGCACAAACGGCGACAGTAATGCGGCCCTCTAAGCACTCTGGCATTGCTTGCATTGCAATTCGTGGATACATCCTGGTGGTTATGGATTACTCCCTCTTATCAAGCCAAAGAAGCAACCCACCTCTTGTCGTATTCATCCATAGTGCCCGCCCTGTCCTCGGCTCGAAGGTGCTCTCTCAACTTGACTCTCAGCAAGTAGCTCGGAGTACAACTCCAAGCATGACAGAAGCTGTTGTTCCTGACATCTCCGTAAGGGCTCAAAGTCGGGTCCTTGGGATCAAAGCACTCCCAGAAAGTGTCAGCGCCCGCCTGGACCATGCCGCCCCAGTACGTCCTCAGAATACCGAGCGCCTCGTCGAAGCACCCGACGCTGATTAGAGACTCGCACAGATAGTGCCACAGGTATGGTGTCGAAGGCTCGACGCGATCGGGGTGTTGCAAGATGTTCTTCAGACATTCCCGCGCCGTCTCTGCGGAAAAAACATCTGCTAGAACCAGCCACGCAGCGGAGGCAATCGAGACTTGCTGGTTTGGACCGGAGACGAAAAGTTTGAGATCAGGCTGATAGAACACCCGCGCAGCCTGAGACATACCATCCACCAAGTCGACGTAAGGCGCAGACCGCGCGAGGATGTTCGCGAGTCTGTTGGCCGCTTTCAGGCAGTACAGGACAAGCCCATGGAGACCAGCGGTTCGGTCTAGATCTTCTCTCCAGTCCAGAAATTTCCAGCCTTCGCCACGGTCCAGCTCGAAAACGTGGGTCTCCGGGTTCAGGTGTTTGATAGCTCGTTGCAAGCCCCCGCAAACAGTCTCCCAGATAGCTTCACCAGTCTCAAGATCGCCAGAAGCTTCAACGTACTCGCAACATACGACGGCGAAGAGCGCGTCATAGTCCACAATGTAGTCCGTAGCAGGCCTGAGAGTGGGATGTTCGAACAAACAAGCGGGGATCGATCCGTCTTCACGCACGACCGCCGCAAACATGAATATGCTGCGTTTGACCAAGTCGTAATCTTTGAACGTGCAATAGTTGGTAAGCGCCTGGAGTCTCAGATCTCCGATCCACATTCGCCGGTCGCGCCTGGGTCCGTCTTCGAAAACCGTGTGCATGCAGTCACGGAGCGTGGATACACTGGCGTGATCGATTCTGTTCAATAACGTGTCGCCGCCGAAATTGAACATCTGGATAGCATGTTGTGGCGCGACGCTGCTGACTGCTTCGAATCTCGCATCGCTGAGGGTCACATAGTATTTAGGCGAGGTATCGATTACGTCGAATTTGATGTACCGACAAGCATGACGGCGCGGTATGGATATCGTCTGTGGAAAGTAGTCGATGTTCATGATTTCGTCCGGCAGCCAACTGGTGCTGATCCAGGTGTTGACGCCTTCCATACCTGCCGTCACGTCCAGAGGCGTCTCTCCGAAGGTGATACGCAGCCGACAGGGAGCGTCGATGTTGAGACCATGGGCCGTGATTGTGAATGAGAGCGTGCCCACCATGTGCAAGCCGTAGTCGAGGATGACATGATCGCCACGCGACAACTCGTAGGTGGGTAGGAGATGTGATGGTTTCACATCTTCGGCTCGGAGGTTGAAGAACGATTGCGAGTCGGGCACGAAGCTCAAGAGTGTCTGTGGATCTCTAGTGACAGACACTAGTTTGGGACTTAGCTTGTCTGCTTGTTTGGCGAAGTCCCCATTAAACCGCGTTGAGAGAATCTTGGTGATTTTTTGGTTCTCCGGTACGGTCGCCGCCATGTCGGCGAGCTTCTATCTGTAGGTTAAGTACGATGACAGGGTCTGAAAGGCAAGGCCTCACATCAGGTACACGTCCCACCTACCTAAGGTTACTATTTCACTATGCTGAAATGGCAGCATCGCCTCGGAGAATCGGGGCAACATTAACACGGTACTGGTGCTGCAAAGAACATTGTCCCGAGACGGTCTGAGCCCATGCATGTCCAGGCGTAGGACGAAGGATTACATGCTTGCGTAGTGTGCAGTGGTAGCCTCCAGTGAGAAGGCCAAGATGCCGTCGGATGCCCAGGCCGAGGTTATGTGCCGGAAAACGTGGAGTGCGTTCCGATGACTAGATGACAACATCTTACCTTGGTTTGCTTCAGTGTGTCCTCGTACGTGGTAATTTGTCGAGTATCAAGCATCTGTTGCCGTGTACCTGGAGGCAGAGCTGCACTGGAGGAGGAGCTGCAGCGACATGGCGTCGAGGGTAAGTGGCGTCCATGTTCGAAGGAAGGACGGTCGCTCTCAGTGCAGGTTGTACATTTGACGATATAGTAGTTTTTCAAGGCAGACGATGTTTGGTTCGGCGATTTGTGGAGTTCAGGGTTGTAGTCGTATTGTAAGAAGATGAGTGGTCAATCTGATATTGTCTGACTAGATGGTGAAAGGCCTGAGGCATTCATACAGTAAACCAAATTCCGAACTCCTCGCCAGTCCGCCTCGGTCCAAGGGTCCCTTCTTCATCAGCACACCTCGACCACCGCCAATCATTCAGACTCGTCCCTCGTCATGCACAATCTCGGTGCGAACCGATTTGTTCTCCAAAATCACGCGCGCTTTCTCAGGATTGTCTAGAACGTGGTCCACGAGCTGGTCTCCAAACAGCTCATCCATCTGCTCCAAGGTCTTTCCACGCGTTTCGGGATAAAAAAAGTAATAGCACAGCACGGCGCACATGTTAAAGACGAAGAATGCGTAAAAGTAGCGAAAGCCCACTTCTGCCAGAGCGGTCGGAGAAACCTGCGCGAAGATCAGGTTCAGTAGCCAGTTGCTGGTCGTGGACAGCGAGTTGCCTCGAGCGCGAGTCTCTGTGCTGAAGATCTCGGCTGGATACCTGTTGAGAGAGTCAGCGATTTGTCTGGAACACACGCGCACGATACGTACACCCAGGTGATAATGCCGATCATCGTGAAGAAGAACGAGAACACAAAGTTCATTGCCACCATTGCTCTGAGGGCATTCTCGTTCGCATTCGCGGTCATGTCTTTTCCGGCAACGAAATATTGCGACAAGATTGCATTGACTAAAAGGGCGAACGCACAGCCAGTCGTTGCAACCAAGAGGGGTTTCACACGGCCAACCCTGTCAAGAAGCCACAGGCCAATCATGCAGTAGATGATGGAAAGCGCGCCGCTGATGCCGACAATCTTGAGGGCGGTGCCTGTGTGAATACCCAATAGCAGGTAGATTTCTTGGCCGTAGTAATTTATAACGTTCACTCCGCTGAGCTGACCAAAAGCCTGCACACCACAGCCCAGAAGAAGTCTTTTCCGCCAGCTCGGTCTTGCTAGGAGGGCCTTCCAAGAGACGGTTTGCGCAGCCTTTTCCGCAACCACGGTGTCACGGATCTCTTCGAACTCGAGCTGAAGGAAGTCGTCGTTGTTGCCGGTGCTGTGCAGCTTGTTGAGGACCGCCTGAGCTTCTTCATGGCGATCTTTCTCCATTAGCCATCTGGGTGACTCTTGCAAGAACCAGATGCCGATTGCCATGATGAGACTAGGAACTACCTGGAACGCGAGAGGAAAGCGCCCTGCGATGGTCTTGTTTAGCGATCTGAACTTCGAAAAAGACATCCGTACGTACATTGAAGGTCAGATTTGGCATGGAAGCTGCCGAAGCCGATCCACTGAGCTGCAAAGAACCCCCAGGACAGCATGAGTTGCAATAAGCCGCTCAACTTGCCACGGTCCTCCGCGGTGGCGATCTCGGCACAGTACATCGGAACAACGCCACTCAGAATGCCAACGGCGACACCGGCAATGGCACGACCTACCGCAAGCATGGCTAAGTTGACAGCGCCGCCCTGGAGAGCGCAACCAAAGGTTGAGATCAGTGCACCTAGGAAGACCTGGTTGGTAGTCATTGTGAGCATTACATCAACGCTCGGGGCTTGTTGGAGGTTCTTACGGTCTTTTTTCTCCCGAACATATCGGCCAGATAAGAGATGCTCAGCGCTCCCAGCACCGCGCCCCCAGTGAACGAGCTGACAATGCCTCCAGTCTCAGCACTCGTAGGCGTGCCCATGTAGTCCGTGAAATACGGCTGCACGATCGTCGAGGCGATGATTCCGGAGTCATAGCCGAAGAGGAAACCTCCAATGGCAAGGAAACCAGCTGCACCGCCTGTGGCAAGACGTCCCATTGTAAGTGATTGCGGGTGTGATGGGGAGTTGTGAATTCAAGAGGATGAGTTGACTCAGCTTGTGGTTAGATCCCATGGCTACCGTACGATTATTTAATCATCGCTTAGGACGCAGCGGTATCGTGCTCGGTGTATCTTGTGACGAGAGGCCAAGGTATTTCTTGCTGGATTCTCACCCCCCGTCGTATGTCGGGTCGCCAATGAGCCCATGGGGTGTGCTCTCCCCGTGTGGGGGGAGGGGGGGGGAGAGAGGTGGCTGGGGTCCGAAATGCAAGTTCTCGAAAGCCATTCGCTCAATCCATGTTCCGTCTGAGCGGTCGCCGACAAAACGGTAACGACCTTGAAGACTCGACGCGACGTACCTGGTAAACCGTAACCCTAGGCCACGGATCTCGCAAGCGCAGGGAGTTGTCAATCGGAAGCGGATCATCAACCTCGGGTCTTGTGCTGCGCCATCCCACGCATCTATGTGAGACCGTCGCTGTCACTGATCGAATGCACAGGCGCTACTCGCGACGACGCGGACTATACTGCCCTGCATAGCAGACTCATTCTGGACAGACTCAGCCAAAAAAGGCGTGGCAACTGTGGGTTTGTTTGGCCAGAGCTAGAGTCTATCAAGACCTTAGACGGGCATTCTATCTGTGCTATGGTCGTCGTCGTCATTGTCGTCGCAATTGCTCTTCACACGAATCCTGTTCTTTGGATCCCAAGAAGCGATCGATCAAGGCCTTTGTTG
>Ga0265797_10011323_pt1 | contig 11193 bp, 18 predicted proteins | sample P2T30metagenome_FD_192433 | JGI IMG/M metagenome (GOLD analysis project Ga0265797, IMG submission 192433) | Plant litter microbial communities from East Loma Ridge, Irvine, California - P2 T30 | ecosystem: Environmental > Terrestrial > Plant litter > Unclassified | place: USA: California... | reverse complement strand
TCGAGTCTTGCACCTAGCTTTCGTTCAAGTCGCTGCGAATGGTTCCATGGCTGAGGGTTTAGTTTTTCCTTCGATCAAAACAACAGGAAGCTCACCCCTTCATCCGAGCCAAAGTTGACTGCCGTTAGTTTCCGACTCTGCAGAGCTCTTGAGGCTTACTGTTGCCAGCTCCAACTATAAGAACCCTAACAGCAGGTAATAGCTGCCGGTCTAAGGTGATGCTCTCCTTACTGCCCATGGTGCTTCGTCGATGAGAAGTGGAAACATAGCGACGACGGAAGAGGCTTGCTGAGGAGCTGAAGCTGCATCGCAGGGTGATCATATTGTATATTGGTTATGAACATATTATTGTCTCAGAGTTGTAGTTAATAAAGATGTTCGGCAGTAGCGGACATGTGGTATCGGCAGGACGTGAGCCGAGTTGGATGCAATGACCTGTCCGGACTAACACGGTGAAACGTAGCACAAACAAGCCAAAATCCTGGCGAGAAGGCCACACAAATTGTAGGCACATCTCGCCGGGACCTCAGGCGCGTCATGAAAGCGGGTGAGTGTCCCCGATGCCCGGACCTATTACGGTCCCCGAGTAAGATGTAAACAGTGAAGCGCTCTCGCCCGATCAGATCGATATCTACTGGTATGATTTAGGTTGATATCGCATATCGCCCATAGTGGTATGCCTGGAGTGTCCAAGAAACAGACCTGGGTCGACGAAGTTTGTTTGCTCAAATCGAGATTTACAAAAGGAGAGGCGGGGACGACGTCCGGGGCCGAACACGGAGTGTGACCTTTTTAAGAGGATAGTCTAACACCATACCGACTTTACACACTCGTCGTCTGGCTATATCCGTCCCGGACACTGGTCGAGCCGTGTAGACTGCGCCACCACAAGCTTGCAAAACCCAGTCACTGTTGTTGAACTTGCCCACTTAAGGAATGCGAGAATCTCTGCTAAGATGGCCGTTCGTGGCCTGCGGACTGCCTAGCATGAACTCAGAAGTGATAAGCAGTCAAATTGATCAGGTTTCTACCGCCTGAGCGATTCCAACGAAACGATGTCGGACCGCTCAACGTAGTTCCGCCTAAACAGCGCATAAAACTGCCACAACATCGCCATCGGCAAAATCGATGTTGCGATCTACGTCTGTTCGGAATGATATCAGGCGAGTCGATGAGCTCCCACCACTGCAATCGACAACCCTTTGCAAGTACAGGATGTTTAAACTGGTGGCGCCGAGTGGAAAAAATGATACACCAGACAACAAAGCACCAGCGAGGATAATCAGCTGCCACAACACTTCCCGTTGACTCGATCAGCGTCCATACTGACTTCTCCATTTATCGTCTCGCGAACCTGATCGTCAGAGCCATGTTCGCTAGTGTGTCTATCACCATTGACGTTGACAGACAAAGATGCAAAAGCCTCTGTCGCATGACCGGAATGTTGATCAGCTATGCTTGTGTCCCACTGATTCATCACTTGCAGACAGACAACACTTGGAGATATCAAAATCATACCTTCTACCCTTTTACCACCGACCGATATCACGAGCTGTATTTAATTCGCAGACAACACAGGACGGATCTCTCTGCTACTACTTCTGCAATGGCGAGCTCGAGATGTTGCCCTTCTCGCCGCCGATGTCTTTGTCTGCATTCTCCTCGAATTCCCCGACATGTCCTTTTTCATGATTCTGATCCATCGCTTCTCCCGCTTCTCGATGGGATGTACCACCAAAGAGTCGATCAATATCTTCCAGAGCAACACCCTTAGTCTCGGGTACAAAGCTGGCGATGTGAGCATACAGCATTGACCGCGTGACTTACAACCAAGTGCCTAGAAACAAAAAGACGTTGAGTCCAGAAAAAAAAAAGAAAGTGTAAAAGCCGCACTTTGCCAGAAAGAGTGGAAAGAATTGATTCAAGATTGTCGAGACGACTGATTGAGTTTGAGATGCCATGGCGACAGCATGGGCCCTAACGTCGGTCGAAAATATCTCTGAGGTGTAGACCCAGACTGTTGCTCCCCATGAGGGTTTGTAAAAGACCGCAAAGACGTGAAAGAGGGATGCGACGGCGATCCCTACTCCATAAGGTCGGGTCTTGTCAGGGTTCTCGGGCGTAGTCGCTCCAATAATGGAAATAACCAAGAGGGAGATGCCTTGTCCGGCGGCCCCGATCAAGAGGATCTTGCGCCGACCTAATCTGTCCACCAGCAGGGTACATGACATGGTGAAAAGAATCGAGAGCATGCCATATATGGCGTTAATGAGAAAAATGGTGTCGGTGTTGGAGAAAGTTCGCTGGTATATTAATGTAGAATAGCTCGCCAACATCCCGTTGCCGCAAAGTTGTTGACCTGCATTAATGGCAAGTGCCACAAACATGCGGCGACGCCTTGAAGGTTCTTTGAATAACGTAATGTCTTTTCAGTCAGGGCTCCTCTCACCGCTGTATCAGATCTTCACTCACAAGGCGCATACCACTTTCCCGAATTGTGCTCGGAGGCCTTCTCATATTGAACAGCCATGATTATATCTTCGAGCTCTTGTTCGACCTGCTCCGATGATCTAACCCTCGCCAAGCACCCTCGAGCCCTGTCAATTTGATTTCGCTCGACGAGCCATCTAGGTGACTCGGGGCACCAGAACATGGTCCCAATCACAATGATGGGGAAAAAGATCTGTATCATGATAGGGACTCGCCATTGCCAGTTGTTCAGATGGGGGGTCTTTTGGGTAGCGTATGCGGTCCAGTATACCACTGCCGCTCCGAGGGTGTATCCGACTGGCAATGAGTCTCACGTCAGAGAGTTATGGCAAGCTTACCCTGCCAAAAAGACATCATGGTACCTCTAACTCGGGCAGGAGCCGTTTCGGCAATGTAGGTCGGTCCAGTAGGGACAGCCAACCCTTGGCCCATGCCCATTAACAATCTACCCGCAATGAATGCAGGCATATTGGGAGCGAACGCTTGAATGAACGTCGAGACAATGACGATAGCCAAGCCGAGCTGGATACAGAAGCGCCTTCCCAAATATTTGGACAATGTAGGCGTGATGAGAAACCCAGTGACGATGCCGCCAACTGTGTAGGCTATCCGATTCAGCATCATTGCCTTGATTCCCCAGTCCAACGAATCTCACCAGTATTGACTGCTCCGATGATATTTGGATTGATCTTTGCTTGTCCGTCTTCTCTGAAGTACCGCACAAAGGTCGAATATCCCTGAATAGAGTTGAAAGTCGACGAGTCGTACCCGTTGACCGTCTATTCCTTGTCAATTATGCAGAGCTTCCGTCCAGCTGTCCGACACTCACCATCGTCAAGGCAGCCGCTCCAGCTGAGAGCCAAGATGTCCACTCGTGCGAATGCATGGCGAATATGAATAGGTTGTATCGAAAAGTGTAAGCAGCAGGAGGAAAGAATGAGATTCGATGGGATAGGGAAGAAGTGGGACCTGGCCTGCCTTATATACTACGACATGGTTGGAGCCCGTCCGGTGGAAGCGGATTGATTGTTTGATAGTGTACTGCCAAAGAACAGCGACAATAGCCCGTGGAGGACCAGGGCGACTCCACAGAGTCCCTCGGCAGAGTCAGACTGCACAGCCGGGTGCTCCTTGGCGGTTGTTCCGCCGGACCGCACCGGGCCGGCCATGTGGACGGTTCATCCGCGCTGTTCCCTTACTTCATCCTTCCCGAGTACTCGTTACGACACTGCTGATACGAGTCTGGGAATAGTTCGCAGCATGTCTGTGCAGCAGGTACGTGTGGTCGGATATGATGGGTCGGTCCTGCCGCTCACGCCAGAAATAGGGACGCGAGAAACGTCCGCGCTCACTTGTCGCGTGTGGGTCCTGTCGGAAGAGGCGAAGCAGATGCGAACCCGCTCCAGTGGGACCTTCCTGCGGGAAATGTCAACAGCTCGGCTCAGAATGTTCTTTCACCTGGCACGGTCGCGGACAATTTGAGAGGGAAAGGGGAGTCGGAATGGCCGCTTTGGCTCCTCTCGCGGCACCTGGTCATTTACCCAGTCTCAGCAACCCAGACACCACCACCACGCCAAGCAACGTTGTTCGCCGGCAGTCAGAGGTCTTGGTTCACTCTCCAGTATCTGATGAGCTGGCTTTCATCGGGATGCATGTCTCACATTTTCCAGATGAGCTGGACGAGGAGCGACGTGTGCCAGATCCTCACTCAAACTGGCGCACCGTCACAAAACCTCCCGATCGAGCTGCTGGTCTGGACCACCATACAGGACGGTTCGAGTGGGACGAAAGGCGAGAGTCGATCCAAGAGTATACAGCAACAAACTCCAAACCCCAAGGCGTAGATTTTAGAGGAGCGACAGATCCGGAAATTTTTTCTTTGGTTAGCCGTGGAATGGGGGACACGCAGGAACGCGGCCTGGTTGATCCTGTCAACGAGGGTATCATCAACATGGGTCAGCTGGAAACAGCTTTTCAGGTGTAAGCTCGACTGTGCCAACGATTAGGCTAATCTCGCCAGGTTTAAGCATCATTGCTCCACTATATTACCGTATCCGTCTTTGTTGACAACTCGCAGTCGAGCTCCGACCCATCCGTTCTTGAGATCTGCATTTCTTGTCTATACATCTCGATGTCCCAATTACAGACCCATGTTAAGCGAAGATCAAGTACGGCGACTCGAGCAAAATGTCGCCCTAAACCTGATGGCATTTCACCGAGGCTGTCCGCCTAGTCTGGAAAGTGCATACGCCGCTTTAATCTTGTCTTTGCTTCCGCCAGGTGACGACAACTTTAACATCATGTCGGATTTTGATCCAGCCAGGATGGTGGGAATGGCCTATGGTCAAATCCGGGAAATGGGACATTCAGTATTTGTTGAAAGACTGGTCGATTCATTAGGGGCTGGAACTCCTTTGGCACACCTCAATGACTCGCTCGACAAGGCCCGGTTACACTTTTGTATCATGGCTAGAGTCTCATGGTATGGGCAGAACGTGATATTCATTGTCTGTAGGCGGCTGATTGTGACAGGACGAACCTCAGCCGATGCCCGAGTAATGACCTCCCGACTTCACTTCGGCCCATACATTTGCGTCTGCTTGAGCTTCTAGAAGAGCGAGGATCGACATGTGAGCTCGATAGACAGCTCAGGTTTGAGTATCAGTCTTTACAAATTCTTATGACGCTATCGGAGACCTGGCGCGAGCTGGAAAGAGTGACAACACCATCTATAGTCGAGCTGCGCAAGGGTAATCTGGCAACACTGGAGGCTGGACTACAACTTTCTGATCTAAAGACCCGATTGTGGGCCCAGGAAGGTATGGAACGTCCCATTTCAGGTGGTTGAGAATGCTCAAGTGTTTTTAGATCCGCTGATTGCATTGCAATGGGTGTCGGCTCAAATGACCTACTCGAAATGGTGGATGACAATCCGAAACGTTTGGTTCTCGTATCGCCTCCCGTCACCGCTTGTAGTTCCCGAACTTCAGATCGAGTGGCTTGAAGGTCTATCCCTAGCGGCAAAAGCTTCTTGCGACATGGCGACGCTGTGCATCGAGGAAGATTGGAAGCTTCACGTCTTTCCACGAGCTGTCGGCGTCTCTTTGGTCCTCTGCTATCACACTCTATCAATGGGTGCCGCACATCTCAAGCATTACAGTCCGACCACACCCTTACCTATCTATCTCGACATCGAGCATCGTCTTAAACGCCTCCAGCTCATCCTTGCTGGGTCGGCATTATCCATTAAGACTATGTTGAATCGGGCTCAAGTGACGCTCGATGAGTACAAGCGTCAACTGGCTGGCCAGTCACGCAAAGGTTCCGATCACGGCCAAGAACGAGCGCCTACAGACGGGTCGGGACTCTTCAACTTTGGGTTCGGGGGAGACTTTCAGCTCGACGCATCGGGTTTTGAGGGGCTCGGTCAGACGGGCTCGATCGGGATAGGTTTATGGGATCCCTTAATGGGTTTTAATGATGGATGGGACTGGCAGCAGACAGATGACAGCGGGAAACCATTCTGGGATCGCTCCTAGGCCATATTTCTCTTTTGCAGCGGCTGCTTGTTTATGTATATCTGCTGTTTGCCGTATTTGGTGAAAATAGCGCGCAAAACACCGGCACCTGTGTGACTGTCCACTTAACCACAAATTTCGTACCCCATACCCCATAGATCGCAGATTGGCTTTGATGTAGCCCAGCAAAGAGAACACCATAGACAGGCCATTCATCGCATCAAGACCCTACAGAATGATCACTGAGCAGAAATCGGTGACGGTCTAATTGCTAGGCCATGAATCTTGCCCACCATATCTCTAACAGTGTCACCTTGGCTGACATGCCAGACGCTTCCCATTTCGTCACTCGTAGACCGGGCTACGCTGTTTGCCCCTAGATCTTCGAATGAAGCCAAGCTGAAGTGTGCCGGACACGAACAATTCTCGCCATCAATAGTCTGGTTAAACAACCCAAAGTGAGTTCCGGTAAAGTAAAACTCGTACTCTGCCGGGGAACCACCATCGAGTACCATGGAGGACAAATCCACTAAGTCAATCGAGGCCTCGGCGCCAACAAGTTGATAAGCCAAGGTATATCGTGTGGGTTCGGCGCGTATGAACATATCGACTGGTCCATCCGAGACAAGAGGACTGGAAACCTCCTGGCTGCGTTAAATACTAGACGGTTGAGCAAGAGTGGCTACCCACCTTGACAGTTCTGGTCAAATTATCCGTCCACCTCGCCGTGATGACCCTTGAACCCTGGATGGACCTGATCAGCAGGGCGGCGTACGAGGTATCGCTGTAAAAGACTGTGGTACCAGCCTCCTCGTAATCATTCTTCGGGTCAAAGTCTAGTTGCGTGGACCAAATGCCGCGGTAAGAGGTTTGTTTCCTGAGCACCATGGCCGGACTTTCAAATTGATCAATCCTGAAGCCGTTGCTGATAAGAGTGAGATGATTAGGACGAGTGGTGAAATTGTGGCATGATTTTACAGGTGTTCGAAGATGATACCAGCCAATTTCGAGCGAGTCTGAAGAATCAACGCGCATTCGAGCCACATGGTGATTTACTCACTGGTCGTGAAATCATCTCGCCACGTCAAAGAAGTAGACCGAAGTGGGAGACTGCCTTCGATGGTCGAACCAATCAGTTTACCGTTGTTGACTACCGGCCAGCCGCCCTGTGGCCATTCGACCGGTGCGAGAAACGTTTCTCTTCCTAATTGAGCGAGCTGAGTTCCTTGCTGTCGGACGCCCAGCATGACCATCCACCACTGTCCATCTTGAGCCTGGACAAGGTCGGCGTGTCCAGTTCGCTGAATGACTAGATCTGGACCATTATGAACGAGAGGATTGACCCCGATGGGAGCTTCCTCGAAAGGGCCAAGAGGGTGCCTACTTCGGGTGATCCAAACTTGATGATCAGGGCCAGTACCTCCGTCCGCAGTGATCAGGTAGTACCATACACCTCGCTTGTATATATGAGGTCCTTCAGCGACTCCTCGTCTGACAGTAGAAACTCGAATGGGCTTGGTCGGAGTCAGACTGTCTCCCGTTGCCAGATCGATTTCGCAGGCATAGGTGACGAGCTTCGAGCCTTGGGGCTGTCGAGGCCCAGTGCTGAATCGCGAAACAGAGAGGTAGACTCGACCATCATCATCAAAGAACAACTAAGTATTAGCTATAACACATCAATCCACGACTTACGTCCTGATCGATTCCCAACAAATCGAAATATACCGGATCGGACCAAGAGGCATCGTCAAAGATGTTGTCTGTCGACACGTAGAAACCGCGGGGTTGAATAGGCTAGAAATTCAGTAGCCATGTCTAGCCTGTCTGCTCACTTTCTTGGCCCGCCAAAAGACGGTACAGGTCGCCATGTAAAATCGGCCTTTCCAGTACCTCAAGGTAGGCGCCCAGACTCCTGCTCCTGGATCGACTGCCCTCATGTCCAGCTGACTCTTTCGATTGAGAGCATGTCCAATGAGTACCCAGTCGACAAGGTTTCTGGAATGGTACAGAGGCACTCCAGGAAAGTACTCGAAGGAAGAAACAGCTAGAAAATAGTCGTCACCGACTCGACAGATTGAGGGATCGGGATTGAAACCGGGTAGGATTGGGTTAGACGGCATGTCCATGCGTGTTGCGCGTAGAGGTGATCTGAGGCCTTGATGACATCTTTCCGTCTATTCATATTAGCTCTGAATATGGGAGGCAGGTTGAAGCGGGCCGGATTGGCTTCGGGTGGTTATTGCGGCGAAAAAGGACGGATGTCCCGGTGCCAAGTGTTTATGTCCCGTCCGATTCGAGGCGGTTCCGTCGCGCCCAACCCGGGCCTGTGTGGTATAGCCTTCTCAATAAGATCCGTTGGCTGGCATCACTTCTCAGGACCATCGAACCAAGCTGCTAGAAGAGGCGGGATTTAAAGAAGGGGGATCCAGGCGAAGCAATCAATACGTAGAACGCAACAGTCATTATTGATTGCGAATCGGTCGATTGGGTAAGTGGAGTGACCGTATAAGTGGTGATTCGCGAGAATCTCTACTTAGATGTCCGTAGCCTGACGACTGCTCATGTAGTATTGACTCAAACAGTCAACATGATCAAATTTACAACAAAAGGGTACGCATAGACAGCTCGTTTCAATGCCACAACATCACCATCGGCAAAAACGATATTGCGAATTACGTCTGCTCGGCATGAAGTCAGGCGGGTTGATCAGTCCCCACCACTTTGGTTGACACCCATTCGAAGGTGTATGATATATAACCCAGTAGCCAGGTGAGACACGATGCATCGTGCAAAAACACACCAGCGAGAATAATCAGAGGCTACAACACTGGTTGCGGTTCCCGTTCACATGACCTGCGTTCCCGTTCACTCGATTGGCGTCCATTCTGACTTCTCCATTCACCGTCTCGCGAACCTGGTCGTCCGAGCCATATTCGCTAGTACGACCATCGCCATTGACGTTGACAGACAAAGATGCAAAAGCCTCTACCGCATGACGTGATTGTTTATCAGCTTTGCTTGGAACATCCAATCCGGGATTCCGCTGACCGTCAGCCAACGTTAGAAGCGCTATAGTGATGTTATACTTACGTCGAAGAACCCCGAGGGCTTCATGTGTACACGAAGGATCTCGACCGGCATGATTGGCCAGTCTTCAGGTCGGGAGATATGGGTTACTCCAAAACATGGCCAGCAAACGATATCGGTGTTGCGAACGTTCTCGTCCCTGTTGACCCACTTCTGAAGACCAAAGTCCTCCCCTCCAAGATTTTGATTGATGTGGATGTCGGATGGGAAGATCTCGTCTTGATCGTATGGGGTGACAAACATCTGATGACATCAGTAATAGCAGGTTCACCTGTCTCGGTAAGAGCTTACATTATGTCGGGCAAAAGGTGCTCTGTTATAGACCAGGGATCCGGGCTTAGCGAGCATCGGTGGCATATCCTTCGACACTTCGCACATTCAGCGTACTTCTTGTATCGAAAGCAGAACGGCCTACTGATTTTGTACCCGACGTTGCCTCCGCTGCAGTAATGCTGCTTGTTCGGGTTCTCGATAACCCAAGATCGGCATTTCGATGCGTCGTAATCTGCCACTGCGCCTTTGGCTGTCTCGTAGACTTTTTTCAAGGTGCAGAACCCATTGCCGTAGAAATTAGAGTCAGAGCCCACAGGCGCCTCGTCAACGTCGATGTCAACTTGGACGACTTGGTTCTGAAGACCGTCGATCATTGGATCTACACGATAAGAAAACAGATGTTGATGATGCTGAGCTGCAATCCTTGGCGCGACATATACTTCGTGGGCCGAGTCTAGGGGCTCGTCTGGCTTTAAACAGTAAGCGTTGACGATACCAGTCGCTTTCACCTCGAGCTCGATAGAGCCATCCAGGGCAAAGTTGAAGTAAAAGCCATACTCATAGTTGGCCACGGTGCAGATGGACGAGATAACGAGTTTTCGATTACGAGCGACGTGGACTCGCATATCTCTGAAATCGGTGTGTTTGTGCAATATGCCTGCGTCCTCTTCACTGGCGATGCGTCAGCTTTAGGAAGAGACCGGGATCAAAGAACTGACTGTATACAGATGGCAGACTTGATGGTCTCGATACCTCCACTTCTGGTCACGAAGTCGGCGTCGAGATACGTTATACTACCCAAACAGTCGCATCCAAGAGCCAAAGAGTTCGCGAGAGCTCCGATGCCATACTCCCCGGTATCGAAAGCATGTTTACGGTGGTGGGGATAAATGGTCTTGGCATATGGGACAACCATCTCGGCGACGGATAGACGATAGAATAGAGGCCGAGTTCCTTTCTCGCTGTCATCGTATGTGATATTTGATAGAATGAGGCCTTCCCTGTCGATGGGGTCAGCATGGGTGGGTCGCAAAGTCGCATAGTGATCGGGAATAAGAAGCTCACCGGTACGAAAAGCCGACGTGAATGCTCCAATTCTGCCATTGTAACAATCGCCCTTCCATCTTGTAGCTCACACCTTCCGGCTGGATCACGTGGAGAGGCTTCAGAGTATCTCGGAGCTTGAAATCAGGCTCGTCGATCATGATCTGCTCAGGAAGATAATTATGGGGTGCCATGGGAGGTGCAAACGGTGCTCGTTTGTCGCTGGTCTCGTATGCCTTGGCTGAACTGGGTGGGGCCGCTTCCTGGGGCGCTGAATTCGTGGGAGGGTAGTCCACCGCAAGGACTTCGCCCGTGTGCGAGTCGATCACGGGCACAAAATCGCAAGGGTGTGCGTAGAGATTGTCATTGGGACGAAGCCTCGCGAAAACAAAGCATTGCTGCAATCTTCGACCGGGAAAGCGCTCATCGTTGCCTATACACCATCCTCGGCGACTCAGCAGAATTCATCATGGCAAGCTAGTCGCAATTGACTCACCATCTACAGCGATAGAGTCCTGTGCGATGCCAACCGCATCGCAAGCCGCCTTGACCTTGGCATCTTTCTTACAAACCTCCTCAGCCCAGAGAAGCTCTTCGGGCTGCAAAGACGGCTGTAAAAGCCCTTCGATACCCTTCCAACTACAGACATTGGGCACGACCTTGGGCTGCTCCGGTATATTTGATGGCAGATTGACCACTGCCTCGTAGCTTTTGCCCAAAACCGGGTCTATCAAGTGGACCTGAGCGAGTCGTCAGATTTACGCACCTCAGCTGGGGTTGG
>Ga0265797_10011322_pt1 | contig 11194 bp, 10 predicted proteins | sample P2T30metagenome_FD_192433 | JGI IMG/M metagenome (GOLD analysis project Ga0265797, IMG submission 192433) | Plant litter microbial communities from East Loma Ridge, Irvine, California - P2 T30 | ecosystem: Environmental > Terrestrial > Plant litter > Unclassified | place: USA: California... | reverse complement strand
TGCTGCCACTCTTGGGGTCGGGAGTGTAGTCGATCTTGTAGAGCTGCTTCAGGCACTGGGGAGTGATGGAAGCATCACAGTTGACAGTGATGTTGGGGGAAGAAGCGAGCTGGATACCGAAGATCTCACGCTCAGTCTCGTGGTTCGCGCGGATAGCAGCGAAGCGAGTAGTCGGCTGAACGAGGTTGATGTGGTCGGCAATCTCGTCAGGGACAGAGTACTCAAGGGTGCGGAGAACCTTGCGGGGTGTGCTCTCCTCGCTAACGAACCAAGAGAACTTCGTTCCGAGGAGCTCGTTGGCAACACCGACGGTGGTCCTGAAGGTCACCCAGTCGGCATCGGTCTCGAACTTCTCGATACCGGCAGACTTGAGCCACGAAGAGACGGACGAAACAGTCTCCTCGCTGGGCATAAGCATGCGCTTCATCTCCTCGTGCGACTCGTAGTGCTGGCCGTACTTGGGGTTTGAGGGTGTGGAGATGTCCATGACGGTCTGCTCAAAGCCCGCGGTATCGCCTTGCGTGAGCGCAATCTGGAGCTTGAGCGTGTGTGCATCAGATGCTGGGCCTTGAAGCTTCCATCCTGTTGATCATTAGCATAGCTCGTAGCTCGATCTAACATGCAGCTCACCCTCTGGAACTTCGAAGAGCTTCTCAAACGGCTCGGCGAAAGCCCTAACAGCCAACAGCGAGCCAACGATGAATGAAAGCACAGGAGCCATCTTTGCCACAACCGGTTTCCTTGAGCGAAGGTAGTCCGAAGCGAATGCGGATGAAGAGACAACGAACAGCGGACTGCATTGTAGTTTTATACCGCACCCACGGTCGACCTCAGTCCCTGCATGATAGTCGTGTTATTACCGACCTACCCCATGGAGTTTAGATTGCGATTGTCGCTCATGTCGTGGTGCGCATACGCGATGCGTTGAATGGAACCGACAGTGTCCAAGCAAGGGGCTAAGAAAGACAAGCCTCGGACTGGGGCTCTTGACAAGGCTTGTGTGCCGGATAACCTCCTTCTTGTTTTGGACGTGGCGTTGCGATAACATGACCGATGACCCCACATGGGTGGTTGTGACAGGTTGTGACGTGTGGATCTTGTTCTGTGCGCGCTCGTTAGCACCGGGCTAGGGCCGCCCACTTGGGTTGGCGTTATAACCGGACCACTGCCTCGGCCACAGTTCATGCAAGGCACATACGAGCACCTTCCGGTAACAATGTAGTATTGGTTTCTAGAGCATGTCACCTGCATTCGCGATCTTCCTAGATCGTTTGGTAATTGCGAGCAATCTGGGTTCCTATGATCTTCGCCGCCACCGGCATCCTGGAAGGAGTCGTAGCTGAGATCGTCGCAAATGAGAGAAGTCGCAAGTATAATATACTGAGATCGTCGCAAATATCGGGCGGATAAACACCAGACTAATATTGCGAACGGCCCGCCTATGAGGACCGAACTCCCTGGGACATGTATCAAGATATCAGTCGTTGCCTTTCATTGACTCCATCGTTACTTCCAGAGACTTGCCATTCTAAAGCCTCCAGCACATTGTACCGATGTGTATGCTGCCGATAAGCCACATGTGTGAGAAATAGCTTTGTTCCCAAAGCTCCGCGAGACGCATAGCATCCTCGTACCTGATTCTCAGTGTCCTCTACTCATAACTCAGCTCGTTATTGTTCCAGCAGAGCTCGAAGCCGTTTGCGCGGTACCACTCGATACGAGTGGCTTCGAGTTCGAGTATAGCCTCCACTTGCTCCTGAGAGTAGTCAAGAAGGACCCTTTCGAGTGCCACCACAGTGACCTCAAGGTAGGGATATCCGCTTGAACGTCTTTGCCCACCGATAGTGCGCCTTAGTGTCTCTCGTAATCTATCTGGCAGGTGTTCATTCGGCTTGGGGTTCATTGTCAGTTTATAATGCAGATATGACAGCTTCTTGTTGATAAGCTCATGGCGCCGATGTTGGATCTCATCTACCGCGATTTAGAATACTACATGTGTCTCGGAGAAACATCGCTAACTTACCTGACAAAGATTGGGGGATGGGAAGTCCCAAGGTGCGTAGTTTGCTCTCGTTGCAGTAAAAGGTCATTATCTCAACAAGAAGAGCGACACAATCTTTGCTCCCGAAGAGATAGAAAACCCAAAGCAGCAGTATCGACTCGCGGCAGTATTCACCCTCCATTTTATCACCATAGATTTTGTTCATCCACACCGCAGTGAAGAATTCCACCGCACTGGCGCAGTTGTAATAGTCGATGAGGATTCCCAGTTTCGCCATTAGTTCGAGGCTCACGGTCTTCGGGATCTGAGGGCTGCGCAAGTGTAGCATGTTCATGAAGAGGAGAAATGCTTCCTCCTCCCAATCGTCTGCTGTGATATGGTAACGACCGTCGGCCTGCTTGCATCCCTCACTCCAGGTACCAGGTGAGAGCGCTGCTTTGAAGACCGGTGAGGCCAGCATGAGATGGCGCGAAGAGACAAGGTAAAGGACAGATCCCTCAGGAACATTAAGGATTACCCAATCCGACTCCTTCGTGATGAACGCCCTCGCAGGTGGCTGGTGAACTTCGATATCGTCCGAGAGCGACATCTTTGTGTCCCATTCTTTCATGCTGAAAAGGAGTTGATCAAGTATGTCAAGGTTGTCGAACGGTGAATCATCCCACCAGGCGAAGTATTCACCATCACCCGGTGATCGTAAGATTATGACTGTATCCGCGTCTGGGTCGATCTCATGTACAACTGGAGCCATACTCGGATGTTGTGGGTGAATTAAGTTGAGTGGTTGTGATTTGATGTTAAGCAGAAAGATCCGGCCGTATGACCCTGTAAGCCATTGTGCATACGATCAGTGAGGTCGCCCAGTGCTTTAACACTTCTTTCGATGAAACGCAAATGCACTGACAATTGCAAATGGTTAGTAACGGGTGAATGAAAAATGTGGTAGTGCTGAGAATGTACTGCCTACCGAGACGCTTCAACACAAATCGACGATGCATTGCCTCTTCCATCAATACCAATCTTGTTCCCCAAGTGATCGCGATAACACCAGGCCAAACGTGCGCTTTCGTGAAGTAGAGGTTACTCGAAGCTTATGTAGCATACTGATCGTGTGGGAAAGGATCACGGCGCGTGAGGTGAGGCGAAGTTCCTAACACCATAATAATACGGAGGCGATTTGTGGAGTACGCTACTTTCATCGTATGCCATTGCGCGTAGATTATGGTGTCAGTCTTGCAAAGAAACATGATGCCAGGTGATAGGCCAAGCCGCACGGGTGTAAGAAGCGGGTGGAAGAAGCGGGTGGAAGAAGCGGGTGGAAGAAGCGGGTGGAAGAAGTGGGTGGAAGGAGCGGGTGGAAGAAGCGGGTGTAAGTTAATCCGTTCTCCGTCAAAGGTGCCAAGGCTAAATGTAGAGCGGTGCACGGCTAAAAAGAGGCGTCTTACACCCTCTTTTACCGCAGCAACACGCTATAATAAATTATAAGAAGGCTATAGAAAGGAATTAGGGGTATGCAGGCTGTCGCTTCGCGAAAATTACACCTTGCAGGGCCGCTTTACAGAAGTTAGAGACTCTGTGTTGTATTGTTAGATGCTCGAATCAATGATGTTAGTGTTAGGAGGTGGGTGACTTCCGGTGTGAGAAGCGCCCAGGCGCGACCCCCGCTTCTGGCAGATTAACGGGCCGGCTTTATTGTGTCGCTAGCGTATCCAGCGCCACCTGCATAATACGAAGGAGCTCGTTTTCATTGACTCCCAGAGCTACACCAGATTCGGCCTGGGACATGGACATTAATAAAAACGAGCTCCTTCGTAGAGGCCCGTCTACTGGTCTTCGCGCTCGATCTCGACGAGCCCGTTTTTGTTCCGACTTTTCCCTTCAACTCAATATTTGATATATCCGGTAATTGCAATTCCATGAGGGGAGCATGAATAAGCGATCGAGTTCGCCACGGACTTGTGATGGATTGCTGGCATGTTGGTGCATCTTAACATAGTTGATAAGTTCCTCAGCTGGGAGACATGACGCATGAGCAGGCTGAGATGCCAAGCCGCAGTTCTGCAGCCTGCTCTATCGCGTGTTGTCTGAGTAGGGGGGCGGCGATTGGCAGGCGTCGCGCCATGCCTACAAGACCTGATCTTACCCCCAACCTGGCGCACGCACCAGAAAGTAAGCAAGCTACAACACAGCCTTAGCAGCTGGAACACAGGCAGCTACTCAGCCCATCGCTAGGCTCGCACATCTCGGTCGCTGCCTCGCGCTCACACTTCGTCCAAAGAGCCGCACTATAGAACAGTTATGCCTAGGTGGTCATTGGTCTCACGAAAACAGGGTTCTCGCAGTCGTCATTCCTCACTCGATGATATCCCAAACTCAGCGTCCAGGGCGGCATCTGCATCGTCTTCTTTGCGAAAGCCCTCCCCTTTTGGAATGAAGATGCTGCATGATGGAGAAAATAGCACAGTCGAGTAAGTTGGTCGAAAATCATAGTTGGCCTTTGCCAGCAAACATTGGCTAGGGACACACAATTCGATACAACAAGTATTCGCTGACGTTTTCCGACCCAGCCTGATCTTTGTACATGGCCTTACTGGAGACCGAGAGAAGACATGGACGGCCAAAGACGACACTGAGCCATGGCCGAAAACCTTACTGCCGTCTAAAGTACCAGATGCGCGCATATTAACTTTTGGATATGACGCCTACGTAAGTGACTGGCGAAGCATGGTCTCTAAGAACAAGATCGGTAACCACGCGATGAACTTCCTGGCTAGTGTGGCTAGCTACAGAGAGGAAGACGAGACGGTAGGCCATGACATAGCTTTGTGCATGATTCAGACTTATAATGACAGGACAATCGCCCGATTATCTTTATTTGTCACAGCCTGGGAGGTCTTGTGTGTGAGGATGCAAGTCATCCAGCTTAGCACCAAGTTAAAATACAAATACTGACATTCTCAGGCTCTCACCACGGCCGCACAAAGACCAGAAATGCACCTCAGGCGCATTGTTGACTGCTGTCGTGGTGTTGTGTTTCTGGGCACCCCACACCATGGCTCAGGCCTAGCACACTGGGCGAAAAGTCTAGCAAAAGCCATCGGTGTGATCAAACAAACAAACGCCGAGATTCTTGCGGTTCTCAAAAGCAACTCAGAGATTCTTGAGCGTATCCAACAAAATTTCCACACCATGATCCGCTCCCGCAACCAGAGCGGCCTTGCCCCGATTGAGATTACCTGTTTTTACGAGGAGTTGCCTCTGCCTGGTATTGGCACCGTGAGTTGAACGCTGCATCGGTGCTGGAGTATGACTTATGCTGTCATAGGTCGTCCCGGCACACTCAGCCATTCTGTCCGGATACATGCCGATTGGCATACGACAAAACCACATGAACATGACGAAATTTGGCGCACTGGACGACCCAGGATTTATTGCTGTTGCTGGTGAAATTCGCCGATGGGTTAAGGCGCTTAACGCGACTCAAGGCGGCCTGCAACACGGTAGTAAGACTGCTTTCAACGAAGAAGAGCTAATCGAGGCTAGGAAGCGCCTTCAGGAGAGTGAGTCGTTAGCCAAGGAGGAATTGAGGCGAGTTCAAGTGGATCATGCGGCGGAGCTCAAGATGCAGAGGTTGATATTGCGGAGAGAAGTCAAAGAGCATTATCGGCAGGTGATGCATGAGCGGCTGTGTAATGTAATGTAGCGGAAGATAATGTAATGACATCAGTGTATATTATTGCGAACTGGCAACGTATATGATGCGTACTGCTCCAAGTGAGCCTGTACGATCTCGGGCTCTGACACAAAATAGAAATAAAGCTATGTAGGTACGTATCTAGCCTATTATACTAAGCAGGATTACGATAGCCACGATGGTAATATAGCAAGTTACCATAACAAACCACGACGCTTTTCCCGTTTCTCTTCTTTTCCCCGGTCCATCTTTTTCTACTCTTTGTCTCCATCGGGTGAACCACCACGAATGCTCACTGCTTCCGTTAAACACTATGTTGCGTGCACAATCGCATTCGACGTCCTCCTCGCTCTCACTCTCACTGCTATCGTCGATATCATCCGAATGATAGCTCCGTTTGTCGTTGAAACACCACGCTTCTATCGCACTTCCCGGTTGGATCCTGGCGTCCCAGTCACCACTCCCGATCTGCATGTCTTCGCTGACGTCCCACAGTTTACGGGCAACAATGCCGTTTTGTGCCAGGCCCTGAAGTAAGGCGTCGACATTGATCCATTGGGAGTAAACACGATAGTTGAGTTCTTTGGTGTTTGTAGCGTCTTCGAACACGAATAACATTTGGATAGGTGTTGGTAATTTTGAGACCGCGGGACGTATTGGATGTCCTGCATTTCCTCCTAGTAGGTGGATTCCAATACCGGAGTCAATTCGAGGAAGCATTGTGCTTGAGTGTTCTATCTCTTGAGTCTCCTCTTGCTGCGATATATCGCCGATGAGACACCATAGTATCCAGTTTCTGCTGAGGTGATTGAACCAGTTGAGATAGGTCGTGGGTGTCGATTCGCGTCGTGTAGCCGGGCTTTTTAAGTCATTGTTGGTAACGTCCTGAGAGCGGCTTTCCTCATCGTTTGTCGTTCCGATGTCGTTTCTTCCATTCGATATCTGGAGTGCGGGCATGGTTGAGATGCACACTCACACCCGAATATGATCGTCTGGCGCCCATGTCTGCCCATCATAACTCTCATCATAGCGCTTGCCAGCTCTCTTACCCGTATAACGGCCTTGGATGAGGCTAGTTGAACGACCGCATGTCAAGAACAAAGAGTCTCATTCGTCATCCCAATATCAAGCGCTCGACCACACATGGCATGGACACAAGTACCATGTACCCCACGGAATTCCCATATTGCAAGAGCAGACCAGCAATTAAGATGGGTCGAATGATGCAGAATCGTAACACTAAACCCACGACTGCTATGTTCTTGAGATGACAGGCTTTGATGATGTTGATCAAGTGACACCAAACCCACATTTCCCGGCACACCCAGAACAACTAAACAAAGCATCGCATCGACACACGTCACGCACAGCGCTAGCCAAGTTACACCCGTTGACCCTTCCATTCACTGACAGACGGGTCGACGGGAGGATGCCTTCGAATCTACGTCAAGAGATTCCCCACATGTTGAGGATGGTACGTGGATAGATTATTCTACCCGCATGGGTTTGAGCTGCTGGTGTTCTTTCGACGAGGTTCATCGTTATCACGAGATATTGCAGGATCAATCGTCAGTAATAATACGAGGTCATTTCTACATCCTAACTACATCGCTTCGTCTTCGTCTAAAAACGACCGTGGAGCACGTCAACACTAGATCGTGCTATGTGAATACAAACATCAAGGATATCTATCATACATCGCATCGCGACGTACATCCCAAACGCCAATCGCTATCCCTAGATCATCAAAAAATGAAAACTCGTACAACCGAAAAAACATCAACCTCCATCATCGTCCTCATGGCCCTTCATTGCCGTCGTCGAGTCATTCCCTCTCCTTCTCTTTTCCCTTACCGAGCGGGCTCAGACCCGCCCCACTCCCCACCCTCTTACTCTTAACACTCACCTCCCTCGCCAAACTACTCTGACTCGCCTTCCCCCTAACCTTCAAACTCTTAATAGAATTCGAGGGACTCGGTCTAGGACTCATCCTCGGACTACCCCCTCTACTTCCACTACTGCTCATCTGTTCAAACCTCCCCGCAAGATCCTTCACCCTCGTCGGCGACTCCTTCCCACTATTCCCATTCCCATTCCCATTATCATCCCCAGCATCCCTTGGAGGAGGAACATCACTCAAAATACTCGCGCCATCAATATCCGCGTTAACGACCCTGAGCTTGCTTTTAGGGACGGTAAACATGACTTGCACGACGCGACGCTCGACTGCGGCTTCGACGTCCCAGTCTGTTTCGCTGGCGGGGGTGCAGGGACGGTCTCTTTCATCGCCTCTGTCGTGTGATGGTGGGACGCCTAGCTGGTCTGGGGATATGGGTGTGCGCGGGGTAGGTAACCTTTCTTCACTGTTGATCGTAACGAGGAGGTTGCTGCCTCTTTCCCGCCATTCCTGGCGTGCGCGTTCACGCTCGAGTATGGCGATATCCTCAGGCGCACCCCAGTCATCGCCTGCGGTACGGCGCCACGCCGGGTCCTGTTCTTCTTCGAGCCAGTCTTGCTTGCCGCGGCGGTTGCGCCAGAAGCTTGCGTCGGAGGCGGCGCGTTGGGGTGTCGAATTTGTAGTCGCGGGAGCAGGCAGGGATTTCCTGTTGATGGAGCGGGGAGAGGGGTCAACGGGGGAGGTGGGATCGTCTCTGTAGGGCTCGTGGTATGTTGGTGCTGTTGTCAGGGAGCGCGTGCGTTCGGCGCTTGAGACGGAACGTGTTAATACTCTGCGCACACTGCCTAGCCAGCTCATTCTGCGCTCTCTGGTTGCGGGACGAGGGGCGGATGATAGGTCTAGTGCGAAGGATGTTGCTGGTGTGGCTGTGGCTGCGCGACTGTTGCTGCGGTCCGAGTCGCGGTGTGTGGTTGAACCAGATGAACTGGTGTCGGGTCTGGATCGCTCTGGGTTTCCACCGAGGAGTACCTCGCCTTCTGCTTGTAGACGGGAGAATGATGATTGTGCAGTGCGGAATGAGTCGACATCCTGCTCTCCTTGCAGGCTACTAAAGGACTGCGTTCGCGGGTCTTCTGGTGAGTGTCGGCCAGGCTTGTCATGAGTAGGACTTGTATCAGGCGTCTTGAATGGGTTGGCACGCATGGCCGTGTTCAACATAGGACCCGAACGCATAGATGCACTGCGTCCAACGCCGCCATTGGATGAAGTCCAGGATAGCGTACTCCTTTCGCTGAGGTTTGAGCTTGTACGTTCCGAGGTAGACTTGTCAGGCGATAGCCTTCCGGCCGAATTCGTGTTGACCTCATAACTCTGGTGCTGAGGCGACGGGGACGCCGAATGAAGGGTGTTCCTGTTGCGTCCAGGGGACTCCGTGAATGGATCCAAAACTGGAGCGTTATCAAGTATTGCCGACCCAGACTTTTGTCGTGTCTCTGCCATCTCCTGATGCCTGCCCGGTGTATTGTTGTCGTGCGCTGACTCCTCATCAGGCTCCTCTTCCAACTCATCGATGGGATGTATGCTTCCTGGACCTCGGGGCCTGCCCATGGCGTACTGTGGTCGACCGCTCAAGTTGCGTCGCAGTCCACGCGTTGGACTTGGGATCTCGACCAGTAGTCCAGTCCTCTCCACATCGCCCCGGTTGGTGGCCTTCCATCCTTGTCCACCCTGTGTACCGGCTGGGAAGTAGTAAGGCCCGTTCTGATCGGTAATATAGTCCAGAGCGTCCGAGTTTCCGCCGCGGCCGTCGAAGCTTTGAGGGTAATCTTCCGCATTGTATCTGTGAGTAGTGTAGGAGATCTCTTGTAGTTGCTTTTCACGGAACTCCCTTCGCTTCTTCATACGCCTTGCATACCACATGTAGAGCGCGAAGACTCCACATATCGCAGCCAAACCGATACCAACACCGACACCCAAGCCAGCCTTTTGTCCAGTCGTAGACAACAGGCCGCTACTGGCAGACTCTGACGGCGAGTCTTTGACTGGGGGAGTATAATCCGAGATCCAGGTATTTGAGGTGACGTTGAGGAAGTAGGTCTGCGTGTTTGTTGCTGGCGCGGCGTCTCTTCGTTGTGTGCCGGATGATGAGATAGAATAACCTCCGGTAATCATCAGTACACCTCCAGGTAGCATGGCTGCTCCATGGCCATAGAGACCACCGTCTTTCGGCAGCCCGGTGCCGGTAGTAGATGGAACTACCCACTGCCAGTCACCAGCACCACCATAACCATCTGCGACACTCAATATGGCGAACTGGGGGTCTGCCGGTGTATTGATGTCGCCCACCCAACCTCCGACTACAATGATCTGCTGGCCATCCGGACTCAGCACAGCGGTATGACCGGAACGAGGATCGATCGAGGTGACGTCTGCTCGAATAGCTAGGTCTGTACGGGAAGTGTCGGGTTGCTCGACGCCGATGAAGGTCCAGCCCTGTTCCGGAAGGGAGAAGAGCGCAATCTGCGACATGTTGATGAAAGCAGCACTGGTGTGGCCTCCGATGAGGACGAAGTTCTGCTGTTGTATCTGCGTGCCATCGCTTCGGTCGGAAAAGGTTGGTGAAAGACCCGTGATGGTGAATCCGGCTTCAGGTATAGGCGGTCCACGGCTAGATGAGACGTCGATGTCGTAGTTGAGTGGCTTGCTCGTGTCCTCCGAAGGTTGTACGGTGACCATAAAGTTTGAGTAGTTGGCCGCAGACTGCCAGTCGCTCGCAGTCTCGTTCGAATCAGGACACATGCCACCGAAGAAGTATGCGCCGGTATTCGCAGCCTTTCCCCCGACGATAGACGAGAAGGTCATGCCACCGCTGAGGTAATTCGCACCCATAATGGATGTATGCGAACTGTCGACCACCGAAACATCCTGCTTGCTCCAACTGCCCTTGACAACATTCTCTGACGTATCCGGTACGAAGCTCCACAACTCGCCACCACTCGCACCCAGAGTGCAGTCGCCCGTGTATACGGTCAGGTTGCCGTCGTGGTCGAGAACCGGGGTGAAAGCGCGCGGGGCATTGTCGTCGAGGAAGGGCAACGTTGCGTACAGTGTGTTGTAGGGTAGGTTGGACGCTTTGACCTGGGACGATAGATCGATAGTGCTCAAGGCGAATTGCGTGGATGATTGCGACGACGGACGGAAGACGTAGAGGGTATCATTGTTGTGGAGGAGGCGTGTGGGGTTGTATGGCATCTGGGCAGCGACGGCAGACAGCAGTAGCGAAGTCGACAGGAGTGGTAGCCATTGCATCCGAAGTTCGATAGGCAGCCTTAGTGATGTCGACATAGCGGTAGTATGATGCGCGAGGACCTTCACCTCGAATGCTGGAGATGACGTCCCATGAACCACGAGTCTGAGGATGCGGGACAGCGTAACACAGACTCTGGAAAGCGACAGTACAGGTGGAGATGAAGATGCGCAGACGCAAACCAGACAGTGGGCTTAGATCTGCGGGCCATGCACGGGACCGTCTAGAGTCGAGATGGCTGGCGTTCGGGGTTCGTTGCAGGGGCCGCACGGTTTGTTTACGCGACCGCGTAAC
>Ga0265797_10011319_pt1 | contig 11196 bp, 9 predicted proteins | sample P2T30metagenome_FD_192433 | JGI IMG/M metagenome (GOLD analysis project Ga0265797, IMG submission 192433) | Plant litter microbial communities from East Loma Ridge, Irvine, California - P2 T30 | ecosystem: Environmental > Terrestrial > Plant litter > Unclassified | place: USA: California... | reverse complement strand
CCGCATGGTTCGAGCATCGTACCAAGTCTCCCGAAGAGCAGGGCGACGAATTCGAAATCAACTTCGATCTCATGATCGGTGCCGACGGTGCACACTCGGCGGTGCGATATCACTTGATGAAGTTTGTGCCCATGTCGTTTCAGCAAGAGTACATCGACAAACTCTGGTGCCAGTTCAATGTTCCAGCCACACCGGACGGCGAATTCAGAATACCTCCAAACTACCTACACATCTGGCCCCAGGACGAATCTATGTTCATCGCTCTCCCAAACCTAGACAAGACTTTTACATCAACGCTTTTCTTGACCAGGGAAGGCTTTGAGCAATTGGACGCGTCTGGAAAAGTAGTCGAGTACTTCAATGAGAAGTTCCCCGGCGTGGTTCCTGAACTCATCACCGAAGACGATCTCCGCAAGCAGTACACATCTAATCAGCACCTGCCCTTGATATCGATCAAGTGTACTCCATATCACTACGGAGATTCTGGCGTTATCTTAGGAGATGCGGCCCATGCCATGGTACCATTCTACGGCCAAGGCATGAATGCTGGACTGGAAGACGTCCGCGTTCTTTTCGATTTCATCGACAGGTATCCCAACGATCGATCAAAGGCACTAGACGAATACACCAAGGAGCGCACTCCTGACGCACACACCATCAACGATCTTGCCGACGGGAACTATCGCGAGATGGCAAGCGACGTCAAGAAGCCTCTATATCTACTGCGGAAGTGGGTGGAGGAGCAACTCTATATCTACGTTCCGAGCATTGGCTGGGCCACACAGTATTCACGAGTCACATTCAGCAACATGCGATACTCCGAGGTTCGGCAAGCGGCACAGAGGCAGGCCAAGATCCTCAACGGCGTGGCCGGTCTGGTGCTGGCTTCTGTTGCTGGTACCGCTTTCTGGTTCGCGCGATCTGGTGGCGCACAACACGCGAAAATGGGCATCATGAGGTCGATCTGCGTCGTTGCGCAGAAGATGCAAAAGCTCACAGAGGGTTGAGCGTTGCTGGGAATATCCTGAACCGAGACTGGCGCCCGAGCTGTAATGTCACATGTTCCTACGATACTGTACGCTTTCATCTAAAACAACATTCATCAACATCGCGCAGAAAGCGAACTCATGCAAGCGATATAGCTCACCATCCCTCGCACAACTCTCCCATCCTTCCAGAATCTTACTCTACTTTCCAGACTTCGATGTCGGCGGAAGTGTTGATGGCACATCGGCCACTGCTTTAGTCGTGTCTTTTGAATCCTACAAAGCGGGTACCAATCTCGACAACCCCTCGCCATTTACGAGGATACCATAGTATGACAGGCTTGGCCGCGCACACGCGACTAGCCACGTGAACTTCGCGTGGATGTCTTGCCCCACAAGCGAGATGTGGGGAAGCGATTCGGAGTGAGATGCATGCAGTGGCGCTCGCTTGCACTAGCATCCGTCTTCGACATGTTACATGTGTGGTACATGATGTCGATACGATTCAGAATCACGATAATTCCACTTACGCATTTCCGCAGGCATTGCTCCTATCTTCTAGCTTTCGCAACGTAAACTATCAGCGCTTTTTTCGTTTTGCATAATCCGCTGCTGCTAGTCCAGGGACGTAAACTTCTGCACGATCGCATTGATGATTCCTGGGGCGTGGCAACACATCTCCACTTCATCGATGCACAAAGCCATCTATCCTCACTATACACACTATGCGGGTAAATACGCGAACCTCTCACAGCCAACACAACGCCATCCTTCCTCCCTTTGCGACCTTCCACAAGCAGCGTATCTTCCGTATTCGCATGGTCACAGCCACCAAAGAGAGTTCGAGGCTGGCTTGGAGTAGTAACCGGAAGCAATCTTGTGGATGTTGGCCCACATTCCAGAAGCCTTTGAACCTCACATCCGGGTTGTGATGAAGTCAGTCACGCGTGGCAGTAAGGTGTTAACCTGGATAAGGCGGGTTCTATTCTAGTCTATCTTGCACGCGTGCTTGTATATCGCCGCTTTGTACTTTACACTGTGGGCCTCGAGTGGATGGATCTCAGGCGCGGCATCTTGGCGGGTGTGTATTGGTTTTATTAAGGTATCTTGTTGCTCCAGGATTTTCTTGTCACACGTAGAATATTCTTTGTGTTTTTTTACCTTCAGATCCTGCGTGCTTTGGGATAGCGGTACTGGACAACTACCCGTGGTCTGAAAGATTGACGATTGACCAAGATGCGCTTTGCCTTCGGTCTTGCGGCTCTAGCTAGCCTCGGTGAGTATCGCAATCTAACACGGACGATGCTTTCAACTCACAATTTCTAGCTCAAGCATGGCCTACGTCAGAAATACAACACCTCACGCCTCGTGCCGTGAGCTACGTGGACTCAGAAACTGGCTTCACCTTCTCTGAGACCAAAGCGGCCGCGACACTTTCAGCGAACATTATCTACCGCATAGCGCAACCCGCCAATGTGCCAGCGGGCCAACCATACGACATTGTTCTTCAAGTCGTCGCGCCCAACGTTCTCGGTTGGGTTGGCCTCGCATGGGGCGGAAGCATGATCCGCAACCCCCTTACAGTATCATACCCCAACGGCCAAAAACCAACCGTGTCATCGCGATGGGCCACGTAAGTCGTGCCACCCCAGCGTCGACCACGAAAACACTAACACCCACCATAGCGGCCACTCCACACCCCAACAATACACCTCAGCAACCTACACGCCCCTCACAACCGGCAACAAGTCCAACAACACGCATTGGCAATTCACCGTCAAATGCACCGGCTGCACAACTTACACTGGCTCTTCCGGCGCCGTGCGCATCGATCCCAACAGCAGTAGCAAGCGCTTTGGGTTCGCGTGCTCGCAGAGCAAAGTGTCGAACCCGTCTTCGACCAGCGCATCAATTCCTGTGCATGATGTGTACAATTATATTACGCATGACTTTACTGCGGGTGCGAATCAGAACTTTGAGGCACTGCTGAGTCGAAATGGGGTTGCGAGCATGGGTGGGATGGGGAATGCTACGGAGATGGTGTAGAGGCGTTGGTGGGAGAAGGTGGCGGACTTGGTAGCGGGCTTGTAGATATCGTTGGGGCTTTCGTGGAGTATATACTATAGATTGGTAGAATTTCGTCTCTTCTCGAGAATTATGGGTGCTGCTGTGTGTTCATGCCTAGAGACATGCGAAGCGATCGACGAGGCAGTGACATGGCGTACGACTCCAAGTTTGCACGCGAAAAGCCGAGGCCGTGATTTTAGTATCTTCAGTGCTCGAAGATAGACTGGCAGGGTCGCACCAATAGTGACACTTCCTGCTATTCCTGACGAGGCGGGCAATAACGGGTAGAGAGACGCGGCCAGTCTTGAGTAATTAGTAGCATCATGAACGGGTTGCATTTCGAAAAGCATGATGTTCGCCACGTAACACGCACGTGAATTCTCTTCTGCGATCTAAAAGATTATACAACGCAATGCCAAACGAGTGCTAAGCTCAAAGCACCACACCTAACAGCTCTGACTAACGAAGGTCTTGACAGCCACTGAGCGACACTAGCGATGATAGATATACGGCGATAACCAGCGCCTAGGCCTTGATGGCCATGTCACCGAGCGGCATCTCCTTGAGCCCTGTCATGCAGATGTTAGCTTCATGTCGCATGAGTGAAGGACGAGCAGGTAAAACTTACAGCCGTCAACATCCTCTGGAGCTTGCTGCTTCTTCTTGCAAGCATTGTACTGCGCGGGCTGCTGAACAGTAAGACCAGCCTTGGGGCAGGCGGTGTTGAGATTGCAGTTGTTGTCCATGGCCTTTTGGAGGGAGTCGCCTTCCCAACCGAAGACGTAGTCACCGTGCGCTGCAGAGCCACTGACGAGTGAAGTCAGCGATGTGTTCATCTACTGACAAGGAGTCTATATGGAGACGACTGGAAGACTCACCCAATGTTCATACTGTACACAAATGGGTCGCTGCCGTCGGTGGGCCACAAGCTCTTGTCGGCGAACTTGTTGACATCCCACATGAGCTCGTACATGATCTGAGGGAGCTTGACGGGATGTGTAGAGGGGCAAGCGCCACCACCATTAGCACCAGCGCCCTGGCCATAAGCGACGTGTGCTTGATGGTCTGGCGAGTCGAGGTTCTTGCCATCCCAGCAGGTGGGGAAGATGATGGTCTGACGGATGAGCTTGCACTTGGGGTCTTTGGGGATGGCGACAGTGTCGGAGCCTGAGCAAGGCGCACCGCCAACGAAGGTACTCTCAGAGGGAGAGGTCCAGCAGCGATGGCAGATGTTGGAGAGCTTGACCTTGCTGGGGTCGGTATTGGTGGCCGAGCCGGCAAGCATGCGGAAGCCCTTCTTGAAGGCAGTCGTCTTTCCGCTGGGAATGTAGTAGACGTCGAGACCGCCGTCATTGATGAGCTTTCCTTGTGGTCCACCGTTTCCGATCTTGGCTTGGGGTTAGTGAATTTCTCGATTGTGATGCGCTAGCTAAGAGGTTACATACCTGGGGCACGCGAATGTAGCTAGAAGGAGGTCAGCGCATGTTTCACACTCAATGTATACGTAGTGCTATAGGTACTTACGTTCCGTTCTTTGCCTTGAAGAACATGACGGCGGTCCAGTAGTTTGACTTATCCTGGACGAAGCTGCAGGAAGTGCACTTAGACATCTGCGCGATATCGTTTGAAGGGTCCATCGTGATGTTGAAAGCGTCACCTCCGACGATCTGATGGAGATGCGGTGTGTACTTGACGCCCGGGTTGACGAGGGGGTCTGTTCGCTCGACGACAAGCTGTGAGCAGGCAAATCGCAGCATGTTCTGCGCAGTGGCATGGCCTACAAGGGCCGTGGCCGCAGCGAGGATGGTAGCCCACTGCATCGTGACTAGTGGTCGTGATGTAGTCTTTGACTCTCGAGAATGTACTTGATGCTGGAGAAAATGAGTGATGATGAATGTAGGGGCAAAAATGATGAGGCTTCAACCATGTCTCCTAATAACCTCTCTTATAACGAGACCGCCGAAGTATTTGCCTGATTAGTGATGTCCACGAGGACAACTGCCGGACCACGGGGAAATCCTGATCGATCGTTGCTACAAAATATGGGGTTAATCTAAGGTGGTATAATGATTGGATTAGAGAGCTTTGCAGCTCAAATTGTCTACCCACTTCGTATGACGACCCAAAGAATGGTGAACTCTGGAATGTGCACTGAAAAGGTCATTGCAGCTTATCACGCCCGCTGTCGAATCAGACTGCGGATCTGACCATCGACAAGCCCGGAGGTGCGGATGCAACCTCTTGGTTTGCCGCCCAAGATATTGTGCCCGTGACATTGGAGGTAAAGCGGCCATATGTTGCATGGTCCAAGACACTTGGCTTCTAACCGTATGATGTGTATGCTAGCAGCGTAGTGAGCGCGGAACCCTTCACGTAAGCTAGAGCTAGCAATTTCGGGAAGATGTGATGCCATCTTCAGGTACAGTTTGGAGGAGGTTGCAGAGATTCTTGGATCGTGTCGAGCGCGACTCAGTGTGAGCATTATCGCTATCAGTCTGTGCTTGCTGTCGGCATAAAATTGCGCTTCTCGCAATCAACCCCAGAGTTTCAAGCATTCCAATTCGAGAAGGCTCAGGCGTGGGGTGAGCATCAGCATCATCGCTCAAGTAACGAGGTTAGCCAGCCGCTGCTGGCCCAGACCGCCTACGTGGCAGGCACGCTTTGCACGCTCCGCAGCTTTAACCCCTTATGAAGGATGATCGCTAAGTTCGCGGTGAGGCTGATCGAAACAGGGAAGGATTTGGAACCCCACGTTGATGAAGTCGGGTCGTGTGGGAGGCGCTTTTGGGCATTCATGGCACTTCCAGCAGCTTCGGTGGGATGTCGATGCCAATATGGTGAAGAGGCGTGGCGATGGGCTCAAGAAGCTGAACCTTACCCAGCATGATCTGGTACTCGGGTTGAACATACTATATGCCATGGACTCAGAAGAATGCGGCAGGCCACTGATTCCGCTGCTAGCACCTCTGTACTGTACTAGATCGTGTAGACGGATCATGCATCAATGGGTGACGCAAGAGGTGTTTGAACTGACTTGTGTCGTGATGCAGGATGTTTCAGGCAACTTGCATCCATGGATGGCATTGGCGGTCTCCAGTGGCGCGGCTTCGCTGGCTTGCGGATGGATGAGGTCGTCGAAGCAAGGTTTGGCGAAGTCTGCGGGGCGCTTTCGCTTGGCGCCTTGCTACGGAGCAGGCACTAACGCTTTCCTCGTCGCGTGGAAAATCATCCGCAGACACCACACTATTCCTCTTCCATCGCTATACTCATCTATCTTTTGTCACACACATATCGAAATATGGAACGGCCACCTTTAGCCGCGCTGCATGTGGCCAAGCCTGGATCTGCAGCCTTCCTTTATGGGGAACTTGATATTGCAAGGTGATACGATTGGTGCCAGCTGACTTCGATCCCTTGCTCTCAATAACCGGCATTTCACCGTTGAGCCACGAGATTCCTTGTTGCGCAAGGCGCATTAAAGTCCGTGTGGGGTATCGCATGGAAAATTGCCGATGGCCGGGGTCGTGCATCTACAGATATTGCGGCTGAAGTGGGAATTGGCACACCGCATTGTGGGACAGTGGAACATATGGAAAATAGGTGTGGCTCTGGATCATATTGCTGATGAATAGAAAGAAACGGCTGGGCTCTGTCTGCTTGCAGACTCAATTCCTGTGCCAATTCACACGACAACCCCCATCTAATCGGCACTGATATGACAAGCTTTCTCAACTACGTTACTGTTGCAAGTGGGCCAACGGCTTCTGAACTGAATGGCCCCATTGAACTAAGAAATAGGCCAAGGAAGTAGTCTCCTCGGATGGAAGGAAAGAGCATCACCAAGCAATCTTGGCGAGCAAGCCGTTGGGCCAAGTGCGCACACAGTACTTCCTTGACTCATCGAGGACGAGCAAGCCCATACCGAAAGCAGCCGGAAGGAACCAGTGCTCAACCGAGACAGTCCTGGTGTCAATCGTGTCTTGGAGGGCTGGAATGTAACAGAAGATGAAGACCACAACGATGGCGAAGATCATTGCAGGGAAGAGCGACCAGTTCTGAGTAGCCTTGTTGAAGATAGGCGGTTGCTGGAAGATGCTGAGTCTACGGGTGCGAGTAGCAAGTAGGTTGAACAATTGCCTGTCGTCAATGTCAGCTAGTTACTCAGTACACTTCCACATCTATACTTACATGATCACTAGTGTGACGAAGTAGATACTCGAAGCTTCGTTGGCGACTTCGGTAACGAATTCCGGGTCGTATTGAGGATCGTAAACACCAAACTTCAACCACATTGCCGTGAACGGAACTCCTCTGCGCTGCATCCACCAGAAGCTCATGGTGAAGGCGAGGAAGCACTGCAGTAGACCGACAACAAAGTAGGCATGGAAGATGAGCCGAGCGTTGACTAGCCTGTCCTTCTTAGGGTTACGAGGAGGGCGAACCATCACATCGGCCTCTGGCTTCTCATAAGCAAGCGTGATGGCGGCGGCACAGTCGGTAAGACAGCAGATGATGATCTAGACAAAGTTAGCTGACGGACGTAGTGTACTGAGATCAGATGTACTTACCATAAGAAAGGACGACAGGATCTGCGGAATACCGAACGCGACGTTAGTAACGACGGGCCACAGCTCACTGAAGCTTCCGGCGGGAAGCAAGTACACGATCGTCTTCTTCAAATTATCGTAGACCAGGCGACCGTACTGAACAGCCTCAATGATGGCGGCGAACGAATCGAGAAGAACCATGTCGGCAGCTTCGATGGCAATGTCGGAGCCACTGCCCATAGCGATGCCAATGTCGGCAGCCTTGAGCGATGGCGCATCGTTGACACCATCACCTGTCATGCCGACAATGTTGTCGTGGGCCTGGAACTCCTTAACGATACGAAGCTTCTGCTCAGGCGTCGTCCTAGCGAACACAATTTCCTGGTACTGACAAAGCTGATCCCATTGCGCCGCGTTCAATGTAATCAGTTCGGGCCCACTCAACACGATTGACTGCTTCGTAGTCCCGATCTTGCCTTCGCGGCCAAGAGCGCTGATATCGTCGACCAAAGCTGAATTCGAGATGATACCACACTCTTCAGCGATGGCCTGAGCCGTGAGCTTGAAGTCGCCAGTGACCATGAAGATGCGGATAGAAGCTCCCCGAAGAATACGAACGACGTCTGGAATCTCATCACGGGGTGGGTCCACGATGCCTACGATGCCGACGAACGTAAGGCCTTCCCGGGCTGCAACCAATACTTCCTTCTCATGGTTGGCGGAGAAGGGTACGATAGTCGGCTTGCGAGCGAGCAGTATGACGCGCTTTCCCTGGCGAGACCAGCTGTCTTTGACGGTGTCGATACGAAGGCGTTGTGCGTCGGTAAGCGGTATCTCTTCACCCTTCTCGTTCAGGATGAGATCGCATCGAGGTAGGAGGATGTCGGGAGCTCCCTTGATCATGAGAGTGGCATTATTGCTCGTCGGTGTCTGGTTCGCCGGTGTCATCAAGCGGACCATGAACTTGTTCTTGCTGTTGAAGGCAATTTCGAAGACCTTCTTCCAGTCGCGACGCAACTCAGCCACTGACCCAAGAGACTCGGAAAGTCGAAGTATAGCCTGATCAGTTGCGTCGCCATTGATCTTGCGCTCCGCAATGGGAAGATGCATAGTAGCGGCATCGAATTCTCCGGAGTTGCAGAGACCACCGAGCATGCGGACTTGATCCATGATGTTTGTCTTGGCCTTGGAGAGCACGGAGAGATTCTGTTCCGAACGAAAGACTGCCATCATATCACGCGCCGCATCCGTAGTGTACTCTTCACCTGCTGCATAAATGTCCGTGACGACCATTTTGTTCTTGGTTAATGTTCCGGTCTTGTCGGAACAGATCACCGAAACGGAGCCAAGTGTCTCAACGGTCTTGAGGGACTTGCAAAGGATCTTGTTCTTGCGCATGATGTTCGCAACGATGGTTAAGCTCGTGGTAAGTGCGATCGGTAAGCCTTCGGGGATGACTATAGAAGGGAAGAGAAGTCAGCATCTGTACATGTATAAGACACTGTTGGGTAGTCCATACATGCAACAGCGCACGAGACGCAACTGACGATAAGAAGGGGTACGTCAATCCAAGTAGGGTGAGATTTCCTCAGCCATGCAGCCCTGGGATGCGTAAGTACAAATCCCTCAGCTCATAGATAGCTAAGCATAGACATGTTGCTCGAGACCAGCCACAAACATACCAAAGAACCACGATGAGAATAACGACGCATGTGATAAAGAGTGAGATGATGAGCACAAAGCGTAGGATCTCCTTCTGAAGAGGTGTCATGCCAGTCTTGGGATCCGAGGTGAGCTTTGCGATACGACCGAAGATAGTGTTGTCGCCAGTTGCAACGCACACGCCGAGACAGGCGCCTGAGATGCAATGGGTGCCTTGTAATCCGATGTTGTTGGTCTCGAGATAGTTGTCTTCGGTTGCTTCGATGGTGGCTGCGACGGGCTCAGATTCGCCTGGCGTATGTTAGTTCTCGTGCTCAAGTGATATGTGTAGGTTTTACGTACCAGTAAGGATCGCGCGATCGAACATGGAATCGCTGGATATATCGACGAATCGAACATCGGCGGGTAGCTTGTTGCCCTGTTTGATGACGATAATGTCGCCAGGCACTAGATCCAAGGCCGAGATGCTAACGTGCGATCCGTTGCGCACGACAATGCACTGATCAGGTAGCATGGTTCCAATGGATGCCATCACTCTACTGGTTGACCAGTCCTGCCATGCATTGAAGGCAGCCTGGATGAGCCAAACAGCGATCAGTACACAAGCAAGCGCCAGGTTTGCAACCGCTGGCGGTTTACCGAGAGGCTTCCATGCGACGAACACCAGTATGCCAGCAACCACGAGGATGCTACCAAAACCACCAAAGAAGTAGCCTATTATCTTCTTGAGTAGCCCTGATGGGGGAGGTGTCATCTTGTTCTGGCCGTGTTCGCTAATGCGACGCTTGGCCTGATCGTCAGAAAGGCCCTGGTCGATGTCGACGGAGAGGCGACGACACAGCTCATGAACGGCAAGTGTATGCCATTCGAGGTCTGCCAGGTCTGTAGAGGTGAAGTCAGTAGATGTGGCTGTGATTTACAGCCAAGTAACTTACCAACGGCGGCTTTCTCCTTCGCTCTCTTCACCTCATCCTGCTTCTTGTGTTGATCCTCGTCGATCTCGATGGAAAGAGTACGATCTGAATGTTCGTATCAGGAGTCAGTGAATGTCTCACAAGCAAGTCATAGGAGGCAGCTACTCACAGGTGATGGGGAGTGCAGTCTCTGGCTGTACAGTGCGCGCTCCTCCGGCACTGCGAATGGAAAGGCTGCCCACACTTGATCGTCGTGATAGATTGCGCTCATGGCGACGCTCGTGGGTCGCGTATCCATCCTCTTCGTCCGGAAGGCGTAGCTCTCCGAAACGGACACGAGGAGCGACCTTTTCTTCCTGATCCATGTGCGAACCTGTGGAAAACACAGATCGATACCGCGAGAAGTAGGACCGGGAAGCGTGCAAAAAAGATGCAAATGAGCTGAGAAGAATGAAGAGAGGTAGCACAAGATTGAGTGATGCGTGAAGCGCGACTTATACCCCGAGAAAGGCGAAAGCTATCTGCCGTCTTTACGAGCAGCGTGCCTTCGAAAGCTCTAGCAGCGCGTCAAACACGTGCTTGGGCGGCCTTGGTAGGATTTCCATACCGTAAAAGCTCCATCATAATCTCAGCTACGTAGAATGACACCAAGAGTGTGGTACAAGGTCCTCCTCGTCTTTGTCATAGTCAACTTGAAGCGATTCGACGCACAAATACCTCATACAATCCAAGATGGGGCCAGGGTCCTGCAACAGGTAAACCGTAAGCGTCGGAGGTATCCCGTCGGACCTTTTCCCATGCGCCCAAGAATTACCATTGGCGACTGCGTTTGTCTGAGCTGTTGACGGTTAGCCATGAGCGATTTTCGAAGAACTACACAGCCACGCTACGACACGCGAAATCAAGCTTCTGCGAGCTCAGCCTATAGTGATGCGCGATTTTCGACCTCACATCCTACCATGGATCTGGTCATCGCGTTCAAAAGAAATGAACATGGCTTGACTGGCGTTGCAACGATGC
>Ga0265797_10011318_pt1 | contig 11198 bp, 9 predicted proteins | sample P2T30metagenome_FD_192433 | JGI IMG/M metagenome (GOLD analysis project Ga0265797, IMG submission 192433) | Plant litter microbial communities from East Loma Ridge, Irvine, California - P2 T30 | ecosystem: Environmental > Terrestrial > Plant litter > Unclassified | place: USA: California... | reverse complement strand
TAACTTATATGTAGCTGATGATTCATGTCATTGGCAGATAGTCGGACCGCTTCTGCATCCCCATGAAAGAAAAAGGCTCGTTCAAGCGGCCATAATATATGTATATGTACACTCCTCACAGCGGCGAATAACTCTCCACCCGATCGCCATGCCCCACCCTCCTCTGAAACATCATGTAACTATCGTGCGTCCCCTCCTCAGGCAGATACAGCCCGTCATCAGGCAGCCAACTCCTCGACGCACGACTCTTCTGCGTCATCGCGCTTTTTCTCAGCGACTCCCTTGTCTTTCGCGGTTTTGCAGGACTCTGGTACACGGTGGGTGAAAGGCGAAAGCTCGATGGCGTTGTTGGTGTTGCCGTGCTGGGATGTAAATGTGCGGACGATGGTTGAGTTGGTGATAATGGCGGTGGCCACGGATTCGAGGACAGTGCGGCGCCGAATGTTTCTTTCGTGGGTGTTCGGGCGGGACTACGAGTGGATATGCGAGATACACGGTCTTCGTGTGCTGCTTGCTCGGTGCCGATGATGTCCTGGTACCAATCGTACGACTCAAAGTATGAGCTGAGACTGAAGCTCGGGCTTGGAGGCGGCATTGCAGGCGGCGGGAGTTGTGGCGGTCTTTCGAGTTCCTTGAGTGTATTCTTTCGTCGCAATTCGGTCTCGTCATCGTCATCGTCTGTGTCACTGCGTGATGAGTCGGAATCGGAATCTGGTGCACGTGATGCGCTCAGTTTGCGAGGGTAAGGCTCCATTTCGTAGTCTGAGGACCGCCGCGTTGGCTTGGTGAGGGATATGCGTGGTGTTGGGTCGATTGGGGGAAGGTATTCTTCAAAACGATATTTTGGCATTCGCGATTGTTCGCTGTTCCGTGCTGGCGTCGATTTTCCGGAGTTGAAGCTGAGATCCTCGAAGATCATGCTCTTGTTGATATTGACGTTGACGGCATATCTTTGCTCTTCGGTTGGTGCTGGTGGTAATGGCATGTCGGTGGGTGGTAAGGGAAGAGCTTTTTCATTCGATTGCGATTGTCGATGGCCCGAGTCAGCACTTGAATCATGCCTTTCATGAGCGTATTCGGCGCCTGGTGGGTTCTGGCGTAACGCATTGCTTGTTTCGGCCAACTTCGCAAAGAAGGCCGGGTTCACCTGTTGCTGCACGCGGAAACGAGCATTCTGGGGGCTATTGGGTAATGAAGCGACAAGAGTTTTCTGATCTGTCGCGTTTGAAGCAGATCGATTCCTATTGGTAGTCGGTGTTTCCACTGACACGTTCCGTGGTTTTCGTCCCTTTCTCTTCCAATACCACAGCCCGAGCCCCATCAGAAGCAAAAAGGACCCGATGACACCAAGCACTACACCTACTGCGCCTCCAGTGCTCAGTTTTGATGTTGGTTCCTGACCTAATCCGCCGGCCGGGCCAAAAGGCGCTGCCTCAACTAGAGATGTGCATGTGCCTCGCGAGCATGTGTGGTCGGCAGCGCAATCATTATCTGAAATGCAGGTCGCGCTGGGTACCAGGGTTTGTGATGTTGGACTTGGGGTATCGTTTGTGGGTTCGGTTACGCTCGGTGTAGGAGTAGCAGATTCGAAATTCAGAAAGCTAAACTGCCGTTGTAGGGTCGTCGACTCAGGCTCGTCTTCTCTTGAGGTTGTGGGTATGGATGTACTAGACTCGCGCCGCGAGCTAGTTTGTGTAGTGCTTTGAATCCTTCGAATGCTGGTGACGATGGTAGACATTATGATTAGAGAATGTAAGTGTAGAAAGAAAGTGTCGAAGGTACAATAGCAATATGGTCGCGTAGGCGTAGCGGACAACTACCGCGTAGTGAACAAGGATGAGTGAGTGTGCAATTAATGAATGTAGGAATGACTTGGAGGACGAGAGAGCGTGCTGCGATCAACAGTCCTCAGGCAAAGAAAGTGGCGCGACAATACCATATCGAAGTGAGGGCATGCCCCCCGTATTGTAGACCCAGCAAAGAGGCTAACGTTTATTGACGATCTAGTCGATCTGGTAGTTTGACGACACTAGCGTGTAAGCCATCGTCGCATCGCGTCAAACCTTCGCTAACTTACAGGCGCGCTAGATGAATTGACAGGAGCCATAAACGTGCAATCGCAAAAGCAACAACCGTCGAATACCATAAGGAGAATATGTTTGCTGAGATCGCACAACAACATCGTAAAATGCCCAAGGTCTTGCAGAGGATGCTGATCTCAATCACCTTCCTCGTTGTGTCGTCCGAAAATGGGGATCGCCGCTAGGTAGTCCGAGTCAGGTGAAAGCCAAATCCGTCCCTGAGATTGTTTCAAACAAGCGGTTTGGTACCTTGCATGTACTATTTTTTGGCCGCCAGCCACCTCGCGACCTCCTTCGCGTTCGAATACGGAGGAGACACTGGGATGATCTTTGCACATTCAATCGCAAGGGCACATCTCTTATCCAGCTTCTTCCCGTGCCATTCAAAAGTGGGCAGCCCCAGCGCGTTTACCAACTTCAAGTCCTCGTCCGAAAGTAGCTCGTAGGGTAAGTGCAGCCGCTTCTTAGCTTCTGCCTGGTAGGGAGTGTCCCGAGTCGACACGCCGAAAACGCTTGCTACGCCGAGCTTTCGCAGCTCGGCAAGCTCGTCGCGGAAACTGCATGTTTGTGGCGTGCACCCTCGAGCGCCTGGTACGGCGTTCCAATCGTCGGTGATTGTCTCGCCAGCCGCTCCTGCGCGCGGGTAGCAAGAGGTGGGTGCCACGTCCATTGATTGCCCTGAAGTACCAGACAAGAAAACAGAGATGCTCCAATCCGTCAAGTGCGAACAAGCACCGGCATCCTCGGGAACGGGAAGATCGTCTGGGAAGGACGTGTTTGGGGTGGTCAACCTCGGTTCGACACTCATTGCCATTGCTACAATGGTACCAACGAGCCATGATGATAAAGTCATGTAACATGCACTATCGTGCGATGCTCGAACGTCTTCGCGATGTCGATGTCGGACTTGCCCGAAATGCGGCTCAGCCACAGTTCGCGTTCGCGTTTGAGTTCCGAGGTGTGAACGATAGACACTCGGCTAATCAGGCTCCAAACGGCAGCGTGTTTTGCGTGAATGTGCCTGAGTCGTGAGACCAGGACTTCAACTCTATCGAAGTGTTTCGAATGTTACACAAAATTCAATTGGCCGTCTGAAGCGAAACATGTAGCTGATGAATTCAAGGCTTCTAATTGGCGGTTCCAGCCGGGAACTACAACGCTGGGATGCAGCACGTCATTTTGACTTTCAGAGCTCTGAGTTCTTTATCGATTAACTTACAGCCGCTCAACGCGTCGAATCGCGTCTCAATGATGTCACGATCAATCGGTCCCGCCAGCAAATCACACTGCGTCCCAAACGCACCGAATAAGCACCCCGCTATTTGCCCGCATCATCGAGTCGTTTGTACACTTACACAACCTCACAAGCACTCCTCTCCATCAACCATTGCAGCTAATTAATGCACTCCCTACGCGTCTTCCGCCCACTACGCAACACATTAACATCCAAGCTGCACTTCAGTCCCACGGCCCGACTACAAAGCTCTCGAATAAGTACGAATACGATGGCGCAGGAATTCAAGCTCAAGGATGTGACGTCTTTGAACCTGAAGAATGGGGAGAAGAAAGAGGTTGAAGTTGAGGGAGTGGAGGGAGGGAAAGTGCTGCTGTTGAAGATCAAGGACGAGATTCATGCGACGTCTGCTAATTGCACGCATTATGGGGCGCCGTTGGTGAAGGGTGTGTTGACGCCTGAGGGGCGGTTGACGTGTCCGTGGCATGGAGGTATGTTTTGACTATTCCTACGAATTGATTGAGAGGGCCTGTCTGACTTTAATATAGCTTGCTTCAAGGTCTCGACTGGTGACGTGGAAGATGCACCGGCACTCGACCCGATTTCCAAGTACGAAGTCTTCGAGAAAGACGGCGCTGTGTATATCAAGACCGACGAGGACACACTGAAGGCCAATCGGAGGGTCTTGAACATAAAGTGCTCGTCAGTGGGCGAGGACAAGGTTCTGGTCATTGGAGGGTAAGCATTGTCCCTTCTACTGCGGGTCAATCGCTAATACGTATCAGCGGATCCGGCACTCTCGGTGCAGTCGAAGGCCTGCGCGGCGGAGGATACACCGGCAAGATCACAGTCATTTCAAAAGAGGGCTACCAACCCATCGACCGAACGAAGCTGTCCAAGGCCCTGCTTGCAGACGTATCGAAGGCGGCGTGGAGATCAAAGGACTTCTACAAGGACGCCTCGATTGACTTTGTAGAGGGCGAGGTCAAGGCTGTTGACTTTTCGAGCAAAAAGGTGTCGACCAAGGCTGGCAAGGACTTTGAATACTCGAAGCTGGTACTGGCGACTGGTGGAACTCCAAGGTGGCTGCCTCTTGACGGTCTGAAGGGCGATCTGGGCAACGTCTTCCTGCTGAGGGCTATCTCAGACACGCAGAACATCGTCAAGGCTGTGGGCGACAACGGCAAGAAGGTCGTTGTGATTGGCAGCAGCTTCATTGGGATGGAGTGCGGTAATTGTCTCGCAGGCATGAAGAACGACGTGACTATTATCGGGATGGAAGAAGAGCCGATGGAGCGAGTCATGGGGAAAAAGGTGGGCAAAATCTTCCGCGGTCTCCTCGAGAAGAACGGCGTCAAATTCAAGATGGGCGCGAGCGTGGAGAAAGCTACTCCCTCAAAGAGCGACCCATCAAAGGTCGGCGCCGTACATCTCAAAGACGGCACAGTCCTAGAAGCAGATCTCGTCATCGAAGGTGTCGGCGTCTCACCTGCCACCGAGTATCTTAAGGAGAACTCAGGCGTAACTCTAGAGAAGGACGGATCGCTCAAGACGGACGAGTCCTTCGTCGTCAGCGGCCTCAAAGACGTCTTTGCAATCGGCGACATTGCAACGTACCCCTACCACGGCCCTGGCGGCAACGGTGCACCAGTTCGCATCGAGCACTGGAACGTCGCACAGAACGCCGGGCGCTCAGTGGCCAACACCATCAACAACCCAGGCGCGAAGCCGAAGCCCTTCATACCCGTCTTCTGGTCAGCCCTCGGCTCGCAGCTGCGATACTGCGGTAACACAGCCGGTGGATACGATGATGTGGTTATTCAAGGCGAGCCGGAGAAGCCTTCATTCGTCGCGTACTACACCAAGGGAGATGAGGTCGTGGCAATGGCATCGATGATGAAGGATCCGTACATGACGCAGACCGCTGAGCTCATGAGGAGAAACAAAATGCCAGGTAAGGCGGAGCTGCAGAAGGGCGTGGATATCATGGACATTGGTGTCCCGAGTGAGATCAAGATGTGAGGATGTGCACGGCACGAAGGATGAGAGTCACCGTAGGGCGGAAGCTTAGGATGAATACCAAGAGGTATTATTTCCACCGTGTGACGTCAAGCGGACTCGCCTTTGGTGTTTTTGACCACGCATCCTGGGCTGTGAAGACATGTGGAGCGACGCTCGAGTAACATTGCTCCCGGAACATCAGTCCGCCACTGCAAGGGCGATCAAAGACGTGACGAGTAATTTCCGAAGATGCGCCCAATGCAGGAATCGTACAATTGCTGCACCCTCCAAGTTAGTTTCGAGCAGTTTTAAAATGTCTGCTTGTAGATAGTTGTCACGTCGATGTTGCGCAGTCAGATGCAGCGCTGCAAGTCGTCGCATGCACGCGCTCATTGGGCGTCGAAGCGAGGAATGCAACAACATGCAGGGTGGCTCCCGTACTCTCCTCACATCAGCCTCTGAGACAAGTGACAGACAGGCGACATGGTGTCTTTTGGCTTGGGGGACCGCTGCAACGTGGGTTTCCTTGCTTGCGCTCAGGGGAAACATGCTGCCGAGGGTGTATTCGTGTTGATGTTGATGTTGATGTTGATGTTGATGTTTACGACGCGTCCGCAAATGCGACCCCTATCGTGGTGTGGTCGCATGGCGGTAGTCAACGGGCCAGACACGTAGCAGCATGGCTTCATCGGTTGGTGCCTGGCTGCCAATTGAAGCACCACGGACGTCGTGGTGCCTGACGTCTCGAGGGTGCGAGGACAGATAAGGATAATGATAATATCATTGTCTCGTCGATGCGCTGAACACAGAACAGAACGAATGTCGAGACTCACTCCACAGCAAGATCAGCCCCAGCAACCACGGCCATCAGTCGGCATCGTGGGCGAGGACGTGGGTGAAAGAGTGTTCAGTGCATGAAGGGCAATTTGCGCAATGACGCGCCAGCCGGGATCTGTGTGCTTGAAACGAGTCCATCCTTGCCAGGCCGAAAGGAGACGTGCATGGAGGACAGCCGCCCGAGTGAGAGCAGGCGCGACGGTGAATTTGCATCACGCCGATACTTGAATCTTGCTTGAACGTCGACGAGCGCGTGCTGGGAGTGGCATGCACGGCGTGGTGTTGTGCAATCTCTCGCACCAAGTCAGCGTGAAAGTTAGTGCTCTGTTATGCCGGGCGTGTGCCCGTGGGTGATGTGCAGCATCTCCTTTCCAAGCCACATGAAGAGGGAGCGTCAAAGCGCAATTCGAATCTCACAGTCGCTCAGCCGCGCCCGTCCTGCCTCCTCCACTCACGTCAGGACTCTTGAACCGCGTCCAAAGACTCCATCGCTTGTCCGACGGCGACGTTTGATAGGGAGTCCAGCTGCTCATTGTAGCAGATTGTCCAGGCTCCGAGGTGAGGCTACTGTCAACGGCGCGCGCATACCTCATTCCGCTGCACGCTCGCTCGTCGTGCATATCGGCATCCACGTGAAAGCGCCAAACGCCGAGTGGACGGAGACGCCTTCTTCCAACACAAGACGCCGAATCCAACCGCCGGCGACGTCTCTACGCGCTCCACCGCCCAATTGCTCCACGTCGACGCCCTCACCGCCATCCAGCGAGCCTGCAGTAGCAGCGGACAGCCCCAGTGGACCAGCGCTGGTGCGGGAACTAGAGCAAGCTCACCTCCCCGCGCTCGCCCATTCGACGTCTACACCGCCGTCGTACCTGATCCGTCGCAGCAGGGATAGGAACAGGAACAGTAACAGTAACAGTACGCCAGTACATCAATTTCGCGACTCAGCATGGCCGCCGTGGCCTCGCAACCGCCGCAGAGCCAGCAGCAGTACTACCAGCAGCAGTCCCCCGCGACCGCACCGGCAACAGCATCGCGCACCTCGCGGCGACCGAGTAATGGCGCGTCTCCCAACACGCCTTCCACACCGCAGACTCACCACTCGCCCGCGGCCTCGCACAACTCGAGCATGACCACGCCCCGCGCACACCCGCTGCCCCCGTCCACCCAGAACTCGCCCGCCATGAATAGCACCGCGACCTCAATGGGCGGTCCGCTGCCTCCCCCAAGGTCCTCGTCGCACCGCACCCAGCCCGCCAATGCGCCGGCCAGCTCGACACAGAGCCCGAGTCAGAGCCGCCGGAGAGAGAAGGAGAGCCCGCGGCAGCCCGGCAGCGCCAGCAAGTCGCAGCCCCAGCACAGCAGATCGGCCACAGCGGTCGGCCAGCCGCCGGTCAATACCAGCCTCCCGCGCGAGGAGAGCACCGTCATCAACCGCATCGTCGGCTCCGACCCGCAAGAAGACATTGCGCGCGCAGAGGCTCGCCAGGCGGACACGAACCACCCGGCGTCCGGCGCAGACCTGACCCCGATCACGGGCCTCGGCCTGGTCGGCAGCGAGGGCGTCGACGATGGCGGCCGCGGTGCAGGGCGCAGCAGGCAGGACCACTCCAAGTCGGAGAGCTCCACCAAGCGCAGCAAGTTCGGCAACTACATCCTCGGCCAGACCATTGGCGAGGGCGAGTTCGGCAAGGTCAAGATGGGGTGGAAGCGCGACAGCACCGTCGAGGTGGCCATCAAGCTCATAAGAAGAGAAACAATCGGCGGAAACTCGAACCGCCTGCAGAAGATCTACCGCGAGATCCAGATCCTCCGCCAGCTGGACCACCCGAACATTGTGCGCCTGCACGAGATGGTCGAGACGGACCGGCACATTGGCATCATCCTCGAGTATGCCTCGGGCGGCGAACTGTTCGACTACATCCTCAACCATCGCTACCTCAAAGACGGCCCAGCACGAAAGCTGTTCTCGCAGCTCATCTCCGGCGTGGGCTACCTGCACAAGAAGGGCATCGTGCACCGCGACCTGAAGCTCGAGAACCTGCTGCTGGACCGCAACAAGAACATCATCATCACCGATTTCGGGTTCGCCAACACCTTTGACCCGAACGACGAGCTCAGCGAAGAGATCGAGTACCGACTTGGCGACAAGGACTATATAAGATCGCTCGGACTCGAGGGAAGCGAGGGGGCTCGTCGTGGGGATCTCATGCAGACGAGCTGCGGAAGTCCCTGTTATGCTGCGCCCGAGCTGGTTGTCAGCGACTCGCTCTACACGGGCCGCAAGGTCGACGTGTGGAGCTGTGGTGTCATTCTGGTGAGTCTTGATATTCTCTCGTGATGAACGCAACTAACATCCACAGTACGCCATGTTGGCCGGTTACCTGCCGTTCGACGACGATCCAGCGAACCCAGAGGGCGACAACATCAACCTGCTATACAAGTACATTGTATCTACACCACTCACATTCCCCGAATACGTCACTCCACACGCAAGAGACCTTCTCAAACGCATACTCGTTCCCGATCCCAGAAAGCGCGCGGACTTGTTCGAGGTCGCGCGGCATAGCTGGTTGGCCGACTACTCGCACGTAGTTGGGTTTATTACCTCCAGCAACACCAATGCTACCGACGCCCAGCAGGCGTCTGTCTATTCGAGTAAGCGTGCTCAGTATGATACAATTGTGCAGACTAACTTTATCATAGAAGACACATTCGAGCAACAGCCTCCGCTCGCTCGAAGCGCATCCGTTCGCGAGCCCGGAAAACCTCACGCCGCAACAGCCACACCAGTGCATGGTGGTCTTACCGCCAAGCGCGAACAAATCAACTCGCCGCCGTCTGAGAAGCCAAAGACCACTCGCGACAATAAGCGCCGAACAGTGCAAGTCGAGTACGTCGCACCACAATCGCAGACCGTTCGCGGAGAGGCATCGCCCGAGCCTGTGGCATCCGCATCGCGTAGCAAAGCACAGGGTCCTACCGAAGTGCCGTACACCGATGGCCATTATTCATCGACTGGCTCAAAGCCGAGGGTTGCTGTTCCGGCAAGCCGCCCCAGACAAGAGCCCCAGCGATCGGTGTCGGATTACAATGCGTTTGGCGCTCCGCAGGTCAACTCTGCGGTCCGTCCTTCTACTGGCGGGGCACCTGGAACCTCGAGACTGCCTTCAAGAGGCAACTCGTATGGCCAGCCATCTGCAGCTACGGTGGCACAGACGAACGCGGAGGGCCGCTTCTCGCAGCCAAAGGGCAAGCAGTACTCCATCTCCACACCCTATGCTCAGCCTGAGATGTCTGGGCCAGTCGATCACAGCATTGGACAGCCCTCCACTCAGCGAGGACAGTCCATCCAACTTGGTCCGTCAGGAGGTCACGGAAAGGGAGGACACAAGCGGTCAAACACCGTCACCGAGACATTTGGACGTATGACGTCCATGTTCTCGAGCCGTCAGCCGTCCTACTCGCAGGATCCAAAAGATTCGATGACATCGCAGAACTCGTACGCCAACCACCCGGAAGAAAAGAGGTATAAGAACTATCCGCCCACATCCATGGCCGGCCCAATGTCCAACGACACCATCAACTACGCCCCTCGCCCAAGCACCGATTCCAGCCGCCGCACCTCCTTTGGCTTCTCTAGGAGAAACACCAACAACTCCGGCTCCGGCGAGACCACAAAGTCCCGGCGCTTCTCCCTCCTCCCATCCTCCCTCTCCAAGACCTTCTCCTCGCAACGAGAAAGCATGCCCGCAAACGCTTCGTACCACGACCGCCGCGGCTCCAGCGCCCATCCGCGCACACATTCCAAGCCGCCGAGCGCACATGGGCGCCACGACGGCCGCTCGCCCAGCCAAAGCACGGCAGACAGCAACATGCCCGGCGGCTTCTACGACGGCCAGCACGACTCCACCAGCCGCGTGCGCCACGCACCCACCTCGGCACCAGGACCCTCGTCCGCCCCACCCCAGCAAACACACTTCGACTCATACCCAGCCACCGCGCCTCTAGGCGACGACAAAGTCCTGCCGCCCCCGCCCCGCAGCGCACATCCATCCATGAGCGCGCGCAGACCAACGGATGACAGCGAACACGGCAATCCGTACCCGCAGGGTATGGGCGGCGACGAGCAGCAACAGCGTAAAGGCGTGTTGCAGAAGAGCCGGAAGTTCCAGGATGCGTACGAAGGGGATGGAGGGAATAAGGGGAGCAGCGGTAGTTCGAAGCGCGTCATGGATTTCTTTAGGCGCATGGGGAAGCAGAGGGGGAGTAGTGCGGGGAGGTAGTGCCTTGATCCGTCTTGTGTGTAAGGGTGGAGTGAGAGGGAGGGGCGGGTAGGGAAGGAGGGAAAGGGGATGTATTGTTTTTGGTGGGATATTGTTTGCGTATCGGAAGGCGAGGGAAGAGGAAGACGTGCGCGCGCGTGTGTGTGTGTGTGTGTGTTTTGTCGAACCGAGCTTTTTTTTTGGGGGGCGCTTTGCTGGATACATATCCTCTCTTTGATGGACGGTAATTATTCTGCATTAGCCGGCGTTTTTTTCGGGGAACAGGTCGTGTGTATGTGCGTGTGTGTAGGCAAACGAGACTGGGTTCTGGTGTAATTCTTTGATTGTTGGGGTTGCGCTGTGTAGTATGTAGTAGTAGTAGTAGTAGTAGTATTAGTATGGTGGTGAGTGGGAGTGGGAATGGGAGTGGGAGTAAATGGAACTGGAAATGGATTGATAAGAGAACAAAATCTTTCTTGTTCGTTGATAACGGGACGACATGTATCTGGACGACTTTGTGTTTGTAACAAGGCATGTAGATGACCTTGTCAATGTTGCAAGAGTTTGGGAAGTGTGTATATGGAGTGGAGTTGTTTGGGTATTGCTTAGTGGTAGGTAAGGTATGCCGGTCGCTTAAAACCAATGCGTGTAAGGTACACGAAATTGAGTAAGTACCACGCGCCGATCTAATCACATGTTATGCATATCATACTTTATCGATAATAACTAGCTATTCTCTCGTGTATAATACACCCTCAGACTAAGCATCTACAACACCAA
>Ga0265797_10011316_pt1 | contig 11199 bp, 10 predicted proteins | sample P2T30metagenome_FD_192433 | JGI IMG/M metagenome (GOLD analysis project Ga0265797, IMG submission 192433) | Plant litter microbial communities from East Loma Ridge, Irvine, California - P2 T30 | ecosystem: Environmental > Terrestrial > Plant litter > Unclassified | place: USA: California... | reverse complement strand
CTGGCAGACTCTGCGTCGTGACGCCGATCGACGACCCGCCCATCCTGGACAACCGTCCCGCCTCTGATGCACCGGTGCCGGAGGCGGTGGCCACCGCCGCCGACGGCGCGCCGGTCCGCCCCGTGTGGCGGAACGCGGCCGGCGGCACGACGTTCCAGCTCGGCGACGGCCCGTCGCGCCGCTTCGCGAAGTGGGCGCCGCACGGCTCGGGCCTCGACCTGCACGCCGAGGAGCTGCGCCTGCGCTGGGCCGTCCAGCACGCACCCGTGCCCCGGGTCCTCGAGATCGGCAGCGACGACGACGGCGACTGGCTGGTCACGGCCGGCCTCCCGGGGCGCAGCTGCGCGGACCCCTACTGGACGCGCGGCGACCGGCGCGCCGCCGTGCGGGCCGCGGGCGCGGGCCTCCGTGCGCTGCACGACGCGCTGCCCGTCGACGACTGCCCGTTCGGCTGGTCCGTCGAGGACCGGCTCGCCCGCAGCGACCGCGCCCGCGTCACGCCGCCCGACCTCGGGCCGGTGCCGACGGTCGACCGGCTCGTCGTCTGCCACGGCGACGCGTGCCTGCCCAACACCCTCCTGCTCGACGACGGCCGGTGGTCCGGGCACGTCGACCTCGACGCGCTCGGCGTCGCCGACCGGTGGGCCGACCTCGCCGTCGCGACGATGAGCCTCGCCTGGAACCTCGGCCCCGGGCACGAGGACGAGTACCTCGACGCGTACGGGGTCGACGCCGACCCCGTCCGCACCGCCTTCTACCGCGCCCTCTGGGACGCCACCTGACGGGAAGCGCCGGCTGAGCGGCCCACCGCGGCCGTACCGGCCGCGCCGGCCGCGCCGTGCCGCCCGCTCCGCTCCGCGCCGTGCCGTGCCGCCTGCGCCGTGCCGGCCACGCCGTGCTGCCCGCGCCGCGCCGCGCCGCCTGCGCCGCGCCGCCCGCACCCGCACCCCGCACCCCGCACCCCGCACCCCGCACCCCAGAACTCCCACGACACCCCAGGTCGTGACCTGGGGTGTCGTGCGGGATCTGGGGTGTCGTGCAGGATCTGGGGTGTCGTGCAGGATCTGGGGCGGGCAGGTGCGCGGGGCAGCGGGAACAGGCAGCTGCGCGCGGCAGCGGGCAGCGCGCAGCGCGGGGCCGTAGGCCCGCGTCAGCCCCGGCGGCGCCCCTCACGGCGGTACCGGCCGACGAGCGCGACGGCGTACTGCACCCCGGCGGCCCAGTGCCCGACGAGGCCCAGCCCGAACACGACCGAGGCGACGGTCGTGACCGTCGTGCCCGCGCCTCCGGCCCCCACCGCGTCGGTGACGGCGGCCCCGACGAGCAGGCCGAGCAGGCCGACCATGAGCAGCGCCGTCCGCACCTTGCCCAGCCAGGTCACCGGGAACGACGCCCCGCCGAACGCCCACAGGGCGAACGCGCTGAGCAGCACGTCGGGCACGACGAGCAGCACGATCGCCCACCAGGGCACGAGGCCGCCGAGCGCGAACGAGACCGCCACGACGATCAGGGTCACCCGGTCGGCGACGGGGTCCAGCCACTTGCCGAGCTCGCTCGTCGTGCCCGTGCGCCGGGCGACGAAGCCGTCGACGAAGTCCGTCGCGAAGACCACCGCGATGACGACGACCGCCGCGAGGTGCTCGTCCTGCACGACGAGCGACAGGAAGACGGGCAGCAGCAGCAGCCGGGCCGCGCTGATCGCGTTGGGCACGGTGCGCCACTCGTCCTGACGGAAGAGCCGGTCGAAGAGGGTCACGGGGCGCCGCTCGGTCGGGGTCGGGAAGGGTGGGGTGGGGACGGCTCGCCGCGGTCCGGGAGGGCCCGGGCTCAGCGGCTCGCGGCCGCGGCGAGCGCCGCGATCGCGAGGATCGAGTTCTGCAGCCGCCCGGCGAGGACGCCCTCGACGACCTCGTCGAGGGCGACCCAGCGCACCTCGATGTCGGCCTCCTCCGCCTCGCGGGCGAAGGCCTCGGCGGTGGCGCGGACGCCGGTGGCCCGGAAGACCGTCACGGTCTCGTCGTTGCCGCCGGGACTCGTGTGGAACGCGACGAGCTCGTCCCAGGTGGTCGCCTCGAGGTCGGCCTCCTCGGCGAGCTCGCGCTGCGCGGCCGCGAGCAGGGACTCGCCGGGCTGGTCGAGCAGGCCTGCGGGCAGCTCCCAGTCGCGGGAGCGGATCGGGTGCCGGTACTGCTTGATGACGAGCACGCGCTCGTCGTCGTCGACCGCGAGGACCGCCACGGCACCCGTGTGCGCCACGTACTCGCGCGTGATGCTCGTGCCGTCGTAGTCGAGGACGTCGCGTCGGACGTCCCACACGGCGCCCTCGAAGACCACCTCGGACGAGGTCACCGTCGCCTCGTACGGGTCGTCGGACAGGCGGCCGGAGGCGCCCCCGCCGTCGACCGCGGAGCCCGCGTCCGTCACGCGCCGGCCCCGGCGGTCGCGGCGGCAGCCCCGTCGCCCGCGACCTCGTCGGCGTCGTCGGCGTCGTCGGCGAACAGGCGGCTCGAGTTCTGGCGCTCGAGGGCGGCCTCGACGAGCCCGCTGAACAGCGGGTGCGCGTCGGTCGGCCGGGAGCGCAGCTCGGGGTGCGCCTGCGTGCCGATGTAGAAGGGGTGCCGGTCGCGGGGCAGCTCGACGTACTCGACGAGGGTGCCGTCGGGCGACGTGCCCGAGAAGGACAGGCCGGCGTCGGCGATCTGCTGGCGGTAGTGGTTGTTGACCTCGTAGCGGTGGCGGTGGCGCTCCTCGACGAGCTCGGAGCCGTAGAGCTCGGCGGCGAGCGAGCCGGGGGCGAGGGCCGCGGGGTAGAGGCCGAGGCGCATGGTGCCGCCCAGGTCGCCGCCGGCGATGATGTCGACCTGCTCGGCCATCGTCGCGATGACGGGGAACTCGGAGTCGGGCTCGAACTCGCTCGACGAGGCACCGGCGAGGCCGGCCTCGCTGCGCGCGTACTCGATGACCATGCACTGCAGGCCGAGGCAGAGGCCGAGGGTGGGGATCCCGTTCTCGCGGGCGAAGCGCAGCGCGCCGAGCTTGCCCTCGATGCCGCGGATGCCGAAACCGCCGGGCACGCAGATGCCGTCGACGGACGCGAGCGCCTTCGCGGCGCCCTCGGGCGTCTCGCACGAGTCGGAGGGGATCCACACTAGGTTCGCCTTCGCCTGGTGCGCGAAGGCACCGGCCCGCAGGGCCTCGGTCACCGAGAGGTACGCGTCGGGCAGGTCGATGTACTTGCCGACGAGGCCGATGGTGACCTCGTGCTTGGGCTCGTGCACGGCCGTGAGCACCTTCTGCCAGCGCGTCCAGTCGACGTCGCGGGCCTTGTCGGCGAGGCCGAGGTGCTCGACGAGGTAGCCGTCGAGGCCCTGGTCGTTGAGCATGGTGGGGATGTCGTAGATGCTCGGCACGTCGACGGCGTTGACGACGGCGTCCTCGTCGACGTCGCACATGAGGGCGATCTTGCGCTTGTTCGACTCCGAGACCGGGCGGTCGCTGCGCAGCACGAGGGCGTCGGGCTGGATGCCGATGGAGCGCAGGGCGGCGACGCTGTGCTGCGTGGGCTTGGTCTTCTGCTCGCCCGACGCGCCCATGTAGGGCACGAGCGACACGTGCACGAAGAAGACGTTGCCGCGGCCGAGCTCGTGGCGCACCTGACGGGCGGACTCGATGAAGGGCTGCGACTCGATGTCGCCGACGGTGCCGCCGACCTCGGTGATGATGACGTCGGGCTGGGGGTCGTTCGAGGCCTGCTCGCGCATGCGGCGCTTGATCTCGTCGGTGATGTGCGGGATCACCTGGACGGTGTCGCCCAGGTACTCGCCGCGGCGCTCCTTGGCGATGACGGTGGAGTACACCTGCCCGGTGGTGACGTTGGCGCTCTGCCCGAGGTCGATGCCGAGGAAGCGCTCGTAGTGCCCGATGTCGAGGTCGGTCTCGGCGCCGTCGTCGGTGACGAACACCTCGCCGTGCTGGAACGGGTTCATGGTGCCCGGGTCGACGTTGAGGTACGGGTCGAGCTTCTGCATGACGACGTCGAGCCCGCGCGCGGTGAGCAGGTTGCCGAGGCTGGCGGCCGTGAGGCCCTTGCCGAGCGACGAGACCACGCCACCCGTGACGAAGATGTGCTTGGTGGTCTTCGCGGCGCTCTGCGGAGCGGCGTCGACGTTGGAAGAAGGGCCCGAGGAGTTGATGTCCACCACGGGGTTCCATCGTACGTCACCCCGGGCCCCTGGCACAGTCCCCGGTCCCGCCCGGGCGGGGCGGGCGCTCAGGACCGGGCGCGCGCTCCCCCGGAGAGGTCGAGCAGCTCCCGCGCGTGCTCGAGGCCGCTGGGGCTGTCGGGCAGTCCCGAGAGCAGGCGCGCCATCTCGGCGACGCGGTCGTCGCCCTCGAGCTGGCGGACGCTCGACGCGGTGACCTCGCCCGAGGCGTCCTTGACGACGGTGAGGTGGTTCGTCGCGAACGCCGCGACCTGGGCGAGGTGGGTGACGACGATGACCTGGGCGCGCTCGGCGAGGGCGGCGAGGCGGCGTCCGATCTCGATGGCGGCGCTGCCGCCGACCCCGGCGTCGACCTCGTCGAAGACGAACGTGGGCACGTCGCTCGACCCGGCCATGACGACCTCGAGGGCGAGCATGACGCGGCTCAGCTCGCCGCCGGAGGCGCCCTTGCCGAGCGGTCGCGGCTCGCTGCCGGGGTGCGGCCGCAACAGCAGCGAGACGACGTCGGCCCCGCTCGTGCCGAGCTCGTCGCGGGGCGCGACCTCGACGACCAGCTCGGCGCCGGTCATCGCGAGAGCGCCGAGCTCGGCGCTCACCCGCTCGGCGAGGTCGGCGCCGGAGGCGCGGCGCAGCTCGGTGAGGCGCGTCGCCCTGGCCTCGGCCTCGGCCCGGAACTCGCCGACCTCGTCCTCGAGGCGCGTGACCCGGTCGTCGTCGGAGTCGAGCTCGACGAGGCGTCGACTGCCCTCGTCGAGGAGGCGCAGCACGTCGTCGAGCGTCGGACCGTGGTCGCGGACGAGGGCGGCGAGCTGGGCGCGGCGCTCGTGGACGCCCTCGAGCTCGGTGGACGCGTCGGCGTCGAGCCCGGCCAGGTAGCTCGACAGGCGCCCCGACGCCTCGGACACCTGCACGCTGAGCTCGGTGAGCAGCTCGGCGATCTCGCGGAGCGCGTCGTCGTGGGCGACGACGCGGTCGACCTGACGGCGGGCCTCGTCGACGAGGCCGAGCACGTCGCGGGTGCCGTCGACGGCGTCGCTCGAGAGCACCTCGTGCGCGAGGCCCGCGGCGAGGCGCAGGTCCTCCGCGTTGCCGAGGCGCTCGGCGGTGGCGTCGAGCTCGTCGAGCTCGCCCGCGACGGGGGCGACGGCCTCGATGCGCTCGATGGCGGTCCGCAGCCGGTCGGCCTCGGCCCGGCGCTCGTCGCGGTCGCGCGTGAGTCCCGCGAGCTCGTCCTCGGCGGAGCGCCAGGCGTCGTGGGCCTGTCGGTAGGACGCGGCGGCGGCCGCGAGGTCGTCGCCGCCGTGGGCGTCGACGGCGGCGCGCTGGGCGGCCGCGGAACGGAGCCGGATCTGCTCGGACTGACCGTGCACGACGACGAGGTCGTCGGCGAGGTCGGCGAGGACGCCGACGGGGGCCTGGCGCCCGCCCACGTAGGCGCGACCGCGCCCCTCCTGGGCGACGACGCGGCCGAGCAGCAGCTCGCCGTCGTCGACCTCGCCCCCGGCGTCGAGCACGCGCTCCGCCACGGGACCGTCCTGCGGCACGAGCCAGCGTCCGTCGACGACGGCCCGCTCGCTGCCGCGCCGCACGACCCCGCTGTCGGCCCGCTGACCGAGCAGCAGGCCGAGGGCGGTGACGACCATCGTCTTGCCCGCGCCGGTCTCACCGGTGACGGCCGTGAAGCCCGGCCCCAGGGGCAGCGTCGCGCGGTCGATGACGCCGAGGTCGCGGATCGCGATCTCCTCGATCACGCGGCGCCCTCCTGCCCCGTGGCCTCGACGGGGCCGCGCCAGCCCCCCACGGGCAGCTGGAACTTGGCGACGAGGCGGTCGGTGAAGGGCCCCTGGCGCAGGCGGGCCAGGCGCACGGGCTGGTCGGAGCGTGTGCACTCCACGCGCGCGCCCGGCGGCAGGTCGTGCTGCCGGCGCCCGTCGCACCAGAGGATGCCGCGGGCGTCGGTGCGGGACAGCACCTCGACGGCGAGGGTGCTGTCGGGGCCGACGACGAGCGGGCGGGCGAAGAGGGCGTGCGCGCTCAGCGGGACGAGCAGCAGGGCCTGCACCTCGGGCCAGACGACGGGGCCGCCGGCCGAGAAGGAGTAGGCGGTCGAGCCGGTGGGCGTCGACATGACGACGCCGTCGCAGCCGAACGACGACAGGGGGCGCCCGTCGACCTCGACGACGACCTCGAGCATGCGCTCCCGGGAGGCCTTCTCGACGGTCGCCTCGTTCATCGCCCAGGTGCGGTACACCTCGCGGCCGTCGGTGGTGACCGTCACCTCGAGCGCGAAGCGCTCCTCGACGTCGTAGTCGCCGGTGAGGACGCGGCGCAGGGTGTCGGCCAGCTCGTCGCGCTCGCTCTCGGCGAGGAACCCGACGTGCCCCAGGTTGACGCCGACGATGGGCGCGTCGGTGCCGCGGACGAGCTCGGCCGCGCGCAGGATCGTGCCGTCGCCGCCGAGCACGACGACGCACTCGAGCTCGTCGCAGCGCACGTCGTCGAGCAGGATCTCGGCGCCCTCGCCGAAGCCGGGCTCGGCAGCACGGATGTCGTCGAACTCGTCGCGGGGCAGCACGGGGACGACGCCCGCCGCGGCGAGCAGCCGGCACACCTGGAGCGCCGAGTCGATGCTGTCGCGACGCCCGGTGTGCGAGACGACGAGGACGCGTCGTGTGGTGCTCATGTCGCTCGCGCTCCCGTCAGGTCGTTCGTCGTGCTGAGCCATTCTGTCGGATTCGTCCCCTCGCGGGCCGAGAGCCGCACGAGGTACTCCTGGTTGCCGGCGCTGCCCACGACCGGGGAGGACAGGACGCCCGCAGTGCCGAGGCCCAGGTCGTGGGCGGCCCAGAGCACCCCCGTGACGGCCTCGAACCGCAGGTCGGGGTCGACGACGAGCCCCTCGCGGACGCCCTGCCGCCCCACCTCGAACTGCGGTTTGACGAGCACGACGAAGTCGGCGTCCGGCCCCACCGTCGCGACGAGGGCGGACAGCACGAGGGTGAGCGAGATGAACGAGAGGTCCGCGACGACGAGATCGGCCTCGGCGGCGACCGGCGCCAGCGCGACGAGCCCGTCCCGTGTGAGGTGCCGCGCGTTGACGCCCTCGAGCGCCACGACGCGCGGGTCGAGGCGCACGGGCTGCGCGAGCTGGCCGTGCCCGACGTCGAGGGCGACCACCTGCCGGGCGCCGCGTTCGAGCAGGACCTGGGTGAAGCCTCCGGTCGACGCCCCGACGTCGAGGCCCACCCGTCCCGTCGGGTCGACGCCGAACGCGTCGAGGCCGGCGAGGAGCTTGTGCGCCGCGCGGCTCACGTAGTGGTCGAGGCGGGCGACGCGCACGTCGTCGTCCGCCGAGACGCGGACGCTCGCCTTGACGACGCCGCGTCCGTTCACGGTGACCACGCCCTGCTCGAGCAGGCGCGCGGCGTGGGTGCGCGAGCGGGCCAGGCCCCGCGTGGCGAGGGCGGCGTCGAGGCGCTCGCCCGGGCCCCTGTCGCTCACGCGTCGCCCGGTCGCTCGAGGGCGGCGCGCAGCTCGTCGTGGAGCCCCGCGTAGCCGGAGGCGCGACCCGCCAGGGGCGCGCCCTCGACGTCGGCGAGGCGGCCGGCCAGGTCGGGCACGACCGGGGCGTCGTCGTCGTGGTCGCGTGCGTCCGTCATGGTGACCCAGCCTACGTCGGTCGGCCGGACGCCTCCGGGGCGCACGACGGGACGGGGAGCCTCCCCGTCGCCCGCCTCCTGGGGAGGAGCGGTCAGCGGCGGCCGACGCCCTCGGCGTGCAGCGCGGGGTCGACGTCGAGCGCGTGGATCGCACGCCCGGTCGCCCACACCGCGTGGGCGCCGGCGCGCAGCAGGTCGACCGTGTCCGTCCCCGGCGAGACGACGCGGACGTGCCGCCCTCGCCAGGCCACGCTGGCGCCCCGGACGGTGACGACGTGCACGTCCTCCTCGTCGTGCTCGACGACGGCCGGGTACGGCTCGAAGAGGTCGCGCAGGTCGCCCAGCAAGAAGTCCGGGCGGGAGTCGGCGGGGGCCGCGAGCACCTGCTTGGCCTGGTCGATGCCGGTGAGCACGAGCGCCGAGCGGAGCCCGGCACGGTTGGCGCCCACGACGTCCGTGTCGAGGCGGTCCCCGACGAACAGGGCCGACGAGGCGCCGAAGCGTTCGGTCGCCGCGGTGAAGATGGGCGTCTCGGGCTTGCCGGCGGTTTCGGGCAGCCGACCGACCGCCGTGTGCACGGCCGACACGAGCGTGCCGTTGCCGGGCGCGACGCCCCGCTCCTGCGGGATCGTCCAGTCCGTGTTCGTCGCGACCCACGGGATGCCCCGGTGCAGCGCGAACGCCGCCTCGGCGAGGTGCTGCCAGCCCACCTCGGGCGAGAAGCCCTGCACGACGGCCGCCGGGGAGTCCTCCGCGCTGCGGGTGACCGTGAAGCCGGCGCCCTCGACCGCGGTCGTGAGCCCCTCGCCCCCGACGACGAGGACCGTCGACCCCGCCGGCACGAGGCCGGCGAGCAGGCGCACGGCGGCCTGCGGACTCGTCACCACGTCGTCCTCGACGACGCGCAGCCCGTAGCCGGCCAGCTGCGCCGTCACGGTCGCGGCCGTGCGCGACGCGTTGTTCGTGATGTAGCCGACGCGCATCGTCTCGGCGACCCGGTTGAGCGACTCCACGGCGTGCGGCACGGCCGCCCGGCCCGTGTAGACGACCCCGTCGAGGTCCGCGAGGACGGCGTCGACGCCGTCGAGCGGGGTGCCGGAGGCGCTCACGAGCGCTGGTCCCGGTCCGTCGCCCCCGCCTCGTCCCCGGTGGCGTCCTCCGCGGAGGCCTCCTCCACGGGAGCCTCCTCGACGGGGGCGTCCTCGACGGGAGCCTCTTCGACGGGAGCCTCTTCGACGGGGGCGTCCTCCACGGGAGCCTCCTCGACGGGGGCGTCCTCGACGGTCGTCCCCGTGGACAGGTCGCCCTCCGCGAGGTCCTCGTCCGCCGCCACGTCGGCGTCGAGCGCCACGGGCGCCTCGTCGGCGAGGTCCTCGTCGACGGCGAGGTCCTCCTCGACGACCTCCACGGTCTCGCGGTCGTCGTCGCCGTGAGCCGCCTCGAGGGCCGCCTCGGCGCGCTCGGACAGCGCCCACCAGCGAGCCGCGTCCTCGCCGCGTCCGAGGTCCTCGAGGACGGTGGCGTAGGCCGCGAACAGCTCGGGGCTCCACCGGTAGGCCTTCATCGGGTCGAGCTGCGGGATCTCGAGCTCGCGCAGTGCGGCGTCCGCCTGACCCAGGTCGAGGCGCGCACCGGACATGGCGATGGCGAGCTGCACGCGCACCGGCGCCTCGAGCGTGGACGCGTCGACGGAGCGACCGAGCTCCAGCGCCTTCTCGGGACGCTCCAGGCCACGCTCGCTGTCGACCATGAGGGGCAGGTGGTCGTCACGCCCGCTGATGCGGCGGTACGTGCGGAGCTCCCGAAGGGCGAGGGCGTAGTCGCCCACCGTGTACGCGGTGATGGCGATGGTCTCGCGGACGACGCCGATCCGGCCTGCCCGGCGGCCCGCGGACAGGGCGTGCGCGTGCGCCTGCTGCGGGTCCTCCTCGATGAGCCGCCCCGCCATGACGAGGTGCTTGGCGACCCAGTCGGCGTTGTCCTTGCTGAGCGTCTTCAGCTCTGCGCGGGCGACCTTGTCCAGGTCACGCGGCTCGACGTCGTCGGGCACGTGCGCCACGGCGATCGGTTCACGCACCGACTTCAGGTCGTAAGGGTCGCGGTCCTCCTCGTGACGAGGTCCGCGGCGGTCGTCGCCCGGACGCCCACCGCGCTGCGGCCGGTCCGACCCCCGCCCGCGGTCACCGTACGAGGGACGGTCCCCCCGCTGCGGACGATCCCCGTACGACGGACGATCACCGCGCTGGGGGCGACCGTCACGCTGGGGACGGTCTCCGTTCGACGGACGATCTCCCCGCTGCGGACGATCCCCGTACGACGGACGGTCCCCACGCTGCGGACGATCCCCGTACGACGGACGGTCACCACGCTGCGGACGATCCCCACGCTGCGGACGATCCCCGTACGCCGGACGATCGCCCCGCTGCGGACGGTCCCCGTAAGACGGACGGTCACCACGCTGCGGACGACCCCCCTGATGCGGCCGGCCGGAGGAGCTCCGAGCGCCGCCGGGCCGCGCGCCCCCGTCGCGTCCTCCGCCGGCGCGTCCCTCGGGCTCGCGTCGCTCTCGGCGCTCGTCGTCGCGGTCACTCACGGGGGCCTCCTCGGCTGGGCGGTCTGCTGTGTGGTTGTGGGCGCACGTGGTGCGCGCAGGCGATGCTACGGCACACCCGCTGGGGTGAGCCGCGGTACAGGGCATCGGGTGAGGTGTCCTGTAACGCAGAAAAGCCACCCCGGTGGGGTGGCTTTTCTGTCACCACCCGGAGGGTGGTGGAAAGGATGTCCGGCGGTGTCCTACTCTCCCACAAGGTCCCCCTTGCAGTACCATCGGCGCTGAGAGTCTTAGCTTCCGGGTTCGGAATGTGACCGGGCGTTTCCCTCTCGCTATGGCCGCCGAAACACTAGTGACGCTGCCACACGAAGTGTGGTGGTCAAGTCTGTGTTCCTACCATGCTGTGCCGTTTCCCTGACGGGTCCTGGCACGTGTGTGTAGTTGTGTGCTCCAGTGGAGCGTGCAGCCCTCGAAGGGCTGCGGTTCCGACCGTCTGTCGGGAACCACAAAGTGGACGCGAGCATCACCCGTCTGAGGGGTGGTGTTAGTCAAGTCATCGGCTTATTAGTACCGGTCAGCTCCATGGGTCGTTAGTCCCCACTTCCACATCCGGCCTATCAACCCAGTAGTCTAGCTGGGAGCCTCTCACCCACAAGGGGCATGGAAATCTCATCTTGAAGCCGGCTTCCCGCTTAGATGCTTTCAGCGGTTATCCGTTCCGAACGTAGCTAATCAGCGGTGCCCTTGGCAGGACAACTGACACACC